>Ga0180436_10006188_pt1 | contig 10431 bp, 9 predicted proteins | sample SS_ome_2_FD_132434 | JGI IMG/M metagenome (GOLD analysis project Ga0180436, IMG submission 132434) | Hypersaline lake sediment archaeal communities from the Salton Sea, California, USA - SS_3_S_2 metaG | ecosystem: Environmental > Aquatic > Non-marine Saline and Alkaline > Hypersaline > Sediment...
CACTTCTACATGAAGTAAGACATCATTATCTTCATACTCACATGAAAAAACTAAAGCTTTTTCTCTTAAAAGAGATACAAGCGAGTATTTACTTTGAGGTATTTTTAGATGAAAAGTTTTTCTTAAAAGAGAAATTTCTTCTGTCATTCTTTCAAAAAGCTTTTCAAAGCCTTCTTTTTCTTTTGCAGAAACCTCTACTGTTTTTGGATAGTGAATTTTTAGCCTTTGTTTTGCAGATGCATCGTCAACTGCATCAATTTTGTTTAAAACAACAATCATAGGCTTTCCACCAGCCTTTAACTCAGCTAAAACATTCATAGTCTCTTGAGCCTGTTCAAATGCTTGAGGATTGGAGACATCTACAACATGAACTAAAATATCAGTCTTAATAGCTTCTTCTAGTGTACTTTTAAAAGCGGCAACTAGTGTATGTGGAATTTTTCTTATAAACCCAACAGTATCAATTAAAAGTATTGGCTGGTTGTTAGGCAAAACAAACTTTCTAGTTGTTGTATCTAACGTTGCAAAAAGTTTGTTTTCAACTAGCACTTCCGCATTCGTAAGAGAGTTTAACAAAGAAGACTTACCTGCGTTTGTATACCCTACAATCGCAAATGAAGGGATATTTTGTCTTACTCTTTGCTTTCTTTGAGTTTCTCTTGTTTTTTTTACGTGCGTAAGCTCTTTTCTTAACCGATCAATTCTTCTTCTTACAAGTCGACGATCGATTTCAATTTGCTTTTCCCCTTCCCCTTTTAGGTGTCCTCCACCTTTTGAAGATCCTCCTGTTCTTTGTCTGTGTAAGTGAGTCCAAAGTCTTCTTAATCTAGGAAGTTGATAGCGAAGTTTTGCTAGCTCAATTTGGATCTTAGCTTCGCGTGTTTTAGCATGTTTTTCGAAAACTCCTAAAATAAGCTCCGTTCTATCAACTACCATGCAAGAAAAGATTTTTTCCAAATTTCTTTGTTGGTGAGGTGAGATTTCATTATCAAAGATCACAACATGATACTTTTCTTGTTTACACATCTCAGCAATCTCTTCAACCTTACCTTTACCAAGGTAAGTAGAAGACTCAATTTTACGCAGAGGGCAAGCTAGTTTTTTTTCAGCTTTTAAACCAAAGGTATCACAAAGGTTTTCAAGTTCATCTAAATGTTCATCTGCTTCAATTCTTTCTTTAGAACCTAGATACACTCCAACTAATAGAGCTTTATTCTCCTCTTCAGATAATTCTTTAAGTCTGCCTTCTATGGTTACACTGTGGTCGTCTGACATTTAATCCCCTATTTCTACTTGAAGCCCATCATAGGCAAGTTGCCTGTTTTCCGGAAGATCTCTATTTGTTTTTTTATGATCTAGTTCATGAGATATGTGAGTAAAGTAAGCCATTTCAGCTCCTACTTTATCTGCAAAAGCAACCGCTTGTTCAAGGTTAAAATGCACCAGAGAACTTTTATGTCTAAGTGCAGATAGAACTAATGTTTTCACACCCTTTAAATGATAAAAAATTTCTTCATCATAATCTTTTATATCAGATAAATAAGCAAAATCACCAAAGCGATAACCAGTAACTTTAACCCCACCTTGGAAAAAGGTAACATTTTTAAAATTGAACCCATTTACTTTAAAATCGCCAAATTCATCTTCTAAAAGATGAAGCTTTAACTGAGCTGCAATAGTAGGTAACTGATCTATTGGTCTAAATAAATAGTGATAACGAACTTTTAAATCATCTAGTGTTTCAGCTGATAGGTAGCAATCTAACTCTTTTTTATTTCTAAAATAAAAAATCCTTACATCATCTATCCCTGCTACATGATCACTATGAATGTGAGTTAATAAAAGAGTATCTATGTTTTCAATGCCATATTTTAGCGCTTGTGTACGAAAGTCAGGTCCTACATCTATTAAGATTTTTTTATCGCCCATTTCAACAAGACCTGAAGGTCTATAACGTTTATTGAAATTACATGTTGATTGACATACATCACACTTACAGCCAATAACTGGAACACCAACTGAAGCTCCTGTACCTAAGAAAGTAAATTTTCCCTTCAAACGCTAACTCCTTTTATCTGCCATTAGTTTACACCGAAGGTAAAAGTTCTGGAAGAAGTTTTTCACCTTTTAAAAGAGTTTTAGCTAGTTTCTTTGCTAGAAAAGCATGATATAAAAGCCCTCTTGATCCAAGAGCTCCAATAACCCAAACTTTGTCACTTGCTTGAAAACAATAAGGTTTATATTCACCTATTTTTGACAATCGTATCCCTGCTTTTTTTTCTACAACTTCACAGTCTACAATTTTCGGAAAAAACTCAGCTATTTGATCTATTAACCTATCACTTTCACTATCTGGATCTACGCTATCATAATCTCTTTCATAGGTTGAGCCAATCTGACAGTACCTTTTATCTTTACAAAGAGAAATATGTCCCTTGGATACAATGATTGGAAATGGATTTATCCCTCTAGGCAGCTTCACAATAAGAGCCTGCCCTTTAATTTTTTTTACAGGTAAATTTTTACCTTCTTCAAAATCTTTTAAACGGTGACCTACACATAAAATAATTTTGTCATACCTATATAACTTCTGTGTATCAGTGATCTTTTTTTGTTCAAATTTCACCCCTTTTTCCAAGCAAGCTTTTACAAGCCCCTCAATATAAAGATCTGAATAAACTGTAACTCCTGAAGGCATAAACAAGCATGGAAATGGGATATCTGGATGATAACCTTTTTCAAACCATTTGTTTTCAGGGTGTTTTTTTATTACTCTCTTCGAAACAGATACTTGAAAAGGTTTATATGCAACCCTTAAAACCCCTGTTTTGTCATATACCTGTTGTCCCAAAGCCTCTTTAGATAGATCTAAAAGCTCTAAAGCTTCAACCATACACTGATCTGCCCATATGCTTTTTTTTATATATTTACCTACAAAGGGCTGTAAAAGCCCAGTGGATATACTTGAGCAGGATTTATCTAATGGTTCATCATGAAAAACTGTGACGTTAAGGCTTGAATCTAAGGATTTTAAACTAATTGCTGTTGCTAACCCTGCGTATCCAGCCCCTAAAATAGCTATCTCCATGGCAACAGTATAGCTTGTCCTAGGTTAAAAAAGTAATAATTATCTATATAGATATGTAATAATTTTTTAAAACATTGTGTTTTAATATTTTGTAATTGACATTTATTTAAATTTATAATATTATATTTATACAAATAATATAACAACATAAAATATAATGACTACTATAATTCCTGAAATAATAAAAGATGTTACAATCTTGGAAAAAGCTCTTGATAAAAGAGAAGATACAGCTGGATCTTTTTCTAGTTATATTTTTCCTCATGAGAGCATAAATCAATTAAAAAAGCCTATTAAAAGAGTTATAGCATTTTTATCCTCTGAAAAGAGTTTAGAAGATGAAGAGCTCGCCGAAAAATGTATAAAACTTCTAAGAAGGTTTTCACAACAAGATTTAGATAGTATTGAACCACCACATCAAGTAGCTTCAAACTCCTATGTAGCTAAAACAGTCACTAAAGCTCAAGTAGAAAAATATGGAAACACATTTAAAAGTGCTGTAGTAGGAAATCTATTAGGGAAGAGACCAAAAGGAAATAAAGGAACAACAGGTTCAAAAATCTTTAGGAATTACAAAGGAAAAGCTGTTGGGATTTTTAAACCTTCAGAAGGAACAATTCCTAGAGGAATTATTGAAAAAATTATCCAAATGTCTAAGGATTTTTTTCAGAACTCTGGTCAATCAAATTACCTTTCAGACCCTAAAAATAAAGCTCAAAGTCAAATGCTCGCCGAAAGGGCTTCATACTTATTTATTAAAGAATTAGCTCCACGTTTAAACTTTGTACCAGAAACAAGAATTGTAGAATTTAATCAAAAGAAAGGATCATTTCAAACATTTGCAGAAAACACTTATAAAGAAGCTGCAGAAATTACATTTCCTAAAAAACCCAATAAAAACGACCTCTATCAATTTCAGATGTTTTGTGTTTTAGACTACCTAATCGGAAACCTTGATAGACATGATGAAAACTACCTTGTAAAACTTAACAATCAAGGACACATAGAAGGAATTAAAATGATTGATAATGGGAATTCTTTTATCACAAAAAACCCTGCAGGAGGTATTTCTACCTACTTTGCAAGAAAATCACAATATAAATGGAAAAACCAAACAATCTCTGAAAATACGTTTCTACCAGAAGTTATTCAATATATTAAAAACCTTAACTCAACAAAAATTAAAAGATTAATTAAGGATCTTAACAAGAGCCTAAAAGAAGAATCAGCTCATACTAAGGACTTTTTTCATGAAAGTGTTATACAAGCTCTTTTAGAACGCCTAGACGCCCTAAAGACAATGACTGAACAAGATTCACCTAGTACATTAGGAAATATTGGTACATCAGAAGCTATATCACAAATTTACTCTAAGAAAGTTCATATCATAAGCAATCTTTAAATCACTTATTATTACTAACTTAGAAAAAAACCTGCTTTATGTTGTTCATCTTCAGTGATATACAAATTAAAGTATTTATTTAATAGAAAATATGTTATTATAGGTATATTAAAGAGAAATTATAATGCCAAATTTAATAGAATTAAACAGCTCGATTAGCTCAGCAGAGTACACTGAGGTAAATAGACCCTCTGTAGACCAGGTGTTATCCTTAAATAAACACTGGGATATGGTTGAAGGCATCTATAACTCTAAGCTTACAAGAACGTTTTTAAGAGCCTCTGTAGTAGCTGTATCTGTTTATTTCTTACTTAGTCCTCCTGGATGGTTAATATTAGCTTCAGGGATTACATTGTTAGCAATAGAAGCCTTACAAGAACTAACCCCTAATCGTAAAAGGATGGGACTTTCTCAAATACCGGAAATGAGAAAATATGAATTTATGATGAGACAAAGATCAAGTGGCACTTGGTATAATTATATAACTACTAACAAAACGATTTATTGGAAGAACAAAGAGATTAAGCTAAATGGTCATATCATATTAGGAGCATTACCTAACCGTGATAACAAGAATTTCAAAAGACTTTTACAAAATGCTTTTGCTTACGGTAAAGGAGCTATCCTTTCAATTAATGAAGAGTGGGAAAGAGGCACAGAAGAACACAGAGGAACTACACTACCAATAACTTCCAAACAATTTAATCAATTAGGTGTTAATTATAAGTCATATGATCAACTTGACCACTCACTAGTAGAATTTGATATATTAGAAAGTGCAGCAGATTACATTCATGAACAAATAAGTTCAGGAAAAAACATCTACGTACACTGTGTTGCAGGTAAAGGAAGATCTTCACAGTGTATCGCAGCCTACTTAATCAAATACCATGGCTTTAGCGCACAAGAGTCTGTAGATTTTATTAAGAGTAAAAGATCTGTTATTACAATCACATCGCCAAAAAAAATTGCTCACCTTACACAATTTGAAAATTGGCTTTAAGACCTATTTTCTTCAAGAATAAAAGAAAACTGAAAGAACCCCAATACAAAAACGGATCCTAAAAGTACTACTGGCAAAGATAAGAAAAATGATCTTACCGTTATGTATAAAGGATTTAGAAAAGTTGGACTTGGAACAAAGGTAAGGCTTAACCTTGTAAGTAATAAAAATCCAATAAATGGCAAAAGCCCTATAAATGGATAAAAAAGCGCCTGAACCGGAGTTTTTTTTATTTTATTTACAGTAGCCATCACCCACCCCCTTCTTTTTTCATCAATAGGAGTGACAAAATAAAATAAAAGCAATAGTTGATAAACAAGTAAAATCGAAGTGAAAAAAGCCAATAAGAAAGGCACAAAAGCTAAAAACACATCAAAGAAAAATCCCAGAACAGGGATTGCTTGTAAAAGGTAAAACACCCCCAAAACAATCCAAACTCCTAAAAAAAGAACAATAGGGACTAAAGGTAGATGCAAAGACTTGCTAAGCTTTTTTGAAGTTTTTATCCATATCCTTTTTCCATTATCATCTTTTTCTTTTGAAACATGTAAAAACACCCCTAAGGAATATAAAAGTGTATTTACAAGAAAAAGTGGTAAATAAAATAAAACCATCTTCATCCACAGGTTTTCAACAACAAGATTTTGAAAAAACAGGTAGATAAGTAAACAAAATAATAAAATGATATTCGTAACAAATAGGTTTAGCTTTTTAAAGCTAAAGCTTTTGTCTAAAGCTGATAAGACTTCTTTTAAACTCATCTTGGTCTATATATATACTTTGGCCGCATAATGGGAGTGCCTTTTCCCCCTCTTGCATACTTTCTTTCATACAAGACTTGTATTGCGATTCCAACTGCACGTGATAACCCAAATAATAGGGTGAAATACTGAGGGTAAGAAAATCCTGCAGCATGTAAAGCTGTGCCAGAAACTGCATCTACATTGGGATGAGGATCAGAGATTTTAGGATTTTCTGCAAGGATTTTAGAGCCAACTTCTCTTAAAACATGTGAGGTTTTTACTAAAGGCTCTTCTGGAAAATATTTTTTTGTATAATCATAAAATACTGTTGCTCTTGGATCTTCAACACGTAACACTGCATGCCCAAAACCAAAAATAAGCTTTCCTTCTTCAAGTCTTTTTCTTAAAAGTTTTTCAGCAGCATCTAATGAATACTCTCCATTCAGCTCATCAGAAACTTCTTGAACAAACTTTAGTCCATCTTGGTTTGCTCTACCATGTAAATAACCTGATAAAGCGTTCATAGATGCTGATATAGCGCCGTAAAGATGTCTTCCTCCTGAAGCTACTGTTTTACCAGTAAAACAAGAAAGATTCCCCCCTCCATGATCATAGTGAAGAACATTAAAAAGTTTAAAAATCTCTAAGAGTTTTTCTTCATTTTTATTTGGAACATTTACCATTTTGGTAAAGTTTTCCATATAACCAATATTAGAATCTGGTAAAGAGGTATCTCCCCAGCCAGCATGATAGTTAATAATAGTGGCTACGAGACAAGGAAGCTTTGCTATTAAATTCAGACAATCACCTTCCCAGTCTTCTGATTTTTCACTCATTCCTAAAATCATAAGCGCACAGCAAAAAAGCTCCATTGCTCCGCCTTTGATCGGAAGTTTTTTTATATCCTCAATAACTTCTGGATCGATGTTTTGTCTTTTTTTTAACTCTGATAAAAATGTCTTAAGTTCATCTGCTGTTGGATTTTTTCCATAGTAAAGCAGATAAATCACTTCTTCAGGTTCTTGGTGGTAAATTTGAGATAATGGAACACCAACATAGTGGAGCCCTTTTTGTGGGTCTACAAATGATGTAGGACAATAACCAACTGGAACACCTCTTAAACCTGTTTCTAAATTATCTTCAGTAAGTTCAAAAAGAACATCTGCCATAACGATCTCCTACAACATCTTTGATACAATATCTCTTTCTTCTATCAGTTCTTTCTGAGTAATTGCAATCTTTTCTTGTAAAAATTCATTCCACTCGATGCCTTCGATAATTTTAACAGTACCTTCATTAGTTGTTTGGCATGGGAATGAAAACACTAAATCTTCATCAACTTGATATGGATTATTTTTTGTGTATATACAAAGAGAGTGCCAGTTATCTTCTGCTGTTGTTTTTACAAGCGAATAAATAGAATCACATACAGCATTTGCTGCTGAAGCAGCAGAACTTTTTCCTCTAGCTTCAATAATTGCTCCTCCTCTATTTTGGACTTTTTCTAAAAATGTTGTTTCTAACCATTTTTTATCCAAAACTTCATAGGCTAACTGACCATTAACTGTTGCATGAAAAAAATCTGGAACTTGGGTTTTAGAATGATTACCCCAGATAGCCATTTTCTTCACACTTTCCACTTCTACTTTAGCTTGCTCTGCAATAAAAGCTTTTGCTCTATTTTCATCTAATCTTGTCATTGCATAAAACTGGCTAGGATGTATGTCTGGAGCATTTTTTAAACAGATTAAGCAATTTGTATTACAAGGATTCCCAACAACAAATACTTTTACATCCTTTGCTGCTTTGCTATTTAGAGCTTTTCCTTGATCTACAAAAATTTTAGCATTTTCAAGTAAGAGATCCTTTCTTTCCATTCCTTTAGATCTAGGCTTTGCTCCAACTAAAATGGCAAAATTCACCTCTTCAAATATTTCATTTGGATCTGACCCAATTTTCACTTCTTTTAAAAGGGGAAAACAGCAGTCTTGTAATTCCATTACAACACCTTTAAGCGCATCAAGAAATTGAGGAACTTCAAGTATATGTAAAGCAACAGGAACATCTTTTCCTAAAAGATCTCCGTTGGCAATACGAAAAAGCAAATTGTAATTTATTTGACCAGCTCCACCTGTAACCGCAACCCTTTTCATCTAAAATCCTTTTTTTTCTTATTCACTTATGAATATGCAAGGAAAAAAAATTTATGAAAAGGGTTATTCCGTAACAGGTTAAATTTTAATCTAAAGCTCCAGTTCCGACTTAAGACAATATACTTGAACTTCTAATAACTTTATCTCTTGGAAAAGTGCTGATTGATACTTTCTCAATGATTTAATTTGACCTGAAGATAGTTTACTTATCTTCAGGTCTAAAGTTTTCAATTGTTTCTTTTTTACATGAAGCTTTTGATTAAGCTTAATCAAGCTGTTTGTTGTTTGATCTCGATAAATCTTATGAACTGAATTTGTAAAATCACAACTCATGTTAAAAATTTATAATTTCAGTTAAAGGGCTAAGAAATAATCTCCTTGAAAAGGTTGATTCAGCTTTTGCTGCTGATAAAGAACACCTTCTTGTTCTATTAGTGTTACCTACTCTTCGTGAATGAACACTACGTTTAACAGGGCTTGAAACAGAATTTGAGTATGTAAGTTGAGACTCTTTTTTTATTGAAGAAATATTTCTATTTAAAGCTTCTAGAGAGTTTTGAAGCTTTATGAGTTCTTTTTCCGTACTCTCTAGTCTACGTACATAACTATCATATGTAATTCGATCTTCAACAAAATGTTTTGTAATTTTATTTGAAACAAACTTAAGTTCTTCTGCTAATTCTTTTCTTGGACAAAAAGGATCGATATGATCAAACACATTCGTATTTTCTTGGTTACTTAAGTATTGTTTTACTCCTTTAAGAAGTAGTCCTTTTCCTTGAGGATTTATAAAATAGCCCGGTATTGCTCTTAATGATTCTCCCTCAATCCTTACAAAGCTTCTACCAATTTGATTAAAATACTTAGGTATATGTTGTTTTAATTGGATGATTTTTGAATAAAGTTCAGGAATGATTTTTGTGTATAGATCTATTTTTGAAATGAGCTGTTTACGTTGAGATTGTAGTTTTGCTAGTTGTTGTACTTTTTTTGAAGGTTCAAATACAGGTAGTAAACATGAAGGTGTAATTGTAGACATAATCTCCTTAACTGATTTTTTTATTGATAGTTAGGCGATATGTTATACCAAATCCTGAAGTATTTTTTCACGATAATTTTTCATTAGCTCACACATAAAATGTAGATTATGTATGGAGGCTAAAGAAAGAGCTGTTAGCTCTTTTGCTTTGAATAAATGATGTAGATAAGATCTGCAATAGTGCTTGCAGGTATAACAAGAGCAATCTTTTTCAATAGGCTCTTGGCAATACTTATACTCAGCTTTTGTGATTTTTAGTTTTTGCGTTTTTGTTAAAAGCATAGCATGTCTAGCTGCCTTTGTAGGATAAGAACTATCAAATGTATCAATTCCCTCTGGTATTGATAGTTCCAACGATTCTAAGTCACCTATTCCTAATAAGTGTATAGGAAGCTCTTCTGGTAAAAATGTGACTGTATGAGCAAGCATTTCTTTCATTTCTTTTTTAGTCTTACCAACAGATCCACCAATTGCGTGTCCATTAAAAGGTAGTTTAGATAAAGTCTGGCAGCTTTGCTTTCTTAGCTCAGGGTCAATTCCTCCATGAATCACACTATAGATCGCTTGATTATTTGGATTTTTTAAGTGCTCATCTAAAGATCTTTTTTCCCATCGATGTGTTCTTTCTAAACTTTTTACAAGAGCATCTTTTCCAATATGGTAAGGAGGTAATTCATCAAAAGGAATAATAATATCAGCACCAAATGATTTTTGTGCCTGAATAGAGTTTTCGGGAGTAAGTAGTACTGGACTACCATCTCTATAAGAGCGAAACAACACTCCCTCTTCATTAATTTTTAAAACAGATGAGTTTTGTTCTTTTTGCGTTGATCCTTTTAGCTCATTTGCTACAGAACCATAAGCTAAAGAAAAGACCTGAAATCCTCCAGAATCTGTAATAATAGGCATTTTACGATTAATGAATTTATGTAGCCCTCCTGCTTTTTCTACAACCTTTGGACCTGGTTGTAAAAGCAGGTGATATGTATTACAAAACATTAAC
>Ga0180436_10006189_pt1 | contig 10430 bp, 6 predicted proteins | sample SS_ome_2_FD_132434 | JGI IMG/M metagenome (GOLD analysis project Ga0180436, IMG submission 132434) | Hypersaline lake sediment archaeal communities from the Salton Sea, California, USA - SS_3_S_2 metaG | ecosystem: Environmental > Aquatic > Non-marine Saline and Alkaline > Hypersaline > Sediment...
GACCTGCGCTGGAAGTACGAGGTGCCGCCGGCGAAGAAGGTCGAGGGGCGGATCAAGGTGGACGGTGACGCCGCCGCGGTGCTCACCCGGCTGGAGGCCCACGTGCGCAACCTGGCCGGCCTCTCCGGGCTGACCATCGGCGGCGAGGTGGGCCGCCCGGCCCTGGCCGCCACCGCGGTGGTGGGCGAGTGCGAGGTCTTCCTCGCCGGCGTGCTCGACCCGGTGAAGGAGAAGGAGCGGCTGGACAAGCAGCTGGGCAAGCTGAGCAAGCAGCTGGAAGGCTCGAAGAAGAAGCTGGCCAACGAGAACTTCGTCAAGCGGGCCAAGCCCGAGGTGGTCCAGGTGGAACGGGACCGGCTGGCCGAGCTGGAGAGCCAGATCGCGCTGCTCGAGGAGAACCTGCGGCTGCTGGAAGCGGAAGGCTGACCCGGCTATTCAATGGTGAGGCGACATGGCCGAAGACATGGAAACCGGTGGGCTGCCACGGGCGATCGTCGACGCCTCCGCCGACGCCATCTTCGTCATCGATCTCGAGGGGCGCTGCGTCGACGTCAATCCCGCGGCCAGCTGGATGTTCGGCTACGGCCGTGACGATTTCCTCGCCGCCGACGTCACGCTGCTCATCTTCCCCGAGGACCGGGCAGCGTTCCTCGCCCGCGACCGCCGGGGCTGGGTCGAGGGGATGACCATTCCGCGCTACCGCCTGCGGCACCGGGACGGCTCGGCGGTCTGGGTTTCGCTGACCATCGCCCCGCTGACCTTCGGCGGCCGCCGGCTGGCCCTGGGGATCATGCGCGACGTCAACGATGCCGTCCGGGCCGAGGCGACCCTGGAGGAGAGCGAGGCCAGGTACCGCACCCTCTTCGATACTTCCACCGACGCCATCTTCATCGAGGCCCTGGAAGGGCAGATCCTCGACTGCAACGACGTGGCCTGCCGGCTCTACGGCTACACCCGGGACGAGCTGCTCGGCCTGGAGGTCACCGACCTGGTGCCCCCGGAAGTGGCCGCGGGGCTGGACGAGGTGATCACGGAGCACCGCCGGGGCGGCGGGATCTTCACCGAGAGCCAGGGGCTGCGCAAGGACGGCGCCCGATTCCCCACCGAGGTGAGCACGCGGTCAGTGACCATCGACGGCGAGCGGCGGGTCACGGTCTTCGTCCGCGACATCAGCGAGCGCCGGCAGTCCGAACTGGCGCTGCGTGACAGCGAGGAGCGCTACCGCACGGCCATCGAATACTCCAATGACGGTGTGGCCATCGTCGAGGGGTCGCGGCACCTCTTCATCAACCGAAAATACGCCGAACTGTTCGGTTATGATGACGCGGACCAGCTCTACGAGGTCGACCCGCTCGAGCTGATCCACCCCGACGACCGGAAACAGGTGGGCGAGCTGGGGCGGGCCCGCCAGAAGGGCCGCCGGGCGGCCCGGACCTACGAGTGCCGGGGGCTGTGCCGCGACGGGAGCGAAGTCCGGCTCGAAGTTTCGGCCACGGGCACGACCTTCCGCGGGCGGAAGGTTTCGCTGGCCTTCCTCCGCGACATCACCGCCCGCCGCCGGGCCGAGGAGGCCCTGCGTGTCTCCGAGGACATGTACCGCACGCTGGTGGAAAACGCCGTGGAGGCGATCACCCTGGTCCAGGACGGCATCATCCGCTTCGTCAACCGGCGGGGCGCCGAGTTTACCGGCCTGACGGTGGAGCAGCTCGAGGGCCGGCCCTTTGCCGAGCTGATCGCCGAGGAGGACCGGGAGATGGTGAAGGCGCTCCACCGGCGGCGGCTGGACGGCGAGGAGCTTGCGCCCTACACCTTCCGCATCCGTGACGCCGCCGGCGAGTTGAAGTGGATCGAGATCAGCGGCGTGAAAGTGGCGTGGGGGGGGCGGCCGGCGACGCTGACCTTCCTTACCGACGTCACCGACCGCAAGCGCCTCGAGGAGCAGCTGCGCCAGGCCCAGCGGATGGAGGCGGTGGGCCGGCTGGCGGGGGGTGTGGCCCACGACTTCAACAACCTGCTCACCGCGATCACCGGCTACGGCTCGATGCTCCAGCTCCGCTACGAAGAGGGGGCCGCGGAGCGCCAGGAGGTGGACGAGATCCTGCGCGCCGCCGGGCGGGCCGCGGAGCTCACCGACCAGCTGCTCGTCTTCAGCCGGCGCAAGGTGGCCGAGCCGAAAGTGATCAGCCTCAATGTCCTCGTCTCGGGCATGGAGAAGATGCTCAACCGGCTGATCGGCGAGAACGTGGCGCTGGAGACCATGCTCGACCCCGGCCTGGGGGCGATCAAGGCCGATCCGGCCCAGCTGGAACAGGTGCTGATGAACCTGGTGGTCAACGCCCACCAGGCGATGCCGGAGGGCGGTCAGATCAGCGTGCGCACCGACAACGTGGACCTGACGTCTGAACAGTGCCGCCTGCGCCCCGAGGCCCGTCCCGGCCCGTTCGTTCGGCTGGCGGTGGAGGATACCGGCACCGGCCTCGACCCGGAGGTGCTCGAGCATATCTTCGAGCCGTTTTTCACGACGCGGGAAAGCGGCACGGGCCTGGGGCTCTCGATGGTCTACGGCATCGTCACCCAGAGCGAGGGGTGGGTCGAGGTGAGCCGCCCCGCGGTCCGGGGCTCACTGTTCACGATCTTCCTGCCCCGCTATTCGGTGGCCCCGGAAGCCAAACCCGCTGCGGCGGTTTCGCTGGAAGGGCTGCAGGGCCGCGGCGAGCGCATTCTGCTCGTGGAGGACGAAGCCGGCGTGCGGCAGTACACCACCCGGGTGCTCCTGGCGAACGGCTACAGCGTCCACGCCGCCGCCAGTGCCGGGGAGGCGGAAAAGATCTTCGCCGAGGAGCGGGGCCGCTTCCGTCTCGTGGTCAGCGACGTGGTGCTGCCCGGCCGCAACGGACTCGACCTGGTCACGGCGCTGAAGCAGCACGAGCCGCGGCTGCTCGTGCTGCTGACCAGCGGCTACGCCGGTGATGAGTCGGTGGCGCGACGGGTCAGGGAGTCGGGGTTCCCCTTCCTGAAGAAGCCGTACGATTCCGCCGCGATTCTCACGGTGCTCAGGGACCTGCTCGACGGGGACTGATGACCCCGGACGGGTCGGCGCCCCCTGGCCGGGTTGACCTGCGGGATGAAAAACGGGCATCATTTGCCATCGATTCCGTCCGATCTTCCACCGCATCATCGTGGCCGGGAGCGCGTCCGAAAATGACTGGCATCGTCCGCCGATCCATCGCCATCCCTCTGCTCTGCACCCTTGTCCTCGCCCTCTCCGCGGCCGCCCGAGCCGACGGTGATGCTGCTCGGGACCACGCCGCCCGTCCGAAAATCGGCCTGGCCCTCAGCGGCGGCGGGGCCAAGGGCTGCGCCCACGTGGGCGTGCTCCGGGTTCTCGAGCGGCACAACATCCCGGTGGACTACATCGCCGGCACGTCGATGGGCGCGGTGATCGGCGGGCTCTACGCCGCCGGTTACGATGCGGACCAGCTGGAGACCTTCCTCACCACCGCCGACTGGACCGACCTGATGGTGGACGAGCCGAAGCGGACGCAGAAGTCGTTCCGGCGCAAGGAGGAGGACCGGCTCTACCTCTTCGATATCGAACTGGGCCAGCAGGGCTGGAAGCTGAAGATGCCGCGGGGGTACCGCCAGGGCCGCAAGTTCACCAACCTGCTGCGCGAGTGGACCCTGCCGGTGGCCGGTGTCCGCTCCTTCGACAAGCTGCCCATCCCCTTCCGTGCCGTGGCCACCGATATCGCCCGGGGCGAGATGGTGGTGCTGGAGGACGGCGACCTGGTGCAGGCCATCCGGGCCAGCATGGCCATTCCCGGGGCCATCGCCCCGGTGATGCGCCGGGGCATCCTGCTCGTGGACGGCGGCACCACGCTCAACGTCCCGGTGGAGGTGGTGCGGGCCATGGGTGCCGATATCGTCATCGCCGTGGACATCAGCGAGGGCTACAAGCCGGTGGAGGAGCTCGACTCCTCCATCGCCATCACCAACCAGCTGATCAACATGATCACCCGTGAAAACATGGAGAAATCGCTGCCCGGGGCCGACCTGGTGCTGCTGCCGGCGGTGAAGGGCACCGGCACCCTCGACTTCTCCGACGTGCCCGGGCTGATCGCCGCCGGCGAGGCCGAGGCGCTGCGCGTGCTCCCCCGCATGGAGGGCCTCGACCTGCCGCTGCCGGGCGAAGCGTACCGGGGGTTCCGCGCCGGCCAGCAGGCCCCGCCTTTCGTGCCGCCGATGGTCACCTCGGTGCGGGTGGAGGGGCAGCAGCGGGTGGACCAGCGCACCCTGCTCAGCCGTATCGACATGCGGCCCGGAGCGTACCTCGACCTCGACGTGCTGCACAACGACCTGGCCCGGATCTACGGCCTCGGCTATTTCCAGATGGTCGACTTCTCGCTTGAGCCGGCCAAGGACGGGGTGGCGGTGGTGATCAGCGTGCGGGAGAAGGAGTGGGGGCCGAACTACGTCCGCTTCGGCCTCAACTTCCAGATCGACGAGAATCGGGGCACCACATTCGGTTTCAACGTCCTGCACAATGTCACCATGATCAACCGCCGCGGCGCCGAGCTGCGTTCCCTGCTCACCATCGGCCAGGAGGGCTCGATCAACACCGAGTTCTACCAGCCTCTGGACTACGCCGGCCGGTTCTTCGTCTCCCCCGGGCTGGCCCTGAGCAGCCGGCCGGTGGACGCCTATGTCGACGGCCACAAGATTGCCGAGTTCGACGAGGACGTGGCCATGGGCGCCTTTGACGTGGGGATGAACATCGGCCGGTCCACCGAATTGCGCGCCGGTCTCTACTACGGGGCGGCCCGGCTCTCCCTCGACACCGGTTCACCGGAACTCTTCTCTTCCGGCGATGACAGTTCGAGCCCTGTGTATGACGAGGACCTGTCCCTGGGCGGCCTGCACGCGGAGGCGCGGCTCGACCGGCTGGATCGGGTGACCTTCCCCCGGCACGGCTACATGGCCATGGCGGAGTATTTCCTCTCCCGGGAGGAGGTCGGGGCCGACGACGACTACCAGCGGCTCGGCGGAGGCGTGTCGACCTTTTTCAGCCGCGGGCGCCACACCCTGTTCGTGACCTTCGAGGGCGGCACCAGCCTGGGCAGCCCCGTGCCCCTCTACCACCAGTTCACCCTCGGCGGCCTCTTCTCCCTCGCCGGTTACCACGACCAGGAACTGCGCGGCCGCTACAGCGGCGTGGGCCAGATCGGCTACTACGCCAGCCTCTGGCCGCTGCCCAGCTCCCTGGGCCAGAATGTCTACTTCGGCGGCTGGATCGAGGCGGGCAACGTCTGGAACGACAGCAGCGACATCGCCCTCGACGACCTGCGCGAAACCCTGGCCCTGCTCGTGGGCGCCGACACCGTCGTCGGTCCGATCTACCTCGCCTGGGGCCTGGCCGAGGACGACCGCTCCAAGCTCTACCTCTCCATCGGCCGCGGATTTTAGCCCGGAGATCACACTGTCCATCTGCTGCGGGGCCGGATACACTGCGATCTTCGACGCCTTCTCGAACTCGCTCGGCCAACGCAGCCTCCGGCTACGCCTCCCATCGCCCCTTCGTCGAAAACGCCGAATCTCAAGGCGTCTCCGGCCCCTCACGACGAAGGACCGTGAGACCTCCGGGCTTGAAGAAGTTCCTTCATGATCAAGTGACAGGAACGAATTAAACGCACATTCTCTTCCCGCTTCGGGATTGACAGGCGCACACCCAAATGATCTACTAAATCAGTAGATTAATCCCGACAAAGCCGACAACCGACAAAGGAGCCGATACGATGAAGTTCATGGTCACCTTCCCGTTGACGACCCGGGCCTACAAGGAACGTGTCACCCGTTTCCTCGAATCCGGCGCCATGCCGCCGGACGGTGTCACCATGCTCGGCCGCTGGTTCACCACCAGCCACAGCAAGGGGTTCATCCTCGTGGAGACCGGGGATGCAAATGCCCTGTTCCGCTGGACCTCGGAGTGGGCGGACGTGGTGGATTTCACCATCGAACCGGTGGTGACCGACGAGGAGGCCGGGCCGATCCTCAAGGAGATTTTCTAAGCCAGCAACAGATAACGGAGGAACCCCAATGACCACGGCGATCATATTCCACGAAGTTGAGGATGGCACGGTCTGGGCTGACGCCTGGAAGAAGGGATCGGGAAGCCGGCACGAGCTGTTCGGGAAGATAGGCGTCAAGTGCCGCAATTTCCGTGACCCCAACAACCCGAATGCGACGGGCATCATCGCGGAGATACCCGATGTGGCGAAGTTCGAGGAGCTGCTGCAGTCCGCCGAAGGCCGGAAGGCCATGCAGGAGGACGGCCTGAAGCCCGAAACGATGCGAATGTTGATCGAGTTCACCCCTTAACTGGAGAACAGGGAAATGAGGGACAGGAAACCAGGTTCTGTCCCTCATGTACCATTTCGCGCGGAAAATGGGGGCAGGGAAAATGGGGGGGGAAATGGGGGGACAGGTTACATATTTTTTCCATGGAAGTCTTTTGTTTTGAAAAAGGTGGTTTTTAAGTAACCTGTCCCCCCGTTTATGTGCCGTGTCATTTATGTGCGACGAAATCGCTCCTGTCCCTAATTAAATGGGGGTGTGCTAGAATTCGGCAAGTCCGTTCGTGACGTTATCGCGCAGCGAAAGTGACCCCGATGCCGAAGGCGGAACACGCTCCCCAGCGCCCAGGTCTGATCAGGCGATTCATCGACTCGTATGGCCAGAGCGACCGCGAGAAGAAGCACTCGCGGCGGGGCAGCCTCGTCTTCCACCTCCACCCGCCCACGCTGCCCGAGCGGACCCTGCGGCTCACGCTCACCTGGGGCCTGGGCGGAATGGGGCTGGTGCTCTTCCTGCTGCTGGCCCTGAGCGGCACGCTGCTGCTCTTCGTCTACGAGCCGTTCCCGGGCAGTGCCTACATCTCGATCCACACCCTGCAGGACGACGTGCTCTTCGGAAGGCTGGTGCGCAACATCCACCACTGGAGCGCCAACCTGCTGGTGGTGGTGGCCCTGCTCCACCTGTTGCGCGTCTTCTTCACCGGCGGCTTCCACGACCGCCGCCGCTTCAACTGGCTCATCGGCCTCGGGCTCTTCGGCCTGGTGCTGGCGGCCAACTTCACCGGCTACCTGCTGCCCTGGGACCAGCTCTCCTACTGGGCGATCACCATCTGCACCGGCATGATCGAGTACGTCCCCTGGCTCGGGCCGGGGCTTCAGACATGGGTCCGCGGCGGGGCCGAGATCGGGCCGCGCACCCTGCTCATCTTCTTCACCATGCACACCGCGCTGATCCCGGTGCTGCTGGTCACGGCCATGCCCTTCCACTTCTGGCGCGTGCGCAAGGCCGGCGGCGTGGTGGCCCCGCCACCGCCGGAGGGCGTGGCGGAGGAGCGGCCGCCCCGGGCTCCGTCAGTGCCCGACCTGGTGCTCCGCGAGCTGGTGGCGGGCCTCGCGCTCATCGCCCTCGTGCTGGTGCTGGCCGTGGCCTTCAACGCGCCGCTGGCCGGCGAAGCCAACCCGGGGATGAGCCCCGACCCGGCCAAGGCCCCCTGGTACTTCCTCGGGCTCCAGGAGCTGCTCTTTCACTTCCATCCGTTCTTCGCCGTGGTGCTCATCCCCCTGGCGCTCATCGCCGGGCTGGTGCTGCTGCCTTACCTGCGCTACGACACGATAACCGCCGGCACCTGGTTCATCTCGGAGACCGGCCGGCGCACGGCCCTCGTGGCCGCCATCGCCGCCCTGGCGGCCACCCCGCTGGCCGTGGTGCTCGACGAGAAGCTGCTCCGCTTCAGTGTCTGGCTGCCGGGGGTGCCCGCGGTGCTCAGCGAGGGCCTGCTGCCTGCGGTGCCGGCGCTGTTGGCCGTGGCCGGATTCCGCTTCTGGTTGAACAGGCGCTACCAGCCCACTCGCGAAGAGCTGGTCCAGGCGCTCTTCGTCCTGCTGCTGGTGGTGCTGGTGGTGCTCACCATCACCGGCATCTGGTTCCGCGGCTCGGGCATGGCCCTCTGCTGGCCCTGGGAGCGGGGGGCGGTCCACGGGCTGACCATTTTTGCGGGAGGGCCGTGATGGCGGACGCGAGAAAGAAGATGAACAGGGACGCCGAACCGGCCGCGGCCGCCCCGTCGGGCCGCCGCGGCTTCCTGCGCACGCTCTGGATCGGCCTCGGGGTGGTGGCCGCCGTTGAGGCCGTGGCCCTGGCCGTGGCTTTCCTCCGGCCCTGGAAACCCAAGCCGGGCGCCGACGCCTTCGGCGGGGTGATCACCGCCGGCCCGGTGGACCGTTTCGAGCCGGGGTCGGTGACCCCCTTTCGCCGCGGGCAGTTCTACCTCGTACGTCTCGAGGACGGCGGCTTCCTCGCCCTCTCGCGCAAGTGCACCCACCTCGGCTGCACGGTGAACTGGCGGGCCGACGAACAGCAGTTCGTCTGTCCCTGCCACGCCTCGGTCTTCGATGCCACCGGCGGCGTGCTCACCGCGCCGGCGCCGCGGCCGCTCGACACCTACGAGATCAGCATCGAAAACCGCACGATCATGGTGGACACGGCCACGCCGGTGCGCCGCGATACGAGTGACAACGCCCAGGTGACACGGGTCTGAGGCGACGATGAACGAGCGCAGCACAACCAGCGGGCGGAACACGGGGTGGGATGATCGCTCGCGCCGTCGCTGGGAGACGGTCGGCCTCGTCGCCACCCTGGTCATCGTCCTCGCCTTTCCGGCGTACCTGCTCAGGCAGCACCACTGGCCCGCCGATTCCGGCGCCGAACAGTTCGCCCGGGCCGGCTTTGTCGGCCGGGAGAGCTGCCGCCCCTGCCACCAGGCCCAGTGCAACGCCTTTGACGGCTCACACCACGACCTGGCCATGGACCGGGCCACCGAGGAGAGCGTGCTCGCCGACTTCGACGATACCGAGTTCACCCTGGGGGGCGAGACGTCACGCTTCTACCGCCGGGACGGCCGGTTCTATGTCGAGACCACCGGCCCGGACGGGCAACCCGGCGAGTTCGAGATCACCCATACCTTCGGCGCCTACCCGCTGCAGCAATACATGGTGCCCTTCCCCGGCGGCCGCCTGCAGTGCCTGACCATCGCCTGGGACTCGCGGGAGGGCGGCTGGTTCCACCTCTACCCCGATGCCGGCCACCAGCCGGATGACTGGCTGCACTGGACCAGCGGCGGCATGTGCTGGAACCTGATGTGCTCCGAGTGCCACTCCACCGATCTGAAAAAGGGCTACGACCCCGAAACCGATACCTACAACACCACCTGGAGCGAGATCGACGTCAGCTGCGAGGCCTGTCACGGCCCCGGCTCGCTGCACCTCCGCTGGGCCGAGCTGCCGGCCATGGCCCGGCCACCGGCCGAAAACTTCGAGCTGGTGGTGGACACCAGCGACATCGGGCCGCGGGCGCACGTGGAGCTCTGCGCCCCCTGCCACGCCCGCCGGGCATTCGTGGACGATTACGCCCACGGCCGGGAGAGCCTGCTGGACAGCATGGTGCCCCAGCTGCTCAACGAGGGGATGTACTTCCCCGACGGCCAGATCCTCGAGGAGGTCTACGTTTACGGCTCATTCACCCAGAGCAAGATGTACGCCAGCGACGTACGCTGCGGCGACTGCCACGACGTGCACAGCCTGCGCCTGCACAAGGAGGGCAACGGGGTCTGCCTGCAGTGCCACCGGGCCGAGGTCTACGACCACCCGTCCCACCACTTCCACAAGCTGGTCCACGAGGGCCGGCCCAGCGAAGGCGCCTCCTGCGCCCGCTGCCACATGCCGGGCCGCATCTACATGGGCAACGACTACCGGCTGGATCACTCCCTGCGTGTGCCCCGGCCCGACCTCGGCGCGGCCCTGGGCGTGCCCAACGCCTGCAACCAGGCCGGCTGCCACGATGACAAGACCGCCGAGTGGTCCGAACGTGCGATGCTCGAGTGGTACGGCCGGTCGCGCAAGCCCCACTACGGCACGATCCTCGCCGCCGGCCGGCAGCGCGACCCCGGAGCCGAGGCCGGCCTTATCGCCCTGCTCGGCGACGGCCTGAGCCCGGTGATCGTGCGGGCCACCGCGGCCTCACTCCTCGGCTCGTACTTCGGCGGGGCCAGCACCGCGGCCCTGGAGCAGGCCCTGGACGAGGACGAGGCGCTGATCCGCCACGCCGCGGTCACCGCCCTCGAGCGCCGGGGGCTGCTGCAGAACGCCGGCCGGCTCACCCCGCTGCTCTACGACGAGGCCCGGGCGGTGCGCATGGAAGCGGCACGCTCGCTGGCCGCCCTGCCCCCGGACCGGCTGCGGCCGCCATCGATCCGGCCGGTGTTCGAACGGGCCCTCGAGGAATACGTTGCCGCCGCCACCTACGCCGCCGACTTCCCCGAGGGCCGCTACAACCTGGGCAACCTCTACGCCGACCTCGACCGC
>Ga0180436_10006190_pt1 | contig 10425 bp, 9 predicted proteins | sample SS_ome_2_FD_132434 | JGI IMG/M metagenome (GOLD analysis project Ga0180436, IMG submission 132434) | Hypersaline lake sediment archaeal communities from the Salton Sea, California, USA - SS_3_S_2 metaG | ecosystem: Environmental > Aquatic > Non-marine Saline and Alkaline > Hypersaline > Sediment...
GTAATCATCATCATCATCGGCCTGACCGGCGTGGCCATCTACTCCTTGACGAGTACTTCCACCTTTACCCAACTCATCTCCCAGAACACCTCCAAAGCTTATTATCTGGCCGAGTCCGGATTCCGGGTGGTGGCCAGTGAGTACAATCACGCATCCGACCCGAAGAATGACGCCCTGGAAAACCTGCATGGCACCACCCTGACATTACCGGACAATAGCGGCGCCTTTGACCTTCGGCTTTATCCCTACTGGTTCTATGTAGACAGCGTCTATACGGCCAATGACGGCAGTATCATCCTAAAAATACCGGGTGGGACCCCCTTGCAGGACCCATTGAACACCACCGCACCAAGAATATCTCTGCCTGCCAGTGGTGATCTAAAACTTCAGGGGAAAACCCAATTGGCGACATTCACATTGCCCCCTACGCCTGCTTCTCCCAGCGATGGAACCAGTTTTACCTACACGATCAACCCGGGATTCCCCTATGACATCCAGACCGATGAAGAAATTTTTCTGGTCTACTCCGATGTCGCCACGGCCGATCAGAATACCATCATTCGGGGGGGTAATATCCTACTCCCTGGGACAAATCCTGTCGCCCAAATTCTGCCGGCCCGCAATGGTTCCTTTCGGGTGTATAACGAAAACAACGACATCATGGACTACACCTACCTGGAAAAGGTACCGGCCATTGTTGTTCCGGGCAATCCACCCACCACCATCACGCTCAGCAATGTCGATCACCAGGACGCCACCGACCCGTCTTTATTTCCCTTCAACATCAATGGTTCGTCCGAGATATACTTCGGCCGTAACCTGGCGGTGGCTACCACGGCCACTTCTGGTACTGGTACCACGGCATCCGCTAAAACCATTGGCGAATATACCGACGTTGGTCTGGATGGGGGTTTTTCCACCGGTAAGGATACCATTTCCTTTGAAGAAGACATTGAGGATTTTGAGACCACCTTGGCAATTGATTCCACCCCGGGGGATACCAGTGACGATCCCATTGTCATCGATACGGTCCAAAAAACTGTCCAGCTGGGTCGTGATTTGGCCGACAGCTTTGGCTCGGTCTGGTATAAGGGCGATAGTGACATCGCCAACTGTGTCGAGGGAAACTGCTTTCTGGGCCGCGGGATCCGGGCCTATCTGGAATTTGAATTCGACGACACGGATTCATCGGCCGACAGCACTGACTTTGGAGACGGTTTCACCTTTGCCCTCATCAGCAGCGCCAATTACACCGATGGCGATACCGGCGAAGACGGTGAATACCTGGGATATGCCGGCGCCGGCAGTGGACCGGGTTTAACCGGCAATGGACTGCAGCCCCCCAAAATGGCCGTGGAGATCGATACCTACCCCAACCCAGGCAGCGGTGATGCCTGTAGCGACGACAGCCGTCGTGATGACGGCGATGCCAATCACGCGGCCATGGTTTACTGGGGCGAGAATACCATTGGCGCACTCAATGCTACCGGTGGCTATTTACGTATCGGTTCCGCCACCCCTGCCAATGATGATCCCGAAGATTGGAGTTCGCCGGCAGGCACCATCAGCTTCTGGATCCGAAGACACGACATTGATATTACCGAACCCGCTGATCGATTTTGGGGCCAGCACGACAACATGGAGATAAGAACACTTGGCACGGAAATGGGCCTCGACTGGGGAAGCGATTCAACCCTTCTACTGGATCCACATCCCTTTACGGAAGAAAATAAATGGTATTTTTTTGCCATCACTTGGGATGAAACCCTGCACCGCCTAAGGATATATTACGGTGATGAAACCACTGCGCCTTATATCATTGCCGAATCACCCGCGGATCCAATGGATCCAAACTATTGGAATGCATCCGTTGACCTAGTTGGCATCACTGAGAACCTGGCCATGAATTCCAGTGGTCGTTCCGGAGAGCGGACTTTTATCGTCGATGGACAAATGAGTGACCTGCGCTACTATACCGCCGAAAAAACGGACTTCAGCGATTACAATATTCGATTAGATGGCGACGAAACCGATCTTCAATCCTATTTCCCCCTGCAGGCAGATCTGGTCGATGCAGGCCCCGCTGCGATTACGACTCGCATGGTAGGAAGCTATAATTGGTCGTCAAATGCCCCTATTGACTATTTCTGTGATGATAGTAACGATGACAACCGCCACGGGGCCGGGACGCGAACGGCCATTCAGAACGCCATTAACAGTAACGCCGGTAATGGTAATGACGGATATCACCAGGTATCCACCTTCAATCCCAGCTGGCTCGAAGATGGTGCGTCCCATCAACTCCGATTCGAATTGATCCGGCCGCTAAATGAAGCCGATGACGGTGATCCGGATGGCGTCTACGACTACCAGATGAAAATCTGGATCGATTGTGACCCATGCACGGCTCAAGAGCTGCTCGATATTGAAAACGTTAGAAGTACATTTTCCCGTACGCCCCAGATCGAATTGACGGTTCAAAACGGCAACGCGCTAAAGCTGGAACAAGCCATTCACGACAACCTCAAACGTATTCTTTTTGGGTTCACCCAGGGTACCGGAAGTGTTGCCCAGAATATCACCTTGCGTAACTTTGAACTCTATTTCTTGCGGCGATATCCGGTTTCTGATCTGGCCACCTGGTAGCTTTTCTTGCTGCGCAAATAAAATCCTGTTCCACGATTTTATCTGACGCGACCTAGGTCGCTCTCATGCAAAAGACCAAAATTCCTATCCCTGCAGCAAGCTGCAGGGTATTTCGGAATTTTGCCGAAATCTGTCGGATTCCGATTTCGCTATTGTATAGAAAAATTGATCTAACTCTAGAATTTGAATTCATCCCCGCTGCAAGCAGCGGGGATTTCAAATTTAAAGCGCTATTAGAACCAATCCACGAGCGAAAGGCTTTTAATTCGAGAAAATTCCTTCGTATTGTGCGTTACGAGAGTCCCTTTATTCGCAATGGCAGTTCCGGCAATTAGCACGTCATAGGGACCAATGGAAATTCCCTGTTGTTCGAGGTTTGCACGGATGGAAGCTGAAATTCTCGCCTCATCCAAACCAAATGGAAGCAAACTGACAACCGATGTGAAATCATTTAACTGAGCCTGACGTTTTTGAGGAGATGTAGATTTTGCTATACCGACTTCCAGTTCAAAAAGGACGAGTGAAGGGATACCGATATCGATTGGCGCTAAATCAAATAGATGTTTTGATACGTTTCCGACTCCTTTGAAAAAATAGATCAGCGTATTGGTGTCAAGTATATACATCCTAGCATCCTTGAGGTTTAAAATTCACTTGGAAATATGGTTGGATGCTAACAAGGCTCTCTATCATTATCCTTACCCATGGCTGCTCTAATTTTTTCTGCTGTCGGAAGGTCGCCCCATGTGCCTGCAATCTCCTTTACTGTTTCAGGCCAGGTTGTTGCTGTTTTATCCTTGATTCTTTCAGAAATCCACCTACTCGTTGAAATGCCGGTCTTTTTAACAGCATTTTTCAATTTTTTTTCAGTTTCTTTATCCAGATATATCGTAACTTGTCCCATTGGTCTTACCTCAACGTAATGATTAAATTATAATATATTATATATGTGGTATTTGTCAATACCGTTATGGTCTAAAGACATAAAAGGCAGTCCCAGGCGTAGACCATTAATTTTGAAATGGGTTAATTACTATAATATCGTTGTAAATTTGTTTATGGTTGAAGTCTTCCGAATAGACTTGCCTGCATTCCGCCCTCTCGGCAGCGGCTAGAATTAATGCATCCCAGTAGGACAGGTCATAGCGGACATGCGTATCAATGGCGCGATTCACCATGGCCAGGTCAAGGTCAAGAACCGGCATAAGACTGAAAATATCGATAATTGCCTTGGCGTCAATGAAAGACATCGGATTCTGAATTTTCCTGGTAACCACGTTAAAGAACTCGCCGAGAACCTGTACAGATAAAAAATAGGCATCACGCGATATGGCGGAAGACAATATTTCCTGTGCTTTTTTTTGTTTTGACGCGTCCCTGGTATCATACGCATAGACGAGCACGTTGGTATCAAGAAATATTTTGTCGGTCATACAAGGCCTCTCTTGTCCATTTTCGTGTGCCCATATCTCTCGAAAATATTTGAAATGAATCGTTCAATTTCTGATAAGCGATCTTTTTTTCCTGTTCATCGTGAAGCGCCACAGATTTTAAATACGCTCTCACCATGGATGTCAGGGTTGTATTTTTGTCCACAGCATATTTTCTGACTTTTTTAATGATTTCTTCATCAATGCTCAATGTGATGTTTGGCATTTTAATACTCCGGATTTGTGAGCCTGGCAAATAGCCATAATAAGTTTTAACCTTATTATGGGTCACATCATATAAAATGTCAACACAGAAAAAATAGACAACCCTTTAGGCTTGTGTATTTTTTTGATATAGGAAGGGCGTGGTTGCCAAGATTCTATTTATCCTCAGGGAGAAACGATTTAATTGGACATCGCGAAGTTAATCAATTTCAAAAAAATATCCGGTCGCAGCGCGTTATCGGAATATGATGCCAAACGCTTGCTTAAGGCATACGGCATTCCAGTGATCTCTGAACACAAAGCAGAAACTGAAAAGGATGCAGTCAGCGCCTCTGAAGCGACCGGCTTTCCGGTGGTGCTGAAAGGGCTTGGCGCCCAGATTCTCCACAAAACCGAAAAAGGACTGGTCCACCTGAAACTCAGAACGGGTCAAGAGGTTCGTAATGCCTGTAAGGCCATCAAGGCACGCGCAGCCGAAGATCTGGAAGGCTTTCTGGTGCAGCCCTTTATTGAAGGCAAACGCGAATGGATTGCCGGTCTATTCCATGATACCCAGTTTGGACCGGTGGTCATGTTTGGTGCCGGCGGCATTCTTACTGAAGCCATCTCCGATGTCGCCTTTCGCCTGGCGCCGTTGTCACCCAGAGATGCTGCGGAGATGACGGCTGAAATCAAATCGTCTGCCCTGTTGGATAATTTCCGTGGAGAGAACAAAGTCGACCAAAAACAGCTCCGGCATATTCTCATCGCTTTGGGCGAACTTGGCCATGACCATCCTGAAATAGTCGAAGTTGATATCAATCCCCTGATTACAACCCCCACCGGGGATCTCATCGCTGTAGATGCTCTCGTTGTTTTGGACAGCAAACATAAGGTATCATCACCGCAGACGCAAAGCCGGGATCCCGTAAATTTGCGGTCTTTTTTTTATCCCCGGTCCATTGCTTTTATCGGCGCTTCTGCAAGTTTGGGCAAGTGGGGACACATGCTGGTAGCCAATACGAAAAGCGGCGGATATCAAGGCAGACTGCATCTGGTCAATCCAAAGGGCGGAACTATTGTCGGCCAGCAGGCCTATACATCTCTGGCTGAAATTGAGGATTCCGTTGATCTTGCCATTGTTACTATCCCGGCGAAGCACGTCATTGGTATAATCCCACAATTGGCTGCCAAAGGCATCCACCATATGTTGCTGATCACCTCCGGTTTTTCAGAAACCGATGCAGCCGGAAAAAAACTGGAAAAAGACTTGGTAAGCGCCGCACGGGATGCCGGAATTCGGATTTTAGGACCCAATACGATGGGTATCTGTAATCCACATGTTTCCTTAAATTGCACCAGCCTGCCGGTAAACCCGAGACCGGGAACGACAGCCCTCGTATCCCAATCCGGCAATATGGGTACCCAGTTTCTGGCTTTCGCCGAACATCAGGGTATCGGTATCCGCGGCTTTTGTGGATCCGGTAATGAAGCCATGACGACCATCGAGGATTTTTTGGAAGCCTTTGAATCAGATGAGCTAACCAAAACAGTGATGCTTTACATCGAAAGCGTCAAGGATGGCCGCCGTTTCTTTGAAACAACCCGGCGTTTAGGCAAAATCAAACCGGTTATCTTAATGAAAGGCGGCCAAAGCAAGGCCGGCAGCAAAGCCGCATCCAGCCATACCGGTGCCCTGAGCACGGATTCCAGGATATTTGATGCCGTTTGTCAACAGGCCGGGATTGTAAAGGTTGAGCAATCCATGGATTTACTGGATCTGGCGGCGGCATTCAGTTCCCTGCCCCTCCCCAAGGGCAAGCGGGTGGGCATTATGACTTTAGGGGGCGGTTGGGGCGTGGTCACGGCCGATCTATGCAATGCCTACCATATCGATGTACCGGATCTTTCAAAAGGCTTGATCAAAAGGTTCGACACATTGTTGCCGCCCTATTGGAGCAGATCAAACCCGATCGATCTGGTGGGTGAACACAATGAATCGCTGCCGTTGACAATCATCGAAGAGTTGTTGAAATGGGAGGATTGCGACGCCGTGATCAACCTGGGAATCATGGGCCGCAAACATCTGGTGGGCCTCTATCTCGATGCTGTCAGGCAATCGGATCCCGGGTACGACGAAGGTTTTTTAAATGATATCCAAGCCACGTTGACCGGATTTGAAGAACGGTATGTTCAAAGAATCACCCGGCTCATGGAAATCTATCATAAACCTGTCATCGGTGTCTCCCTGTTGACCGATGCCATGGACCGTACCGTTTATATGGTCGCGGACAGCCCCTACCGGGGCATATTTTACACGACGCCGGAGCGGGCCGTTAAAACATTGGCCCGGATGGTGGAGTATGGCAGATATCGATCAGGGGTCGAGGTGACAAAAAAAAATAGTTAAAAATGAAAAATAAATACATTCACAAATTTGATTTTGAAGTCGGTCACCTCGTGAAAAGCCCCTGCAGGGGCTGTCACAATTACCAAATTTTTCCCCGGTGTATGCGGCAGTGTCTGCTTTTGGATCGTATACATGAGGTATTGACCAATGTGATTTCATGCAGCCGTTAAGGCCATTGGCAGCCTGTCGGCCAAAATGGATAAGCCGATAATATCGGCATCGAAATCGCTATCGGGATGAAGAAATCCGTTTTGCAACTTCTTAACAATACGGGTAGCATGTTTATTGGCCACTCTGGATTCCCGCCTTCGCAGCTGTGTCGCAATTCGTCATCCCGGCCAAGCGTAGCGAAGCGGAGCGCGAGCCGGGATCCAAATTTACCGTTTATATTCATTTTTCTGGATTCCGGATCTTCTGCAGCAGAGCTGCATCCGTCCGGAATGACGGGTTTGGGCGAATTGCGACACAGCCTCCTTCGCGGGAATGACGCTAAAAATAACGCGCTCAATTTTTATCGTTGAAACTTATACCCGGTTGTCATCCCCGAGGAATCGGGGATCCCGTACCCGCCTTGTGCGAAAGGCTTCAACGTAACAAATTGATAATAATGTGAATACCAGTTTCGCCTACAAGTTGAACACTGCAAAAAGTGGAAACGTCCATATCCGATTGGGTCCACGGATTGACGTCTCCACTGCGGGGGACCTCTTCAATTCGCTATTACCAGATGTCGCCCGACTCCAGCCTAAAAACGTAATTATCGATCTCGCTGAAACACGACATTTAGATGACTACGGCATCTTATTTCTTAGGGAAGTCGAGGAGATGCTAGCCTCCTACCATGGCCGATTCGATTGTATCAATCCGAGCCCGGATATCAAAACCCGCCTGGATCTCGCAGCCAAGGAAGAGGCCGAACGTTGTCAGATTGAAGCCGTAAAGAAAAGTCCCGGCGTCTTTATCCGCTTTGGTGAAATTGTTATACGCGAGGCATTCAATCTCCGTTATATGATCTCGTTTTTAGGATCTGTGGTGCTCGCCTTTATGCATGTAGTCCGTCACCCGGGCTCTTTGCGGGTTGAAGAAACTATCCTGCAGATGGAGAAATCCGGTGTCGATGCCGTACCCATTGTGGGCTTAATCAGCTTTCTGCTGGGGCTAATTATGGCATTTATGTCATCTATCCAACTGAGTCAATTCGGTGCCAATATTTATGTGGCCTCCCTGGTAGCCCTGGCGATGGTATCGGAACTGGGGCCCATCATGACCGCCATTGTGGTGGCCGGCCGATCAGGCTCCCTATTTGCTGCGGAAATCGGTACCATGCAAATATCCGAGGAGGTGGATGCGCTGTACGTCATGGGCATCAATCCAACCCAATTCCTGGCAGTACCGCGTATATTGGCTTGTATTCTGGTTGTGCCGCTGCTGACGCTATTTTCCGACTTCTTTGCCATTACCGGCGGTATGATTGTGGGCATGAGCCTACTGGATTTGACTCCCGGAACATACCTCGCCCAGACATGGGAAACCATCACCCTATTTGAAGTCGTGTGGGGTATGCTAAAAAGTGTTGTATTTGCATTACTCATTTCTTGGGCTGGATGCCTTAGGGGGTTTCAAGTAAGAGGTGGTGCCGATGCAGTGGGACAAGCAGCTACATCGGCGGTTGTAAGCGCCATCTTTCTGATCATTCTTTTTGACTCGATTTTTGCGGTTATTCGATCCTCAATGTAAAAAACAACGAAAGGCTTTCGCAGTAAGCCATCAGCATACAGCTGCTTAAAGCTCACCGCTGACGGCAGCTAACAGTCTTCAGCCTAACCACCTAACAGTTTGATAATTTAATGACCCAACAACCTCTTATCCAAGTGAAAAACCTGGTGGCCCGATTCGGTGACGAAATCATTCTTGACAATATTTCATTTGATGTCTTTAAAGGAGAAATTGTCAGCATCATCGGTACCAGTGGCAGCGGGAAATCGACCCTGCTGCGGCATTTGATCGGACTGAATCGGCCCTATTCCGGTCAGATTCTGATTGAAAATGTTGATTTTGCCTCTTGTGACGAGGCCACCCAGCAGGCTATGTTCCGGCACATGGGTGTGTTGTTTCAGGGCGGGGCACTTTTTGGTTCCATGACATTGGCCGAAAATGTTGCCCTTCCCATGCTCGAATATACCGATTTGCCCAAAGATGTTATCGCCCGGTTGGTCTATATGAAACTGTGCCAATTCGACCTGGCTGCCTACCCGGATTATACGCCCGCGCAGCTAAGTGGCGGTATGCGTAAAAGAGCCGGGCTTGCCCGGGCGATGGCGTTGAATCCGAAGCTACTATTCCTGGATGAACCAACGTCCGGATTGGATCCCATAAAAAGCACCGAAATTAATGACCTGATTCAAGCTATTAACCGGAATTCCCAAACAACCATCATCATTGTGACGCATGAACTCAAAACCATATTCAATATTTCGAACCGTATCCTGATGATCGACAAAGCAACAAAGAAAATTATTGCATCAGGCGATCCCGGAAACCTGGTCAGCGGAAGTAAACACCCAACCGTCAGGCAATTTTTAAACGATGGCCACACTTAAAACGAAATTCATGGTGGGTATTTTTGTTATTGTCGGCTTTTCCATGGCGATCATCGCTGTAATTTGGCTTGGCATGTCCAATTATCTGGAAAAAGGCCGTTATTATGTTGCCTATTTTGATGAATCGGTCCAGGGCCTCGATAAGGATTCTCCCGTTAAATACCGTGGTGTCACCATCGGAAGTGTCAACAGTATTGGTGTGGCGCCCGATGCCAACCTGATTCAGGTGGTATTAAAAATCGAATCCGACATTCAGCTCGATGACAGTATCGTCGCCCAACTTAAGTCTGTCGGAATTACGGGAATCATGTATGTGGAACTTGAAAAACAGCTTGAAAACGCCGCTGTTCCAGATCAGCAAATTGAATTTCCAACACCCTATCCGGTGATTAGCACCAAGCCATCAGATATCAGGAAATTCTTTGACACCCTTACCGAAATTTTGGGAACCTTTAGCAAGCTTGATCTGCAGGAAATCTCAAACCAGTTGCAGTCGGTTATGGCAAAAATTGAGCAAGCCGCAGATGATGCGCAGATTGACGTTCTGTTCGCTGATCTTCAGGCCACCCTTGCGGATATCCAGACAATTACCACTGAAAAAAATTGGGAGAGCGCTTTTGAATCGCTCAACCAGGCTGCGCAAGCTTTTGAGACGTTTTCCAAATCCGGTACCCAAGTGATTGATGGTGTTGGCCCAACTCTAGATCATTTTGATAAGACCCTGAAAGAAAATGAAGCATCTTTAAGAACTTTAATGGCTGCTATCAATGCGTTGGTTCTGCATATGGATGCATTGGTGGCAGATGGGAATCGCTTTCTTGCAGATACCCATAAAGATACTTCCCGGTTGTTGCCGCAGGTACGGGAGACACTGCGGCGATATGAACAAGCGGGTAAACACCTAAACAGATTCCTGGACCGCATTGCCGAACAACCGTCCCAATTGTTCCTTGGCCGGCCGCCTGGGGAATCAGATCAGCCACGGTAAAGACGATTGATCGTTCAGTGATCGGGGATCCAGAATTTGCCTTTAACTGATGGCTTTTACTGACACCAAATATAAGGCAATAAGTTCACCGACGGATCTTAATGTTTATAATGACTGATAGGTAGAAAGGCTAAACACGTGCACCAA
>Ga0180436_10006191_pt1 | contig 10425 bp, 6 predicted proteins | sample SS_ome_2_FD_132434 | JGI IMG/M metagenome (GOLD analysis project Ga0180436, IMG submission 132434) | Hypersaline lake sediment archaeal communities from the Salton Sea, California, USA - SS_3_S_2 metaG | ecosystem: Environmental > Aquatic > Non-marine Saline and Alkaline > Hypersaline > Sediment...
CTGCGGGTGTTCGCGGTGGGAGAGGGCAACGACGAGAACGTGTACGACTACGCGTGGATCGAGGATGCGGCGAGCGGGGAGCCCGTCTGGTTCATGAATCCGCGCGAGGCGGAGCTCGCCGGCGGCGCCTCGAAGAACCGCAAGGTGGACACCTCGATCGTGCTGCCCGCCGGGGAGTACGTGCTCAAGTACCGGGCGGACGACTCGCACGCGCATGGAGACTGGAACGATGTGCCGCCTCCCGGGAGCCTCTGGGGCGTCCTAGTTTGGGACGGGGGGCCCGCCGACTACCGTGAGGAGGAGACGACCTGGGAGCGCGCGGCCGACTCGGATTCACTCGGCTGGTCGGCCGCCGCTCTGGACTCCCTGGGGCGCGAGCTGGGGCGCTCGGGCACTGCGGCCTTCATGTTGGTGACCGGTGGGAAGATCGTCTACGAGTTCGGCGATCTCAGCTATCCGTTCAAGTGCCACTCGGCGCGGAAGAGCCTCATGAGCGGTCTCTTCGGTACCTACGTCGACGACAACGTGTTCTCTCCTGAGGCAACGCTCGCGGACCTCGGGATCGAGGAGAACCCCGAACTCACCGACATCGAAATGTCGGCGACACTCGGGGACCTGTGGAAGGCCCGCTCAGGGGTGTACATCCCAGCCCTGGGGGAGACGCCCGAGATGGCGGAGTCGCGGCCGGAGCGCGGGAGCCACGAACCCGGCACGTTCTTCTACTACAACAACTGGGACTTCAACGTGCTCGGGAGCATCTTCGTCAGGGAGACGGGCGAGTCCATCGGCAGTGCGTTCGAGCGGCGCATAGCCGGCCCCATCGGCATGGAGGACTTCGAGCCGTCGCTCGTCACCTACACGCACCAGCGCGCTAGAACGGTCCACCCGAGATACGCGTTCCGCATGTCCACAAGGGACCTCGCCAGATTCGGGCAGCTCTTCCTGCAGAGAGGAGAGTGGGACGGCCGTGAGGTCATCCCCGCCGACTGGGTCGAGAAGAGCACCAGGACCTGCTCCGACGATGACAGGTACGAGGGCATGGGCTACGGCTACATGTGGTGGACGCTGACGCGCGATGCTCTGGGAGGGGGATGGCCTGCGGACTGCTACTTCGCTGAGGGGTACGGGATCCACATGTGCATGGTCGTTCCCGACCTCGACACCGTGATGGTACACCGCGCCAACACCGACGGACCGCCCTGGAACTTCGTCGAGGAGGAGGCGCTCGTGCGAATCCTGAGGAAGATGTACGAGGCGCGGATCTGACTGTGTCGGCGCCCAACGAGCGCGCGCGAGCCGGCAGTGGAGACTCAGCCCCCGGGAGGTTCTTCCCGGGGGCTGAGTGTTCGGCAGCGGGGTCCTGTTGCATGAAGCATCTTGCCAGCCTGAGTTAACTATGGTAAATTCGCCAAGGTATGCGTGCTGTCAGCCGTGAGTGTCTGCAGAGTTCTCTTCACCCGGAGGTCACCGATGAAGCATCGACTGGCCACTTCCTTCGTTCTGACCCTATCCGCACTGCTGATTGTCACCGCACCGACCGCTGCGGGCACGTTCACGTGTCTCAGCTGCGGCGACGAGCATCCGAGCTGGGGCGTGACGCGCATCAACAACCTCGGACACGTCGCTTTGACGCGTGCCTGGGACAGCGCCTACGGTGGACCGGTCTACCTGTGGACCGGATCGTGGGAGACCAAGACGGAGTACACCAGTAGCGCTGTCTACAACAGCAGGTTCCAGCCCAAGCTCGAGCTCAATGACAACGACCGCATCGCCTTCCAGGCGAACAGCAGTCAGGCTCTCGGCGTCTCCGACCTCTCGGGTCCCATCACACTGTCGCCCCCTGCGACGATCAACTACGCGATCGACATCAACGACAGCAACAGCATAGCGGCCTACTCGTATCAGGCGTGGCTCAACAACCACATCTACACCGCCGACGATCCGTACGTGAGCTTCAGCGACGACGTCGGACCCGCTGACATCATCCAGTTCCGCGTCGCGATCAACAACCAGGGCCAGGTCGCCTGGAAGCCGCCGGCCGCCGGGACGCTCCATCGGTTCACGCCGGGCGTGGGAAGCGAGGCGATCGGTCCCGCCAACCACGCGCCGTTCGACATCGACGACCTGGGTCGCATCATCCACGTCCGCGATGAGAACTACATCATGTTGAACAACATGGTCCTCCGGAGCAGTCCGAACGTCTGGCCCGGCAGTGGTTGGTACGCGCAGCCGCGCATCTCCGACAACGGCAGGTACGTGCTGCGGACGGAGTACGACGGCACACGGTGGGACCTCTGGACGCTGGTCGACGGCATCCCGACGGACCTGACGGAGGGCAACTACCACAATGCGCTCTCGCCTGACGTGAACAACGACGGTCTGGTGGTGTTCGCGTCCGTAGAGAGCTTCTCGTATCCCTACGGGTCTGATGCCTACATGTACACTCCGGACCCCGAGACCCTGGTAGTCTACAACGGGCACTTCGACGGGGAGACGCTGTTCGGATGGGAGCCCGAGTCCGAGGGCGACGGCTCGGTCGAGCTGGTTTCGGCGGGTGGCGGCTTCGCTGCCGAACTCACGAGCGGCTCACCCGTCTCGATCACCCAGGCCGTTGTGGCCCCTGACGGCGCGTCCACACTGAGCTTCGGGATGGACTTCCTGACGTCCAATGGCACGCTGGCTGTCAGCCTGGGCGGCAACGAGCTGGCTCAACTCACTTCGGCCGATGACACAGAGCCTGGCTTCACGACCATCGAGGTTTCGACCGCGACACGTCCGATGGGGAGAGATGAAGAGGCTCTGAAGTTCGTGCTGGACGACGCGTCGCCCGCAGTCGTGATGCTCGACGACATTCAGATCACCGAGGACGAGACGGGAGTCGAAGATGACCCTGAGGGCATCGGCGCGATCGCGCTTGGCCTCCCGATTCCGAATCCCTCCAGTTCAGGCGCGACCCTCACTCTGACCCTCAGGAGTGCCAGTCACGTGACGGCTGCGGTCTACGGCGCCGATGGGCGACTCGTCCGTGTGCTAGTGGACGAGCGCTTGCCGGCCGGCACGCACCGGTTGTCCTGGGACGGGAAGACCTTGACGGGCGCCCGCGCCGCATCCGGTGTTTACTTCATACGGGCCACTGGCGGGGGCGACGCAGCGTCCAGCAAGGCGCTGGTGGTTCGCTAGACACGACACGCACGGGCCGGAGCACAAGGCGCCTTGCGGCAAACGAAGCCCCCTGGATCGCTCCCGGGGGCTTCATCTTCGGTGGCGGGGCCCAGCGCTTTCGCATTCAGAACGCGGAGGACTCGGCTCGTGAGGGAGCGTTCGCCCCGATGACGTGGCTGCATGACCGCGTACCGGTCTACTATGCCGGCGGCAGGTCGCCGCGCGTCTAGTGGATCACCATCTGCCCGCCTTCGTGGATCTTGAGCTGTCCATCGTGGATGACGATGCGCGTCTTCTCGGCGGGGTTGCCTTCGAGGAAGAACACGGTCTCCATGAGCGGCATTCCCGTGAATGTCAGCTCCGCCCCCGTACCGGTATCCGTGTTCTCTATCAGGAGCCCCGGCCCCAGGACCTGGAGGGAGTTGCCTACAGAGAACTCGAGGTCGAGGTCCTGGAGGTAGAAGTCCTGCACGAAGTAGCGGTACGGGAATGGGTACGCGCCGTGAACTCCTGAAGCGTCGGGCTGAACGTAGTTCTCGGGCAGGAGTCCGCGGACGAAATGGTGATCGTCCGTCGACCCGCCACCGGGGATCGAGCCGATGCCGAACCAGCCGTCGTCCGACCCGTTGTGCCCGTAGACAACATGAAAGAGGTAGGAGCCTTCGATCTCATCGTAACCATCTACAACGATGGCGTGACCGGGGATCTTGTAGGCCATCGGACGATTGAGATCGAGCTGGACCATCATCCTGCCGATGTACTGCGAGTACGTCCAGTCCGGCCTGAAGACCACGCTCGCATTCTCATCGAACCGGAAATAGCCGGGGAGCGCCCACGCAAGGTCTTCGGTGAAAGCGCCGGACCCGTCACACCCGTAGCTCATGTTGACTCCGACGCCCACCTTCCTGGAGATGAGCGCGATCGCGTCGACCTCCGCCGCGGTCGCCGTTCGCCACACCCCGTTCCACCTGGATGCCATCGACTGCCAGTCCGCGTAGTACGTCATCTGCTCCGGCATGTTCGCCCAGTCGTACGGGTGCTCATACCCCGAGCCTGTCCCGCGCGGCGGCCAGTTGTAGTAGCGGCAGATCTGGGCTCCGGCGGTCGCAACGCACCCGGCCCAAGCGTTCTCATTATAGTGCTCGTACCCTTCCTCCCACCCGTCTCCGAGATCCCAGTTGCAGCCGAGATCCGGGCACTGGTCGTTGTAAGGCGGTCCCTGGCTCCACGTCGTCTCGAGGAGAGTCTCCCCCTCCTGATAGTCGACGCCCAACCGCGGCGGGCTTGGCGGCTCCCGGTAGCCCTCAGGATTGAAGGCCGGGGCGAGGTACATCGCCCACATGCTCCGCGCATCCACCTCCATGAGCGCGTGGAAGTCGTCGCTCGATTCGAGGGAGTGGCCGAGGAACCCCTCCGCTGCATTCAGAACCTCCTCCTGAAGGACCCTGATCGCATCCGTCAACCCCGTGTCATCGTCAGGATCCAGATTCGAGCGCGTCGAGAACGCGCGGATCGGCTCCATCTCCCGGTAGGCCGCCACAACCACATAGCCCATGGGCTCGACGGGATACACATACGCGAGAAGCCTGTCGCCGCGGGTGAGCGGAACCATGCTGCCTGTGCGCGCGTCGGTCGTCCCCGCCCAGACTCCCTTCTTCACGATCATCATCTGGACGAAGTTGTCGGCCACCCGCTGCGCCTCGCCGATCGGCACCAGCTCGGCGTGCGCCACCGCACTGAGCCCGATCGCGATGAGCAGAAGGGCCGGTATCACATGTCGCGTGAGCGATCGCATGATGCCCTCCTCTTACTGCAGGGTGACCAGAACGAGGATCTGACCGCGCTCTCCGGCGGCCAGCGGTTCCATCGCCTTGCCAAGAATCGCGCCGCGTGACCGCGACGCGTCGTCCGCCTTCATCGCGTAGCCCGGGAGGTCGGACGTGGTGAGCATGTCGCCCGGCTCGATGGGGTCATCGCTCGCGACGGCGTTGCAGTAGACGCGCCCGGCGAGCGCCACGTCGTGGTCGAACCCGTCGCCGCCCAGCCGAACGCCCGAGCCGAGACTGTTGGCGCCGGCCACGATCCCGGCTACGCGCTTGTCGTACGCACGGGTCGAGAGGGTCAGGTGGCCGGGGCTCGTCGGGTCGATGACCAGCACGGATCCGGGCGCAGCCCCGTCAGCCCCGCCCGTCACGTCGAACCCTTCCGCGTAGTCCAACCCCTTGCCGAGTTCGAGGACCTTGTTGCTCGTCCCGTACTCGTAGAGGTCGAGGTCGCCGTAGATGGCGGCGCCCGCGTAGCTGCCCTTGGCGGTGATCCCTATCCCCCCGGATGTGACGTAGACGCCTGAGGCATCACCGCCCTGAGCATCAATATAGACTCCGGAGGCGTAGGGACCCGTGGTTGTGATCGAGATGCCTGATGCCGAGTTGCCGGAGGTGTTGATACTGATGCCTCTCGCGGTGGTCCCGGTCGTCGTCACGTCGATCCCCGGGTCCGACGATCCCACCGTCGAGACCTCGATGCCGCCGCCGGATGCTCCGGTCGACTGGAACCTCGCAACCGAACCGCTCGCCGAGCCGTTGGCGAAGCGGGCTGTCATCGGAGCGGAATCACTCGTCGCGTTGAGGGCATACCCGGTGGCTCCGTTCTGCTTGCAGTACACCGCATCGTTGCCATCGGCATAGGCCTTGATGCCACATCCAGGCGTTCCGTTCGCAGTGAAGAATCCGGCCGCCGCCTCAGCCGACGCATGGGTGATCGCCCCGTAGATCGCGTGGCTGTTCGGCAGGTAGGTGGTGTTCGTGATTGAGAGTGCTGGACTCCCGCTGGCGACGGACCCGCTGTACGGAAGGACGAAGGTCTCCGGCGCGGGCTGCCACGTGCCGTTGCCGTCCGTGTCGGATGTCAGGATATGACCGTCGGTCGCTGTGTCTCCGAGTCTGAACGTCTCCGCCCAGACATGATCGGCCGTGACCTGGTTGGCCTGCGCCAGCGTGAAATGAGATGTCCCGACGACATCGAGTACGTAGTACGGGACCTCGGTGCCGATACCCACGTTCCCTGCTGTGTAGTAGATCCGGTCGGAATACCCCTCCTCCCAGAGGCAATCGCCGCCCGCAGGCGCCTGCCAGCTCGCGTCGCCCAGTGCGTCGGACGTGAGAACGCGTCCGTCGGCGGCTCCGGCCGAGAGCGTCAGGCTGTCGGCCCGGACTCTGCCGACGACGTCGAGTTTGGCTGAAGGCATTGTTGTACCGATGCCGAGCCGGTCGCGGAAGTACCCGTTGCCTGCGAAGAAGCCCGCGAACCCGTCTGCGCTCATTGTCCTGCCGTACACGCCGATTGCATTCCCGCTGTACGCGCTGTTCCAGCCCAGGACACCCACTGCATCTGCGCCGCCCGCGATTCCCCAGACGCCGGTACCGGTCGCACTAGTGTTCCTGCCGAAGACCCCCGCTCCATCATCCGCCGCAGCATCACCCCACACACCGTACACCTGGCCGGTCGGCGAGGTCGCGGTTCCCATGACGCCCGCGCCGATCTCGCAGCTCGTAGTCGCGGAGATCGCATATCCCTCATCTGCCTCGCAGTAGTTGGAGTTCACCTTGATCGCCGGGATGTCGCCCGCGGGCCAGCTGTCGTCGAGGACGACCTCGAGCGGCGAGGTGGGGGTGTCGGTGCCGATGCCGACCTCGCGATCTGTGACGGTCGCGCTGCCGGAGATCGTCCAGTAAGAGTCGCCAGCGTTCGCCGCGTAGAGCGCGGAGGGAACAGTCGTCAGAAGCGTGCGCGGGGAGAGCCACGTGTAGGACGTGCCTCCGGTAGCATCGACGCCGATCTCGAGCCACCGCGCCGCCCCGTCCTCGAAGGGCGTGAGTCCGAAGTCGATCTGTGTAGAGAAGACCCCGTCCTCGACGATGACGGGGTATGCTACGCAATCCGAGCCTACCTGTGTCCCACCCGTTTCGGCCGTCCACAGCCGGAAGATGAGACGAGCATCCGAAGTGGAGATCGGTGCTCCTCCGTCCTCGAGCACGCCCTGGTAGGAGATGGTGGTCTGCTGGCCTGATGCCGGAACCGCGAGCACCACCAGAAGCAAGGCAGCCAACAACGCTGCGCCCGAACGAACCGTCGGTCTCATGATCTGGGTTCTCCTCTCCTCTGAAGTCCCAGTGTTGTGCCGTGAAACTGGATTTGCTTTGATGTGGTCGAAGGCGGCATCCTAGTGTCCTCGCTTCACCCACTCCGCACCGCCAGTGTCGAGTTTGGTAATGCTCTCGCAAAGTATAGCACATTATGGCAAGAAATGCACAGAAGGCTATGGCGGCAGCAGCACGCCCTAAGTCGGCCAAGCGGGCTCAGACTCCCGCGGCACCTTCCGGACGTACTTGGTGCAGGCACTACAGCATGGCTGAACGGATGGTCATTATCGAAACCCCCTTTCTGCGAGAGCATCTCATCGAACATGCGCGAGGCCCCGGGGTGCACTGTCAATAGCCCAACCCCTCGCTCAGGTGCCACTTCAGTGCTTGCAAGAGAGGATTAGAGTCAGTAGGTCAGGTCCGGGGCGCGGGTTCGGCAAGCAGAAGAGAGGAGTCTGGAATGACCAGGAGGATTCTATTGGTTCCGATGGTGGTTGCCGCATTGTTGGCGCTGGCTGCTCCGTCGGCAGTGTCTTCAAGCTGTGGAGGCCAGGGTGGACACAGCGAGCACGCGAAGGCCTCCGATGCGAAGGACATCGTGGACACTGCCGTTGAGGCCGGTAGCTTCTCGACACTGGCTGCGGCTCTGACCGAGGCGGGTCTTGTGGACGCGCTTAAGGGAGAGGGTCCGTTCACGGTCTTCGCCCCGACCGACGATGCTTTCGCCGCTCTGCCCGAGGGCACAGTGGCGTCGCTTCTTGAGCCTGAGAAACGCGACATGCTCGTGTCGATACTCACCTACCATGTCGTGCCGGGCAAGGTGATGGCGAAGCAGGTCATGGACCTGAGCGCCGCCGAGACGCTGAACGGCCAGCGCGTGGACATCACGGTCGAGGACGGCTCGGTCATGGTTGACGGGGCCAAGGTCGTCTCGGCAGATGTCGAGGCAAGCAACGGCGTGATCCATGTAATCGACAGTGTGATCCTGCCTACCTCCATGAGCATCCCGGAAGTTGCGAAGGAGGCCGGGGGATTCGGTACTCTGCTGGCAGCCGTCGAGGCAGCCGGGCTCGCCGAAGCTCTGATGGGCCCAGGGCCCTTCACGGTTTTCGCACCCACGGACGACGCGTTCGGGAAGCTCCCGGAAGGCACTGTTGAGTCGCTTCTCGAGAAGGAGAACCTGGACAAGCTGCAGAGCATATTGAAGTATCACGTTGCTGAGGGACGCGTCTTCTCGGACGCCGTGGTCTCAATGGACAGCGTTGAGACCCTGGGCGGGGAGAAGGTCAGGATATCCGTCGTCGACGGCAAGGCAATGGCTAACGACTCAGCCATCGTCGCTACCGACGTTGATGCAGCCAATGGGGTAATCCACGTGATCGACGCTGTTCTTCTGCCCTAGGGTACGATGACACTGAAGACACGAATGCAAGGCCCGAGCCTCTCGGCTCGGGCTCTGTATTTGGCGGCGGCGTCTGCCAGAGGGCGACTCACCGAGACCGAGCTGACGGCCCGGATTGAAGACCTTTGGGAGGTCCTCTCCGGCGTCTACATCTGCACCATGGGGGAGACGCCGAGATGGCCGAGTCACGGCCTGAGTGGAAGAGCCACGAACCCGGGACCTTCTTCTACTGCAACAACTGGGACTTCAAGGTCCTTGAGAGCATCTCCGTGCGGGAAACGGAGGAGTTCATCGGTCGTGCGTTCGAGCGGCGCACCGCCCACCCGAGGTTCGCGTTCAGCATGTCGAAGAGGGACCTGGCGAGAATCGGGCAGCTCTCTTCTCAGACCGCCCAGTGGGACAGCCGAACGGTCATCCCCGCTGACTGGGTCGATAAGAGCACAAGGACCTACTCCGACGACAGTTTCGAAGGCATGGGCCACGGCCATATGTGATAAACACTCACGAGCGATGCGTTGGGAGTGGGTGGCCTGCGAACTGCTACTTCGCCGAGGGCTGCGGCATCCACGCGTGTATGGTCGTCCCCGACCTCAATACCGTGACAGTAGGCCTGGCGAACGTCGACGGCCCTCCGCGGAGTCACTTGGAGGACACCCTCATGTCCATCCTCAGAGGGCTTGCGCGACGCGGATCTGAGGCTGTCAGCGCCTCTCAGGAAGTGCTGGGGCAGCGGTTGGCGCTGGTGTCGCCTCGGATGGCCTGGCCTCGCGCCTATTCCCCCGACTTCGTCCTGACTGCGACCATCTCGTGCTCCAGCTCCCTCTGTAGGAAGAGGTTGAGCACGGTTCGGATGCCGATGATCGCAGCGAGCTGTCCGATCTCGGTCCAGCTCGGTGCCACCGCGGTCTTGAGTGTGTCTGCGCCGATCAGAAGCTCGAGCCCGAGTGACAACGAATGGCCGAGCTTGATTCGACTTCGCATCATGTCCAGCGACTCGCAGCACCCGACGAAGATGTGTCTGAAGAACGTCCAGAGCGCCTGTGCCGCGCCAACGAGGATTATGACTGCGGCTGCCGCTTCGGCAACGAGCGCGATCTAGTTGGCGCCGGACAGAATCCATTCTCTCATGCTGAAGTCCCCCGCTACTTCCCGTATTCACAGGCTCATCCGGCAGCGTGCGAGCCCAGCCGTGCATTCGGGCTACATCCCGACTCCGTGCATCCACCACAACAAGAGGACGATGAGCACCGAGACCGGCAGCACCACGACCCACTCGTTCAACTTGAAGAGCCTCGGAAGCGTCACGTCACCGAAGTCGCCGACAGCGAGAATGCCGCGCGAGAGTCTCGGGAAGAGCGCAGCGAAGACGCCCGCGCCCAGGAGAATTCCTACCACGCCACCGAGAAGAGCGTCCATCGACCCCTGGCCGACGGCGCCAGCGACGGTACCCGGGCAGTAGCCGAGCACGGCGAAGCCGACTCCAAAGATCAACCCCCCGACTACCGAGCTGCCGAACGAACCGGGCTTGGGGTGAAGCTCGGCGAGCCCTAGGCTCCTCAGGAGGTGTACTCCGAGCGTCCCGACCACGACCGCCGACAGCATGATGCGGACGACGGTGTGGTCCTCGAGAAGGAGCTGCCCGATGATGACGTCGTACTGAGTGACACCGCCCTTCTGTAGCAGGAACCCGAACGCTATGCCTACTAAGAGCGCAAGCCC
>Ga0180436_10006192_pt1 | contig 10423 bp, 8 predicted proteins | sample SS_ome_2_FD_132434 | JGI IMG/M metagenome (GOLD analysis project Ga0180436, IMG submission 132434) | Hypersaline lake sediment archaeal communities from the Salton Sea, California, USA - SS_3_S_2 metaG | ecosystem: Environmental > Aquatic > Non-marine Saline and Alkaline > Hypersaline > Sediment...
GATCCCGGCTTGCTCGAGCTCGAACCGAACAAAATTGAGCAGGTCCCGCAGGAGCTCGTTCACATCTCCCGACTCGAGCTGGATGTCCATCGGCCTCACGGCAAACAGGAAATCCACGACGATCTTGTTGAGTCGTTCGATCTCCTCGTCGATCACGTCGAGATACCCGGAGATCGCCGAGCGTTGCGTCTCGTCGAGTTCCCTCACGAGCTTCGCGATCAACTGGGTATGGATGCCGATTGAACCGAGAGGGTTCTTGATCTCGTGGGCAACGCCGGCGGCGAGTGTCGTAAGACTCGCCAGGCTCTCCGCCCGACGAAGCCGCGCCTCCCGGCCGCGCTTCTCCGAGATATCCAGCACCTGGAGTATGTTGCCCCGTACGTGCCCCGCCTGGACCAGCGGAATGATGCTGCAACTGAGGATTCTCGTGGCCCCGCCGTAGTCCAGAGCAAACTCGCGGTCGGAGACGGAGTCGTCGCTCTCCAGGGTGCGCCGGACAAACTCAGCGATATCTTCGTCCGCGATCACCTCCCACACGGAGCGGTCGCCGATGATGCGTCCCGGTGCGAACGGTATGAGCCGTTCCGCCGCTTTGTTGACGAGCAGAAGGCGATGGGTCTCGTTGGTGACGATGACGCCGTCGTTCATCGAGTCGAGCACCACCGCGAGCCGTTCGTTCTCGAGCGCCATCGTCTGCATGAGCTGTTCGATCTGTCGATCGTCGAGTTTGGAGAGTTTTTCTATTGCCCGCTTTACGAATCCGCGCATCGCTCCACCACATGCTCGCTCCGGAGACGAATCGCCATTGCCTCGAGTACGGCTCCGGGGTTCATATTTCGCGTCTCGATCCGACCCCATGCGTCGTTGATCTCTTCCCGTATCACCACAAGACGCTGTGCGGTCGCTCCGTCCGACTTCGGGAGTATCTGTCGAGCGTACTCCGCCATCGTCTCCAAAAGGTACTGCGCGTTCTCGCGCGCGTCACCCTCGAGGACCGTCGCCTGAAGCTCGCGTCGGAGCACCGCGTCGCCGGGAGTTTCTTTCAGGATCGCTCGAGCGAGCGACCGATACCGATCGTCCGTCTCCCCCCGATAGGAACGAAAGAAATCACTCAGGCTGCGGTATCGCTCGTTCTCGACGCGGAAGATCCGACGCAACACCTCCACATCGTCCGCGAGAGGTCGGGGGGCGACCTCGTAGGTTCGAACCCGGGAAAGGATCGTGGGAATAATCGCGCGGCGCCGCGAACTGGTGAGAATAAAATGGATCCCCGCCGGAGGTTCCTCCAGAATCTTGAGCATCGCGTTGCGTGAGGCTTCGCTCATCGTGTGGGCTTCCTCGATGATCACCACGCGGTTCTCGGAACCACCGGTGGTATGGGCCCAGTTTGCAAGCGCACGAACGACCGATACCGGAACGATGTCGTGCGGGAGCGACCCCAGAAGCCTGGCAACCTGTTTCTCGATCTCCGTGAGCGTCTTCGTCTCGGCGCGCTCATCACCACGATCGATCTCGAACTCCTCCAGGAGCGCCTCCAGGGTTCCCACCGGTCCGGAGAGTTCCTTGAGACGCCGCTCCTCCCAGAGAGCGGGATCGAATCGCCGCGTCAGTCGACGAACGGCTCGAACCAGCAGAAAGCGCGTGCCCGTCCGTGGCTCCCGCCGGTACGCCTCAGTGGCGGCGTGAATATCCAGAGCAAAAGAACGCGGACCGAGAAGCAACGTCCCCTGGTGCTGGAGACTCCGCTGCCGGAGGCAGGCGGGACAGGAACACGCCCAGGCGCCTTCCTCGTGACAGGTAAGGGCTCGCGCGATCTCCAGAGCGATCGTGGTTTTTGCGACGAAACGGGGCCCGCTCAGCAGAACCGCCGGCGGCAGCGTGCTCTCCGCGATAGCCGCGGCAAGGATCGTTCGCAGCTCCTCATGACCGATAACGTTCTCGAACATCCCGCTATCCGCCGATCAGCCGTTCCACGTAGGGGAGCAACGGCAGGAGAAAACGCGCCACGACACTCTCGGCGATGGTGCGCTCCAGGTCGAACACCGGCTGCAACTGCAGCAGCAGAATAATCACAAAATCAAGAAAGATCCCCTCGGCGAGACCGAGAAAAAAACCGAGCGCCCGGTCCAGGTTTTGCATGTTGATTCGCTCGATAAGCCCGTTCAGGGCGCTCTCAAAGATCTTGAGTACAACGTACACCAGAAGAAACAGCCCGAGAAACGCCACCACCTGCGCCAGCGGACCGTCGCCCACCCAGGGTTGAACGTAGACGGCGGCGATACCGGAAAACAGGACCGCCACGGCGATCCCGCCAAAGAGCGCCGCCGTCGATAGGAGTTCTTTGACAAACCCGCGAAACCCCGCGCGAATCGCGGCAAAAACGATAATCAGCAGGAAGACGATGTCGAGACCGTTGAGCTCAACCATACGATCAGAATCTACCAGATTCCGGTGGCGTTGTCGCCGCATCGAGGGCGTCTTCTATGGCCTGTGCGATCGTTTGCGCGGCGTTTCCGCCGGCCAACGCCCGGGCGGCTCGGCTCATCGCAGCTCGTGCCTCCGGATCCGCCAGGAGCGCCTGAATCCTCGCAAGAAATCGATCCGCCGTGAGCCCCTCCGAGGGGAGAACCTCCGCCGCTCCCGCCGCGCGGTAGTCCTGGGCGTTCCTGATCTGGTCACCCCGGGAGGCCCGAGCCGAGAGCGGGACGAGCACCGCCGCCGTTCCCGTCGCCGCGAGCTCCTGGATCGTCCCGGCGCCGGCACGCGCCACCACCAGGTCCGCTCGCCGCAGCAGTGCCGGAAATTCGAGATCGAAGGCGGGTGCGCCGTGGTAGCGTCCCGGTCGCGCCCGCGACCGAATCGCGGGTATCATCTCTTTCCCGTGTTCACCGGTCTGGTGAACCAGGATCGCCGTCTCCGTGAGCTCCGCCACGGTCGCCGCCACGAGCTCGTTGAGCTGTCGAGCGCCCAGGGAACCTCCCGTCACGAGCAGCACCGGAGAACCGTCGTCGTGCAACCCCAGGCGCTCGAGAGCAACCGCGGGATCTGCCTCAAAAAAGGCGGCCCGCACAGGGTTTCCACTCACCACAACCCGGTGGGAGACCCGAGGCGACACGGTCTCGCGCAACTGGGGATACCCCGCAAACACCGTGCCGGCGTGACGGGCGGTAATGCGCGTGGCCAGACCCGGCGTCGTGTCGGACTCGTGTATCAGCACGGGTATTCCCAGGGACCGGGCGGCAAGCACAACGGGAACCGCCACGTACCCTCCCTTGGAGAAGAGCACCTCCGCCCCGCTTTCCCGGAGCACCCGGCGCGCCGCAAAGAATCCCGCTACCACCCGTCCGAGGTCGCGAACGTTTTCGAGATCAAAATAGCGACGGAGCTTTCCGGTCGGAACAGGCTCCACCGGAATTCCCGCTCCCTCGAGGATCGATCGTTCCACGCCGGTCCGTGAACAGATCCACAGGACCTCGTCTTGCAATCGGGGCGGTAGATACTGGTACACGGCGATGCCGGGATAGACGTGCCCCCCCGTTCCGCCGCCGGTAAAAACAATTCGATGCATGTTGATCGTACGCTGTCCGCGCGTTAGGCTACCGTACCATGCAGTTTTTCGCACGATCAATTGTATTCGCGCTCGTCCTGGCTCTCACTGCGGGCATCCCCCTGGGGGCGGACGACGAGATACCGCGGACCCTTGAGAACGGCCGGAGCAACTTCTACGAAGAAACGGTGGAGACCGCCCTCGCACCGGAAACCCCCGCACGGGCAACCATCGAAGAAACCTTGCAACAGCTCGATCCGCGGGTCGGCATCGAGATCTACGTGGAGATTCCCGTTCATCCCGAGGCGTTCACTGCCGACGGGACGCGACGTATCTACAATATACTCCGCAGCCCCGGCACGATGGAGGGAATCGAGTACTACTCGGCGAGTCGCGGGGAGATGCGCACCTTTTACGAAGAGAGCTACGCGATCGCGTCCCCCGACGAGACCGATCCGATGCCGGATCCGCACGTACAGGAGATACCCGACACCGACACGATCTACGCATACCAGCGGGATCTGTCTTTTGGTCGGAACGTACAACGCCTGGAGTATACCCGCCTGGACGACGGGATTCTGATGCTCATGGAGAACGAAACTACCATGGTCTACAAAGTGGTCCCCCTGGTTCGTCCGGGAAACCTGAGGATACTCCTGCTGGTTCGCCCGGAGCCGGAACGGGGAGTCCTGGAGTTTTACGGCAACCTGGCGGTACGGGTTCCCGGGATGTTCGGTTTGCAGGAACGGGCACGCAACAGTTTCTACAATCGTATCGTGGCGCTCCACGACTGGTTTGTGGGAGAACTCGTGACGGCCGGCCTGACGACCGCAAACTGACGAATCGACACCGATGTCACGCACGCTGATCCGCTTTGTTTTTCCCCAGTTCGTCATTCGATTGACGATCGTTGCGGTTGTTATGGCGGTCGGCGTCTACTCCTACGCTCGTTTCCATCGAATCGGAGCGGAACTCGATCGGATCCGCCGGGAGACGGAGATCGTCGTCGCGGGAATCGGCGGTGAGGAGTTTGACGCGCTTGCCGTGTACGATCTGCTCGCGCGGATTACGGAAGCAACCGGGATCGCCATCGGGCTGCACAACGGCAGCGGTATGGTGGTATTCGCGAGCGGTCCGGAGATATATCCGGCTTTCCGCGAACGGACCCGCCAGTTCTTTGAATCCTCACCGCACCAGATCGAACCGTTTGCATCGGGATCAAACGTCTCGGGAATCGTCCGGCCCGTATCGATTCCGTCGGTACCGGCGGCACACTACCTCACAGCGGTATCCGATGCGAGCGCTCTGGAAGAGGGTCTACGAACGCTAAGCGTGTGGCTCATCGCGACGGTGACCTTTTTTTTCCTCGTCATCTTCTCCATGAGTTACCGGGTGGTTCGCAGTATTCAGGGTCCGGTGGAGTATCTGCAGACCGCGGCGAACCGCTTTGCCGACGGCGATCTGAATCATCGCGCCGATATTCCGGAACCACGGGAGTTCCGGCGTCTGGCGGAGACGATGAATGGAATGGCAGGACAGCTCAAAATGCGGATCGATGCGATCCGTGCCCAGCGCACGCAGCTCGAAAGCATCCTCGCCAGCATGACCGAGGGCGTAGTTCTGCTGGACGATCGCTTTCAGATCAGGACGATGAACGACGCGGCGATTCGTCTTTTTCGTGTGGAGTCGCTCACCACGCCCCGAGGCGAGCCGCGAACGCTTCTCGAGGTTATCCGGAACAGCGAGATCTACGACGCCGTGCTCAAGACTTTTTCCAGCGGCAAGAACCAGGAACGAACAATTACGGTCTACACAAATCCGCCCCGGTATATGCAGGTCAACAGCGGTATCGTCGAGAGTGGCGAGGGCAACGCAGTGCTTCTGGTGTTCAACGATGTCACGCGCATGCAGGAACTCGAGAACATCCGCCGCGATTTTGTCGCCAACGTCTCCCACGAGCTCAAGACACCGATCACCTCTATTCTCGGGTTTGTCGAGACGCTCACGGACGCGGGTTCCCAGATGAACGCGGAGGAAATGACGCGGTTTCTCAATATCGTCGCCTCCCAGGCGCACCGGCTCAACGCGATCATCGAGGATCTCCTGCAGCTCTCGCGACTGGAGCAGCAGCACGACGGGATCGTTCTGGAGGAGTTCCGAATCGAAGAACTGATCGCGGGGCTCAAACAATCCCTGGAGCAACGCGCACTGGCCAGGAACATCACCCTGCTCGATCAGTACTCGGGCAATCCGCGAGTTGTCGCAAACTCCAACCTGCTGGAGCAGGCGCTGGCAAATCTGGTGGACAACGCGATCAAATACTGCCCCCCCGGGTCCGAAGTGGAGATCCGCTACCGGCGCGCGGCGAAGGCAATACGCCTGGAGGTCGCCGACAACGGTCCGGGTATCCCGCCGGAGGCGCAGGGACGGATTTTTGAACGGTTTTATCGTGTCGACCGAGCCAGGAGCCGCGCCGCCGGCGGGACCGGTCTGGGGCTCGCGATCGTCAAGCACATCGCCCAGGCTCACGGCGGTGCCGTGTCGTTGCACAGCACCCCCGGAACGGGAAGCACCTTTGTACTGGAGCTTCCCCAGCTCGAGCAGACGGAGGACTCCCCCGCGTAGCGCCACCCCTCGGACGCGGTGAGGATGACGCGACAGGGAAGGCGCTATTTTTTGTCCGGCAGGAGCTTGGAGAGCAGCGCCGCAAACCCGCTGAGGTTGCGGGACTGGATCCAGACCGTTCCCGGTCCGGAAAACTCCGCCACGAGCCCTTCGCCGGAGGCAATCGTGCTGAAGAGACCCTTGCTGACTTTCTTGACGGTGTAGGTAACGCCATCCTCAAAGGCAAGCATATGTCCCGTATCCACCACGTAGGTCTCGCCCGCGGCGAGCGTTCGCGAGATTACCGCGCCGTAGCAGGAGAGATAGACCGGTCCGCTTCCGCTGATCGTCTGAAGGAAGAGCCCTTCCCCGGAGATCATCGACTTGAGAGAACCCTTTGTTCCCAGCTCCAGCCCGGGCGCTCCCGCCAGGTAGGCGCCGTTCTGCGCGTAGAGCGTGCGGCCCTCCATCATAAACTCGATCACATCGCCGGGAACGGGAGGAGCCAGGACGACTTCGCCGGGACCGCCTGCCGCGGTGAACTCGCTGGCAAAGAGCCCCTCGCCGCTGACGGCGGCTTTAAACATACCCCCAAGTCCTTTTCCCTGCTTTTTTGATTTGAGCTCGACGTTGGAACTCATCGATACCATCGCGCCGCCCTCGGCACGGATCGTCTCGTCCGCTTCAAGGGAGAGCGTGAGCGTCGTAAACATCGGTCGGTTGTCGATAGTGGCTTTCATAGGATACCTCCGCTACAAGTGTAGGCGGCGGATACGGTGCGGTAAAGCACACGAACAAAAAACTAACCGATACCGAGGATCCGCAGAACGATCTGAACGCCGCCGATCAGCGCGCCGATCAGCGCGCCAAAAAGATTGATCCAGCGGAGGTGGCGCCGGATTATCCCCAGGAGAAGTGCCTCCACCCGCTCTACGTCGAGAGAATCGATTCGCTCCACCACGACCTCCCGAATATTGAGCGCCGCCACGAGCGAGTCGATCCGGCCAAGGAGGATCGTTCGGATCGATCGGGCCAGAACGATACTGATCGTTCCCTCCCGGCGGCGGAGCACCGGGATCGCCTCGCCCAGGCTGCGGGTGTCATCGAGAAACGCGCGAATCGCCGCGATCGCGCGATCGACGCCGTCGCGGCAGCGCTCCGCCGTTACCAGGTGCCGCAGGACCGTCGCCATGACGTCTCCGCCGGCGGCGGTGAGTACGGCGGCGATATCGACGTCGCCGAAAATCCGTTCCAGCGGCTCCCGGCGACGCTCGGTCAGGACGTCGCGAATACTCCGGGTGATCGCAGCGGCGATGTGGGGTTCCGTGAGAAGCGTCTGGAGTTCCGCCACGAGGCGCCGACGGAGTTGTGGAATCCTCGATTCCATCTGCCGGTCGAACTGCCCCGCGCTCACTACCAGGCGCTGTACCGTGTTCAACTGATCAAACGAGTAGTGAAGCAATCGCCGTATCCGCGCATCGGTCTCCCGGATGACCTCGCGACGTTCGAAGTACTCCAGGAGGGGCTGTTCGAACCGGGCAAGGGTGCCTCCGATCGCCTTGTCCAGAACCGGGGAACTCCAGATCGGCTCAAACGCAGCGATCGGGATCTCGAGAACAGCCCGAAGAAACGGCGCGTTGTCCCCCCGGCTCGCTGCCCTGCGGAGACGATTCAGAGCGGTCTCATCACTGCAGAGGAAGGAGTCCGCACCGCGGCGGACCAGCTCAAGAATCCGTTCGAGCCGGGGTTCCTCGGCCGGATCCGACAACCGCCGTTCCGCGATCTCGCGGAGGGTCCGTCCGATCGTGCGGCGCAGTGCGTACCCGAAGCGAGGCGACAAAAACCGCCGCGTAAAGACCTCCGGTGTGAGGAGCTCCCGCGAGACCATGGCGGCGATACTCTCAGCGAGCTCGTGGCGTCGGCGCGGTATAACTCCCGGTGTAAACGGCACCGGCAGCCCGAGAATGCGCCACCGACGGAGCGGGCGAAAGAGCATCCGGATCGCCAGGCTGTTGGTGAGGTACCCGATGATTGCACCGAGGAGCGGCGGCAATACCCACGGAAGGAGAGCACGAACATCGATCATCGGACGTCGAGCATACCGCGGGCATTCCGCGCTTGCTCCTCCGTGGGGAACAGTCGGAGCTCGTCTCGCTGGACCCAGCCTCTCGCATCCTGTTCCTGCAGCTCATACCACAACTGATCCGGTGTCGCCGAGAGTACCGCGAGAACGTCACCGCGCCGCGCGTGTACCAGCGTCTCCCCGGAGGTCGACGGCCGGTCGTACAGACGGGCGTACTCTATCGTTACCAGGGCGTAGCTGCCCCGCCCGGAGAGCACCGGTGTTTCCGCCAACTCGATCATCGGTACCGGCTCCTCCCGCCCGCACGAGGCAAAACCGAACACCACGAGCAGCAGCATAAGGCATTGAGAAACCGGTAAAACCTTCATCACATACCCCGGAGGCGCTCGATCTCATCGCGAAGAACCGCCGCCTGTTCGAACTCCAGGTTCTTGGCGTGCTCCAGCATCTCTTTTTCCAGCAGAGATATGAGCTTGGAGCGCTGCGTGGGAACGAGGATGTTGTAGCTCTGCTTCATAATCGCGATCTGCTTCTCTTCATCGCCGCGCTTCTCCTCTTTCTCCCGAACGAGGATATCCTGTACGCGCTTGGTGATCGAGGTCGGAGTGATGCGGTGCTCCTCGTTGTACGCCTGCTGAACCGCCCGGCGTCGGTTTGTCTCGTCGATTGCCTCCCGCATCGCCGCGGAAATCTGATCGGCGTACATGATAACGGTACCGTTCACGTTGCGCGCCGCCCGCCCGATCGTCTGGATCAGGGAGGTAGCCGACCGCAGGAATCCGATCTTATCCGCGTCGAGGATCGCCACGAGGCTCACCTCCGGAAGATCGAGCCCCTCCCGGAGCAGGTTGACCCCGATGAGAACGTCGAAGGTACCGTTCCGGAGGTCCGTGAGGAGCTCCACGCGCTCGATCGTCTCGATCTCGGAATGGAGGTAGCGCACGGCGATACCCAGGTTGGCCAGGTAGTCCGTGAGGTCCTCGGACATCTTTTTTGTGAGGGTTGTCACAAGGACCCGTTCTTTCTGCTCGACGCGCTTCCTGATCTCCCCGTAGAGATGGTCGATCTGTCCCTCCGTGGGTCGCACCGTAACCTCCGGGTCCAGCAGACCGGTGGGCCGGATAAGTTGTTCCACGATCGGCGTGTTGTATTTTTTTGTTTCCTCGCCGGGGGTGGCGCTCACAAAGATGCACCGGTCCACCAGCGATTCGAACTCCTCCAACACCAGGGGGCGATTGTCCAGCGCCGACGGCAGGCGGAATCCGTAGTTGACAAGCGATTCCTTGCGGCTCCGGTCGCCGGCGTACATACCCCGCAGTTGCGGTACCGTCACGTGAGACTCATCGATGATCGTCAGGTAGTGATCCGGAAAGTAATCGATCAGCGTCGCCGGACGTTCGCCCTCGTCGCGTCCGCTCAGGTGGCGGGAGTAGTTCTCGATCCCCGGGCAGTACCCCATCTCCTCCATCATTTCCAGGTCGTACTCGGTGCGCGTCTTGAGTCGTTGCGCTTCCACGAGCTTGTTCTCCGCCAGGAGCTCATCGTAGCGTACGCTCAGCTCCTCCCGAATCCGACCGAGCGCGCCCTGCATCTGGTTTTCCGGCATAACAAAGTGCTTGGCCGGGTACACAAAAAGCGTCTCATGGGATTCGGTGACCTCCCCGCTGACGGGATTGATCGTTTTTATCGCGGTCACCTCGTCCCAGTCGAGCTCGATACGGTACGCTTCCTCGAGGTAGGCCGGGTATATCTCGAGGACGTCGCCCTTCTGACGGAACTTGCCGCGCTGCAGGATCTGGTCGTTTCGATCGTACTGCAGGTCGATCAACATGCGTCGTACCGCTCCGACATCCAGGGTAGTGCCCCGATCGATGCGGACACGCATCTCACGGTAGTCTTTGGGGCTTCCCAGACCGTAGATGCAGCTCACCGTGGCTACCACCACCACGTCCGGCCGTTCCAGGAGGTTGGTGGTGGCAGCGAGACGGAGGCGGTCGATCTCGTCGTTGATCGATGCGTCTTTCTCGATGTAGAGATCTCGCGCCGCCACGTACGCCTCCGGCTGGTAGTAGTCATAGTAGGAGACGAAGTACTCCACGGCGTTCTCGGGGAAAAACTCGGCAAACTCCCGGTAGAGCTGCGCCGCCAGCGTCTTGTTGTGACTGATCACCAGCGTCGGGAGCTGAACC
>Ga0180436_10006196_pt1 | contig 10418 bp, 10 predicted proteins | sample SS_ome_2_FD_132434 | JGI IMG/M metagenome (GOLD analysis project Ga0180436, IMG submission 132434) | Hypersaline lake sediment archaeal communities from the Salton Sea, California, USA - SS_3_S_2 metaG | ecosystem: Environmental > Aquatic > Non-marine Saline and Alkaline > Hypersaline >...
CCATGACGGACCAGATCGACGCCACAGCACAGCACATTATCAAGGACATCGCCCTGGCCGACTTCGGCCGCAAGGAAATGATCATCGCCGAGCAGGAGATGCCCGGCCTGATGGCCACGCGCGCCAAGTACGGCCCCGACAAGCCGCTGGCGGGCGCCCGCGTCACGGGCAGCCTGCACATGACGATCCAGACGGCCGTGCTGATCGAGACGCTGGCGGATCTGGGGGCGGAGGTGCGCTGGGCGAGCTGCAACATCTTCTCGACGCAGGACCATGCCGCGGCGGCGATCGCGGCCGGTGGCACGCCGGTGTTTGCGGTCAAGGGCCAGTCGCTCGAGGAGCATTGGGATTATCTCGACCGCTCGTTCATGTTCCCCGAGGGGCCGAACATGATCCTCGACGATGGCGGCGACGCGACGCTCTACGTGCTGCTTGGGGCCCGCGCCGAAGCCGGGGAAGACCTCGGCGTGCCGACCTCGGAAGAGGAAGAGGTGATCCACAAGCAGATCGCCAAGCGCATGGCCGAAAGCCCGGGCTGGTTCACCAGGACGCGCGACGCGATCAAGGGCGTGTCGGAAGAGACCACCACCGGCGTGCATCGGCTCTATGACCTGGTGAAGAAGGGCCAGCTGCCTTTCCCGGCGATCAACGTGAACGACTCGGTCACCAAGTCGAAGTTCGACAACAAGTACGGCTGCAAGGAATCGCTGGTCGACGGCATCCGCCGCGCCACCGACACGATGATGGCCGGCAAGGTCGCCGTGGTCTGTGGCTACGGCGATGTGGGCAAGGGCTCGGCCGCGAGCCTGCGCGGGGCCGGCGCCCGCGTGAAGGTGACGGAGATCGACCCGATCTGCGCGCTTCAGGCGGCGATGGACGGGTTCGAGGTTGTGACGCTTGAGGACGTGCTCGACAGCGCCGACATCTTCATCACCACCACCGGCAACAAGGATGTGATCCGCATCGAGCACATGCGCGCGATGAAGGACATGGCGATCGTGGGCAACATCGGCCACTTCGACAACGAGATCCAGGTGGCGGCGCTGAAGAACCACAAGTGGACCAACATCAAGGAGCAGGTGGACATGATCGAGATGCCCTCGGGCAACCGGATCATCCTGCTCTCGGAAGGGCGGCTGCTGAACCTCGGCAACGCCACTGGGCATCCGAGCTTCGTGATGAGCGCAAGCTTCACCAACCAGGTGCTGGCGCAGATCGAACTGTGGACCAAGGGCGACGAGTACGACAACGACGTCTACATCCTGCCCAAGCACCTCGACGAGAAGGTCGCGCGGCTGCACCTCGAGCGGATCGGCGTGAAGCTGACCGAGCTGAAGCCTGAGCAGGCCAGCTACATCGGTGTCACCGTCGACGGGCCGTACAAGCCGGAACACTACCGCTACTGAGTCGGATCGGATCCAGCGTGGGGCGCGGGGTGGCGAGGGCCTCCCGCGCCCTTTGTTTGCCGGGCCAATCCGGCGCTTGATATCGGATAACATGACCTCTGTCATTGCTTGACGATCCAAGCCCGCCCTACGGTTTTCCCAATTTCAAACTTCGGATGTTGGAGGAAAACATGGGACGGTTCACTTCTTTGAAAACGCGGCGCGTTTGGTCGGTTTTTCTCGGTGCCACCCTTCTGGCCGGGAGCGTTGTCGCGCCCGCTGCCGCTGCCGATTTCACATATAATTGCGCTCCGGGCGAGGCTGATACCGGCACGGTGACTCTCAACCTGATCGACCTCGGGATCTCCGGCAGCGAGCTGGATGGCACGGATTCGGAGCTGGATTTCGGCTACGAGTTCACCGTCACGCGCTATGACCCGGCGCAGCCGGGTTGGACGGGCCCGCAATTGTGTTCCTATACCTATCGTTGGGAATGGGACGTGAACGAGCCCAACGTGATCTTCGACATGAACCCTTTCCCGATCAATCGCCGGGTGGTGATCGAGGACGTTCCGCGCAAATCGCGGGTGCATTTCTCGCTGTTCGCCAACGAGCGCGACACGTTCGACGAAGACGACTGGGCTGACTTCAACCCGGCGCCGGGCGGGAGCCCGCGGGTAGAGCTCGATATCTTCGTCGAGGAAGGCAAGGCGCGCACGATGATCGGCGCGGCGCAGGGCACCTATGACGTGGGGCTCGGGGCGCTGAAGCGGGTGCAGGGTGACGGCAGAATCGGGGCCGATCACGACCACTTCCGGGCCTATGTCGATTTCATTGCCGATGTGCAGATCACGCCGCTCATGACGATGATTCCGGTCGATCCCAACGTGGTGAACCCGAACCTCGGCGCACTCCTGCAATTCGGCAACATCTGCAAGGACTATGCCGACAAGGCGGTGCAGATGAGCGCCGAAGCCCAGAACCTCGGGTGCGGCTTCCAGTTCCCGGTGTGGAGCACCGACTACAACCATCACTACAACTGGTGCATGCATGGGGCGAACATCGGCCAGGTCGACCCGGCGAACATCCAGCGCGCGTCTGATCTTTCCAAGTGCACCGCCGAGAAGGCGGCACAACCGAAGCCAAACCTTGCGGTCTGCGCGATTTACGCGACGCAGGCGGTTGTGATGGCCGGCGAAGCCCAGGGGCTTGGCTGCGGGTTCGGCGGCCCGCGGTGGGTGCCGGACTACAACGCGCACTTTGCCTGGTGCATGGCCGGCGCACCGGCGCCTGCGTTGGTGTCGGAAGCCGCGGCCCGCGGCGCCGAGCTTGCGGGCTGTGCCGCGGCGAAGGGTAACTGATCGGCACACACGATGCGCGGTCCGAGGGGAAAGTCAGAGGAATTTTCCCTTTGGATCGCGCAGGTTTGCGCTTACCCTCACCAGCGATGGGCCTGAGCCTGAGTTGAACTGGGAGTGTATCAATGGGAAAACGTGACGACCTCATCGCCAAGTATGCCGATGACCTGAAAAACAAGTGTGGCATGCAGCCCGACATGGAGCTGCTCACCAAGGTCACCATCGGCTGCGGCCCGGCAATCTACAACGCCGATGCCGAAACCGTGGCGGCGAGCCAGGAGAGCGAGCTGGAGACGGTGAAAAACAACTTCCTCGTCAAGAAGCTTGGCCTGTCGGACGGCCCGGAACTGATGGACGCGATCAATTCGGTGATCGAGACCTATGGCCGTTCGGAGCGCAACAAGTACCGCGCCGTGGTCTATTACATGCTGACCAAGCATTTCGGAAAAGAGTCGGTCTACGGCTGATCCTTTCCCCTCGTTTTTCAGGGCGGTCCTTTGGGCCGCCCTTTTTTCTGGGCGCCCAACGCTTTGAAATTTAGGGAAATTGTAGCTAAGCCGTGGTTGCGCCGGCGGCCCGGTTTTCCTAGTGTCCTCGGCAAGGCCAGGACGGTCGGACCCTTATTCAGAGACACGTGTGGTGCTGAGGGAGCACGTGGGGTGGAAGGAGGGTCCGAGGGGTCGGACCCTCCTTTTTTCAGAACAGGACCAGGATCACGCCAATGATCGCGCTGCCGAAGGTGGCATAGCCGCCATCGATCAGGGTGAGCTTGAACGGTTTGCCGCCATAGGCGTTGTTGATCATGATCCAGGGCGAGATCATGAACAGCCCGATGCCGCCGCCCGTCATCAGGCCCTTGAGCAGGGTGTCGATGCCGGCCTGCGAGATCACATGGCGCATCATGCCCGCCACCAGCACCATCGCGATGGCGGACAGGATGTAGGGCAGCGGATCGCTGCCGTTTGCCGGTTTGCCGTCGGCGCCGACCTCGATGCCGGCCGCCGCCATCCACGGTTTCGACAGGGCCATGTACCAGATCGCGCCGAAGACCCAGGCCGCGGCAGCCGCGACGAGCACGTTGATGATTTCCATGAGAGCCCCTCCCTTGCGTCACTCTGCCGCAGTATGGGGGAAGGGTGTTGAAACGCCTAGGCTTTTTCGCCGGCCAGTTCGAAAACCACGGCCCATTCCGCCTCGGTGACGGGCTGCACCGAGAGCCGCGAGTTGTTGACGAGCACCATGTCGGCAAGGCGGGGATCGTCCTTGCACATCTCAAGCGTCACCGGGTGGGCAAGCGGACGCACCGCCTTGACGTCGACGCATTCCCAGCGCTCATCGTCGGTGGTGCTGTCGAGGTGGATCTCGGCGCAGACCTCGACGATGCCGACAATGCGCTTCTCGTTCACCGAGTGGTAGAAGAACCCCAGATCGCCCAGCTTCATCGCGCGCATGTTGTTGCGGGCCTGGTAGTTACGCACGCCGTCCCATTCTTCGCCGGCATCGCCTTTGGCAACCTGGTCTTCCCAGCCCCAGGTGTTTGGCTCCGATTTGAACAGCCAGTAATTCATCCCACCACCTTCTTCCATTCTTCGATCCGCACCTTGAGGAACAGCCCGGCAACGGCGTAAGGGTCGCCCTTGGCCCAGGCCTCGGCCTCGTGCCGGTTGTCGAGATCTAGGATCACCAGCGAGCCCGACATGTCGCCGTTCTCGTCGAGGAAGGGCCCGGCCTGGAGCACGACGCCGGTCTCGGCGACGTAATCGAGGTGCTTGGCGCGGTTGGCCTTGCGGATCTCGAGGCTGTCGGGTTTGTCGGTGCAGATCAGGGCATACATGTCATTCCTCCTTGAGCGGGCGCGAGAGCAGGATATCGACGGCTTTCGATACCGTCACCTGCCCATCCACCAATGCGACGACGATGTTGGCGATGGGCATGTCAATTCCGGCTTTCTGGGCTGCAACAGACACTGCTTTTGCCGTGGACCGGCCCTCGACCGTGACGCCCGCGGGCGGCGCTTCTCCGTGGCCGAGCGCGACCCCGTAGGCGTAGTTGCGCGACTTCTCCGAGGTGCAGGTGAGGGCGAGATCGCCGAAGCCGGAGAGGCCCGCGAGGGTTTCCGGGACGGCGCCGCGGGCGCGGGCGAAGCGGTTCATCTCGGCGTAGCCGCGCGTCATCAGCGCGGCCCGGGCGCTTTCCCCGAGGCCGGCCCCCATCGCGATGCCGCAGGCGATGGCGACGACGTTTTTGAGCGCCCCGCCGAGCTCGACACCGATCATGTCGGTGGCGCGATAGAGCCTGATATTCGAGGTGGTGAGGGCGTGTTGCAAAGGCTCCGGGTCGGCCGCTGCGATGGTGAGGGCGGTGGGCAGCCCGGCGGCAATGTCGACCGCGAAGCTCGGACCCGAGAGCACCGCCGGCGTGGCTTCGGGACAGGTATCGGCGATGATCTGGGTGGGGCCGCGGCCGGAACCCATATCGACCCCCTTGGAGCAGGAGACGAGCGTTTGGGTCGTGATGTGCTCGCGCTGGGCCTCGAGAAAGGGCGCCATCTGTTGCAGCGGCAGGGCAAGCAGGAGGATCGGGGCCTGCGTTGCGGTGGCGAGATCGCCGGTGACGGTGAGCGTGTCGGGGAAACGGTGGCCCGGCAGGCGGCGGGTGTTTTCGCGCGTTGTCTGCATGTCGCCGGGATCGCGGGCCCAGAGTATGACGTCGCGCCCGTCGCGGGCGAGGGAGATCGCCAGCGCCGTGCCGAAGGCGCCCGCGCCGAGGACGGAAATCTCGCTCATGCCTTGGCTCCCTTCTTGCCCGATCCAAGCATGGCGGGTGCGCTCTGGTCCAGTGGCCAGCGCGGGCGGGCTTGCAGGGTCATGTCGTCGGTTTGACCGGCGCGGAAGCGTTCGATGCCGGCCCAGGCAACCATCGCGGCGTTGTCGGTGCAGAGGCGCAGCGGCGGGGCGAGGAAGGTGGCACCGGAATCGGCAGAAACAGACTCTAATGCAGCGCGAATCGTCATGTTTGCCGAGACGCCACCAGCCACCGCGAAAGTCGGCGTCGCGGGGGCGAGCGCCATGTACTCGGCCAGCGCGCGGCGGGATTTCTCGGCGAGGACGTCGGTCACCGCCGCCTGGAACGCGGCGCAGAGATCGGCGCGGTCTTGCACGTGGAGCCCGCCGTCGCGTTCCACCAGCTTGTCGCGTTCGCGCAGCAGCGCCGTCTTGAGGCCGGAGAAGCTCATGTCGACGCCCGGGCGGTCGAGCAGCGGGCGGGGGAGCTTGAAGCGTTTCGGGTCGCCTTTCTGCGCTTCGGTCTCGACGGAGGGGCCGCCGGGTTGCGGCAGGCCGAGCAGCTTGGCCGTCTTGTCGAAGGCCTCGCCCGGGGCGTCGTCGATCGTGCCGCCGAGGCGGGTGTAGTCATCCGTGTCCTTTACCAGCAGGAACTGGCAGTGGCCGCCGGAGACGAGCAGCATCAGGTAGGGGAAGGCGGCCTCATTGGTGAGGCGGGGTGTGAGGGCATGGCCGGCGAGGTGGTTGATGCCGATGAGCGGCAGGCCGGTGCCGGCGGCAAGGCCCTTGGCCAGCATCACGCCCGCAAGTACGCCGCCGATCAGCCCGGGGCCGGCGGTGACGGCGATGGCGTCGAGCTCGTTCAGGGACAGGCTCGCTTCGGCCAGCGCCTCTTCGACGCAAAGATCGAGTTTCTCGGTGTGGGCGCGGGCGGCGATCTCGGGGACGACACCGCCGAACGCCTCGTGCAGCTCGGTTTGGCCGGCCACCACGGACGACAGGATCTCGGGCGGTCGGCCTTCGGTATGGCGCACGATCGCCGCCGCGGTGTCGTCGCAGCTTGATTCCAGGCCAAGGATGGTGACGGTGTCGCTCATGGGGCGCCGGTTGCGATGGGGTTCGCGCCGGGGTACCACCGGGGGAGGCCCCAGACAATCCCGCGAGGCGCTCATGCCCCCCACGCTCGTGCTGACCCGACCTGCCGCGCAGTCGCGTGCTTTGGCGGCTGAGTTCGAGGCGTTGGCGCGGGTTGTGATCTCGCCAGTGATGGAAATCGTGGGTACGGGCGCGTCGGTGAATATGGCGGGTGTTGCCGGGGTAATCCTGACCTCGGCGAATGCGGTGCCGTTTGCGCCGGATTTGAGCGGATTCGGTGTCTATTGCGTGGGAGAACGCACGGCAGAGGCCGCGCGCCTGGCCGGGGCCGACGTGCGACTGGTTGCCGAGAACGCCGATGAGCTCGTGGCCCGGATCAAGGCGTCCGGTCCGCTTCTCCATCTGCGGGGTGCGCATACACGTGGAGACATCGCGGAACGGCTTAGTTCGGCCGGGATAGAGACGCATTCAACCGTGGTGTATCGGCAGGAGGCCAAGAGACTCAGCTCGGGAGCCAAGGCGTTGATCGAGGGGGATCACGCCGTTGTCTTGCCGCTGTTCTCGCCACGGTCGGCGGCGCTGGTTGGCGCGGGCCTTTCGCGGGTCGGGCCACGGGTATCCGTGATCGCGATAAGCCCGGCGGTGGCGGAGAGCTGGAGTGCGGAAACCGGTGGGTCGGCAGAGGTCTGCGCGCACCCCACGGCAACGGCGATGCGCGAAAAAATCGCGGGGAAACTGCGGGGTTAAGTCGCCTTGTGGCCGCCCGGGCCGGTGACTAGGTTTGGGACAGAGGGGAGACGCTGGCCGGGCGTCGCGATTCGAAAGGTGCGAGATGGCGGAAGCCAAGAAACCGACGAGCCGGACGTCATCGACAGGCCGGAAAACCACCAAGCCGAAGATCGAACCTGAGAAGGTCGAGGATGCCGTGGTGATCGAGGAAACGCCGGCGGAGCCCGAGAAGAAGCCAGCAGACGACAAGCCGAAAGCAGCGGAAGCGGCAAAGCCCGCTGCGGCGCCCAAGCGAGAGCTGAAGCCCGCCGCGGAGAAGCCCGAGGCCGACACCAAACCTGAGCCGAAACCGGCAGAGACGAAAGCGGCAGAGAAGGACACCCCACCGCCGCCCAAACCGCCCGCCGGGCCGCGGCGCGGCGGCACGGGATCGTTCATGGCGCTTCTGCTCGGTGGCGTCGCGGCTGCGGTAATCGGGTTTGTTGCCGCGCGCACCATCGTGCCGGACGGCTGGCCGTTTCCGGGCGTTGAGCCGGAAGTGGATCCGCTTGTGGCCGTGGTCGAGGGGCAAGCGGCGGATCTGGCGGCGCTGACGGATCGTTTGGCAACCCTGGAAAACAACGCAGCGTCGAAGGATACGCTCGCGGCAATCCAGAACCAGATCGCCCTCCTGTCGGGCCGGTTCGACGACTACAACACGCGGCTCGATGAGATCGAAGCGCGCCTGGTTGCGGTTGAGAAGCTCGCGCCGGAGGGGTCGGAAGCGGCAAAGGCCGCGGCCGCAGCCTATGAACGCGAACTGGCGGCGATGCGCGAGATGTTTCGGGCCGAGCTGGACGCGATTGCCGTGCAAAGCGCGGATGCCGGCGAACTGGAGGCCGAGGCTGCCGAGGCCTCGCGGGCCGCTGCGGGCCGGGCCGCCCTCAACAAGATCGCGGTTGCGCTGGATGCCGGCCAGCCGTTTGACGCGGCGTTGACCGAACTGACGGTTGCGACCGGGATCACCGCGCCGGCCGCCCTGGCCAGTGTCGCCGAGACGGGCGTTCCAACATTCGCGGGGCTGGTGGAGGGCTTTCCGCCCGCGGCCCGGGCGGCGCTCGATGCGGCCACCAAGGCGGCGGTGGAAGACGGCAGCATGAGCCGGGTGACGGCGTTTTTCCGCAACCAGCTTGGCACCCGGTCGTTGGAGCCGCGCGAGGGTGACGATGCAGATGCGGTTCTGTCGCGTGCCGAGGCGGCTTTGAAGGCCGGCGATATTGCCGGGGCGCTGGCCGAGGTGGACGCCCTGCCAGAGGCCGCCGCCCCCGCTCTCGCAGACTGGGCCGAGCAGGCTCGGGTGCGGCAGGCAGCATTGGAGGCCAGCTCGGCGCTGGCGCAGGAATTGAACGCGAAGTGAGGATGGTTTGATGCTGTGGTCCCTTTTCAAGATCATCCTGTTCGTGGTGGCCATCGCGCTTGCGGCGCTGGGTGCAGGCCTGCTCATGGAGGTCGATGGCGGTGTCCAGATCGCCGTTGGGGGGGTGGAGTTCAACCTCGGGCCGCTGCAGGCGGTGATCGCCTTCGTGGTGCTGGTCGTGGCCGTGTGGCTGCTGCTCAAGCTCATCAGCCTGCTGCACGCGGTGGTGAATTTCCTCAACGGCGACGAGACGGCGATTTCGCGCTACTTCGACCGCAACCGCGAGCGCAAGGGTTTCGAGGCGCTGGCCGACGGGCTGATGGCGCTGGCCTCGGGCGAGGAGCGCGTGGCGATGACAAAGGCGGCGCGGGCGGAGAAGTTCCTGCATCGGCCGGAACTGACCAACCTGATCACCGCGCAGGCGGCCGAGATGGCGGGCGATCGCAAGAAGGCCGAGGCGGTCTACAAGCGGCTGTTGCAGGACGAGCGCACCCGGTTCGTCGGCATTCGCGGGATCATGAAGCAGAAACTTGAAGCGGGCGACACCGAGGTGGCGCTCAAGCTCGCCGAGAAGGCGTTTGCGCTGAAACCGCGGCACGCCGAAACTGGCGACGTGCTTCTGGCGTTGCAGGCCACGGAGAATGACTGGCTCGGCGCGCGCAAGACCATCGGCGCCAAGGTGAAGCACGGCGCGCTGCCGCGCGACGTGGGCAAGCGGCGCGACGCGGTGCTGGCGTTGCAGGAAGCCAAGGACATCTTCGCCGAGGGCAACTCGATCCGCGCCCGCGAGGCGGCGATCGAGGCGAACCAGCTGTCGCCCGACCTGATCCCGGCGGCGGTGCTGGCCTCGACGAGCTACCTCGAGCAAGACAATCCACGCTTCGCCGCGCGGGTGCTGTCGAAGGCCTGGCAGGTGCAGCCGCACCCCGATCTCGCGGCGGCCTTCGCGGCGATCCGGCCCGATGAAACGCCGGCGGAGCGGCTCAAGCGCTTCCGGACCTTCACCAAGCATCACAAGGAGCATCCCGAAACGCGCATGCTGCTGGCCGAACTGCACATCGCCAACGAGGATTTCCCGGCCGCGCGCAAGGCGCTCGACGATCTCGCGGAGACCGATCCGACGCAACGCTCGCTCACGCTGATGGCCGCGATCGCCCGCGGCGAAGGCGCGGACGACGACGTGGTACGCGGCTGGCTGGCCAAGGCGGTGACGGCGTCGCGCGGCCCGCAGTGGGTGTGCGAGAAGTGCAACCAGATCCACGCCGACTGGGCGCCGGTCTGCGCAAACTGCGGGGCGTTCGACACGCTCAGCTGGACGGTGGCGAAAGACGGCGGGGTGCGCATGCACGGCGGCGCCGAGATGCTGCCTTTGCTCGTGGGCAAGCCCGAAGTGACGCCACTGGCGGAAGACATGACGACGGAGGTTTCGGACGAAACGCCAGCTGCAGACGTGGTCGAGCCACCGCATGCAGACTATGCGGATCCAGAGGAAAAGGTCGTCCCGGAGTTCGCCCCCGAGGTGGAAGCCAAACAAAAAAAATAGGGCTACACAGCCCGCCTGCGTGGTGCTAAACGACGCGCACCTGAAGCGTGCCGGTGTAGCTCAGCTGGTAGAGCAACGCATTCGTAATGCGTGGGTCGGGGGTTCGAGTCCCTTCACCGGCACCACTTC
>Ga0180436_10006199_pt1 | contig 10414 bp, 8 predicted proteins | sample SS_ome_2_FD_132434 | JGI IMG/M metagenome (GOLD analysis project Ga0180436, IMG submission 132434) | Hypersaline lake sediment archaeal communities from the Salton Sea, California, USA - SS_3_S_2 metaG | ecosystem: Environmental > Aquatic > Non-marine Saline and Alkaline > Hypersaline > Sediment...
GGCGACTTCGGCGATGAGCCCAACGACCGCGACTTCTGCATCAACGGTCTCGTCTGGCCGGATCGAACACCTCACCCCGCGCTCTGGGAGTTCAAGCGGCTGGTACAGCCCTTCTCCTTTACCGTGGAGGCCGGTGCGCCGCCGGCACCGCTGTACGTTATCGTCCGGAACGAACAGGACTTCACCGATACCGCCGGAATAGACCTCCGCTGGCGCGTGCTCGAGGACGGCCACGAGATCGCGGTGGGCAGGTTGCCGCTCCCGATGGTTGCACCGGACGGGGAGGCGGTGGTGGAGTTGCCGCCACTACCCGGTTCCGTCGAGAGTCGACAGGATACGTCGGAAAGCCCTCTGGGATCGCTCGATTCGGTGGCACGATCGCCGAGTCTCTATGCGGAGCCTACGGAGCCGGAGCGCCTCCTGGAGCTGTCGTTGTGGCGCAACGAGGAGGAGCTCGCCTGGGAGCAGGTCTACCTGGACGGGGCGGGTCGAGGCGGAGCCGACCCCGCCGCGCCCGGCACCACCCGATGGGGTGGGGCCCCCACCGCATTGGACGTCTCCACCGCGAGCGGGGCCGGGCGGCATCAGGCGGGCCGGCCTCAGGCGGCGTGTGCGCTGTCGCTCCGACTCTCCGACGATTCCGCCCGGCTCCGGTTGCTTGCCGACGACGCCGAGCTCGCCCGCGCGGTCTCGCTCCAGATCTGGCGCGCACCGACGGACAACGACATCGTCCGGGGCCTGCCGGGGCAGGAAGAGAAGCCCGCCACCCATTGGTACGCTCTGGGCTTGGACCGCCTCCAGCTGCGGTGGAGTGCCGACGCCGACGGATACGTTTCGCCGATCCTACTGGATGGTCGGGAGCGGGGGCGACTCCGGTTGACGTTCTCACGGCCGTCGCTCTACGACGCGTATCGTCTTACGGTGGAGGTGGATCTTGACGAGGAGATCGTGGATCTGCCGCGCCTGGGGATACGGTTGGACCTGGTGCCCGGGTACGAGGAATTGAGCTGGTACGGTCGGGGCCCTGAGGAGAGCTACCCCGATCGCGCCAACGGATACCGGATTGGCCGATGGAACTCGTCCGTGACCCAGCAGTACGTGCCCTACATCGTGCCACAGGAGCACGGCGGCCACAGCGATACGCGTTATGTCGCGCTCACCGCGAACGATGGCGAGCGTGCGGGAAGCCTGACGGTTTTTGCCGAGGCGCGGGAGCTGTTCCATTTCTCGGCGCTCCATACTGCACCGGAGGATCTCGATACGCTCACGCACTCCTGGCAGATCGAACCGCGGGAGGAGACGGTACTGATCGTGGACCGGTTTCATCGGGGGCTTGGAACCGCCGCCTGCGGACCCGACTGCGCCCGGCGGTACCGGAGTGGCGGTGGATCCTACCGGTGGAGCGTATTGCTCGCGGCGGACCGTCCGTCGTAGAAGTGGGCGCGCATGTAGTCGATCGTCTCCTGGGACCCGGCGATAAAGAGCGGCGCCGCGCACTTGTACAGTCGCGGGTTGGTTGCATCCATGATCCAGTCCTCTCGTGAGATCGAATCCCCCAGTTCCCGTTCCTCGCCAAGCTGCATCAGAAATCCCAGACGCCGAAGAATCGGGATCGAACCGGCGATATCCCAGAGTTTGACACCGGCGATGTAGGAGATGTAGGAGCCGACGATCAGTTTGGCCACCGAATACACCGCGCTGCCCACCGCCTGAGCGGGGTTGACGCCGTCAAAGTAGCCGTGCCGTCGCGATCCAAAGGGCAGACTCACCATTCCAAAACTCTGGTACGGTCGCTCCTCGATCGGGAGCGGATTCATGTCCTCAAAACGCCAATACTCGGGGTCACGCGGTCCCTGCTCGTAAAGCACCGCCTCGCCGTCGGTGATAAAGAGCTCTCCCGATCGAGGAAGAAACAGCGCACCGTCGGAAAAGCGTCCGGAATCGACAAAGCCCAGGGAGATACCCCACATGGGAAGGCCGTTGGCGTACGGCGCCGTTCCGTCGATCGGGTCGACGATCCAGCTTGTCGCCGTGGTGAGGCGGTCCACCGCGGATTGCTCCGGCGACGCCGCACTCTCCTCTCCGAGAAGCACAACCGAATCGTCGTCCGCGCGGAGCTCGCGAAACATTTTCTCTTCCACTTCCCGATCCGCCGCGGTGACCAGGGAGCGGTCCGCCTTGTGTTCTATCGACGGGCGATCAAAGTGTCGAAGCGCGGTTCTTCCGGCGTCGAGCATAAGATCGCGAATCGTCGCGGGGTGCCATTGGTTCATGGCCGTATTCTCGAGGAACTGCTGCGCTTTGGCAATCCGGCGTCGCCTGCTACACTCGTCCTATGGATCGCTCGCGCACAAGCGCCGCCGGCAGCGTCGGCGGGTACGGAGACATACACGATAACCTGCGCTACTGGATCGGGCGGCTCGTGGAGGAGATCTCCGCGACGGGGCGGTCCACGGTGATGTACGATGTCGGCGCAAACGACGGGGAACTCACCCTGCCCTGGGCGGCGCGGGGTATTCCGGTCGTCGCCTTTGAGCCGGGATCAGGCGCGCGCGAGCGGCTTCGCCAACGCGCCGGGGCTGCGCCGGGCGCCACGGACAATCTAACGATCATCCCCGTTGCGCTGGGCGCCCGTCACCACACCGCGGTTCTCACGGTCTACAACGACGACACCTTTTCGAGCCTGTATACGCGCCCCTCCACGGAGGAGGAACAGTACGGGCTGGCGGCAACATCCCGCGAGCGCATCGAAATCGTCCCGCTCGATGCGTTGCGGGTCCGGCAGAACCTCCCGTCGCCGGCGATCATAAAGATCGACGTGGAAGGGGCGGAACGGGATGTCCTCCTCGGTGCGGAAGAAACTCTGCGGCGTGCCATGCCCGCCCTGATCGTAGAGTACTCGTGCCCCAACTGTGCAAACGCCGGGTACGACCGGCGGGAGATCCGGGAGATCCTGGAATCCTACGGGTACCGTCGTATCTTCGGGCTTTTCCGAAACGAGGATCGGAGGCTTCACGATGGTCCGACCCTCGAGGATTGCCGTATATGGAACCTCCTGGTGCTCCCGGATACGCTTCAGATTTCTTCGTAGGACGGAACGATTTCGCCGTCGCTGGGCATCAGACCCCTCACGAGGGCCGGATCCTCACCGTGGGGTGAGTGCTCGAAGGTGTCCGTCACGACCTCGGAAGCAGTCGGAGCCATGGGCGTCACCTCGATGTCGTCGGATTCTCCCCTCCCGAGCGTGAGCCGGCTCGTCGCGTCGATGATCTGGTCGATCTGGCGTTTGTTTCGGTCGCTGGCGGTGCTGATATCGCCGATGGCATCGCTGATTCGACGGATGCCGTCGTTGACCTCGTTGATCGAATCGCGGGAGCTCTGGGTAATCTCGTTGACGTTACGAATCGCCGTCAGCATCTGCTCGTTCCCGGCGCGCATCTCGCCGGAACCGTCGTTAACCATCGTGGTGAGATCGCGCATCTGCCGGAGCGCGTCGAGTATCTCTCGTCCTCCGGTACGTTGTTCCTGCATCGCACCGTGTATCTCGTGAAATACGTTGCGCACCTCCGAGAGCGAACTCTGAATCGCACCGAAACCGTCCGTGGTGGTGCGGCTCCCGGCGACCAATCGGCCGATAAGCGAGCGGATCGACTCGATGTCGCTGTTGACCTGGCGCGACTGCTCGCCGGTCATCTCCGCGAGCTTGCGGATCTCGTCGGCCACCACCGCAAAACCGCGACCGGCTTCACCGGCGTGGGCCGCCTCGATCGCTGCGTTCATCGCCAGGAGATCGGTTTGCTCGGTTACTCCCGCGATCAGTTCGTTGGCTTCCAGCAGGCGGTCGCTGGCGCTGGACATCTGCGTGATCAGGTCTTCCTGCTCGTCCAGGGCGTGGCGCCCTTCCTCGGAGGCGGTATCGAGTCGCTCGATCTGCTCCCGGGCGGTGTTGGAGACCGATGCGATGTTTTCAATCGACGAAATCATCTCCTCGATCGAGGCGGAACTTTCCTCGATCGCCGACGCCTGCTGTTGAACACTGTTATTGAGTGCTTCGATACTTCGCGCCATCTCCTCGATAATCGTTGTTGTCTGCGAAACGTTGGCAGCCAGACTTTCGTTCTGATCACGACTGGCGTCCATGAGCCCCGCGATCTGGAGCACCGTCGCCCCGGTGGTCTGGGTACTCTGTTGCAGGCGATCTCCCGTCTCCTGGAGAACATCAACGCGATCGGCCACGGTGGAGATGATGCCGCGGAGGCTCTCTACGGCTTCTCTGATGTTTCGGGCCATATCGCCCACTTCGTCCCGGGACCGCGCCGCCACCTCCACGGTGAGATCCCCATCCGCGAGACGCTCCGAGGCGTCCATGACCCGCCGCACCCGGGACACCACGTCGCCGGAGAACGCCAGCGCGAACACGATCGCAGCGACCAGGCTGATCACCGTGGCGATACCGAGGATGAGTATTCCCCGCCGTGCAGTTATCTCCATCTCTCGCGACAGAACGGTCAGTTCATCAAGGATCGTTTCGGAGGCGGTAACGGACAGATCGGTGAGGACAGTAAACGAGTTCCGGTACGCACCGTCCACGCGGATGTCTCCCCGCTCGGTGCGGAGAAACACGGAAATTCGTTCCATGCCGAGATCCGCGTACGGATCCAACTCTCGCTGCATCCGTAGAATATTCTCTCGAATCGGCCCTTCTGCGACCGGCGGGACCGGGATCCCGTCGATCTCACCCCCGTCGAGAAGAACCCGTACGTGATCTTTGGCTCGCTGCAGCGATCGCACCAGTTGTTCCTGGTCGTTGATCGATCGAGTATTGGACAGTATCTGCTCGATAACCACGTCCGATTCAAAAACAGCCAGCCGTGTTTCCATGAGCGCATAGAGGTGTGGTGTCGCGTTCTCGCTGATGCGGCCGGCGGCACCGTTCAACTTAAGTATCTGCCAGATCCCCAGGCCACCGGCGAGCACGATAATCGCCGCGATAACGAGAAACGCGATGAGCATCTTTGCGCGCAGACGCATAGAGGCCTCCTTTTCTACCGTTTCGGCTTTAGTCCCAGAAATCGATCGTGTCGGGATGCGGTCCCGTACGCCCGTCCTCGCCACGGTCGAGCCCGTCGATCTCGGCCATCTCGGAATCGCTCAACGTAAAATCGAATACATCGGCGTTGGCTACGATCCGTTCCCGTTTCACCGATTTGGGAATCACCACGATGTCGTGTTGCATGTGCCATCGAACGGTCACCTGTACGGCGGTTTTTCCGTGTCTCCGGGCGATCTCGTTGATTACCGGGTCGTTCAGGACGGCCCCTTTGGATAGGGGACTCCACGCCTCAACAACGATGCCATGGTCCCGGCAGTACTCACGAACCGCCATCTGCGGGAGGTACGGGCTGAGTTCTACCTGGTTGATAACCGGCGGTACCTCGACGGTCTCCATGAGCTCGTCGATATGGTGTGGCTCGAAGTTGCTCACTCCGATCGCGCGGACGCGCCCCTCCTTGTAGATCGTCTCCAACGCTTTCCAGGAGTCGGCGACCATCCCCTTTCGCGGCCAGTGGAGGAGATACAGATCCAGGACGGGTAAACCAAGCTCGCGCAGCGTGGCATCAAACGCCCGCAGAGCCGCATCGTAGCCGAAGTCGTCCGGCCAGAGTTTGCTGGTAACAAAAACGTCCTCTCGCGGTACGATCCCCGCGTTGACCGCGCGTCCCACGTCCACCTCGTTCCGATAGAACGCTGCGGTATCGACATGCCGGTATCCTGCCTCGAGTGCCCACCGGACGGCGGTCTCCGTTTCCTCGCCCGGTTGTGACTTGAAGACACCGAGTCCCAGACGCGGTATTTCCACCCCGTTGGTAAAACCAACCGTGCTGTTGATATCCATATAGTCCAGCATAGTCCCTTCCGGGCGTATCCGCCAGGGATACCCATTTTCGAACGCAGCGTGTACTGTCCCGTATCGTGCTCACACCACTTCTCCTTACGATGGGTCGTCTTGCGGTTCTTGGAGGGATCGGGTTCCTCGTTTTTCGTCCCGCCGTATCGCAGCAACGGGCGTATCCGCCCTTTGTATCGCTTGTTCTCAACGTGATGCTCCCAATCTACTTTGTCCATCGAGTCCCCGCCGGCTGGGCGAGTACTGCCGGCCTCGGGGTGGGGTTTCTCGGTTTGTTTTTTGGTTTATGTCTGGTGATGATCGCGTTGCAGACATGGATAGGGGTGGCTCTGGCGCGTTTTCCCGGCACAGCGGTATCGATGCGGACGCAGTTCGTTATGCTCTTTGCGCTTCAGAACGCCGGATTTCTGCCGCTTCCGATTCTGGAACGGCTGGTTTCCGATTCGATCATCATCGCCACGTTTTTCTACCTGTTCGCGTACAACCTCGTGCTTTGGTCAATCGCGCTGCCGATTATCAAGGACGGCCGGTTTTCGCTCCGTTCCTTTCGGTTTCGGCTGAGCCCTTCCCTTGCAGCAATGGCTATCGGCTTCCTGATCGCGGTGACCGGCGCGGACAGGTTTATTCCGGATACTGCCGATCGGATCATGGGTCGAATAGCCGACGTTGCCCTCGATGCTATCCTGGTTGCTCTCGGCGGCGCTCTGGCGGGAATCCGGGACCGTGTGCGAGTCCGGCGTGAACATCTGGTGTTTCTGTCCGCGAAACTCCTGGTCTATCCCGCCGTGATGATCGGAATAGCGGCGCTGCCCTGGCCCGGCTTCGGTGATCCCGAGTTCGCTTGGGGAATGCGGGCGTTCCTGGTTCTCCAGGCTGCGGTTCCGCCGGCGACGCAGATCCTTGTTCTCACCAAATCAATTGCCGGCGAGGAGGCGACACACTATACCGGAGGGATGATCCTGCTGACCTATCTGGCATCGCTGGTGACGATACCCGCCTTTATGGCGATTACGATCCTGCTCTACGCCACGTAACGATCGGCCATCCCCGCCGTCGCGCTTCCCGCCGCAACACCGTATCCGGGTGGACCGCCACCGGATGCCCCACCGCCTCGAGCAGGGGCAGGTCGTGAAAACTATCGGAGTAGAATGCCGTGTCGCGCCGATCGATTTCGCGCGTCTCCAGCAGGGAGGTAACGCGCCGTGCCTTTTCTTCGGCGTAGCACGGTTCCGAGGCGATCCAGCCGGTAGCGATGCCTCCGTCCCATTCGATCAAGGACGCGACGATGTCGCCGATCCCCAGCGCCCGGGCGATCGGGTGGAGGATCAGCTCAAAAGATGTACTTGCAAAAGCCGTGAGCGCTTCCGATTCGACACAGCGACGCACATACGCCGCCGCCTCCGGGTAGAGATCTCGGCGCTCCCAGGTATCCCACGCATATCCGGCGATTCGCTCGAGCTCCGCCATCGGCATGCCACGGAGGATTCGAACTTCGCGTCCCAGGTCCGTGATCGAGAGATTACCGAGACGATACCGCAGGTAGAACCAGGGGAGCCCGATCATATGGCGTCGCGGAAACGCACCGGCGCGTATTCCCGCCTGGGCGAAGCGCCTCCCCGTGGAGTGGCGCAAGAGGGTGTGGTCTACGTCAAAGATGTGCGCCTTGGCGTCCCGGAGGAGTCGGTCAAGGGTCTGTCGGTCAGCGCTCAGAGCTCACCTCCACGGCTCCCGGGAAGAGCGCTTCCAGATCATCAAAAAAACGCGGGTAGGTCACCGCCGCGGCATCGGCATCGCGAATCAGCACCGGCCCCTCCGCTCCGAGCGCCGCCACCGCACAGGCCATCGCCACCCGGTGATCACCGTGGCTGGACACCTCTCCGCCGGTCGGACGGGAGGGGTGGATCTTCAGACCGTCCGGGCGTTCGGCGGTTTGAACGCCCAGTGCCCCCAACTCCTTTGCCATCACGGCGATCCGATCGGTTTCCTTCGCGCGGGCCTGCGGGACGTTGACCAGTTCGACCGGCTGCTCCGCGTACGCCGCGGTCGCCGCGAGGATGGGAAGCGCGTCGGGGATCGCGTTGCAATCAAACACACCCCCGTCGTGGGCGCGATCGCTCACCGTGACCGCCCGGTTGTCCCAGGTTACGGTGCATCCCATCTGCTCGAGGATCGCGAGCACCTCCCGGTCGCCCTGGACGTCGGTAGGATCGAGGCCTTCCACCGTGATCGGTACGCCGGTAATTGCCGCCGCGCAGAACCAGAAACTTGCCGAGGAGTAGTCTCCCGGCAGGACCGAATCCAGCGCGCGATACCGCTCGGCGCGAGTACCGGTGCCGGCGCCCGCGACGGCGCCGAAGCCCGCGCCGACGACAAAGCGGTCGTAGCCCTCCCGCGTGTACTCCACGCCAAGCCGATCGAGCCACCAGCAGGTCATGTCCACGTAGGGCCGCTCGTTGAGGAGGAGCAGGTCGATCGTCGTGGTCGCTTCTCCCGTTATACCACCGCCCACGGCGGCGGGCGCCGCCAGGGGCGCCGCCAAAAGGAGCGCCGACAGGTACTGGCTGGTGGGGCTCTCCAGCGCCACCGTACGGCCCGCGCGGATTGGTCCCTCCACGCAGAAGGGCGCCGCGGGCCCGCCCTCTACCGTAGCGCCCAGCTCCCGGAGCGCCTCCAGGAGGGGGCCCGCCGAGCGGGAGCGGATCGACGCATCGCCGTCAAAGCAGACGCGGTACGGCAGGGTGGCCGCCATCGCCGCCAGCAGGTAGAGGGTTGTGCCGCTGTTGCCCACGTCGATGGTGGCGGCGGCGGCGGCGCCCTCCTGTGGGGCGGCTTCCTGCGACGCGGTGACGGCGGCGCCCTCCTGTGGGGTGCCCTCCCACGAGGAGATCGCCTCCGGCAGGGGGATCGCCGCTACGCTGAGGGTGAGGCCCGTGGGCCCGCGGTCGAGTATCTCCACCCGGGCGCCCAGTGTCTCGATCGCGGCGATGCAGCTGCGGGCGTCGGCGGAGTCCAGAGCGTTCTCGATGCGGCTCAGGCCGTCGGACCAGGCCGCCGCCAGGAGTGCCCGGATCGTATGCGACTTGGACGACGGAACGAGTACGCGACCGGTGCGATTGAGAGACGCGGCGGCGTTGTACGGTGTGATTCGGCGTTCTCCTGGAATGGCTCTCTCCTCCCCGGCGAGAGTATACCGACGAAGCATGGGATGGAGAACCTGTCATGCCGGTCGCGATCGACGCCGAAAAACAGGACATGAAACGACGAAACTTTCGTGCAGGCACCCCGATGATCCTGCTGATTCTATTTGTTGCGGTTTCTGCAACAACTCTCCCGGCTCAGACAGTCTTTCAGAATCCGGATTACGACTACGTCGTGGATATACCGGTGGGCTGGCAGGTGATCGACGGCGCCCAGGCGGACTTTATCAACTTCGCCGACCCGCAGCGGCAGGCGGTTTTTCAGATCATCGCGTTTCCCGGAGACCGGTTTGCCACGGTGGCCGAAATCGACAGCTTCGTCCGGACCCAGTTCTCCGCCGAGGGCGATTCGGCGCCCTTTGAATACCTGGGAGCGCGGGCGATTTTCGCGGACTACGGGTTCTCCGTGGGGGCGTTCTCAGTGCGGGGCTACATGGTGTTTATCAACGGTGAGGACCACGACTTTGCCGTTATGACCTACGCGCCGGTGGACAGCTACGAGGCGTACCATGACTTCCTCCTCTCCGCGGTGGATTCGTTCTCGATGAACGCGGAGACCCGGACGCAGCCCGGCCCGGTGAGCGTCTTTTTTGCGGAGCCGATCGCGCAGGAAGGATCAAGTGACGCCCAACTGACCCTCCCGAGCGGCCGATCCGCGACGCTGCCTTTGGCGGTTGCGTCGCCGGAGGCGCAGGACGCCGCCAATGTTCTGATCGAACGGGAAGCGCGCATTCTTGTGCAGTACGCGACCGAGCCCGGCGCCTCCCCGCGGATCGGCGCGGAACCGGGCCCACCCTGGGCGCAGGCGTGGCGGCGGTACTTCCGCATGATCTACCGCGACAACTTTGCCCGGCTCGAACCGGTGACGGAGGCGCTCTTTGAAGACCTGGCGCGGGAAGACGTTCCGCGTAACGAGATACCGGCGGTGCTGCTTGGCTGGTTGCAGAGCGCGCGCTACGAGCGCACCCGGTCGATCAGCGACCTCATGAGTCCCGGCGCCTGTCTCACCGAGTTTGCCGGTGACTGCGACTCGTTGGGTCTCACCTATGCGATCATGCTCACGCAGATGGGCTTTGACGCGATCCTCATGGTGAGTCGCGAGTTTTCCCACGCGCTTGTGGGCGTGGATGTACCCGGCGAGGGCGCGCGATTTCCCTTCCAGAACCGTCAGTGGCTCGTGGCCGAGCTCACAGCGGAGGTTCCGATCGGCCAAATCGCCCAGGAGATGAGCGACATCGGCGGTTGGATCGGGATCAAGCTGGACCCCACGGTGGTGTGGTAGCGCCTCGGGGCGGTTCACACAGGTACA
>Ga0180436_10006200_pt1 | contig 10413 bp, 7 predicted proteins | sample SS_ome_2_FD_132434 | JGI IMG/M metagenome (GOLD analysis project Ga0180436, IMG submission 132434) | Hypersaline lake sediment archaeal communities from the Salton Sea, California, USA - SS_3_S_2 metaG | ecosystem: Environmental > Aquatic > Non-marine Saline and Alkaline > Hypersaline > Sediment...
GTTCCGCGTCCATGAATGGTATAAAGAATGCCATCATCGATCAACTCCCGGATTGCTTCCCGAATCGTACCGCGGCTGACATTCAACATCTTACTCAGATCATGCTCACCGGGAATACGATCACCTTCTGAAAGGCGTTCAGACTGTATTTCTTCGTCAATCCATTGTTTGACCTGAATATATAGTGGTATTCCAGAACTTTTCTGCATTTTTCTTATCTTTTTAAGTTGTCCAGACATCAATACATCTCTTTGATTATATCACCTTTATTGTGGAAGCATCAGCGAATATAGATTAAAGAAAAAATCACCCGGATGTTTCTCGGGCGATTTTGTAGGTAGCGGGGGTTGGATTCGAACCAACGACCTCCAGGTTATGAGCCTGACGAGCTACCGCTGCTCTACCCCGCAATGATGGAAAGGAATAATACCATGCCGAAATCCTGATGTCAAGTTCAGGCATATTTTACTATGCAAAAGCATTATATTTCGGTATTTGCACACAAAAAACCGCCCGAGGCGGTTTTTTGCATAACTGTGAAGACTTCCGCCCTTCCTGCAGACCGGGCAATAAGGGCGGAAAAGGATGTTTACAGATTCATGTTTGACGCCATGCCATTACGTTTACCATTGCTGAGGCGGTATTTTTCGACTGCGGCTACTGGATCTTCGCGGTATAACTTGCGTAATCCTTTGAAGCTGCGTCGCCACCCGCCAAACGGCCACCAGTAAAGCAAAGCCATGATGAAATAACCTAACATGGTGATGCTGCCGACCATTTTGCTGCCGCCCTTCTTTTGATCATACCGCAACACGAACGGCACTTCCGCAAAATGGCAACCCATTACGTTCAGTTTGACGATGATCTCGAGTGTAGATGTGAAACCCAGCCCGCGCAACTGGATGAGCTGGTTGCCGAAAATCTCCAATGCGTCCTGTAAAACTGCGACACGATAGGCCCGGTAACCGCAGGAATAATCACTGACCCCGCGGATACCCAGCAAGACCTGCATGAAGATATTCGCGGAACGGCTGATGAAGGCATGGTAGGGGCTAACCCCAAGCTGACCGCCGCCAGGCTGAAAGCGGGATGTATTGACTACGTCATACCCCTCATTGAGCTTATCGATCAAATCGAACATGTATTTGGGCTCATGTGTATCATCCCCTTCAATACGCACGAGCAAATCATCCCGGTCCGCGTTCCAGGCGATATACTCAAATCCATCGCGTTCGGTTTCGCCAAGCCCGCGATTAATGGGATGCTCAACCACATGGATGTTAAGTTTATCCTTACATCCGGCAAGAATATCGGCGGTATCGTCTGTGGAGCCGTCATTGATGACTACCAAATGATATTCCTTCCCTTTCAAAGATGTTTCCAGCTTTCCGAGAAGACTGGGGAGGTCCGTCTGCTCATTGTATGCGGGCAGCATGATCCACAGCATTAGTCAATCTCCCGGCTGGTATCTCCAAGCCGCACCAGAGCTAGACCTGCCTTTGCGGCAGCATCCGGATCGATCATGTTGCGTCCATCGATCAGCACAGAACCATTCATGGCAAATGCAAGGGCGGAAAGGTCAAGGGCCTGATATTCGCTATGCGCAGTCATCAACACTGCTGCTTCACAACCCTGCGCCTTTTCCCGTACATCTCCTTTATATTGATTGATAAACGGATCGTGAATAACGATTTCAACGCCTGCCTCATTAAGCATTTGCACCAGCACCTCTGATGGAGAATTACGATCGTCATCAGAATCATGTAAATACGCATATCCGAAGATAAGAATCTTTTTTCCTTTGATATCAGGGACGTGTTTTTTAACCAGACCAAAAACATGGACAGGCATATACATATTGATCTCACGAGCTGCAGGGATCAAACGCACCGGCACACCCAGATCACGCACGGAACTGGCAAGCAGCCAGGGGTCTTTGGGGATGCAATGGCCGCCAACACCTGCGCCGGGAAAAAGCATCTCGCGGCCGGGTGATTTGCGGACCAGCTCGCGCACTTTCCATACATCCGCGCCAAGCGCTTCGCAGATAAGCGCTACCTCGTTTGCAAAAGCAATCTGCACATCGCGGTAAGTGTTCTCGGCCGTTTTAACGATCTCAGCTGTGATCCAATCTGCCGGATCCACATCTGCCTCAACTATGATGCGGTAAAGGTCAGCCATTACCAAGGCAGTTTCCTCATTCCCGCCGCCCGCCACACGGCTCATCTTCTTAAGATTATTAAGAAGTTTGCCGGGCATGACCCTTTCCGGACAATTTCCGAGAAAGAAATCCGTATTGAGCATGTACCCTGATTCTTCTTCAAGAATAGGGAGCACGATCTCTTCCAGTGTGCCCGGCATCACGGTCGATTCAACAATCACCAACGCACCTTTTTTCAGAACCTGTGCCAAGGATTTGACTGCGGAACGCAGGGCATGATATTCCGGAATGTGATCGTCATTAACAGGCGTTTCAACGTCGATCATGATGATATCCGCGTCATTCAACGCCTGATAATCAGTCGTAGTGAACAGCTTTCCATTTCGAACGACCGATGCGATCAGTTCTGAAAGGCCTGGTTCTTTTCCTTCAATGGGTGAGAGTCCCTGATTGATGAGGTCAATGCGGGATTGCTTGATATCGACACCGATAACTTCAAAACCTTTTTGCGCAAACAAAGCCGCAACGGGCAGACCAACATATCCCAAACCGATTACAGCCAATTTGGCAGAGCGGTCAATAATCCTTGCCTGTAGCTTTGACAAAGCCAATGTTAAACCTCGATCACTTGATGGGTTGTACCGGATTCGACCAGCGCTAATGAAAGGCGCAGCGCTTCAAGCCCATCCTGGCCAGTAACCGGGACAGGTTCGTTATTATTTACCGCATCAATAAAGGCCTGCAGTTCGGCTTTTAACGGTTCTTGACGCTTAACCGAAAAACGCGTCATGCTGCCTTCGCTGACTCCGCGGAGAGCCCGGAATGGCGACCACAATTCACCAATCGCCTGCGGATTCTCGTAGAAATAAAGGTCCTGCATAAGGTCATCAACGCGGAAGAGGCCTTTCTCACCAAGGACAAGTGTCTCACGCATTTTTGTCGGGGTAAGCCAGTTGATCTCCAGAGCGCCGGTGATGCCATCTGGGAAGCGCAACAATCCAAACAACAGGTCCTCATGGTCTGTATGGATACGCTGTTCTGTTTCAGCATAGACCCGCTTGGGATCTTTTCCGGTCAGGAAACGCATGATATCAACATCATGCGGGGCCAGATCCACTACCACGCCCACATCACGAATTCGCGCAGGGAACGGGCCGGCTCGGCGGCAAAAGACCTGGAAGATCTTGCCCAGATCACCATTATCCAGCCGTCGCTTAAGGTCCTGCATTGCAGGATTAAAGCGGATGATATGGCCCACCATCAACTGCTTTCCCAGTTTTTGCGCTAACGCGATCAAGCGCTGTCCTTCTTCCACAGTGGCAGCGATCGGTTTTTCAACCAATACATGCGCGCCATGTTCAAGACAAAAAGCAGCCACAATCTCATGCTCAGATGTCGGAACGGTGATTGAGACTGCTTCGGGTTTCTCTTTCTCGATCAACTCTTTATAATCGGTGTAGGTCTTGACAGAAAAACGTGCAGCGACCATCTCCAACCGGTCAGCACTGATATCAGAGGCTCCAACGACCTCTATGCCATCCAGTTCTGTGTACACACGCAGATGGTTGATCCCCATCGAGCCAACGCCGATAACTGCTACTTTCATGTTCTATCCTTTTGACATGAATGAATTGATCGTTTTCACAACCTTTTCCAGATCAGATTGGGAAAGCAACGGGTGAACAGGCAGCGATAGTACTTCTTCTGCGGCAAATTCTGCCTGCGGGAAGGTTTGTTCCCCGAATTGTTCAATATAGAATCCTTGCTGATGAATTGGCAGTGGGTAGTAGATCTCGGAACCGATCTCGTTTTCCTTGAGATATTCCCGCACCGCATCTCGTTTTCCGTCTGGAACGCGAATCGTGTATTGATGATATACATGGTGGAACCCTTGCGGTACAAATGGAACAGTGACACCTTGCAAATTTTCATTGTAAAACTTTGCGTTTGTCCGGCGTTTCTCGTTATTGGCAGGCAGTTTCATCAACTGGGCGTTGCCGATAGCGGCATGCACATCAGTCATACGAAAGTTATATCCCAATTGATCATGGAAATAACGGCGGCGCATGCCATGATTGCGGATGACTCGGCACAGCTCATCGATTTCATCATCATCGGTGGTAATCATGCCGCCTTCTGCGCTGGTCATGTTCTTAGTTGGGTAGAGCGAGAAAGTGCCCGTACCAAACGCACCAGCATGCGTACCCTCAAGTTCCGCGCCATGTGACTGACAGGCATCTTCGATCATAACCAGGCCATGTTTTTTCGCGATTTCCATAAGAGGCCCCATATCGCACACCATCCCATACAAATGTACCGGCATGATCGCCTTAGTATTGGGGGTAATAGCGGCTTCCACGAGCGAGGGATCCATATTGAATGTCTTAGGATCAATATCCACAAAAACCGGTGTTGCACCAACAAACAGCACAGAGTTGGCAGACGCGATGAACGTAAACGGTGAAGTGATGACCTCATCTCCCGGTCCTATGCCATGAGCCAGCAAGGCCATATGCAACGCAGTTGTTCCAGATGTAGTGGCAATCGCATGTTTGACACCGCACATCTCGGCGAAGTTCTGCTCGAATTCTTTTACTTTCGGACCCTGGGCGATAATGCCTGAATCCAGCACTTCCATTACTGCTTTCTTTTCTTCATCACCCATCACAGGTTTTGCAATCGAGATCATTTTGCTTTACTCCAGGTTTCTTTTTTAATATCAACTGTGAAGTCACATTCAGGGCAGTGCGCCTGAACTGCTTCACCATTCTCTGATTTCTTTTCAAGCTTTGCTCCACACGGGCAAACAAAACCGCGCAAGCGCGCCGGGTTTCCGAACACGAGCCCATAGTCCGGCACATCACGCGTTACAACACTGCCTGACCCAACCATAACCCATTCACCCAAGGTTATCCCGCAGCGAATAGTAGAATTTGCGCCAATCGCAGTGCCCTTCTTCACAAGCGTTTTGCTAAGGGTCCAGTCATCCACAGACTTTGGCGAGCCATCAACATTGATCGCGCGTGGGCGCATATCGTTTGTAAAACAGGCATGCGGACCAATGAAAACGCCATCATCGATCGTTACGCCATGATAGACAGAGACGTAGTTTTGGATCTTGACGTTATCACCAATCTTGACATCTGCGTCGATATAAACGCCCTTGCCGATATTACAATTCTCACCGACGCTGGCGTTGGGCCGAATCTGGCATTGGTGCCAGACACTGGTCCCTTCACCGATTGAAGCATTATCCGCTACTTCGGCGGTTTCATGAATTCGTGGTGCCAAAGTTCACCTCCTGATCAGGATGATTTTATTACCTGCACTATTTTATCAGCAGCATCACCGCCGCCATAGACCTGGGGACGTTTTTCCAAGGGATAAAAGTCATGAAATGTTCGGATGATTTTTTCGGAATCTGTCCCAACCAGCACGTTCCAGCCGGCATTAACCGTTTCCACCCATTCAGTTTCTTCACGCATTGTTATACAACGCACACCCAACAAATATGCTTCTTTCTGGATACCGCCTGAATCCGTCAATATGCATTCCGCATTTTTTTCCAGCATGAGCATGTCCAAATATCCAACCGGATCGATCACTTTAACGTTTTCAGAAAAACCTAACTCGTAATGCTCTAGCATTTTTTTGGTGCGCGGATGAAGCGGCAGGACTATGTGCTGGCCTGTTCCCTCCAGGCCTTGAATAATTGCCGTTAACTTTTCGCGGTCATCGACATTTCCGCTGCGATGGGCGGTTGCTAAAGCGTATTTTTTTGGTTCGAGGTGGAGATTTTGTAGGATTTTAGATTTTTTTTCAGCAAATTTCGCAAACACAAATAGAGCGTCTGCCATAACATCGCCTACTTGATAAACACCACGCGTAACACCCTCTTTTTTGAGATTCGCCACTGCATCGTCGGTCGGGCAAAATAGATAATTGGATACATGGTCCGCGATGACACGATTGACTTCCTCTGGCATGCTGCGGTTGTAAGAACGCAAACCCGCTTCAACATGGGAAAGGGGTAGTTCACGTTTGCTGGCAGCCAGCGCGCCAGCCAGGGTGGAATTGGTATCGCCATAAATAACGATATGGTGCGGTTTTTCCTTTTCAATATACGCGTCAATGCCGACCAACATGCTGCTGGTTTGCTGCGCGTGTGAACCGCTCCCCACTTCCAGATTGATATCCGGCTTTCTGAGAGAAAGCTCGTCGAAGAACAGGCGCGACATTTCATCACTGTAATGCTGTCCAGTATGCACTAAAAACTCACTGGCAGGATCACCCCACGCCCGTGAAATCATAGCTGCTTTGACAAATTGAGGCCGTGCGCCAACAATATGGAGAATTTTCATAAACCGCCAGAATTCTATCACACTAAGGCTTTAGGATATTTTCTACATAGTACAAATAAAGGTATGCGTTTGAATAATTAGGTGCTGATACAATTCATTTAATGGCTGAAAAGCTGATGATCGCCCAAACCAAAATCATTACCCCGCAGCGGCGTAAGGATTACCTATCGCGCAAGCGGTTGTTAGAGGTTTTAAGCGACTTACTGGATTACCGGTTAATCATCATCGCTGCACCGGCTGGATATGGCAAGACATCTTTGCTGGTCGACTTCGCCCATCAGTTTGAATGGCCAGTCTGCTGGTTTGCACTGGAACCGATTGATAAAGATTTCACACGATTTCTATCGCATTTTGTGTATGCCATCCGTCAAAAATTTCCACAATTTGGAGATGACGCCATAAACCTGCTGGAAAACACAGCCAGCGACCAGATAAACACCGATTTTCTGATCACGACTATCACCAACGACATCTTCAACCACATCACCGAACACTTTATCATCGTTCTGGACGATTACCACCTTTTGCAAACAAGTCCAAAAATCGACCAGTTCCTGAGTGACTTTATTCAGCGGGCAGACGAGAATTGCCACATTGCTGTCACATCGCGCAAGCTGTTAACATTACCGGACCTGCCTCTAATGGTCGCTCGCTCTCAAGTTGGCGGGCTTTCCGCAGAAGAACTGGCATTTCAGCATGATGAGATCCTGCAGCTCTTCAACCAGACTTTCAACCGCCCAATCACATCAGCCGAGGCAAAATCTCTGGCAAGATCAACGGAGGGATGGATCACAGGGTTACTGTTGACATCCAAGACTCTGCGCAGCGGCATGGGCGCTGCGGAAAGGGTTGCGCGCACTTCCGGAATCGGATTATATGAATACCTGGCTCAGCAGGTGCTGGAACAGCAACCCGAGGAGGTGCAAGACTTCCTATTAAATAGTTCGATTCTTGAAGAATTTGACCGGGAGATGTGTGCCTCTGTGATTGGCAACGCGCTGGACCAAGAAGCAGATTGGGACAGCCTGATGCATCATATTGTCCAGAACAATCTGTTCTACATCCCGGTCGGCGAGGATTCATTGTGGCTGCGGTATCATCATCTCTTCCGTGATTTTCTGCAAACTACAATTAATAATAAGCGCCCCAAAGATGCATTTAGAATACGCACCGCCCTTGCTGATCACTATTATGCCCGCGGTGATTTTGAGCGTGTGTTTGAAATCTACCAGCATTTAGAGGACAAGCAAGCGGTTGCTAACCTGGTAAAGGATGTTGGCTCAACGTTTATCGCAAAAGGAAAAGTCCAAAAGCTGAATGAATGGCTGGGGGAGGTTCCAGAGACATCCATCAATCATGACCCGGTTCTACTATCATTGCTCGCCAGCATTGAAGTGAACAGCGGCCAAGTTCAGCATGGATGTGACTTACTCGATGATGTCGTGAAAATTTGCCATGACAAAACAGACGATGAAATGCTGGCAGACAATCTGATACGCCGTTCCAGCGCCAGGCGGGTGCTTGGAAACTATGAAGAAGCGCTTATTGACGCGGAAAAGGCAATCGAAATATGCGCAAAAAAACGCAAATTACGCCATCTGTACTCTGAAGCATTACGGGCAAAAGGTATCACACTCTATCAACAGGGAAAACTGCGAGACGGGCTCATTTACCTCGAAAAAGCTATCCGAATCTGCGAAGCGGAAAAAAAAGAGGAGGACCGTGCGCGCATATTAATGGAAACAGGCGCAATTTACGAGACGCTGGGGGCGTTCGACCAGGCAGAGACTGCCTACTCGGATGCACTGGCATACTGGCAGGCAATCGGCGACTCCATCTGGCAACCTATTATCCTCAACAACCTGGGAGTCCTGCAACATTCAAAAGGCGACCTTCTCAACAGCTTCTATAATCTTGAAAAGTCCATGCACTATTCGCAGCAAACAGGCAACCAGCGCATGGAAGGGTACGCGCTCGCCAGCATTGGCGATCTATACCGGGACCTGCGCGCTTTAAATGAAGCAGAAGATGCTTATCAAAAAGCACTGGAGATCGCGCTGATGATAGAAGACCAATTCTTGATCTTCTATCTAAAAACGGTGCAAGCCCGGGTGAGCGTAATGAACGAACAATACAAGAAAGCCCAACTGCAAATCCGTGCCGCACAATCGATCGCGAAAAAATCAAGCTCGCTGTTTGAAATGAATAAATACAGGCTTGAGCAGGGGATGCTGTATTTCTGGCAAGCAGAATACACAAAAGCGCTTGAATCATTGCAGCTTCCGTCTGATTTTTTTGCTAATGAAGGCCACCTGGAAGATGCTGTCCGAACTCAATTCTATCTATTTCTAACTCTGCAAAAGACTGGCGATAGCGAGCTCTCAGTCAGCATTCTCGACCGAACACTCAAAGATATGGACGAGCCGAAATACTACACACCGAGCATGTCTGCAGCAAATGAGGTGCAGGGATTTTTACGCAAGTTGTCACGCAAAAAGGAATATGCAACCCAGTTAACAACGCTAACCAAAGCATTGACAAGTTTCCACGAAAAAGGACAAAAAATCCGGCTGACAATCCGCAAACAGGCATCTGTTGTCCCTTTCGCGCCTGCCAGAATATCAATACAAACCTTCGGCAATATCGAGATCCGAATCCAAGACCGTATCCTGACAATATCCGACTGGATGACCCAAACCTCACGCGATCTTTTTCTTTTGTTCCTGGCGAATCCAATGGGGTTATCAAAGGGTGAGGTAGGGCTGATACTATGGCCGGATTCATCCACAAGCGAGTTGAAGTTGCGTTTCAAAAATGCTATTTACCGAATGCGGCACGCGATCGGTTCGGATGTCGTACTCTTCCAGGATAATATTTACCTGTTCAACCGGGCAGTTGATCACGATTATGATGTCCAGAATTTTGTATCCGCGATCAGAAACGCAAGGGAAGAAAAACAGGACATCAAGAAGATCAAACCACTATCCCGGGCAGTAACACTATACAAGGGAGAGTATCTGCCCAGTTTGGATGATGAGTGGGTTATTGTAGACCGTGAAAAATACAAGGCGATGTATATGCAAGCAGCGGAAGAACTGGCAAGTTTACTTCTAAAAGAGAGTGAGGGCGAGAAAGCGATCCTTACAGCAGAGAGCGCGCTCACACAGGACCCTTTCTACGAACCATTGTACCGGATCATTATGGAAGCGCATGCTATCCGGGGGGATCGGGTTTCAGTTACCCGGCAATTTGAGAAATGTAAGCGCGTCTTGATGGAAGGAATGGGGTTTGAACCATCAGACCAGACAACTGCTCTTTATAAAGAACTGATCCAATAAATACAACAGCCTTAAGTGGCAGACAAGCGGACATAAAAGTCGTAACGATCCCCACGCCAGACGGAGATCAGATATTCAATTGGCACTCCGTTGACATCATAGGTGATGCGGGTAATCTCAAAGATGGGCGCAATCTTGGCAATCTGCAAAAGTTTTGCTTCTTCCTCTGTCGCCAGGCGGGTGCGGATAGTTTGCTCCCCATCAAATGGCTGAATATGATAATCATTGAGCCACATCTCATAGAATGATCCGCTGATATTTTTCTGGTCAATATCAGGCATCAACCGCTGGGGAAAGAAAACCCGCTGAAGGCTGATCGGCTCGCCATTAGCTGTACGGCTGCGATAGACCTCCCAAACCTTCTCGCCTTCATCCAGCTTCAAGCTTTCACGGATATGTTCCCGCGGAAGCGTGAGAGAAATGTCCAATACCTGCGTACCGGGTTCCCAACCGCGATTGCGCATATCATCCGTAGTAGAGCACAAATAGGAAAGATCCATTTCTACCCGCCGCCGGCGAACAAATGTACCCTTTCCCTTCTCACGATAGATCA
>Ga0180436_10006202_pt1 | contig 10410 bp, 11 predicted proteins | sample SS_ome_2_FD_132434 | JGI IMG/M metagenome (GOLD analysis project Ga0180436, IMG submission 132434) | Hypersaline lake sediment archaeal communities from the Salton Sea, California, USA - SS_3_S_2 metaG | ecosystem: Environmental > Aquatic > Non-marine Saline and Alkaline > Hypersaline >...
GCCAAAATATTTCAGGTTCCGATTTCGGAAGTTACGAGTGATATGAGAAGAAAAGCCAAAACAGCAAATTTTGGCATTATATATGGTATTTCTGCGTTTGGTTTGGCCGATCGGTTGAATATTTCCAGGAGCGAAGCAAGGGAGCTGATTGATGGTTACTTTGCAAATTTCGGAAAAGTGAGGGAATTTATGGAACAGTCGATTTCTGATGCAAAAGACAAGGGATATGTAACAACCTTAATGGGTAGAAAGCGTTATTTAAAGGATATTAATTCTGCCAATGCTGTTGTTCGTGGAATGGCAGAACGAAATGCCATTAATGCTCCCATCCAGGGAACCGCTGCCGATATTATTAAAAAAGCAATGGTGGCAATTCATGAGCAGTTTGAGAACCGAAAACTGAAATCAAAGATGATTCTTCAGGTTCACGATGAATTAAATTTTGATGTTTATAAACCGGAACTTGAAGAGGTTAGAGAAATCGTAAAAAAAGAAATGGAACAGGCGGTTCAACTTTCGGTTCCGCTTACTGTTGATATAAAAGATGCTCAAAATTGGTTGGATGCGCACTAAGGAAGAATGGATGAATTTACTTTCAATAAAAAGCGAAGCAGATTATAACGAAGCAATTATGCATTACCTGAAACTATGCCGTGCACCGGAAGGCAGCCTTGAGTGGGCTGTGGCAGAATTGCTAAAGATTTTTATTGAAGAGTATGAGAAGAATGAATCCCAAAGCGGGATCGCTGAGGGACATTTTCCCGGAGGGGAATGCTAAGTGAAAATGACAATGAGAGGGTTTTATATAAGCTCTCTCATTTTTTTGGTGTGAAAACAGCAAGAAATATTTTTCGTTTGTTGCTTTCTGAGGTTCGAAAGGAGAAAGATATAGCTGCTATTCCCGTACACCGGCACTCACTTAAGCCTGCCTGCTTTATCAGCATTGCAGAATCAGTCATTATAAATACAGATTCAATGTCAGGGATCTGGATCTTAGAGATTTTAGTTTCGCAGAAATTCCTGCCCTTAAGAAATGAGTGAATAAGATCGAAAAATCTCCTGGACTGCATCCATGTATTTTTGTCTGCTTTTCGCTTTTTTTATCAATTTATAGACTTTGTAAGAAGGATGAAACGAATGGGGAAAGTATTCCCAGAAGGCCAGCATTTTGTGTAATAGATGGCTGTCTCCCTCCAAATAAGCAAGATGCTTTTCAAATAATCTGTTGTGAAACTGATGCAGCAAATCAGTTTTGTTCCCTTCAATTTCGATCTTTTTAATTTCTGCAGGCAGAAAGGGATTGGATAAAATTCCTCTGCCAATCATGAAGTCATTTAAGTCCGGATATTGCTTTTTGAACTCCTTGTAATCCAATTTTGTGAAAATATCACCATTGTAGGATAGGGGGTGTCTGGAACAGTTCAGAGCCTCCTGAAACAATGAAATATCAGCTTCTTCTTTATAGAGTTGCTTTCCGGTTCGCGGATGAAAAATGACTTTTTTTAGGGGAAACTCGTTCAGGATTTCCAGAACTTTTAGAAATTCATTGGACTCAAAATATCCCGCCCTCATTTTTATGGAGATTGAAGAATGGAGAATGGGGATGCTGTTTTCTAACAATTCACGGATCTTGTGCGGAGTTGGTAACAATCCGCTTCCTTTCCCTCTTTTTGCCACCATAGGGTAGGGACATCCGAGATTAAGGTTTATTTCTGAATATCCCTTCTCTTCAAGCAATTGAGCAAGAAAAATGAATTCCTCCGAACTGCCGGCCAGGACCTGTGGAATAGCATTTATTCCTTTGTTATTTTCCGGCTCAATCTCCCGGAGATGGCTTTTTTTTATTGTTTTATCATTTTGCAGGGTGATGTATGGAATATAAAATTCATCAACTCCCGGAAATAATTCAGCATAAACGCAACGATAAATATAATCCGAAAATCCCTGCAAAGGAGCAAAGCTGATTTTTATATCTGTTCGATCTGGTTTTGTCATATCCAATGATGGGAATAAAATGGAAGAACAAACATACAATTTTGAGATGGATTGAATTTTAATCTATCTTTGTAAACCGAAAAAAAGTAAAATCATGCTGGCGGATTAGAAGAAAACCCGGGTATTGCCTTTTAATTTTTTTAATCTTAAAAGGTTGTTTTGCCTGGCAGGTTTGTTCTAACATCCATTCGGCAATTCCTCAGACGCCTAAACGCAATTGAAAGCGGTATAATCAAAAATAGTTGTTTTGGAAGAATGCAAATCGTAATGTTTTGTTCAATTCTATTCTGACTAAAGTTGTCTGTAAAAATCCGGATTTTCTTTTTAAGTTGCCATTTACTAATAAAGTTTTTTTTAATAATTATATGAGCCGGCAAGGTGATACTATATTTTTGTTAAATAAGTTAGACTCTGCTAATACTACGGGTAAAATAGATTCAGTACTCAATATTATGGATTCGTTTAGCGGCAGTGGTGAGAATGCCCGAGAATTGCCTCATAAGGAAGATTCCATAGAGATGGTTCCGTTGGTAAATAAATCCTTACCCGGTCATCCTATGAAAGCTAAAGGTAATGAATGGGTGTTTGGCGTGTTAGTTTTAGCTAGTCTATTATTTGTGTCAGTTAAAATGGTATTTAATAAATATCTTACTGGTGTATTCCATGCAATTATCAACCAGCAGACTTCTTCGCGAATGTTTAGGGAAAGTAATTATAAGTTCTTTCATGGAGCACATCGTTTAAATCTTATTTTTTATTTAGCTGGATCGCTTTTTTTGTATCAATATATCAACAGTATAGATATAAATATAAACATAACCAATAGTATTAGAGGGTATTTGTTATGTCTGGGTTTGATTTTGGGATACTTTATCCTTAAATTCTTCGCTTTGTATGGTTTGGGAATTTTAGTAAACCGAAAAAATGAGATGACAGAATACCTCTTTAATATTGCTCTTTATAATAAAGTGTTGGGTTTGTTTTTGGGGATAATTGCTTTCTTTATTGCCTTCTTACCTTTCGAAATGAAGGATATATGGCTGACATCGGGTTTAATCATAACTGCCATTATCTATTTAATGTCTCTGGTGAGAGGCGCCTTAATATTTATCAAGAGACATTTTTCAGTTTTCTACATGATTTTATATCTTTGTACCCTTGAAATTTTACCTCTGCTTTTAATCTATAAATTCATCTTTGGTTAGCAGTAAGTTTCAAGTAGTAATCACTAAATTTTTGAAACCTTGAAGATCAGGAAAATCCTTGTTTCACAGCCCAAACCGGCAACTGATAAGTCGCCTTATTTTGATTTAGCGGATAAAAATAACATTAGAGTTGATTTCAGGCCATTTATTCATGTTGAAGGCGTACCTGCAAAGGATGTACGTCAGGCACGAATACATATTCTTGATCATACAGCGGTTATTTTTACAAGCCGAACAGCAATTGATCATTTTTTCCGTATTTGTAAAGAAATGCGCGTTACTGTGCCCGATACGATGAAATATTTCTGTATTTCTGAAGCAACAGCATTTTATTTACAGAAGTATATTGTATATCGAAAGAGGAAAATATTCTTTGCTGATGGAAGTTTTTCCGATTTGGTAGAAATTCTTAAAAAGCATAAAGGGGAAGATTACATTGTACCGCTATCAGATATTCATAAAAAGCAAATTCCAATTTTATTGGATAAAGCAAACCTGAAATACACAAAAGCAATTTTTTATCGCACCGTAAGTAGCGACTTGTCTGATTTGAAGGATGTTAACTACGATATCCTTGTTTTTTATAGTCCGGCGGGAATTAAGTCATTATTGCAGAATTTCCCGGATTTTAAGCAAAATGATACAAAGATTGCATCATTCGGAGAAACAACTGCAAGAGCTGTAGAAGAAGCAGGCTTGCGGCTTGACATTAAAGCACCTGCTCCCGGCGCTCCAAGTATGACTATGGCGCTTGACCTTTTCATAAAGGAGTATAATAAAAAGAAATAAGCCAATTTTGAACAATTGGTGGAAGGGGGGAAATCGATCATTTCCCCTTTTTTTATCAATCTAAATGATGGGAAAATTTTCACTGACAAACGAAGAAAGGCTTTCCAGCCGAAAGTCAATAGAAGAATTATTCTCCTATGGAGAGTCATTCTTAATTTTTCCCTTAAAAGTTGTTTGGAAGATTGTTGATGATGTAAATTTTTCTCTCCCCGCTCAAGTTGCTTTTTCGGTGTCGAAGAAAAATTTTAAGCAGGCAGTAAAAAGAAATCTTCTGAAAAGAAAAATGCGAGAAAGTTACCGCACAAACAAGAATCAGTTATACGGTTCTCTTATTCAGAAAAACAGGAAACTGGTTTTTATGGTAATTTTTATTGGAAAAGAAATTCCCGATGCTTCCAAAATCGAAAAATCAATGAAAAGAGTACTTTTTCGTCTTGTGGAAGAAGTTGAAAAGAAAAATGATCCGAAAAGGGATCATTAAATGGCTTATTCAAAATTTCATTTCCCGGACGAAGAATTTTTAGCCATTAAAAAATCTTTTCAAAAGATTGATTAATAGTTGTTTAGTGTGTTTGTACGGTTGTTTTCTTTGTATTTATAATATGGTTTCTGTACCGTAGGATTAAATATTAAAATCTCAGCGGGTTAAGTTTAAAAAACCAGTTGGGCTTGCCCAACTGGTTCAATAAAGATTTTTAATTTTGGTTAACCTTATTCAGGATAACACAAATTTATTTTTTATCGATCAGCTCGGTTTGTTGGCGAACTGAATCTTCATGAATCAACTGGAAAAGAATTTTCACAAAAGTCGGGTCGAGGTGCAATTGTTTACCCATTGCAGTTCTGCTTTCCATCATTTGTGTCCATCGGTCGATCTGCAAGGCTGTAACTTTATTTTCTTTTTTATAAGCACCGATTTCTTTTACTATTTCCGTGCGGGAAGCTAAAATTTCTAATAATTCATTATCGAGGCTATCGATTCGGTTACGCAGAAGATCAAGGCGTGATTCAAACTCTTTATTATCGGAATGAGCATGCTTGATGACAAGTTTGTCAAGTAGCAAACCAAGATCTGCAGGAGTTAACTGCTGGGCGGCATCACTCAATGCACAAGAAGGATCGTAGTGCGCTTCAATCATTAAGCCGTCCATTCCCATATCAAAAGCCTTTTGCGAGATCTCATGAAGGAATTCACGTTTTCCGGCAATATGGCTGGGATCGCAAATAATCGGAAGATTTGGAAGAAGGCGTTTCAACTCAATTACCGTTTTCCAGTTTGGATAGTTTCTGTATTGTGAATCACGGAAAGGAGTAAACCCGCGGTGAATGGCAACCAGTTTTTTAGTGCCTGCCTGGTTAAGGCGTTCTAAAGCTCCCATCCAAAGCTGTACGTCCGGATTTACCGGATTTTTTACCATCACCACCGAGTCGGTTCCTTTTAACACATCAGCGATCTCCTGAACGGTGAATGGGCTTGCGGTTGACCGTGCACCGATCCATAATACATCAATACCGGCTTTCAGGGCTTCTTCCGTATGGAAAGCATTGGCTACCTCTGTTCCAACTGGCAGCCCTGTTTCTTCTTTTACTTTCTTTAACCATTCCAGTCCGATTGAACCAACCCCTTCGAACGTACCCGGGCGCGTACGGGGCTTCCATACCCCACCTCGAAAAACAAAAACTCGTTTATCTTGGGCTAACAGACGTGCTGTTTCAAGGGTTTGCTCTTCGGTTTCAAGGCTGCAAGGACCTGCGATCAGCAATGGATTATTAAGATTGGGAATCCAGCTTTCGATTGGTAAAATGTCTAATTCAACACCCATAATCTATTTTTTTGTATAAAGCTTTACAATTGTTTCTTCGTTTTTTATCATGTGAGAATTCTCCTGATCCAGAATCTGGCGAATTCCATTGGCATTTTTAATGATTTTCATCATGCGGTCTTCGTCGGTCTCAATGGCGACCTTCAGATCTTCAAGGTGCCGCATGTATACTTCCAGCGCTTCCAGCAGATATTTTTTGTTCTGCTGGAAAATTGGGCCCCACATTTCGGGAGAACTTTTTGCAAGTCGTACTGCCGACTGAAATCCTCCGCTGGCAAGGTCAAGAATCACCTCGCGTTCTTCTTTATCGAGTACGGCATTGGCCAGCGCAAAAGCAGTAGCATGTGGCAAATGCGATACAAAAGCGGTGCTGTGGTCCTGATCATCTGAACTCATATAAGCTAATTTCATGCCAATGGCATGGTACATTTTTTCAACAAGGGCAACATGCTGCGGGCGGCTTTTTTCCAAGTCGCAGATAATGGAAATCTTTCCTTCGAACAAACCTTCAACCGCCGCTTTCGGTCCGGAATTTTCTGTCCCTGACATGGGATGAGAAGGAACAAAATTAGTTCGGTTGGGATGACCTTCCACTGCCCGGCAAATCTTCTTCTTGGTAGAACCAACATCTGTTACCGTTGTATTTGGATTAATGTTGTCGAGAACAGCAGGAAGGATCTTTTCAATTTTATCAACAGGGATGGCAATGACCACCAGATCAGCTTCCTGCACGGCCGGTATCAGCTCCTCGTGACGATGGCATAACCCCAGCTTCATCGCTTCCTGAACATGCTCCGGATTGGTTTCTACCCCGATGATTTCGGAGGCAAAACCGGTGCGATGCAAATCCCGGGCAATGGAACCGCCAATGAGGCCTAAACCGATTACTGCGATTTTCATCTGTTTATAATTTTGTTTACAGTTGCCAGATGGATCTCGCAAGTAAATTTAATCATCCCCTTGTGTGTAAATTTGGATGATGAAATTTACATGCTCGTTTCATCTGTTGAAAGAATTAGTCACGAATGTACGAATGAGAAGAAAAAACGTTATAAACAATTAGCTATGCTGATCTTCGATTCTTCTATTGTGTTTCGCACTAATCGTGGTCGTTTCAAGATTAAATATTTTTTAGAAAAAAAGGGCCCCTATCTTAGGGACCCTGAAATATCTTATTTAACAACAATAGCATATTACTCGATCCCTGTTTTGGAGCCGAAATAATAATATCCAAAAAAGAATGAATTGTTGTTAATGCTTATCATCTCTTAATATTTTTTTGCAAATATAGGCCTAATATTCCAAAACACAAATTAATTCTTGCATTCCGGGGAATGATTGTAGAAAAAATTTATGAATTTTCTCTATGGATTCTCGTCATCGCAGTATCCTGCCTCCATAAAAAACCACCACCTCTCTTACATTTGTTCCGGTACCATGTCGCATCATTTTGAAAGTTTCGTTTTTTTTCGGTGGATTGTATGCCAGATTCATTTGTTGCCCTGTTTGTTGCCTGTCTTCATGAAATATCAGAGCATAATATACTATCTTTAGCGGACAAATTTTGGTAACGCGTTGGAAAAAAAATTTGTACATAACATTGCCTATTTAGAATTGGGATCCGGCGAACCTCTGGTTCTTTTGCATGGTTATCTCTGTTCATCAACAATTTTTGAGTCCGTTTTATTGCCCTTATCAGACAAGTATCGGGTAATAATACCAGATCTTCCAGGGCATGGAGGTTCTGCTCCAATTGAAAATGGAACCCATGTTGATAAATTTGCTAAAGTGTTAATGCCATTTATTGATGAAGTTTGTCCGGGAAAATTTTTGCTCTACGGACATTCGATGGGTGCATATATTGCGCTTTCCCTGGCTGAAATTATTCCGGAACGAATCAGTGTTCTGGGATTAATCAGTGCATCGGCGCAGGAGATTACCAGGCTTAGAAAAAAACTGAAAACACGCGAAAAACTTTTTATTGCAAAGGGAAAGTTCGAACTATTGCTCCGTCATTCGATCCCCTCCTCTTTTATGGCAGATCATTGTGAAAAGAATGCTGGAATTATCCGAAAAATTATTTCTGAAGCATTGGATTTAAAACTATCGGTGATTAATGGTTCCATTGATGCAATCGTTTCGCGCCCAAACCGGCTTCATTTCTTAAAAAATGCAGGGATCAAAGTAATTTATTTGTTTGGGGCACATGATTCTTTTAATGATCCCGTTTTGCTCAGGATGGAAGCAGAGGAGATTGACAAAGCCCGGATTAAACTCTTTTCCCGGTCAGGACATTTCTGTTTTCTGGAGGAGCAACAGGAGTTTATTCTTCATTTGTTATCACTGGATTAAATGGAAGACATGGGAAAAATAAAAAATATGCTTAGAAACATTTTAAATTAAACAAAAAATAAAATTGTTTTTTTGCAAAGAGAGGTCCGTCGTCTACATTTGTGAAAGTTTTTTAAACATAAAACACATAGGATTTCTTAATAAATTATAAATCATTTACTTATGGGCAAAGAAGGTTTCTTGAGTGCTTCTATTGGAAGGAAGTTCTTAATGAGTATTACCGGATTATTCCTGGTAAGCTTCATTCTGGTACACTTATCACTCAATTTATTGTTGATTTTTGATGATAGTGGCGATTTGTATAATATGGGCGCCCACTTCATGGCAACCAATCCGGCGATTAAATTGATGGAGCCGGTTCTTGCTGCCGGTTTTCTGATTCACATCATTTGGTCGTTTGCGATTTCATTAGAAAACTACAAGGCCCGTCCGATCGGGTACAATAAGAAAACAGCAAGCAAGACAAAGAGTTGGGCTTCAACAAACATGCTGATTCTGGGGGCATTGGTTTTGGTTTTCCTGGTAATTCACATTTACAATTTTTGGTATCACGTAAAAATCGTGAAGGATTTAGGGGAAGTAACGGTATTACAGGCAGGTATCCATGTTGAGATGGAAGATGCATACACCCTGGTTGCTGATCTGTTTAGGAGTTCGGTTGTTTATTGTTTGATTTACATAGTTGGCGCTGTGTTGCTTGGTTTCCATCTTGCTCATGGTTTTTGGTCGGCATTTCAAACAATAGGTTTTAACAACGACATATGGATGGTCCGCCTTAAATTTCTGGCCAACCTGTTTGCCTGGGTAGTTGCCATTGGATTCTCAGTGATTCCGTTGTATTTCATTATCAAGTCTTAATTGAAATCATTTAAATGAAAGTTATGAGTGTCTTAGACAGTAAAATACCTGAAGGGCCATTAGCTGAAAAGTGGTCTAAACATAAAGCAAATATAAAAGTTGTTAGCCCTGCTAACAAACGTAAGTTAGAGGTTATTGTTGTGGGAACCGGATTAGCCGGTGCTTCTGCTGCAGCATCTCTGGCTGAAATGGGTTATAATGTAAAAGCATTTTGCTACCAGGATTCTCCCCGTCGTGCGCACTCGATTGCCGCTCAGGGAGGAATCAATGCAGCAAAAAACTACCAGAACGATAACGACTCGGTTTTCCGTTTGTTCTACGATACCATAAAAGGAGGGGATTATCGTGCCCGTGAAGCAAACGTTCACCGTTTGGCAGAAGTGTCTCCGTTAATCATCGACCAGTGTGTCGCTCAGGGAGTTCCTTTCGCCAGGGAATACGGCGGTACTTTAGCAAACCGCTCTTTTGGAGGGGTATTGGTAAGTCGTACGTTTTATGCCCGAGGACAAACCGGACAGCAGCTGCTTTTAGGCGCTTACTCTGCCCTAAACCGTCAGATTGCAAAAGGTGGTGTTGAAATGCACACCCGCCACGAAATGATGGATGTGGTAATTTCCGGCGGGAAAGCCCGTGGGATTATTGCCCGGGATATGGTAACCGGTGAAATTAAACGTTACGGAGCCCATGCCGTTGTAATTGCAACCGGTGGATACGGTAATGTTTTCTTCCTGTCAACCAATGCAATGGGTTGTAACGGTTCTGCTGCATGGCAATGTTATAAAAAAGGTGCTTACTTCGGAAATCCTTGTTTTGTACAGATTCACCCAACTTGTATCCCGGTTCACGGATCACAGCAGTCGAAACTGACCTTGATGTCGGAGTCGTTGCGCAACGATGGTCGTGTTTGGGTGCCAAAGAAAAAAGAAGATGCCGAGCGTCTGCGCAAAGGTGAAATCGGACCGAATGACATTAAGGATGAAGATCGCGACTTCTATCTGGAGCGTCGTTATCCTTCTTATGGTAACCTTGTTCCCCGTGATGTTGCTTCCCGCGCTGCAAAAGAGCGTTGCGATGAAGGTTTCGGAGTGAATGCCGAAGGAAAAGCCGTATTCCTGGATTTTAAATACTCGATTGAGCGTTTAGGTCGCGATGTGATTGAAGCACGTTATGGAAACTTGTTCCAGATGTACGAAAAAATCACGGATGTGGATCCTTATAAAGAGCCAATGCAGATTTATCCTGCAATCCACTATACGATGGGTGGTATGTGGGTCGATTACAACCTGATGACAAATGTTCCGGGTCTTTACTCAATTGGCGAAGCCAACTTCTCTGATCACGGTGCAAACCGTTTGGGGGCTTCTGCTTTGATGCAGGGATTGGCCGAC
>Ga0180436_10006203_pt1 | contig 10408 bp, 8 predicted proteins | sample SS_ome_2_FD_132434 | JGI IMG/M metagenome (GOLD analysis project Ga0180436, IMG submission 132434) | Hypersaline lake sediment archaeal communities from the Salton Sea, California, USA - SS_3_S_2 metaG | ecosystem: Environmental > Aquatic > Non-marine Saline and Alkaline > Hypersaline > Sediment...
ATCGACCTGCATATGGAGCGTGGGACGCTCACCGTGATCACCGGTCGCGTCGGATCGGGGAAGACGACACTGCTGCGCGCGCTGTTGGGCCTTCTCCCACCCGAGGCCGGCCAGGTGCGCTGGAACGGTGAGCCCGTGAGCCGGCCGGACACCTTCTTCGTACCGCCCCGTTGTGCCTACACGGCACAGGTGCCGCGGCTCTTCAGCAATCCCCTGCGAGATAACATTCTGATGGGGCTGGATGCCGACGACGCAGCGCTCGAGCGCGCCATCCACTTGGCTGTGTTGGGGCAGGACCTAACCGAGCTGGAACACGGTCTGAACACCAAGGTGGGACCCAAGGGCGTGAAGCTCTCGGGGGGCCAAATCCAGCGAGCGGCCGCGGCGCGGATGTTCGTCCGCGAACCGGAGCTGCTGGTCTTCGACGATCTATCCAGCGCGCTGGACGTGGAGACGGAACGCACGCTCTGGGAGCGCATCTTCGACGGCGCCCATCGGCAGGAAGGCGACGGGCGCCGCCCTCACACCTGCCTCGCAGTCTCGCACCGCAGGGCCACCCTGCGTCGTGCCGACCACATCATCGTGCTCAAGGCCGGCCGCGTCGAGGCTCAGGGCACGCTCGATGACTTGCTCGCATCTTCTGAGGAGATGCAGCTGCTCTGGCACGGAGACGCATCGTTCCCAGCACTCGCGGACGCCTGAAGCATCCCGCTGAGCGCGTCCGCGTCCTCGCACTGCATCAGCACCTGCCGCTGATAACGGACGATGGGAGACCCCCGCAGATAGGCTCGCAGGTGTTTACGGAACGACCTCACGGCATACGGGCCGGCACTCTGGGCAACCACGAGTCCTAGATGCTCGAGGATCACGGGCAGGCGGTCGGACCAGGCAAGCTGGTCGCGCGAAATACCCTGGAAGATCCATGGGTTCCCGATCGCTGCGCGACCGATCATCACGCCGTCGCAATCGGTCGCTTCCAACACCCGGTGAATGTCCGCCACGGTCCTCACATCGCCGCTAGCCAGGACCGGTACGTCGACCGTCCGCTTCACCTCGGCGATGGCGTCCCAGTCAGCCTCGCCACAGTACCCTTGCTCGGCGCTTCGTCCGTGCACTGCGATCAGCGCGGCCCCGTTGTCCACCGCCGCCCGCGCAGCATCCAGATAGGTCAGCTCCGCGTCGTCCCACCCTAGCCGAATCTTGCCTGTGACCGGGACCAACACCGCGCCACAGACCGCCGAGAAGACCCTGCCGACCTTCACGGGGTCGCGCATCAGGGCTGCCCCTGAGCCGGACCGCAGGATCTTTGGCTTCGCACATCCCATATTGATATCGATGGCCGCCATCCCGAGGTGCTCGATGGCCGCTGCAGCCGACGCCAGGATGCCGGCATCTCCCGCGAACAGCTGCACCACGACAGGATGCTCCTCCGGATGCAGTGAGAGCATCGCCTCGGTGCGCGGCGACCCCAGGCGCCGGGGGCTATAGTGGATGGACTTGGCCGATAGCAGCCCGGTATAGACCAGCGCCGCGCCGAACCTCCGGCATAGCAGGCGGAACGCGATGTCGTTGTACCCAGACATCGGCGCCAACACAACCCGCCCATCGACGTATGTCTCGCCGATGCTGAAGCCCCCCTCCGGCAGTCCCCGTGTCTCGCCCACGCCACGCATTCTACCACGTACGTTCCCCTCACTCGTCATGCGTCACTCGTGACGATCCACCATCCGCGCCTCACGGAAGTTGACAAACCCAGCTTCTTCCGCTACAATACTTCCCGTGACAGCAAACACGACGCACAGCGCAGCCCTCGAGGGTATGAAGAAGCCGGACCACTAGGTCCGGAACTCTGTGCTGAAAACAACCAACACACCGGCCCTAGCTAGCAAGCTAGGGCCGGTTTTCGTTTAGGTGGGATCGTAGAGGCAACCAGACAGATGTCAGTAGCAGTTCGGATCGCCATCAACACCACGGGCGCAAAGCCCAAGCGCAGCAAGCCAGACCCAGGGTCTGGATAGCTGCGTTTGGGACCGAACTAGGTCACAACGCCGGCTTCCAGCCCTAGGGCTAGAAGCCGGCGTTTTCGTTTGCCGGGAAAGATCGAGTTGGAGGAGGAGGGGGAACAGGATGCCATTGAGCGAATTCAACATCATCGAGTCGACGTTACGAGAGGGCGAGCAGTTCGTGGGCGCCAGCTTCACCACGGCGCAGAAGGTCGAAATCGCCGAGCTTCTGGACGACTTCGGCGTCGAGTGCATCGAGCTGACATCGCCGCTGGCCTCACCCCAGTCCTTCGAGGACGCCCGTGCCATCGCGGGGCTGGGGTTGGGCGCCAAGATACTGACGCACACCCGCTGCCGCATCGAGGACGCGAGGGTCGCCATCGACACAGGCGTGGACGGGGTGGACGTCGTGATCGGCACCTCATCACTGCTGCGCCGCTTCAGCCATGGCAAGGACATCGACCAGATCGTGGACATGGCATCCGAGGTCGTGAACTTCATCCGCGGACAGGGTGTGGAAGTTCGCTTCAGCACCGAGGACTCGTTCCGCAGCACGCCCGAGGACATTTTCCGCGTCTACGAAGCAGTGGACGCCATCGGCGTCAACCGCGTGGGTATCGCCGACACGGTGGGTGTGGCCACGCCGCGCCAGGTCTACGAGCTCGTCAGCGCCCTGCGTCAGCGGGTCTCCTGCGACATCGAGTTCCACGGGCACAATGACTCCGGATGCGCCATCGCCAACGCCTTCGAGGCCCTGGACGCCGGCGCCACGCACGTCGACACCTCCGTCCTGGGCATCGGCGAGCGCAACGGCATCACGCCGATGGGCGGCCTGATCGCCCGCCTCTACGCCACAGATCCGTCCTCGGTGGCGAAGTACGACCTACCCCTGCTCCGCCGCGTCGACAGCACCGTTGCGCAGATGGTCGGCGTCGATATACCCTTCAACAACTACATCACGGGCATCACGGCCTTCACCCACAAGGCCGGCATCCACGCGAAGGCCATCCTCAACAACCCGGAGACGTATGAGATTCTCAACCCACAGGCGTTTGGGCTCACGCGCTACGTCAGCATCGCCCACCGCCTCACGGGCTGGAACGCCATTCGGAATCGTGCCGACCAGCTGGGCCTGGACCTGACCGACGCCGCCATCAAGACGATCACCGAGCACATCAAGGCACTGGCAGACGAGAAACAGCTTTCCCTCAGCGATGTCGACGCCCTCCTCCGCCGTTGGGCGGATGGCGACACCAGTAGACAGGTGGCCATCTCGGCCGCCACAGCCCATTCAGGAGCCGCATGATGAATCAGACCCTATCCGAACAGATACTATCCCACGCCGCGGGACGCACCGTCCGCGCCGGCGACCTGGCTGTCGTCGAGCTGCACCGGGCGATGACCATCGACTCCATCGCGCCTGAGGTGATCGACGTTCTTGTCGACCAGCTCGGCGTCACGCAGATACCCTACCCCGATCGCTGCGCCATCTTCATCGACCACGTGGCGCCGGCAAGCAACGTGGCCACGGCCGAGGGACAGGTGCGCGCACGCCGCTTCGCCCGCGAGCAGGGCATCCGCGCCTTCTATGACGCCGGTCGCGGCATCTGCCACCAGCTGATGGTGGAGGAGCACCTGGTCGCGCCTGGCACCGTCGCCGTCGGCTCCGACTCGCACAGCACCACCTACGGCGCGGTCAGCGCGTTCGGTACGGGTATGGGCACGACCGACATCGCCTTGGCCTTCGCCACCGGGCGCACCTGGCTGCGCGTCCCGCAGACCGTGAGGGTGGACCTGACTGGCTTCCTTCCGGCGGGTGCCGACGCCAAGGACATCGTCCTCCACCTCCTCGATCGCGTGCAGGCCGATGGCTTCACGTACCAGGCCGTGGAGTTTCACGGAGCGGATGACCTCACGTTGCCCTCGCGGATGACGCTCTGCAGCATGACAACCGAGATGGGTGCCAAGGCCGGCATCATCGCCCCCGATGCGCGGACCAGGGCCTATGCCCAGGTGCCAGACTGGCTGTCGGCCGATGACAACGCTGACTACTGCCGGCGCATCAGCGTTGACCTCGCAGAGGTCCAACCCTGGGTTGCCTGCCCGCCGCGCGTCGACAGCATCGCCCCCGCCGGCGATCTTGGCGACGTGCGCGTCGATCAGGTCTTCCTGGGCACCTGCACGAATGGACGGCTACAGGACCTGCACGCTGCTGCGGACATCCTGCGGGGCAAGACCGTCGCCGACGGCGTGCGCATGATCGTCATCCCGGCATCCCACACAGTCCTGCAGGCCGCCACTGACGACGGCACATTGAGCACGCTCCTGGCTGCCGGCGCGACCATCAGCACGCCAGGGTGCGGCCCCTGCATCGGGCGCCACCAGGGCGTGCTGGGCACTGGCGAGGTCTGCCTATCCACCGGCAACCGCAACTTCACCGGACGTATGGGCGCACCCGGCGCTCGGATCTACATCGCATCGCCCCAGGTCGCTGCGGCGACGGCATTGCGCGGGCACATCGCTGACCCCAACGCGGTCAGCTGAAGGAGGACGTATGAGCAGAATATGGTTATTCGGCGCGGATATCGACACGGACCAGATTATCCCCGGTCGCTACTCCCCTTATATGACGTCCGAGGACGCGCTGTCGGAGTACGCCTTCATCGAGCACCGGCCCGACTTCGCGCCCAATGTGCGGGCGGGTGACGTGATCGTCGCCGGCAAGAACTTCGGCTGCGGTTCGTCCCGAGAGTACGCGCCGCGGGCGCTGGCGAAGTGTGGCATCGCCGCGATCATCGCGCCGAGCTTCGCCCGCATCTTCTTCCGGAACGCGATCAATCTGGGGATACCACTCTTCGAGGCAGATCTCACCCAGCAGGTGAGTGACGGAGCAGCATCGGAGCTCGACCTGGCCAACGCGCAGCTCCACGTGGGCGATGCGGCCTTCACGCTTCACCATCCCCCCGCCTTTGTCGCCGACATCCAGGCAGAGGGCGGCATCGTCGCCTACGTCCAGCGTCACGGCCACTTCCCCGGAGAGCGAGATGGCTGATGGCGCCCTGCAGCTTTGCGTCATCGAGGGCGACGGCATCGGCCACGAGGTCATCCCCGCGGCCCTGGACGTCCTCGCTGCCACCGGCCTCGCGTTCGACGTCCGGCGGGCCGAGGCCGGCTGGGAGTGCTTCCAGTCACACGGCGCAGCGCTACCGGCGGCGACGGTGGCAGCCGCAGCCGCCTCGGATGCCGTGCTCTTCGGCGCCGTCTCGTCGCCCTCACATCGTGTACCCGGCTACAGCAGCCCCATCGTGGGACTGCGCCGCGAGCTAGGACTGTTCGCCAACCTGCGCCCGGCGCTCTCCGCACCCATCCCGACCTCGCGCCAGGGCGTCGACCTGCTCATCGTTCGTGAGAACAGCGAGGGACTCTACGTCCGGCGGGAACGCCGCGAGGGCGACCGCGCCATCGCCGAGCGGTGGATCACGGAATCCGGCTCAGATCGCGTTGTCCGCGTGGCGTGCGACTGGGCGTGCCGCCGAAGGCGGCATTTGACGATCGTGCACAAGGCCAACGTGCTCCCCGAGACCTGCGGGCTCTTCCGCGAGACTGCACTGGCGGTCGCCGCAGAGTACCCGGACCTCACAGTAGACGAGATGCTGGTCGACGCTATGGCGATGCGCCTGGTCACCCACCCCGAGCGCTATGATGTCATCGTGACCACCAATCTCTTCGGCGACATCCTCTCGGACGAAGCCGCCGGCCTGGTCGGCGGGCTGGGACTGGCCCCTTCGGCCAATCTCGGCGCGACCCAGTCCCCGGCACTCTTCGAGCCGGTCCACGGCTCGGCACCTGACATCGTCGGGCAAGGCATCGCCAATCCGCTGGCAGCCGTCCTCAGCATCGCCATGCTGCTGGACCACTTCGGTCACGCCGACGTCGCCACCAACGTCCGGTCGGCAGTCACCCGGGTCCTACGAGAGGGCCCCCACACTCCCGATCTTGGAGGCGAAGCCACCACGAATGACGTGACCAACATGGTAGAATGGCTGTTGGCAAGGAATAGGGAATAGGAGAGCTGGAAGAAGGCCCAGACAGACCATCGAGTGGTCCGTGGCGCCTGGGCCCCTAGTACCTTTTCCCTCGGTGCCCTATCCCTTACCCCAAATCATCATCGAAGGAGAGACAATATGAGCGCGGAATGCCCGGAATGCGGCGCCGAAGTTGAGCTGGCGGAAGACACCATCGCCCACGAGATCGTCGTGTGCCCCGATTGCGGCCTGGAGCTCGAGGTCATCAGCCTCGACCCGCCCACGGTCGAAGAGGCCCCCGAGGAAGAAGAAGACTGGGGCGAGTAGGCCTGCGCTACGCCACTAGCCGCTCGTAGAGACGGCACGGTGTGCCGTCTTCCAGAAAGACGCGGTCGCTTCGTCGGGGCAGCACCGTGTGCCGCCCGCCGCGAGATCCGCCCGTCACACATAGCATCGGAGGAACATTGTGAGACCCAAGGTTGGCGTACTCCTCTCGCGCGTGCGCAAGGAGGAGAAACTACTCATCGAAGCCCTGAACGCAAAAGACGTTGACTACGACCTCATCGACGACCGCACGACGGTCTTCGACATACAGGCGAACGGCTGGGACCAGTACGACGTCATCCTGGAGCGCTGCATCAGCCACTCGCGCGCGCTCTACGCACTCCTGCTCTTCCGCGACTGGGGCATCCCCACCGTCAACACGTACGAGGTTGCTGAGAACTGCGGCAACAAGCTGCTGACGACCAGTGCCTTGGTCCGCGCTGGGGTCCCGACGCCTGTCACCAAGGTCGCCTTCACGCCGGCCTCGGCGCTGGCGGCGATCGAGGAGATGGGCTACCCGGTAGTCCTCAAGCCCGGCATCGGCTCCTGGGGGCGCCTGCTGTCAAAGATCAACGATCGGGAAGCCGCCGAAACGATCCTCGAGCACAAGCAGATCCTAGGCAGCTACCATCACTCCATCTACTACATCCAGGAGTACGTCCAGAAGCCCGGCAGGGACATACGCGCCTTCGTGGTGGGAGATGAGACGATCTGCGCCATCTACCGCGACTCAGAGCACTGGATCACCAACACCTCTCGCGGTGGTGTGGCCACCAACTGCCCGGTCACACGAGAGCTCAACGAGCTTTGTCTGGCCAGCGCAAAGGCCGTCGGCGGCGGCGTGGTCGCCCTCGACGTCTTCGAGGATCCGGACCGTGGATTGCTCGTCAACGAGATCAACTATACAATGGAGTTCCGCAACAGCATCGACACGACTGGGGTCAACATACCCGCCAAGGTTGTAGACTACGTTCTCGAGGTCGCCAAGAACGGAAGCTGAATGAGGCCAACTTGATACTCGAGCCCTCGGTAGCTGACGATCTGCTGACCGGTCTCGTCGAGCGCTACAGTCCGTCTGGACACGAGCGATCGGCCGCGACGTTTCTGGCGGACCGAATGACCGGCCTGGGGTTCTGTGCCGGCGTCGATGGCGCCGGCAACGCGGTGGGCACGCTGGGCGACGGGCCCAGGACGCTCCTGCTGCTCGGCCACATCGACACTGTGCCCGGCTACATCTCGGTGCACCGGGAGGGCCGACTGCTGTATGGGCGAGGCACCGTCGACGCAAAGGGCCCGCTCGCGGCGTTCACCGTCGCGGCAGCTGCCGCCGGGCCGCTCGAGGCCAAGCGCATCGTCGTCGTAGGCGCAGTGGAGGAAGAGGCAGCGACGTCAAAGGGCGCGCGCCATCTGCTGGACTGGCTCGAGCCCGAGGTCGTGGTCATCGGCGAGCCCAGTGGGTGGGACAGCGTCACAGTGGGCTACAAGGGACGTCTGCTGGTCGACTATGAGCTGCACCGCCAGGTGGGGCACACTGCGGGTCCCGACCGCAGCGTGAGTGAGGAGGCCTTTGGCTTCTGGGCGGCTGTGCAGGCCCACGCGGCTGCCTACAGCGCAGACCAACGGCGCGTCTTCCGCCAACTCAGCCCATCGCTGCGCTCGATGGCCACCACCCACGACGGGTTCACCGAGACGGCCAGGCTGACCATCGGATTCCGCATGCCCCCCGGCATCGATGCTGATGCGCTGAAGCTCACCGTGACAGAGCTGGCGGGCGACGCAAGCGTGCACTTCAGAGGGCAGGAGCCCGCCCACCATGCCCGAAAGAGCTCGAGCCTGGCCAGGGCCTTCGTCCGTGCCATCGATGCCGAGGGCAGCCGCGTCCAGTTCAAGGTCAAGAGCGGGACGTCGGACATGAACGTTGTCGCACCGGTGTGGCAGTGTCCGATCGTAGCCTACGGTCCGGGTGATTCACGGCTAGACCACACGCCGCAGGAACACATAGATCTCGATGAGTATCACCGCGCCATCGCGGTGTTGGCACGTGTGCTGGAGCAGCTGTAGGCACGTTCGAAAGCCGGCACGTTTGCGCGTTGGAACGTTAAGACGTTCGAACGTTCAGGCGTGGCAACGTTCTTCCAGGGGTGACTATGCCAGGGAGTGAGTCCGTCGTCCTCAGCCCACTGCAAACGGTCCTCCGCTGGGGCCTTGTTGCGCTCATTGCAGCTGGCTGCATCGCAGGCGTTGCGGCCCTGGTCCGGTTGCTGGCTCGCCGCTGGCGTGCGAGGGCCCGGGCACTAGGGGATGAGCTGGCGAGCAGCCTGGCGGCCATCGACAGGTCGCTGGTGCACCTGCGCACCGAGGCCGCCGCCTACCGGCCTGACGTTCCGCCGCCGTATGGCCCCATCATCCGGGATCTCCAGAGCGCCACTCAGTCAATCGGGAACGAACACAGCGAGCTTTCCGAACGGGCCGAACGCGTCCAGTCGCAAGCCCCTGACCTGCCCGAGACGGCGTGGCGCAAGCTGGGCTTCTGGTTCTGGCAGGATCCCGTGTACTGGTGGCGACGGCGCGGTGCCGTGCAGGACCTAGTGGCCCGGATGGACGCGCCACGGAGCGAGGCAGAGGCCGCCGATGAGCTCCTCCGCGACCTGCGCAGACAGCCGCTGGACACCGCGGAGCAGGCCCGGGCCCTCCTGGATCTGGTCGACACAGCGCAGCACACGGTCGGCCTACTCAAGAGCGGCGGCGTTCGCGGCGATGCCATCGACCGAGCGCAGGTGTCTTTGACCGAGGTCCGCTCTGCCTTCAACGACCTGCCCGTCTACCTGTTCGCCGGCACCGATAGCCAGATCGTGCGCCGGGCCCTGCCGGAGGAGATTGCCGCTGCGTGGGAGACGGTCGGGGGCCGCGAGGCCGGCATCCGGGCCACGGCCACCCAGACCGTCACCTGGCACGAGGCCTACACGCGGTCCCGCCAGGAGCTCCGCGAGATGCAGCAGCGGATAGAGATCGCGGAAGCCGCCATCGAGGCGGCACCGATGGCCGTCGACACCTCTGAGCCGGCTCAGACTCTCGCGCAGGCTCGGACCCAGGCCGAGATCCTACATGCTCGCTTCGAGGAGCCCACGATCGAGGACCTCGACCGCGTGAACGAAATCACCGGCGTCGCCGCCGAGGTGGGAACGGTAATCGAGGAGCTAGGGGCGTTGAGCAGTCGGCACGCGGAGCTGGAATCAGTGCTTGCCGGCGTGGCCGCGCAGCTGGCCCAGATCGGACGGCAGCTGCGCCAGCTCGCTGAAGCCGGCCGGTATCCACTGGACCACGTGCCCCTCCAGGCCGAGCTCGATCTGTTGGCGGATCAGGTGCGTGCGCTCGACACCGGTGACGCTGATGCACCGGCCCGCGCCCGCAGCTCAGCTGAGGTGGCACAAGCTCTCGCGGCCGCCCAGCACCTCGCGGAGGAGGCGCGTCTGTTGGGGGAGCGGGTGGCCACGGCGCGAGAGCAGCGGCGACGTCTGATCGAGCTGCTCGACCAGTGGGCCAATACGACGCAGGTCGACTGGGCCGGTTGGGCCGGCGACCTTCACCAGAGAACGCAGCCCTATGACCCCGCCAACTGGTCCCAGGCACCCGCGAACCGGGGCCGCGGGAGGCTCAGCGACAAGATCAGAGAGGCGCTCACGCCACAGCAACCACTGGACGACCCACGCGTGCAGTCGATCCTGCAGGATGCCGCCGAGCTGGTGGAACGCCGAGACCGCTGGGTGCCGGCACACGTGGACGCACCGCTGCAGCACGATCGGCTGGAGGAGCAGGCTGCGGGACTGCTTACGCTCTCCGCCGACATCGACGCATTCCAGGATCGGCTGGACGCGATCACGCAGAGGTTCCAGCAGTGCCAGGAGATTGAGGAGAGGGCCAAGGCAGACCTTGCCACGGTCTATGGCGCCGTCGACAGGCTCGATATGGCAGCCGCCGACGTGCTCCCGCCAGGACTGGCCAACGAGGACAACCACTGGTCCAGATGCCGTGAGAAGCTTGATGCCGGCTACGAGC
>Ga0180436_10006208_pt1 | contig 10404 bp, 18 predicted proteins | sample SS_ome_2_FD_132434 | JGI IMG/M metagenome (GOLD analysis project Ga0180436, IMG submission 132434) | Hypersaline lake sediment archaeal communities from the Salton Sea, California, USA - SS_3_S_2 metaG | ecosystem: Environmental > Aquatic > Non-marine Saline and Alkaline > Hypersaline >...
GCTTTACTGGGGATACATTGTGTGAGATCGGCTCTCCGATCATTCTAGAAAATATTTCTTTCCCAGACCCGGTTATCATGGTTGCCATTGAGCCAAAAACGACAGCAGACCAGGATAAATTAGCCACTGCTTTACAGAAATTATCTGAAGAAGATCCTACATTCCAGGTACGAGTGGATGGAGATACTGGTCAAACTCTGATCTCTGGTATGGGTGAACTGCACCTGGAGGTGCTGGTTGACCGCATGATGCGAGAATTCAAAGTGCAAGCAAGGGTCGGTCGTCCACGGGTCGCTTATAAAGAATCCATTACCAGACCGGTTGAAAAAGTAGATTACCGGCATGTAAAACAGACAGGTGGACACGGTCAATATGGACATGTGGTCTTGAACTTAGAACCTGGTGTAGCTGGCAGTGGAATCGTTTTTGAAGAAGAAATCCGGGGTGGCACAATTCCCCGCGAATATATTCCGGCGGTCGAGAAAGGCGTTATGGCTGCCGCAGAATCAGGTGTTATTGCCGGTTACCCGGTGACTGATATTAAAGTCACTCTGGTAGACGGCTCATCCCACGACGTGGATTCCAGCGATCTGGCATTTAAAATGGCAGGGTCGATGGCTTTTCGACAGGGTGTTCAGAAAGGAAAGCCGGTTCTTCAGGAACCGGTCATGAAAGTAGAAGTGATAATTCCTGAAGAATACCTGGGTGATATAATTGGTCAAGTTAATTCTCGGCGGGGAGATGTCCAGGGCATGGATACCCATCCTGGAGGTACACAGGGAATTCGCGCAATGGTTCCGTTGGCAGAAATGTTTGGGTATGCCACAGAACTACGATCTGCAACCAAAGGTCGGGGAGCATTTACAATGGAGTTTGACCATTATTCAAAAATATCTGAGGAATTATCGAAAAAGATTGTTGTTGGAGAATAGAATCAATATAAAATTGGCCAAGACAAGATAGTTATTATTTAGGTCAGGAGAAGAATTATGGCGAAAGAGAAATTTGAACGAACGAAACCGCACGTGAATGTGGGCACAATGGGCCACATTGACCACGGGAAGACAACCTTAACAGCGGCGATCACCAAAGTGGCGGCGATGCAGGGTTACGGCGACTTCGTGGCTTTTGATCAGATCGACAAGGCCCCGGAAGAAAAAGAGCGCGGCATCACGATCAGTATCTCCCACGTGGAATACGAGACCGAGAAGCGGCACTACGCTCACGTGGACATGCCGGGCCACCGAGACTACATCAAAAACATGATCACAGGAGCAGCGCAGGTAGATGGCGCGATCCTGGTCGTAGCAGCTTCCGACGGACCTATGCCGCAGACGCGAGAGCACCTGCTGCTGGCCCGCCAGGTGGAAGTGCCCAGCGTGGTTGTATACCTGAACAAGGTAGACCAGATGGGCGACCCCGAGCTGTTAGAGCTGGTGGAATTGGAGCTGAGAGAGCTGTTGAATGAATACGGCTTCCCCGGCGACGAGACCCCGATCGTGAAAGGCAGCGCCTTAGCAGCGCTTGAGAGCACCAGTGAAGACGTGGAAGCTCCTGAATATGAGAGCATTCGCGAACTACTGCGCGTGGTTGACGAATACATACCCCAACCGGCACGAGAAGTTGATAAACCGTTCTTTATGGCGGTGGAAGATGTATTCACGATCAAAGGCCGAGGAACAGTTGTGACCGGCAGGATCGATCGTGGAAAGATCCACACAGGAGACCCGGTAGAGATCGTTGGTCTGCAGGATGAGATCATGTCCACCGTGGTGACTGGCGTTGAGATGTTCCACAAGATCCTGGATGACGGACAGGCTGGAGACAACGTAGGTCTGCTGCTGAGAGGAACGGATCGAGAAGATGTAGAACGCGGAATGGTAATAGCCGCACCGAAGAGCATCAAACCGATCACAAAATTCAAATCTGAGGTCGTGGTATTGAAACCGGAAGAAGGTGGACGGCACAAACCGTTCTTCTCCGGCTATCGGCCGCAGTTCTACATCAAGACCATCGACGTGACAGGGACGATCACCCTGCCCGAGGGTGTAGAGATGGTAATGCCTGGAGACAATGTGAATATGGACGTGGAACTGATCGTTCCCATCGCGTTGGAGCTGGGTGGAAAGTTCGCTATTCGAGAAGGTGGTCTGACGGTTGCGTCCGGCGTGGTCACCGAGATAACCGAGTAAAACTATGGCAAAACAAAAAATTCGAATTCGCCTAAAAGCTTACGATCACAGAGTGCTGGACCAATCAGCACGACGAATTGTTGAAACTGCGGAAAGGACTGGAGCCCGCGTTGCGGGACCGGTTCCTCTTCCAACTCGGATCGAAAAATTTGCGGTGCGGCGTTCAACCTTTGTGCACAAAGATTCTCACGAACATTTTGAGATCCGAACCCACAAACGTTTGATCGACGTGCTCGAACCCGATTCTCAGACAATTGACCTGCTAATGCGTCTTAATTTACCTGCAGGTGTTGATATTGAAATTAAAATTTAATGGTGTATAATAGGCGGGCTGTGTTAATTTCTAAGTAGCAGCCTTAAGTAAGGTGGTATTACAAACTCCGCCGCAATATGGGCGGAGTTATGCTGGAGAAGGGAAATTCAACCCAATTCAGCAAGAACAATAGCGTAAGAACGTTTCCGTAGAGAACGCAAAAACCGGCTGTTCACAAAGGATCCGTTGACTGCGTTATTTGGGATGATGAAGCCAAGCCCTGGTTGACAGTCCCAGAAAATAAATTAACGTTAGGAGACAAATGAGATGAAAGGGCTAATTGGAAAGAAAGTTGGTATGACCCAGTTATTTGATGACGCCGGGAGAGCGGTTCCCGTTACTGTTATTAAAGCTGGGCCTTGTTATGTTACACAGGTCCGTACTGTGGATCAGGATGGTTATAGTGCAGTGCAGCTGGGTTTTGAAGAAACCAAAACACAGCGTTTATCAGGCGGCGAACTCGGTCACTTGAAGAAAAATGAACTGCCTCCTCTACGCATTTTGCGTGAATTCCGGACGGACGAAGAATTAGAAGAAGGCCAGGCTCTCACTGTAGATGTGTTTGAAGAAGGTGATCGCGTGGATATCGTTGGAAAATCCAAAGGACGCGGCTTTACTGGCGTGGTCAAGCGTTATGGTTTTTCTGGTGGTCCTAAAACCCATGGTCAGTCTGACCGGCTCAGGGCACCGGGTTCCATCGGCGCAGGATCCACTCCCGGGCGTGTTTTTAAGGGCAAAAAAATGCCTGGACGGATGGGAAATGATACAGTCACTTCCCAAAATCTGCTGATATCCCGGATTGATCCCGAGAATAACATTATCGCCGTACGTGGATCCGTACCTGGACCTAAAAACGGGTTGGTCATTATTAAGGAAGCCCGGAAGCAATAACCGGCTGGAGCATAAGATTATGGAAGCAAATGTTATTGATATGAAGGGTAAGAAAATAGACACCATCGAATTACCTGGTGAGATTTTTGATGCCCCTGTGAATGTGGATATGATGCATCAGGCTTTTGTTCGCCAATTGGCGCACCAACGCCTTGGTACTCATAGCACCAAAGGCAGAAGCGAAGTTTCCGGTGGCGGCCGCAAACCATGGCGGCAGAAGGGTACAGGAAGGGCCAGACAAGGTTCTATCCGAGCAGCCCAGTGGGTTGGAGGTGGTAAGATCTTTACCCCAAAGCCCCGCTCCTACGATAAGAAGATGCCCAAGAAAATGCGCCGGGCAGCACTTCGATCTGCTATCACTCAGAAATTTGGCATTGGGGATATGTTCATCATAGAAGAATTTTCCCTCAAAGAGCCGAAGACCCAGTTGATGTCTGCTGCTATCGAGAAAATTGCTGGCAGCCAGCATTGCCTGATCGTATATCCTGAACGGGACGAGAACTATGAAAATTTGGTCCGGGCTATAAGCAATCTACCCAAAGCCACTCTCATCCTGGCGGATTATTTGAATATTCGAGATTTATTGGGACATGAGAAGGTTATCCTGGTCAAAGCCGGGTTGGACCGCATCTCAAAGATCCTGGTACAGGAGTAGGGCGATGACTTCGATTTATGATGTTTTACGACGTCCAATATTGACTGAAAAATCAAGCCACCAGTACGCAAAACTGAACCAGTATGTTTTCGAAGTGGCAAATAACGCAACTAAAAGCATGATCAAGGAAGCTGTTGAGACCATATTTGATGTCAAGGTCAACCGCGTGAATACCATGGTTATGCCAGCAAAACGATCTCGCCGCGCGAGGAGCCGTCGGGTTTTGGTCCGACGCAGCGCATATAAGAAAGCTATTGTTACTCTGGCTCCCGGCGATACGATTTCGGTCTTTGAAGGAGTTCGGTAATGGCAGTAAAAAAATATAAACCGGTAACGCCCGGTATGCGTGGCCGAACCGGCTATACATTTGAGGAAATTACCAAAGATAAACCAGAACGTTCTTTGGTTAAACCACTTCGCAAACGTGGTGGACGAAATTCGTACGGTAGGATCACAGTTCGTCATCGAGGTGGCGGTCATAAAAGAAAATATCGTGTGGTGGATTTCAAACGCGAAAAGTTAAATATCCCGGCAAAAGTTGCCGCGATCGAATATGATCCTAATCGGACAGCCCGTTTGGCCCTTTTGAATTATGCTGATGGTGAGAAACGCTACATCATTGCACCTCTTGGCCTGCGCGTCGGTGATACGATTTTATCCGGCTCTGAAGCGGAAGTAGCCCCCGGGAATACTATGCCACTGAGCAACATTCCCACAGGCACCCGAATTCATAATATCGAGTTGAAGATCGGAGGAGGCGGCCAGTTAGTGCGTTCCGCAGGTACATCCGCTCGATTGATTGCTAAAGAAGGGAAATACGGACAGGTGCGCTTACCCTCCGGTGAGATTCGCCTGATCCAGCAAGAATGCATGGCAACGATTGGCCAGGTTGGCAATGTTGATCACGGAAATATCAAATTAGGAAAAGCAGGTCGGAAACGCCACATGGGTATTCGACCCACTGTTCGTGGTTCCGCGATGTCCCCACGTGACCATCCGCATGGTGGTGGTGAGGGTCGCTCTCCGATTGGTATGCCGAGTCCTAAGAGTCCTTGGGGCAAGAAAACCCTGGGTGCCAAAACCCGCCGAAATAAACGAACTGGAAAGTACATTGTTCGCGATCGACGAGTTGGAAAGAAAAAGCGCCGCTAAGAAGATCTTGTACTGCCGACTTGCGGCAGTGCATGAGGAGTAAATAGTATGTCTAGATCACTGAAAAAGGGTCCGTTCATAGACCCAAAGTTATTAAAGAAAATAGATGCAATGAATGAGCGCGGAGAAAAGAATGTTATCCGGACCTGGAGCCGGGCCAGCGTGATATTCCCTCAGTTGGTGGGTCACACCATTGCTGTCCATGATGGACGTCGCCATGTGCCGATTTACATCACTGAGAATATGGTTGGCCATCGTCTGGGTGAGTTCGCTCCCACAAGGACCTTCCGCGGACATTTAGCAGTGAAACGGGTTTCACGTAGTAAGGATACCGCTTCTTCTGCTGCGAGGGAGATTTAGAGATGGAAAACCAAGATATCAAAGCTAAAGCACGTCATATTTCTATCTCTGCTCAGAAAACCCGATTGGTAGTTGATCTGGTCCGCGGTAAAGATGTTGTGGAAGCCCTTGAAGTGCTGAGTTTCACACCTAATAAGGCTGCTATACCTGTTTCTAACCTGGTCAATTCAGCGATTGCCAATGCTGAAAACAATTTTGGTTTGAACCGGTATGATCTGTATATTTATAAAATTTTCGTTGATGAAGGACCAACTCGCAAGTGGCGTCGTTTTGGTGCCCGCGGTCGAGTGAAACCTCGCCTACGCAGGTCCTCACATATTTCGATCATATTAAGAGAACGCGAAGAGGCTTAGGCAGGAGAATTGTAAACAACTGCCTGAATGAATTTGAACGGGCAGATGTGAGCAGTAGGAGAAATTATGGGTCGTAAAGTACATCCAATTGGATTTCGTCTGAAAATAACAAAGACTTGGGACGCGCGCTGGTTTGCCGAGGGTGATCAGTATGTGGAGCACCTTCAGGAAGACATCGCTATCCGGGATCTTGTCCATCAAGAAGCGGAAAAAGCAGGAATTTCCCGGATCGAGATTGAACGATTCCCCGGTAAAGTTAAAGTTATCATCCACACTTCAAAACCCGGTGTACTGATCGGGCGCAAAGGCGCCAACGTGAAGATCATGCGCAAGAGTTTGGAAGAATTGGTCGGAAAGACCATCGATGTCGACATCAAAGAGATTGAAACACCAGATTTGGACGCTTTCCTGGTGGCGAATAATATCGCCCGCCAGATCGAAGGTCGGATCAGTTATTCCCGGGCCATGAACCGGACCATTCAGCGCACGATGCGAGAAGGCGCTGAGGGTATCCGTGTTGAAGTCGCAGGCCGTCTGGGTGGGGCAGAAATGTCCAGGACCATTCACATGCGTGAAGGACGTGTTCCTCGCCAAACCTTAAGGGCTGATATTGATTTCGCGATCACTGAAGCGAATACATCAATGGGTAAAATCGGTGTCAAGGTTTGGATTTACAAAGGTGAAGTTCTACCGACATTGGAAGAAGACGAAGAAAAAGAAGCGCATGATGGAGTATATGTCAGCAAATAAATGCTGACCGAATGACTTCTGAGGTGTAAGGATAGGATTAGTAACATGTTGATGCCAAAACGTACTAAATACAGAAAACAAATGCGTGGTCGGATGAAGGGCAAAGCACGCCGCGGTGCAGAAATCCATTTTGGAGAGTACGGACTGCAGGCCCTCGAACCCGCCTGGATTTCCGCGCGGCAGATTGAAGCATGTCGCCGGGCAATGGTAAGAGAAATGAAACGCCGTGGTAAGGTTTGGATCCGGATCTTTCCAGATAAACCGATTACCAAACGCGCGGCTGAGTCCCGGATGGGTAAAGGCAAAGGCGATGTCGAATATTGGGCTGCTGTTGTAAAACCCGGACGGATTATGTTTGAAATCGGCGGAGATGTTGATGAGAGCACTGCTAGGTCAGCGCTGCGATTGGCTACTTATAAGCTGCCCATCAAAACCAAAATTGTTTGTCGAGAAGAGGTAGGAGATAGCGAATGAAAGCAGACGAGATCCGCGCATTAGCGGATGATGAGATCCGGACAAAGATTGATGAAACCAGGGAAGAATTGATGAACTTCCGTTTTCAACAGTCTACCGGTGAATTATTGGATACATCCCAGTTACGAGTTACCAAGCGATTACTCGCTAGGCTCGAAACCATATTACATGAACGCGAGCTAAAAGCCGCGGTGGAAGGTGAATCATGAGTAATCGCCGACGCTTGAATGGTGAAGTGACCAGCAATAAAATGGACAAGACCGTATCGGTCCGTATTACACGACGGTTCCGTCACCGCTTGTATAAAAAAGTCATCGAGCGACATACAGTTGTCAAAGCGCATGATGAGCTAGGTTGCGAGATTGGGGATAAGGTTTTAGTAGTTGAATCAAGACCGATCTCAAAGACAAAACGCTGGGCAGTAGAAGAAATCCTTCGCAAGACGGTTTCTAGTGAACAGGCTTAATCGGAGGCAGCAATGATACAACAAGAATCAAGGGTTAATGTTGCCGATAATTCCGGCGCCCGCGAATTACTCGTGATCCGAGTATTAGGTGGGTCCAAAAGGCGTTATGCTGGGGTTGGTGATATAGTCGTTGGAACCATAAAAAGTGCAAATCCCCAGGGATCTGTAAAGGCCCACGAAGTTGTTCGGGCAGTAGTAGTACGAACAGCCAAAGAATGGCGGCGAAAAGATGGTTCTACCGTGAAATTTGATGATAACGCCGTAGTAATCCTGGATACCGACGGCACTAATCCTAAAGGCACCCGTATTTTCGGACCCGTTGCTCGTGAGCTTCGCGAAAGAGGATACATGAAAATCGTTTCCCTGGCGCCAGAGACTGTTTAGGGAAGTAAAAGCAGGAGAAATTATTGTGAAATTTAAAATACGCAAAGGCGATACCGTGGAAGTGATCAGCGGAAGGAAAGCTGATAAAGGTGAACGTGGTGAAGTCATCAAAGTTTACCGTGATAAACAACGGATTGCCGTACAAGGGATAAATATCCGCAAGAAACACCAGGGGCAGATTCAAGCCCAGGGAAGGACCATGGCACCGGGCATTATTGAAATGGAAGGTCCGATCCATATATCCAATGTCATGCTGGTTTGCCCTTCCTGTGGAAAGGCCACCCGGGTGGGAATATCCCGCAAGGATGATGAAGTTCACAGGGTATGCAAACGCTGCGATGCGTTGTTTGATTGATCTTTGGAGCTGAAGAATGAATAGATTACAAGAACGTTATCAGAAAGAGGTCGTACCAAGTCTTGTTAAAGATTTTGACTTGGAAAATATTATGCAGTGCCCCCGTGTCCAGAAAATTGTAGTAAACATTGGTGTGGGTGATGCGCTGGATAATGGCAAACTCCTGGACGAGTCTGTCCGTGATTTGACCAAAATCACAGGGCAAAAGCCCCTGATCAATAAGTCCAAGCGGAATATCGCCAACTTCAAGTTGAGGATTGGATCAGGTATCGGCACATCCGTCACCTTGCGCGGATATAAGATGTGGTCTTTCCTGGATCGTCTTATTAATGTCGCTTTACCCCGGGTGCGTGACTTTCGAGGAGTTTCTCCCAAATCATTTGATGGCAGGGGCAACTACACCCTTGGCATCACTGAGCAGCTGGTTTTCCCAGAAGTGAATTACGATGAGGTCAGCAAGATCCGGGGTATGGAAGTAACTATAGTCACTTCTGCCCAGGAAGACGAAATCGGAAGAGAGTTGCTTAGAAAATTGGGAATGCCGTTTAAGGAGGATAACCAATAATGGCAAAGAAAAGTATGATTGCTCGCGACGGTAGAAGAAAGTACCAGGTAAGGGAGATCAATCGCTGCAAAAAATGCGGCCGCCCTCGAGGTTATATGCGTCGTTTTGGTCTGTGCAGAATTTGTTTCCGTGAGTTGGCACTCGAGGGAAAGATCCCCGGTGTAGTCAAGTCATCTTGGTAAGTTGGATGGAGGAAAAGTAATGAGCTTTAATGATCCAATTGCTGATATGCTAACGAGAATCCGAAATGCAGTGCGAGCTGAACATCCCCAAGTGGCGATGCCTAGCTCTAAGATGAAGGTATCCATTGCGAAGATTTTGGCTGAAGAAGGATTCATCAGCAACTATGAAACTAAAGATATTGAAGATTCAGCCCATAAAATATTAACCCTGGACTTGAAGTATGTCGGCAAGCGACGCACTAAACGTTCTGTGATCACGAATCTAGAACGGGTCAGTCTACCAGGACAGCGGATCTATGCCGGAAGGGACAATATCCCATATGTCCTGTCAGGAATGGGAATTTCCATCCTCACGACTTCTAAAGGTGTGATGACAGGAAGGACAGCTAAGAAATTAGGTGTCGGTGGTGAGGTAGTCTGTAAGGTTTGGTAGATGGTATGGTCCCGGATTGTGATTTGCACAATTAAGGACAAAAGGAGAAAGTACCGTGTCTAGAGTTGGACGATTGCCGGTTGAAGTTCCTTCCGGCGTAGAAGTAAAAATAAATGGCTCCCAGGTCACGATCAAGGGCCCAAAAGGTGAGATGGAATTCACTTTTTCCCCCAAGATCGAGATCGCATTCGCGGATGGAGAGATTGCTGTAACGCGTCCCTCTGATGCCCGAGAAATGCGTTCCTTACATGGAACCACCAGATCTTTGATCCAGAATATGGTGATTGGTGTGACAGAAGGTTATAAAAAGGAATTGCAGCTGGTCGGTGTTGGCTATAGGGCCAGTATGGAAGGAAAAAACCTGGTATTAAATGTTGGTTATTCTCACCCGGTCGAGATTGTGCCACCTTCTGGTATCACTTTCGAAGTAGGTGATCGCGCTCAGCAGGTTTTCATTTCTGGCATTGATAAGCAGTCCGTAGGCCAGGTTTCTGCTGATATTCGCAAAGTTAGACCGCCAGAACCTTATAAAGGGAAAGGCATCCGATATAAAGATGAGTATGTCCGCCACAAAGCAGGCAAGGCGGGTAAGGTAGCTTAATATGGCGAAAAATAAAACTAGAGCAGAAGCTCGCAAAAGAAGACATATTCGAGTACGCCGAAAAGTGTTTGGCACGGCTGAAAAACCTCGTTTAAATGTTTATCGCAGTCTGAACGAAATTTATGTTCAGGTGATTGATGATAATAAGGGTCATACCCTGGCTTCTGCATCCACGATTGATGCGGAAGTAAAGAAGAAAATCAAGGGTAAGACAAAAAAAGAACAAGCAAAGCTGGTTGGCGAGGCCATTGGGGAACGCGCCCAGAAAAAAGGCGTCA
>Ga0180436_10006209_pt1 | contig 10404 bp, 6 predicted proteins | sample SS_ome_2_FD_132434 | JGI IMG/M metagenome (GOLD analysis project Ga0180436, IMG submission 132434) | Hypersaline lake sediment archaeal communities from the Salton Sea, California, USA - SS_3_S_2 metaG | ecosystem: Environmental > Aquatic > Non-marine Saline and Alkaline > Hypersaline > Sediment...
AAGGATGAAAAAAAGAAAGATATTGAAAAAGTCACCCGAAAGTACAAGGAAGGAACCATATCCCAAAAAGCCAAGACTGCAGCTATTGCAGAACTGAACAGGGCTTTCAAGGAAAAGCTTTCCATAAAGAAACTGGAATTTCCAAGTAAAAAATTCAAGGCTACCCTTTCCCATGCCAGGTTCGACCTGAAGAATATCAAGAAAAAATCCGTTAATCTGATGAATGATCTGATAGCTGACGAGAAAGCCAAAATACCCATAGAAAAAATGGCCGGCACTGCAGCAGTCCCATTCCTAACCGCACTTTTCCCCGGTCTGGGTCAGCTTATATACGGTCAAAAGAGAAAAGCTGCTTTCATGGCTCTGATAAGCTTATTCATATATGTCATTGCAATCCCCTATGCGCTTGGTTATGGTAATTATCAGGGCAACGGCATAAGAGGTTTGATAACACTGAAGGGTGAATTGCGATATGTATCATCCATGATTTTCATGATCGAAGGTATTATGGCTATTTTCCTTCTTGTAATAGCAATATTCATGATTTATGTCAACTTCAGGAATCTATACAGAATTGAAGCTAGGAAAAGAAAAGGAATAAGGCCCAACAACTGGCACGAGACCAAATCAAAGATATTCGTTGATGGATACCCATATGTTGTTACACTGCCTGCATTCATCACCATTATATTTGTTGTTCTTGTTCCAATAGCTACAACAATACTGCTTTCATTTACAGACAGAAACGACCTTCCCAACAAGACCCGTTTCATATGGAATGGATTTCAGAACTATGCAGATTTGTTTGCCGGTAAGGTCGGTACGGCTGCAGGACCCTTCTGGAATATATTCGGTTGGACGATTGTCTGGACCCTTACATCAACCACTCTTGCAATTCTAATAGGATTTGCATTGGCATTGTTACTGAACAACAATAGAATACGGGCAAAGAAATTATTCAGGTCCATATACCTGCTTCCCTGGGCAGTGCCTGCCTTTGTATCGATTCTGTTCTTCAGGATCATGTTCGGCCAGGGAGATGCAGGTGTGCTGAGAGCTTTCCTGGGTGTAGAGACAATTATACATAATGCCAACCTCACAAGAACCGTATTGATTCTGCTTCAGGGATGGCTTGGCAGTGCCTACGTTTTCATATTATCGACAGGGGTTTTGCAAGCAGTTCCCGAGGACCTTTATGAAGCAGCATATATGGATGGGGCAAGCAGTTGGAAAAAGCTTTCGAGAATCACCTTGCCTATTGTACTTTTCCAGACCATGCCTCTGCTGATAGGTCAATATACATTCAATTTCAATAACTTCTCAATCATTTACCTTTTCAATGGAGGTGGTCCCAACTTGATTGAAAAGTACGGAATATATGCCGGCTCATCCGACATACTGCTTTCTTATATATACAAACTGACAATGGATAGATACTACTTTGCCATGGGTGCTGCCGTCACATTGGTTATATCATTGATCGTAATATTCATTACATTCATAGGATTCAGGAACACCAAGGCATTTAAGGAGGAGAGGCTATGATGACAGGTTTATTAAGTACCAGCACTTCAACTGCAGGCTCCGGTTTTTTCCAAACCAGACTGCTTCCCGTATTTCTTATCCTGGTTATTGTTGCAGCCTTTATATTGATACTGGCCTTCATAATCAAGACTATAAGTGACAGGAACAAAAAGGAACTCTATCTTTCGGACAAACCTCCCCTTACATACTGGGGCACTGTCGGACTTATAGCTACCTATTCAGTTCTCATATTCTGGGCATTCATTGTACTATGGCCCATATCACAGATGGTCATCAGTGCATTCAACGGTAATCAGGCTATCTATGTATCGGTAGGTTTTGAAAATTACGAATTTTCCTTCAAGCACTTCAAGTTCCTGTTTGAGGACACGGCATTTGTCAATTGGGTAATAAATACCATTTTCATCAGTGTAACCACTGCCCTGCTTACGGTTATACTGGTGTCATTTACAGGCTATGTTTATTCGAGGTTCAGGTTCAAGGGCAGAAAAGCTACTCTAATGAGCATCATGCTCATTCAGACCATCCCGATATTTGCAGGTATTACGGCATTTTTCACATTATATGAATTGGTAAATGACCTTATTCCTGTGTTTACAAAGCATATGATGCTGATATTGATTTACTCAGCAGGCGGAATTGCTGGTAATACATTCATCCTGAAAGGCTACCTGGACTCCATATCCACTGAACTGGACGATGCCGGCAGGATGGACGGATGCAGCAACATGGAAATATACAGGCTCATAATAATGCCCATAGCAAAACCAATGCTGGCAATAATAGCCCTGTGGTCATTCATCGGTCCCTTCATGGACTTCCTGCTTCCAAGAATACTTTTATCGGAAACAAAAGCCCTTACATTGGCATCGGGTTTATACACATTAGTCGTTGATGACCGGTCATTCAATCAACCGGCATTTGTTGCAGGATCTCTGCTTATTGCAGTACCTATAGTATTTATGTTTATTTATCTGCAGAAATATCTCATATCGGGCCTATCAAAAGGCTCAGTGAAAGGTTAGGAGGAGCACAGTGAAAGTTAAATTCAATAATATCGGCAAGAAATATGAAGGCAGAGAGGGATTTACCCTTAGAAACATCAATCTGGATATTGATGATAAGGATTTCTGTGTAATATTGGGTCCTTCGGGCTGTGGTAAGACTACCCTTCTTCGAATGATAGCAGGACTGAACTCCATAACCGAAGGTGATTTGATCTTCGGTGAGAAAAAAGTCAACGAAGTTCCTTCCAAGGACAGGGACATAGCCATGGTATTCCAGTCATATGCGCTTTACCCGCACATGACCGTCTATCAGAACATGGCATTCTCACTCTCGATGCGTTCAGTAAGGAAAGACATCATCCATGAACGGGTCCTTGACGCAGCAAAGCTTCTCCAGATAGAAGAATATCTTTATTCAAAACCTTCTGATATATCTGGTGGCCAAAGACAGCGCGTTGCTTTGGGAAGAGCTATTGTCCGAAATCCCAAGATATTCCTAATGGATGAGCCTTTGTCCAATCTGGATGCTAAGCTAAGGGAGCATATGCGTGTTGAACTGGTAAGGCTCCATAAAAAACTTGATACAACCACGATATACGTTACCCATGACCAGATTGAAGCTATGACAATGGCTACGAAAATAATACTTCTGAATGAAGGCAAGGTTCAGCAGGCCGGAAAGCCGGATGAATTCTACGCAAAGCCCAACAATATATTTGTAGCACAGTTCATAGGATCACCTACCATCAACATTCTTGACGGACGGATTGAAAAAGACAGGTTCGTATCAGATGACAATATCATTACAATGAAGGTGCATGATGATGACAGATCCAAACTTGCCGCATATGATAACAAGCCTGTCAAACTCGGTATCAGATCGGAGCGATTCCTTGCAGGAGAAGGTCCTGATCTTTTCAAAGCTTCGGTTGATGTAATAGAAATGCTTGGAAAGGAAAAGACACTCTTTGTTCGAACCGAAACAGGTGTGGACCTTACCCTTACTTTCCCCGGCCATTTCAAGTATGAACAGGGAGAGGTTCACGAATTCGGTCTTGATTCTTCTGCAGTTCATTACTTTGATGCAGATACGGGTGATAGAATCTGAAAAATGAGTTTATACTAAGCAGCAATCATCAGTTGATTGCTGCTTTTTTAGTGTAATCCAAAACCACTTATCACTTGACAGGAAAAAGAATTATATCGCTTGTCTTCAAAATATTTCTTTTCCTCAAAGCTTAAATTCAAGCAGCATACCACCGGGATAAACCGACTTAGGTTTGAATCCGGCACTCACATACACTCTCTTGGCCGCAATATTCTCACGATTTACACCGATTGTCAGTGATGTTGCTCCTTCTTCCTTCAACTTCTCAACGGCCCATTTGATCATCAGCTTGCCAAAACCCTTGCCTTGAAATTTCTTATCGATGATAACTATGCTGATATAGTAAGTTTCTTTTTTCTTGTCAATCTCCAGGACAAGCAGGCCGACAACAATGTCGCCCTCCATCTGAACGAATATGTTCTGTGTTTTATTGAAAAGCCCCATGGCTACCGAAGACTTTGCATTAAGAACAAACTTGTTTTGTTCCGGCTTAACGGAAATATCAAGCACACTCCAAAAGTTCTTCTTATCCAGTTTTACCATTTTAGTATTCTCAGGGTATGTCATAGCGGCTGTAACAGCACTGCGGAAATCCTTTCGGTAGTAACTCCAGGTATTATCATTAAACTCAAACAACTGCTGTTCATTGGAAACACAGGAATACGCAATCTGCTTTTTAAAATCAAAGTAATAAGAGACATCATATCCCAGGAATTCCATGGATACTGTATCAAACCCGCTGGCATTGCCAAACAGGATGCAATTGCCTTCCCGGTTTTTCTTCAATGCGGTTTTCCATATATTTTCAGATAGAAACTGTTTATCAAGGATGGCCTTCATTAACTTTTCAAGATCATCATTCCGGACTGAAAAAACACCATCCACGTCAAAGTCAACGGGCGCACTTACATGTTCTGAAATTTTATGTTCCACAAAGGACAGCGTAGTTATATCAGTTCCGTATTCAACGGAATCCATGCCAAGAACATCAAAGACATTGATTTTGAGATATTCGAATGGTGTAAGGCCGGTCAGTCGTTTCAGCAACTCATTGAGAATGACGATATCTGATGATGAATACCTGTCCTTTTTACCGGGTTCAAACTCAAGATCCCTATCATTGATGATATCAAGTACAGTTTTAAAATCCCTGTTCTCATATATGATACTGTGCTCTTTCCTGACCCTGTCATACTCGGGCAGACTCTTCAGTTTATCATCAGTCTCAAAGCGAACCATTAAATAACCGTAATTGAAATCCAGCAACCCCGATTCGCTCTTCAGCAAGTTCTTTATTGTGATTTTATCTCCATGTTCCAGTTCGGGAATATACTTTGCAATCCTGTCATTCAGCTTGATGGTCTTTTTTGAAGCTTCCATCAGGATGGAAAATCTGGCAAAAAACTCCTGCCTGGAATCTACGAGATATCTTGTTTCTTTTGTAGTCTTTGTTTTCTTTTCTCTATTCTCATATCCATAGAACTCACTGAATAATCGGTTACCATGGCAAAACAAAGAAAAATGTCCAGAATAATCCCACTTATCAGCAACTTCCCGTATCAAACTCTTTATATTTGTCTCATCAAATTTCATTTTAACCCCTTTGCTCTTTGAAAATCCAAAACCATAGCAACTATAAAATTATCTCATAAAATAATGATTCTTGGTATGGCAAAAACTATTATAAATAAGTGTACACTTTTAAAATTATCCCTACTCTGTGAACTCAAAAAACTCATCCGCAAATAATATTCTATCTAATCCAAACATAATATTATGGTCAAAGCACGAAAATCCTGCTATTTTCTCATTTTACTAATAATAACAAACAATACAACAACACAAACCAGAGCAGCACCTAAACCAATAAAGATATAAGTCACTATATTATCAGGACCGTCTCCATCCGTATTTTTGCTATTTTCTGAATCGTTCAAATTTGATTGATTCATTACTTTATCAATGGTTTCCTGAGGTATACCGGTATCTTCCCAGGCTGTAAGTTCTTCTTCGATATCAAAACTTTCAATTTTTGACAGACCATTTGAAGTAGCTGTAACCTTTTCTCCCGCTTTAACAAGTATGCTCTCATTAGTATTTTTGCTTGTGAACTCAACTGTTCCCTCAAGTACTTTCAGGATAGACTCTGAACCTGTCTCTTCACATATCAGTACTGTCCCTTTGATCCCGGCACAGGCTTGAAACATGTCCACTTCCATAGAGCCATCTTTCAGCATTTTTTTCAAATTCACCATTACTTTCCCATATAATAACTTTAGTTTATTATCGTCTTCAGGTGGATTAGACAGTATAAGATGAGTATTCGCTTTTTGTCTGAAAATTGTCATGTCAGCAAGAGACAACACTGCATAACTGTCACTTCCGGTCTTAATGCTATCATTGACATTCAGCACCATATTAAGTTCGGCCATTTCAGGATTTTCCTGATAATGCAAATCCCTGCATTCAAATACCAGCACTTCTCCGGAAATATCATTGAATCTTATTCCACAATCCCTTTTAGGTTGACATTTTGAATGATAATCTTTGCAGACCTCACATTCTTCCTCTTCTTCCTCTTCCTCATCGATTACCGGCTCTTCTGATTGTGGAATTTCAATTGTTTTTGCAGTATCCCCCGGCTGCATCTCAAAAGTAAATGATGTTTTGATCTGACAACCCATTATACTCAAAATTAGTTGTTCCCCTTCACTTCCTCCCGGTGCAGTTGCACTTACTGTGGTGCTCATACTGGGTTTCTCGGGATTGACACTAAACCAATACTCTCCATCTTCATTATAAAAATGACTGGTATTAATAAAAGAAGCCCTTGCCTCATAATTGCCTCTGAAAAAACTGGAATTACTGCTATCCATTGACAATTCCAAATTCAACGTTATTATTTCACCGGGCTTGAAACTAGTTGGCGGTTGACTGAATGTTGCAGTTCCCGAATGGCTTTCTCCCTGAATTTTTGGAGGATCATACCATGTATCTGTTTTTCCTTTATATTGTGCATAAGAATAAAATGAGGTTCCTCCGGCTCCACTATATATCAATTCCGAAGAGTCATTTGATACATTATCCGGTGAAGCTGATTCTATTTTAGTCAGAACCCACAGATATTCTGAATCAGCACTTGATACCGTCTGTTCAGCAAGACCCACTACATAAAATAATACAGCAGTCATAATATATGCAACAAGCACCATGCAAACCATCTTTTTACTATATTTCATCTGTATATCCTCCAGTTGCCACATCCATAAGTATTCACATTACAGTAAGGAGAGCTGTTAATAGATTGATTCTTATGTATAGACAAATATTTTTACATATTTTTTCTAACTTTTTTTATTATACATTAATAGTATGGTTTCCGTTAATCGATTTGGAGTTTTTTTCTATAAAATCGAATCTTGAATCTGAGAACTAGTATACTTATGAGAGCTGAAAAAGGCACATTTTTGCTAAATACTCTTCGATTTACCGTGGTCAATTTTCTACCATTCATTACGACAACCAAAAAGAAAATATTCCTATGTAGAGCTTTTCAGTTTTCTTGTCACACATTATAAGGTGGCAATTATTCCCACTCAATGGTTGCCGGAGGTTTGCTGGTTATGTCATAAACTATTCTGTTTATGGATCTGACCTCATTGATGATTCTGTTTGATATTTTTTCGAGCACATCATAAGGTATCCTGGCCCAGTCTGCTGTCATGAAATCGGTTGTGGTTACACCTCTTAGGGCAAGTGTGTAATCATATGTTCTTTCATCCCCCATTACACCTACACTTCTCATTCCTGTTAGAACTGCAAAGTACTGGTTTATATCCCTTTCCAATCCGGCATTCTTTATCTCTTCCCTGAATATCCAATCGGCATCCTTCAATATCTCTAGTTTTTCTTCGGTTATATCCCCTATAACCCTTATTGCAAGACCTGGGCCCGGGAACGGTTGCCTCCATACAATATGCTCGGGAATACCCAGATCCAGACCGGCTTTCCTTACCTCATCCTTGAACAGGTCTCTCAATGGTTCTATTATTTCCTCAAAATCCACCAGATCAGGTAGTCCTCCGACATTATGATGACTCTTAATGACCGCAGCATCCCCTGCTCCGCTTTCTATGACGTCCGGATAAATTGTTCCCTGGACAAGGAAATCCACTTTGCCGAGTTTCTTTGCCTCAGCTTCGAAAACCCTTATGAACTCTTCCCCAATTATCTTTCTTTTGGTTTCGGGATCTGATACGCCTTTTAGCTTCGAAAGGAACTGTTCCTGTGCGTTGACCCTTATAAGCTTCATGTCGAACTGTTTGTTGAAGACTTCCTCAACCTGGTCTCCCTCGTTCTTCCTAAGGAGTCCGTGGTCTACGAATATATTGGTAAGCTGTTTTCCGACAGCCTGGTGTATCATTACAGCAGCAACGGAAGAGTCGACCCCTCCTGACATGGCGCAGAGTACTTTTTTGTCCCCTACCTTTTCCCTGATTTTCTTTATTGTGTCTTCAACATATGTTGACATCTTCCAGTCCCCTGAAGCTTTGCATGCGTTATAAAGGAAGTTCCTCAGGATTTTCCTTCCTTCCGGAGTATGGTTAACTTCGGGATGGAACTGCACCCCGTAGAGTTCTTCACTTTCGTTTTCAAATGCTCCTACGGGACAGTTCCTGCTTCTTGCAGTTATCTCAAAACCTTTAGGAACTTTGTCAACATGGTATGTATGGCTCATCCAGCATACTGTATCCTTTTCACATTCATTGAACAGCAGACTTTCCTCCAGGCTTATTTCAACCCTTCCGTACTCCCTCTGTGACGCTTTTTTTACGGTTCCGCCCTTCAGGACGGAAATGAGCTGCATACCGTAACAAATTCCAAGTACAGGTATTCCCAGTTCAAAGACTTCCTTGTTACAGATTGGTGCATCATCAGCTGTAACGGTTGCCGGACCACCTGTAAATATTATTCCTATGGGCTTCTTTGCCTTTATTTCTTCAATGGTTGTGTTGTAGGGAAGCATTTCACAGTATACTCCCGCTTCCCTCACACGCCTTGCAATAAGCTGATTGTATTGTCCCCCGAAATCAAGTACCAGAACCAGTTCGTGTTTCATAAATTCTCCTGCATTTGAATTATATAGATTATACATTACATGCGTATGCCATACAATCCAAAAGAGTGCTTTCCTTGACCTTCAGTGACTTAGGATTTATGATTGAGTGGCAGGTGATTTTATGTTTAAAAGAATATTCCTGGTTTTTACCATTGTTTCCATTTTCATTCTTACAACAGCTTCCTATGCAGAATACAAAGGTGATGCATGTACAAATTTTGCAGCTGTATCGGGAGAAACTGTTCTTTTCGGAAACAGCGAAGACGCATCAGGCGACCACCCTTTGAAAAACAATCCGGACAAAACTGTTATCTGGTTCCTCCCTCCTGCTGAGGGCCAATACGGAATGATCCAGCTTGGATGGTATTTTGAGGAAAACAGGATAAGCTATCAGGGAGGAATGAATGAATACGGGCTTTGCTATGATTCCACGGCAATACCTGAAGTACAGCTAAATGACCACCCTGAAAAAACCTACAATCCTTCAAACAGCTATAAATGGCGAGATATCATCGGGAAATGCAGGACCGTTGAGGAAGCTATCGCATATGTGAATGACTATAATTTCGGAACCATGTGGTTCAATCTTTTTTTGACGGATGCTTCTGGTGAAACAGTTGTTGTAAGCCCGGGGAAAACCGGCGAACTTGTCTTTGATTACATTGATTATGAGCTTGGCTTTATGGTACAGACAAACTTCAACAGATCAAACCCTATAAGCCACTTTGGTTCATATCCTGACCCCAGATATGATTCTGCATATAGCATGCTTTCGGAAATAACGGAATCATCCTCACTAAGCGTACAGGGTTTTGAGGAAATACTGGAGGAAGTAAGTCAGAAAGGCCATGAAGGTTATACCCCTTATTCCAATATATTTGACCCGGTCAACCAAAAAGCCTACATTTACTTTGCTTCACAGTTCAATGAGCCTGTTGTGTTTGACATGCAAAGTGAACTCGCCAAGGGTGAACATGAATATATGTTAAAGGACCTGGTCACTTCAGAAACATATGAAGCAGGTCTTGAATACCATAAGAGCTATCTGGGCAAAAGCAGAAGTTTTGTAGTTCTTGCTGTAATTGGTGTTGCGGCAGCAGTGATTGTAGTTGGAGCTATATCAGTCTTCTTCAGTAAGCGAAGAAGAAAAAGACTTATCGGCAGATGAAATCAACCCTGTTTATAGCTGAATAGTGCAAATCCGTATTTTCCCGGTATATCAAAGATTAATTTTCCGTGTTTCACCGCATCTTCCGTATGACCTTCCCCTGCAATCAACACAAACTCAACACTGCCATTTTCCAAGGGCACATCCATCTCGGATTTGGATTCATTTCCTGCAGCTCTGTAGATACATGCAAATCCTTTGTCTTCGGAATCCCTGGAGATAAAACCTGACAGAGAAAACCCGTCTGGTTCATCACCTATGGGATATACATTTGATTTTGCAATGTGTCTTCTTACCGGTCTGCAAAGCTCTATCATATGTTTCATTTCCCTCTTGTAATCATCAGAAAGGTTGCTTATCTCAAACCACATGAGCGGGTTTGCAAAGATTGTCGTCGCATAAAGATATGAAGGAGAATAATGATATGGAGCAAGGGGATCATCAGGGTATTTATCCT
>Ga0180436_10006213_pt1 | contig 10398 bp, 5 predicted proteins | sample SS_ome_2_FD_132434 | JGI IMG/M metagenome (GOLD analysis project Ga0180436, IMG submission 132434) | Hypersaline lake sediment archaeal communities from the Salton Sea, California, USA - SS_3_S_2 metaG | ecosystem: Environmental > Aquatic > Non-marine Saline and Alkaline > Hypersaline > Sediment...
AGTGGACGTGCTTGGTGCACAGGTCGAAGTCTCTAGCCAGGAGCAGGCGCTCGACGCGGCGCGAGGCAGCGCGCGCCTGAGTCAGTTGCTTCTTTCGGAGTGGATCGGTCTAGAGGAGACCTCGGAGTTCGAGGCGGTGGGTGAGCTTCCGGCGGTGTTCGATCCGAGTCCGTTGGACGCCGACCAGCTCGTGTCTCAGGTGCTGGGTGAAAACCCGCAAATCAGACAGGCAATGGCGAATGCCGCGCAGGCCGCATTCTCTGCTACAGCCGCCCAGGGCGCGAGACTGCCGTCGATCAGCGCCAACGCTAGCATTGGACGATCGCTCCAGTCAGATGGTTACTCAGGCATTTTCAGGTTCAACCCGCGCGACAGGGGCTTCAACTTCGGTTTGAGCATGTCGTATCCACTGTTCAACCGGTTTCAAACCTCGCAGACGATAGCCCAAGCCGAGGCCAACAAGGACGTGGCTGAAGAAGACCTGCGGGCGACTCGGTTGCAGGTGGAACGCGAGGTCAGGAGCAACCTCATCAACGTCCAAAACTCCTACCGAAGCGTTCAGCTTGCCGATCGGTCCGCGCAGCTTGCGCGTCAACGACTCGAAATGGCGCGCGAGCAGTACCAGGTTGGCTCGATCGACTACACGCAGATGCAGCTTGTTGTGACCCAGGCGGCACAGGCCGAACGAAACGCACTTTCGGCACGTGGCAACTGGGCTTCGGCGCTTGTCACTTTGGAAGAAGCAGTCGGTCGGCCGGTGAGGCCGTAGGTAGATCTGAATGTCGTTATCCGGTCGCTGTATCAGACGCCCCGTAGCGGTGGCGATGCTGTTCCTGGCCATCGTTCTGCTTGGCCTGATCTCGTTCCAACGGCTCCCAATAGACCTCCTGCCTGATGTGGCGTATCCACGACTCGTCATTTATACCACCTACGCAGACGTAGGACCGGCGGAGGTAGAGAGGTTCGTAACCGAACGCATCGAGCGGCAGGTCGCGCGCGTACCGGGAGTGGAAAAGCTCGAAAGTGTGTCGCGCGAGGGAGTCTCGCTCGTGACGCTGCGCTTTGCCTGGGGTACGGACATGGAGTTTGCCGTCCTCAATGTGCGCGAGCAGCTCGACAATCTGCGCGACAACCTGCCCGAATTGAGTTCGCGGCCGGTGGTGCTCCGCACAGATCCCAACTCCGAACCGATCATGGCGCTGAGCGTGGCCGGCGAGGGAGATCTGGCTGCTCTCAAGGACCTCGCCGATCTGGTCTTCAAGCGCCGCTTCGAACAGGTGGACGGAGTGGCCGAGGCCGCTCTCGCGGGAGGGTTGGAGAGGGAGATCCACGTCGAGGTCAACCCGGAGGTTCTGGAGAGCTATGGGTTCACCATAGAGCAGATTCGCGTCGTGCTCGACGCGGCAAACCAGCGTGCTCCGGGCGGATACATCCGGCGCGGTCGATATCGCTACGCGCTCAGAACGCTCGGCGAGTTCCAGACGGTTGAAGAGATCAGCCAGGTCCCGCTGGGACCCAGCCCCAACGATACCACCGGGTCGGACAACCTGGTGCTTCTCAGCGATGTCGCGGTAGTGGAAGACGGATTTCAGGACAGGGAATCGATCGCGCGTTACAACGGCATCGAATCTGTCGGGTTGCTGCTGTTCAAGGAGTCGGGAGCCAACACGGTACGCGTGGCCGACCGCGTAGACGAGGTGGTAGAACAGCTGCGCGCTGAATATCCCGAAGTACAGCTCGACGTGGCAATGAGTCAGGCCGGGTTCATCTCCGACGCCATCTCGAACGTAGTGCAGGCGCTTGTGTTCGGAGGCGTGCTCGCCTTCCTCGTACTGTTCCTCTTCATGCGCGACGTACGGTATCCGGTCGCTGTAGCGCTTGCGATACCGATCTCCGTGGTTGCCAGCTTTGCGTTACTCGACCTTGCGGGTGTGTCGCTCAACATCATGAGCCTCGGCGGGCTCGCGCTCGGCGTCGGCATGCTGGTGGACAACTCGATCGTGGTTCTGGAAAACGTGTTCCGGCACGGCGAGCTCGGCGCCGACTCCATGGAAGCGGCCAGCCGCGGAGCTGAAGAGGTGCAGGGCGCCATCACCGCTTCTACGCTCACCACGATCAGCGTTTTCGGCCCGATCATCTATGTGCAGGGAGTCGCGGGCCAGCTCTTCGGCGCGCTCTCATTTGCGGTGGCTTTTGCGCTTGCTACCAGCCTCGTCGTAGCTCTTACCCTTCTTCCCACCCTCGCTGCAAGGTGGGGTATGAACCCGGACAAGAAGGGTACGTTCGTGAGGCGTTTCTTCAGGTCGATGTGGGAGCGTGCCTCGGCAACGGTCGGCCGTTTCTTCCGTCCATTCCTGAACTGGTTCGACACGAGGTTCGCGGTCTTTGCAGCCTGGTACCACACGGTGCTAGAGAAGGCGCTGGACCATCGCGGCCGAGTTGTTGCCGCTGCGAGTTTCACTCTTGTGGCGGGCCTGGCTTTGGCCTGGGTGCTCGACAGGGACGTGCTCCCCGATGTCGATCAGGGTGCGTTCCAGGCGCAGATAACCCTTCCGCGCGGGACCGCCCTGGAAGAAACCGCGGCAAGCGCCGCACGCTTGGAGGAGATCTTCCGAAGCGATCCCGCGGTAGATGCTGTGTTCACACGAGTGGGCAGGCAGGATGCGGTTGCCGGAGTTGAGGACGAGGAGTTCGGCCTTCATTCCGCCGTGCTCGAAGTCCGCATCAAGCAAGGACGGGGCACCGACCAGGCCCTCGAGCGTATGGCTCCCCAGCTCGCCCAATACCCGCCAGGGACTCTCACCATCGAGACAGGTTCCGCGACCGCACTCGGCCAGTTGTTGGGCGGCGGCGAGGCCGACATTGCCGTCAGAGTGAGGGGAGACGAGTTGGAAGAAGTCTGGGCGCACGCCCGACTGGTGGAAGAACAACTCCAACCCATCAACTCACTCAAGAATGTTCGTCTTGCCGTAGAGGAGGGCCAACCCGAAATACTCGTTGAGATCGATAGGGACCGCGCTGCGGCCTTCGGCATTGAACCGCGCGCCATCGCCGCGACCGTAGAGGACTACATGCGCGGTAGCCGAACTGACAACGACTTCGTCGATTTCGATGAGAAGGTTCCGGTCATCATCAGGTTGCCGGAGGCACAACGCCGGGCAATAGAAACGCTCGACATACTTCAGGTTAACGGCATTCCGCTCAGAGAACTGGTCCGGACCAGGGAGTCATTGGGGCCGGCGGAGATTCGCCGGATAGAGCAGGCTAGAACGGTTGCCGTGTTTGCGGATGTTGCCGAGGGCGGCCTGGACGGTGCGTTGGCTGCCGTGAGTGCCGCTCTCGTCAGCACGCCTCCGCCGGACGGTGTTCGCATTGACATCGGCGGGGAAAACGAGGAGCGCACACGCAGCTTCCGTGACCTCGCGTTTGCGTTCGGACTAGCACTGCTACTCGTGTACATGATTCTCGCGGCACAGTTCGAATCGTTCATTCATCCCTTCACGATCCTTTTGAGCGTGCCGCTAGCCACGGTCGGTGCCGCGGTAGCTCTCTTCCTGACCGGCGAGGGCCTCAACTCGATGAGCCTGATCGGATTGGTGATTCTCGTCGGAATTGTCGTGAACGATGCGATAGTAAAGGTCGATTTCATCAATCAGATGCGTGCGGCAGGGCAGCCGCTCAGACAGGCTATCCTCGAGGCAGGGCGCGTCAGACTGCGCCCCATCGTGATGACCACGGTGACAACCGTCTTGGGCCTCACACCCATGGCGCTCGGCCTTGGCAGAGGCGCTGACTTGAGGGCGCCGCTCGCGATTGCGGTGATCGGTGGGTTGATCAGTGCAACCGCGCTCACTCTCGTGGTGGTGCCGGTAGCGTACGATATGTTGGACGAGCTAAGGATCAAGTTGAGGGCGATGTTTGGGATGGCTGCAGTCGGAGGAGTGGGAGGTGGGGGAGTGGTGGGAGTAGGCTCGACTGGTGGGCCATCAGTTAGCGGCGAGGCCACCGCCCCTCTTGATTATAGCGCGGGTCGCGGAAAGAGCCGCCCCGGGGGTGAGTTGTGATACGCCTCTCAATTCGTCGACCCGTTGCCGTGACGATGGCCTATTTGGGCGTTGCCATTCTGGGTGTCGCCGCGTGGCAAAACATCCCCATTGAGCTGCTTCCCGACACCGAGCTCCCGCGACTCACCGTGAGCACCAACTGGCGCAGCGCGTCGCCGGAGGCGATGGAGGCATTTGTTACCGCCCCGTTGGAGTCTGCTATCCAACAGGTGCGGGGAGTGGAGAAGATCACTTCCACCTCCGAAGAGAACTCTCAGTCGGGTGCGGCGCGCTGTGAGATAGAGGTCGAGTTCGAGCGCGAAACCGACATGGAGTTTGCGAGGCTCGAGCTCTCGGAGCGCCTGGCAGCCATCGAGGAGGAGTTGCCGGAAGGGGTGGACGCACCGCAGGTCACTCCCTACACGCCGAGGGAGATGCAAGATCAAACGCGGCCCTTCCTGAGCTACACAGTAACCGGGCCTCTGCTGCTGGAGGCGATCCGGGAACACGTGGACGATCGCATAGTTCCGGAGCTAACCCAGGTCGACGGTGTGGCAACCGTATTCGTCTATGGCGGACGCGAGAGGGTGCTCGCGATTCGCCTCGACGAGCAGAAGATCAACGCGCTCAATCTGCATCCCTGGACAGTGGCGCAACGAATCTACGAACTCGAGTACGTGGCTGAGGCAGGTATCGTGGAGACCGGTGGGTTGCTGCGTACCGTGGCGATTCGGAACCGCACGGAGTCGGCTGAGGAAGTACGCAGAACTCCGCTGCTGACCGACAACGGACGAATCGTTCGAGTGGAAGACGTCGCCACCGTCCACGACACGTTCGAGGATCCCAGGCGCTATTACAGAATCGACGGCCAGCCGGCGGTTCAGTTTTTCGTGATGAAGGAGTACAGGGTCAACACCGTCCAGGTGGCCGACAGGGTCAAAGAGCGGGTGGCGGATATCGCCGACATACACCCGCCGGGCGTAACTCTGATACTCGACGACGACCAGAGCGAAGACATCAAAGCCCAGTTGCAGGACCTGCGCGTGCGAGCGTCTATTGCGGCGGGCGTAATCTTCCTGGTGCTACTGGTGTTCCTGCGATCGTTCCGCTCGGCAGGAATCGTGTTCGCCACTATCGCCTTCTCGATACTGATCGCTCTCAACCTCACCTACTTCTCCGGCCTGACACTCAACGTGCTCACGCTCATGGGCCTCGCGATGGGCTTCGGCCTGATCGTCGACAACGCGATCGTGGTGCTGGAGAACATCTATAGAAAGAGGCAGGAGGGGCAGGGGGCGGCAGTGGCGGCAGAGGCGGGTGCAAAACAGGTTGTGTTGCCGATAATCGCGGCGACGCTGACCACGCTGATTGTTTTCATACCGTTCGTGTATCTCCAGGGTGAGCTGCGGTTGTTCTACGTTCCTCTCGCGATTGTCGTAGGCATGAGCTTGCTGGCGAGTTTGTTTGTGGCATTTTCGTTTATTCCAGCGCTTGCCAGTAAGGTGCTTGGGGGGGGAGCGGGGAGCGGGGAGCAGGGAGCAGGATACGAAGTGCAGAATGCAGCGAGCAGCGCTGGGGGAGGGGCGGAAGGGTCCCGCTCCCCGCTCCCCGCTCCCCGCTCCCCGTTGTACGTCCGCTTCTACGCCGCAATACTCGGCTTCACCCTTCGCTTGACCAAACGCCGCCGCTGGCCTTTGCTACCGCTCGCAACAGTTGCTGCCGCGGCCGTTATTTTCGGCGGTTCCTACTACCTGTTCTACAAGTATGTGAACCGCGGTGTCGTTTGGGGACGCTGGGGTTCGAGTGACACCTACATCGCCATCCAGGTGGGGCTGCCTCGCGGCTCCGAACTCGATCGCACCGACGAGTTGACACGGTTCTTCGAAGACAAGCTGAAACAGCTCCCCGAGATCGAGCAGTTCGTCACGAACGTCTCGCCCCAATGGGCCAACATCCGCGTCACCTTCCCCGATTCGCTGGAGACCACGCTCGTGCCCGTCGCTATCAAGGAGCAGCTGCTGGCGTACAGCTATCTGTTCGGCGGGGCGGAGGTCCGCGTCTACGGTTACGGCCCGTCATTCTACGGCGGTGGCGGCGGATCGCCCAACTACTCCATCAAAGTCCTCGGCTACAACTACGAGAAGGTGCGGGAGATCGCGGAGGACCTCGGACGAAGGCTATCACGATTCTCGCGCGTGCGCGATGTGGATGTGAACTCGTCGGGCATGTGGTACCAACGTGACAAGGCCACCGAGTTTGTGATGACCATTGACCGGCAACGGTTGGGTTTATACGGGCTCACCACGGAAAGCGTGATCCAACAGGTGCAAACGGCTGTGCAAGGTGCCCAGTTCGCTGCAATGCCGATCAGGGTGGGCGGAGAAGAGATGCAGATCGAGGTCGGGTTGGCCGGCAACGAAGACCTCGATGTGCTCGAGCTGGAGGAAACGCTTCTGCAGGTTCCGGGAGGGGAGGGAGTGCGGCTGGGCGACGTAGCCGCGGTGGAGGAGCGCAGGGTCCTGAACCGAATTGTCCGGGAGAACCAGCAATATCAGCGAAACGTGTCTTATGAGTTTCGCGGTCCTGCCAAGCTTGGGGACCTCGTCAACGAAGGCGTCATGGAAGCCACGGCGTTGCCGCCGGGATACAAGCTGGAGGGCCGAGATGAGTGGCGCTGGGATTGGGACGAGGAAAAACAGATCTACGGAGTGCTGGCCATCTCGCTGGTGCTCATCTTCATGGTAACTGCAGCTCTGTTCGAATCGGTTCGCCAGCCATTGGTTGTGCTGCTAACGGTGCCTATGGCGCTCGTCGGCGTATTCCTGATGTTCTTTTACACCGACGCGAGCTTCACTCGAGAAGCCTGGATCGGCGTCATCATGATGGGCGGCATCGTTGTGAACAACGCGATCCTGCTCGTGGATCACGTCAACCATGTAAGGCGTGAGGAAGGCCTCCCGCTCGCTGAGGCTACCGTCAAGGGCACACTCGAACGCGTGCGACCGATCCTGATGACGAGTGTCACTACGATCTTCGGCCTGTTGCCTCTGGTGCTGTTCAGCGAATATGCCGATGCCAACATCTGGAACGCGCTCGGCTATGCGTTGATCGGCGGGCTGGCGAGTTCGACGCTCTTCGTGCTGACGGTTACGCCTTCGGTCTATTTCCTGTTCGAACTGCTGCCGGAGCGGAGGAAGGTGAAGGCGGCGGAGTTGGTGGCGGCGCCGGTCTAGCGGTGCGGTCGAGTACGGGCCATCGGCACTTCCACCTGTTGTTAGGTGAATGTGTCTACTAAGGTGAGGAAGGTTCCCATGGCAGCTTCATTCGCGCGTTAGACCGCTCCCCGCAACTCGCCGCCTGCGCCGACGAGGTCGCACTTTCCGGATCCTTTCCAACGCCTTCGCCTCGTCGGTCTGTGCACGGAACAAATCCCAACGCTGCTGCATGTTCATCCAGAAATCCGGAGTCATTCCAAAGAACTTCGCGAGGCGCAACGCAGTGCTTGGAGTTATCCCCCGGCGTCCGTTGATGAGTTCATTGACGCGCTGGTATGGCACGTTGATGCCATCGGCAAGGTCGCGTTGTGAAAGTTCCATTGGTTTGAGGAACTCCTCGAGAAGCATCTCACCGGGATGGATTGGGGCGCGATGTGTTGGAATCCGAACCATGGCATACTCCTAGTGATAGTCGACTATCTCAACCGCTTCTGGTCCACTATCGGTCCAAACGAAGCAGATACGATATTGGTCATTGATCCGTATGCTGTGTTGGCCCGCCCTTTTACCACGCAGAGCTTCAAGTCGGTTACCTGGTGGTACACGCAGGTCGTCTAGATGGACGGCGGAATCGAGTTGCTCAAGCCTGAGCAGCGTTCGCCGCTCCAGCTGCTTTGGCACAACCGCACGAGCATGTTTGGTCGGTCGCCCGTTGAAGACATCTTCTGTGCCACGGTTGCCAAAGGACCGGATCATGCTAACACGATAACACGGATATCATGTTATTTCAATCATCCGCCCGGAGCCGCCTAACCGGCGGTTGGACTGTAAAATATCGGCTCCAGTCTGCGTACTTTAAGGTCCAAACGATAGTTAGCATCGGCCGCACAGCGACCGCCAGTGGCTCCGGGGGTGATGTGGGCCTCTTGGTGAAATTGGCCGACGCCAAGAAACGAAATCCTCTGGGTAAAACCCAATCTGTCTGCACGACGCGCAAGAATCGGGTCGGCTTTAGGGCCAAGAACTGCTACTTTCGGCTATGTCCAAAACGAGTCTTCAGGAGCCGTAAATGAACCAGGTTTTCGCGGCGGGATGTGCCCTGCACCTCTACAAGCCGGACTTGGCTGAAAAGGTGCTGAAGTTCCTCATGCAGGATCTTCCCGGGTTGACGGCTCATTACACCTGTTGCCACCACGAGCCCAATCTTCCGGCCGATACGCGGGTGATCAATATCTGCCCCGGCTGCGACAAGCGTTATCGCACTCTCTACGAAGGGGTCACGACGATTTCATTGTGGGAGTTGCTGGCGGAGAGCGAGGGTTTTCCTTTTCCAGATTACGCCGGCCGGCGCATGGCGATCCACGACGCCTGCCCGACCCGCGACCAGGCGCGGGTACACAAGGCTATACGAACCCTGCTACAAAGAATGAACATCGAGTTGTTGGAGCCGGCCAAGACCGGCACGTACTCGGTTTGTTGCGGCGACAGTTTCTTCGGGACCATTCCGGTGGAGAAGGTCAAAATCCAAATGAGCAAACGTGCGGCACAGATGCCGGTCGAAAACGTTGTGGTCTACTGCGTGTCCTGCATCAAGTCGATGTCCATTGGCGGCAAGCGGCCGCGCTACCTGGTTGATCTGCTGTTTGGGGAGGAAACGGTGCCGGGGGTGGTTGAGCCCGATTTGTGGCACGCACAAGTGGACGAGTTCATTGCGGCACACTGACGGTAGGACTCTCACTCCCTTGCATGCATTTTCACAAACTCACAGATCTCGTCCATCGCCTGTTTCGCCTCGGGGAACAACGGTGACATTATCGGAAATGCGTGGACCATTCTGGGCCACACACTGAGTGTTACGTTCGCGCCGTCTTGCTCCGCCTTTTTTGCCACGTTCACGCAGTCGTCCAAGTGAATCTCGTGGCTCCCCGCGCAGACTAGCAGGGGAGGTGTGTCTCCGTAGTCTCCGAACAGTGGAGATACCAGCGGGTCGGTCGGATCGTGATCCCCTATGTAGTACCCCGTCCAACGGGTGGCCGAACCCTCTGGCGCGATGTCTCGCTTGAGATTGTAGGTGAAGGATTCAGCCTCACAACGCAAATCGGTTACCGGCGAGATGGAGAATGCCGCGGCGGGCATAGGTATGCCGTTATTCTGGAGGGCGAGTAACAGTGAGAGGGTCAATGTACCGCCTGCTGATTCCCCTCCGACAACGACATCTTTGTCTGCGTAACCTTGCTCCAACAACCACGTGTAGGCAGACACGCAGTCCTCCAAGGCCGCCGGGAATGGGTGCTCGGGAGCAAGCCGGTAGTTGAACAGCAGCGATTTCAGTCCGGTACCGAGCGCGAACTTGGCGACGTGCATGCAGTGCGTATTACAAGATCCGGAGATGAACCCGCCGCCGTGGATGTAGAGGAGGGCCTTGCCGGAACGTTCGCCTTCCGGAACGATCCATTCGGCATACATGTCGCCGATCTGTGTCGCTGACACCTCTGCGCCTTTCGGCATTTTCATCTTTGCGGTGACCTTGTCCACGCCCTCCCTGAAATCCTCAACGGAAAAGTCTTCGTCCACCACCTCGGGCTTCAGCTTGAAGCTGAGAAGGTGGCGGTTGCGGATGAGCCACAAAAAAAACCTGCTGCGTAAACTCTGCATGGGTACGTCCGGAAAATTCGTGTTCAATACACCGCGACGCTTACCGGTCCGGTGTCACCAAAAGCATCTTCTACCTCCACCCTCACAGCCGTCACGTTCACCGGATCGAACCGGTCGAGCTTTTTGTAACCGATAGTCGTACCGTTGGAAAGCTCACGCCAGGAGCCGTCGACTCTGCCGTTGAGTCTGTAGCGTGCGACCGACTGGCCCTGAGTTATGTCCTCCCGCAGCTCGGCGATCGAAACCGTAGCGCCTCGCCCAGACTCTATCTCCTCAAGACGATCTTCGGCGAAGACCGTATCGAGTCGCGCGCGCATGCCTCTTATCCGTTGCACGTCTGTGGCATGTAGCAAACCATCTCTGGTGGGTGGAATGTTCAGGAGAAGCTTGGAGTTCCGTCCCACCGACGTGAAGTAGAGGCTCACCAAATCGTCCACCGATTTCACGCGCTCGTCCTCAGCCGGGTGGTAGAACCATCCCGGGCG
>Ga0180436_10006216_pt1 | contig 10394 bp, 17 predicted proteins | sample SS_ome_2_FD_132434 | JGI IMG/M metagenome (GOLD analysis project Ga0180436, IMG submission 132434) | Hypersaline lake sediment archaeal communities from the Salton Sea, California, USA - SS_3_S_2 metaG | ecosystem: Environmental > Aquatic > Non-marine Saline and Alkaline > Hypersaline >...
AGAGCGCATAGTCTCAAAATGTGTTTTGAAATAATTTCACCAAGGAGGTAAATATGGCTGTTTACATTACAAAAAGTGATGCAAGAGAAATCTTGTCGCGTATGAAGGGTTTCGAGTCAGACTTGCGCGGTGTCTATGAAGCTTGGGAGTATGACTTTCGAGAAAATCTAGGACGACGTAATGCATTGATTTCAATGGCTCAAGAGGCTGAAACCGCCCGTGTCTTGTCAAAAAAGTTTCATGGCGTAATGGCTGATGGTACGCCTGGAAAGGCTGACATCACTATTGATGAAATTGATGTAGAGTTAGAGTGTAAGCTGACTAGTGGTTCTCGCAGCGGAAACTCTGTTTCTTTTGACTTTCGAACCGATTGGGAAACTATTTGCAACAAGGGCGAACTAGACTATGTTTATATTCTAGCTAATGAAAGCTTTGAAAAGTTTGCCTTCTTGTTTTTTGAAGGCCTTACACCCGATGACTTCTTTGCCCCTGCAAGCGGTTCTCGAGGAAAGTCTCGTATGAACAAAGAAAAGGGGATGAAGAAGTGTACTCCACTCTTTGGAGCCTTTGTCAGGCGAAATGATGCATATATTGACGCACTTAATGCTGACATCGAAGAAGCAACTACAAAGTTCAAGGACAGAATGTATGAGCTTCATAATCGCTCTGTTTCTACTAAAAAGCAGCGTGATAGAATTCGTTATCTCATTGCTTCTGAAATGGGCCGTCTTGAAAAGAAAATGGCGAAGCTCCAGGAGCGAATTTCTTACTGGGAAGACTCTCCTGACAGTTTTACTTTCATTCTCGAGAGTTTGAATTAATTGCATATTGAGTGCAAGCGCAACCTAATTAATGTATAATACTTATGCCAACATACAGGAGATACAATGAAAATCAATGTGGCAATCGATGAAATCCCGTTCGGAACTTCTATCCAGGACGTTACTGTCCCTGATGTTCTAAAAAAGCGAATTCCAACAGGTCTAGAGTACTTCGATGCTGCAATTGGCGGCGAAGGCTTTACGCCCTCTATGGTGACGCTTTTTACTGGTACGCCTGGATGCGGAAAAACTACCATGATGTTGACTCTTGCAAATTCTCTGCAAGGCCACGGTGCACAGGTAGTCTTCAATACAGCTGAAGAGTCTCTTCACCAGGTAAAGATGACAACTGATCGTCTTCGACTTCGTAATTCGTTTATGGTCGGCGGTTTAGACAATGTCGAAACTCTGCTTAAGGGTTGCGACAAGGTTCGTGCTGCTAATCCCGATCGTCCATTCTTTCTAATCGTTGACTCTTTGCAGTGTATGAACGACGGTTATTTTAAGAGCGGTCGTATTACTTCTGCAACAAGTGAACGTGCCCTGCAGATGATTACCAACTATGCAAAGGAGCATGCCTGTAATATTCTTGTAATCGGACAGGTTACTAAGGATGGCAAGATGGCTGGCTCTAACAAGCTTAAGCACATGGTTGATTCTCATATCCACCTCTCTGTTGAAGAGAAGGATGAAGATCTGCGTGGGTGCCGCGTTCTTGAAACACAGAAGAATCGTTTCGGTGGTTGTGGTCATATCGTCTTCCTCAACCTTCGCAAGAGCGGTTTTCAGGAAGTGGCGCGAATCTCTGCGGCAGGTATTTAATCAATATTCCTCGAGGCAGTTTTTCCTCGAGGAATATAAATAACCTTGCTAAGACGAGAGGGCCATATGACAAAAATCTTAAAGACAGCAGCTATGTGCTTAGCTGCCACATCAGTTGTAATTTTATTTGCGCTTATTGCGCCAGATATCCAGGAAGAAGTAGCTACAGATTATGTTGCAGAACCATACAATACACAATACGTTCTGCAGGACTTAGTCAAGACATACGAAGTTACTGAAGATACTGGAATATTTTTATCTGACGGCCGCAGGGTCGACTACTGTGAATACGAATAGAGGTAGTTATGAACATGGTGACTGTAGTACAATACTGTAACTAAGGTTGCTCCTAGACAAGATACAACTCCGTATCATGTAGTTGCTTTTGTGAAGCGAGGTAATCATATCGTCGCTGCAGCAAATAACGAAAAGTCTTCTCCTAAGTTTCTTAGGTTTTATGCAAAGGGTTGTACTACGCGTGCGTATACCGGTCATGCTGAAATGATCCTTTGCGACAAGCTCAAGGGTGATATAAAGGGTAAGACTGTGTATGTTGCTAGGTTTTTACGTGACGGAACGCCCACAATGGCACGGCCATGCAAGCATTGCCAGCGTCATCTCTTTGAGCATGGCGTTCGGCGTGTTCGGTATACCGACTGGAATGGGAAGTGGAAGAAGATGAAGATTGTGGAAGTTCCTTATTGAGTGCAAAAGTAACAAAAGAAGAGTAAAGTAACAAAACAAAGAGGAGGAAATATGAAAAAGCTTCATCCCAACATCATAACGCTGGGCAACCCCCAGATGGTAACGAATTCTCAACGTGATCGTCACAACGATAATATTAACAACTATAATAACAATTATAGTGATGGGTCAATTTGTTTTTTTGGTGTCGAAATTGACTTCGAGTGGAATAACAAAGAAAAGAGTTGGCAATGCAGCTTTCCACACATGGTAAGCAATGAAGATCTTGTAAATGCACTTGACAGACTTTACAAGATTCTTGATGATTCGACTATTGCTTCTACAGTAGAAGTTTTTTCTGACGAAGTTGAATTGGAATATATCGACTTTATTGAAAAATATGGACGTGATAATTCTCGTTCTCCTATTTTTTATGACGGAGAAACTGGGGCATGGGTCGCCGCACGAGGTAGTAAATATCTTGCAATTAAGGTTAACAAAGGAACTTCTGGAAATTCTGAAGACTGGATTCTTACACCAGAAATTAGAAGCTTTGATCATGATGATGTAGTTTACTTTTACGATGACTGGATGTGAAAATGTATTGTGTAACAATCTATGACAGAAAAAAGCTTTGCGATGTAGGCCCTGCTTTTTTCAGGCACTAATGAAAAATACAGCTCTCTTTCAGACGCAAAAGATGCAGCGACCTCCTGGATTAATCAGCAACCGAATTCAGAAGATTTACAAATCAATGCACAGATCATAGGATGTCTATAGTTTTCGAACTTTAAGTTCAAAAGTAATAGATATTACTATGACAATTAAAAAATGTAAATTATGCAATGTTTATGAAGTAAAGTCAATTAAGGGTTACAATTCTCATATAGTCAGAAAACATTCTGGAAATAAAATTTGCTGACGTCGCCTAGTGGTCGATGGCACCGGATTTGTAATCCGGATGGGAAACCTCGTCGTGAGTTCGAATCTCACCGTCAGCTCCATTTTAGAAGCGTGTCCGCGTGGTTGAAGGAATTTAAATGGAAATGTTTCCTTTTAAAATAAAGATATTGTTCAAAGAAGATATAGAAAAGTTAGAATTGGAAGCGACCCGGCTGGATGAGGACACCGCCTTGAAAGCGGCTGGAGTTTAAAAGCTCTTCGGGGTTCGAGTCCCCGCGCTTCCGCCACTACTCAATTAAGGCAGGTGATAAAATGTATCCTAAGTTTTTTCAAACCATGATGGGAAGGTCCTTCTTTGAAGGTCAAGTCCCAAGACTTATCAAGGCACTTGAGAAACTAGCTTGTGAGCTACAGCGTTACAATGATGCACAAGAAAGAAAAAAAGAAGAGGAAGAGAAATGAGTATGAACCTCCGCGTGGAAGCAACTGTCGATGCTATGTCCAAGGTCGGATTTCATAAAGTGAGAGAAACATTCGATCTCTGGCAAACACCTACAATTGTTACACGTTCAATTCTTGAGAATGAAACAATTGAAGAAATAGTTGGAGCATATGCACAGTGGTGCTTCGAACGAAATAGTGAGAATGCTCAAGATCATTTAAACACTTTGAATCGATGGCTTGACAATCATTCAGCATGGGATATCGAGTTTTACGAAATGTAGCAAAGGATAAAAAAATGTATGAATACAGAGCTTTTGTAAGAAAAGTTTATGACGGCGATACTATTACTGTTGATATTGACTTGGGTTTCGAAGTGATGTTAAAGAATCAGAAGCTTAGGCTTTACGGAATTAATACGCCCGAAGTCCGCGGAGAATCAAGAGCACAAGGCCTCGAGGTAAGGGACCTTGTCAGATCCCGCATTGCTAACAAGTGGATTATTGTTAAAACTCACCGTGACAAGAAAGGAAAATACGGCAGATGGCTTGCCGAGATTTACGAGTCAGGTGTTGAAGAGTCTCTAAATGACTGGCTTTTAAGTGAAGGTCATGCAGTCGAATTTATGAAAGGATAAAATATGATTTCTGTTACAGATAATAACTTTCAGGAAGAAGTTATTGATTTTAATGATTTAGTTTTTGTTGATTTTTGGGCAGCCTGGTGTGGCCCATGTAAAATGATTGCTCCAAAATACGATAAGGCAGCAGAAGATTTCTCATCAGAGAAAGTTAAATTTGTAAAATATGAAGCTGGCTCTGAAAACTGTACAGCAAAAGCTGCTGAATATGGCGTTCGAGGACTTCCAACATTTTTAGCGATTTACAAAGACCAGGTTGTTGACACCCTTGTCGGCGCTGGTGACATTGAAGACTTTGTCAAGAGGAATGTCGATGAGTGGGGTTGATTACGTAGACATTGTATGTGGCTTGTCTTGGGGCGACGAAGGCAAGGGGAAAGTTACTTCTCACCTTGTTTCAAAAAACAATTATGATTATGTTTGCAGATGGGCTGGCGGATCAAATGCCGGGCACACTATTTACGTAGACGGAAAAAAGTACAAGACCCACATTGTTCCAGCAGGCGTGTTTCACGGAATTAAGTCTGTAATTGGGCCGGGATGCGTATTGCACGAAGAGTCTTTTTACAAAGAACTGGAATATCTATCAGCAGCTGGGTTTGATACATCTTTAGTCAAGGTATCTCCAAGAGCACATATTGTAACAGCAGATCATCGTAACGCTGATAGTGGAGACTATGCAAAAAAATTAGGAACCACTTCATCAGGTATAGGCCCAACATATTCAGATAAGGCTTCGAGAACAGGCATTCGTGCACAAGATGTTTTAGCTGAAGATCTACTCTGGAATGAAAAGTTTATATCTGACCCAAACGGGTTTGGCGCAAAGATTCTTTGCGAGGGTGCTCAAGGAATTTGGCTAGACATTGATTGGGGCAACTACCCTTATGTAACATCGTCTAATACACTTCCTTATGCTGCTTGTAGTCTAGGTTTCCCTCCTCAGAAAATCAGAAAAATTTGGGGTTGCGTAAAGGCCTACGATACTCGTTCTGGATATGATCCTGAATTTCCTGAGTCTCTTGCTGAAGACCCGCATCTTAGTTTTCTTCAAGAAAAAGGTCAAGAGTTTGGTGCAACAACTGGGCGCAAGCGAGCAGTAAACTGGTTAAACATTGATAGACTCATTCGTGCTGTAAACATGACAGGAACAACGCATCTGGTTGTTTCAAAGTGTGATGTACTAGAAGCATCAGAAGTTATCAAAGTAAAATTTGCTGGTGATAGATTTGAACCTGATACTTACATGAACATACCTACTATCTTTAAGTTTGAAAGTTTTATCATTAAGCAAATTAGAGAAAATTGTGAAGAGATTAGAACGATTAAGTTTTCTTACTCGCCCGAGACAATTTAGGTTCTCGAGCGCAAGACATCTTACGCTACGCACGCGCGCGCGTGCAAGATAAATTAGAGTGCAAATAAAATAAAAGTAGCTTAAAATAATCTCAAAGGAAGGAAAAGAGAGATGTTTTCTACGGCACGAAAGAAGGCACGCGAGGCTTTGCTCGAAGAAGCAAAGCGCCAAATGTACAGAAATCAAGTTGTCTTTGCTGAAGATAGACGACCTGTTGACTCTGTCAAGTCACTATATAAGCAGCTTAACACAGAGTTGTTTGAAGGACTTTTGCCTCAAATTGAAGTCAAGATGAACGGTCGTTTAAGAAAAACTCTTGGAAAAGCCTATTACATTATCGAGGCCGGCGGAAAGTTTCGACCAACTAAGATTGAGATTAAAAAGAATCACAAATGGTCTCCTCGATTTCTTAGGAAGGTTATGACTCATGAGATGTGTCATATCTGGGCTTATCACTTCCATAATGAAAAAGGCCATGGAAAGATGTTCTGGGCTAAAATGAAAGAGCTAGGTTATCCTAAGACTCATGTCTGGGATGATGCACTACCCTGTGAAAAAGATATTTGGTCTTGAGTGTAAAAGACCTAATATGTGATGTAATATACAAAAGTAACTAATTGGAGAAATAAACTGTATGTCACGCAATGATGACTTGGAAATTGAGTCTGGTCCGTACGTTGTACTAAGCGACGGAAGTCTTTTTGATGATGCCTTTGAATGCGAAATTGCTTATATGAGCAGAGCTGCCGAAGACGAAATCTTGGATACGCAGAATAGAGGTTGGAACCCGGGTGATGGGCCAGCTGCACATTTTGATGCAGCAGAGCCCGACCAGATTTATTCTATTCCGCTTCGAGAGATTATTCGATTTTACTTTGAGAATCACCCAGAAGAGGATCCGATGCGATGACTTATACAGCAATTTATTGGAGTACGTGCTCTGATGAGTTTTCTAGAGCAGTTGTTTTTAACGCCTCTTATGATAAAAAAGATGCATGGAATAGTGCTCTAGAAATGCAGGGTAAATATGAGTGGGAAATGCTCGTCTGCCTTGTTCCAGGAAGCCATGAGACTTGGGCCCCTTGTATGTATTAAGCCTCACTTAAGTATTAAAATATCAATACGAGGTAAAAATGATCAACTTCAACATTATTGAAGAACTTAATAGTTTTACTGAAGCAATTGCTGATACCGTTTGTGAAAGTGTTATGTCGACAAGCTTTGACGCGACCTTTAATGACGAATGGTTTGTAAGTGAGATTCGAGAAAGAGTAAATGTTCCTTTCCCGATCAAGCAGTTCTTTAATCTCGATTTTGATATCCCCAACACAATCAGTTCAATCAACGATGAAACTGACAATATTGTAGTGACAATTGCGCTTTTCGTGGGAGATGACTCTCTTTCTATTTCTGCAGATAACAGTCCAGTTGATGGATCACCTGTCGGAATGCATATCAATATCTTCCTATCAGACGAATGTGATCTAAAAAGTGATGCCAACATAGATATTTTTATGTTTGAGCTTGAAAACTCTATTAGACACGAACTTGAGCATATTCTGCAAGAAGAGTTTTCCGAAGCAGTAGAATACCTTGACTATCACAAGATTGATTTTAGATCCTGCAAGGATCCTTCAAATCTCTGTCTATATCTCGTGCAGCCTGCAGAAGTCTCTGCACATGTTCGAGGTTACGAGAAGGTATCTCAAACTCATTTTGACTTTTATAAGGCAGTCATTAGTCTTCTTCGTGGATATACTCAGAAAGGATTCTTATCTGATGATGAAGAAATGCGCGTCTTTTTGTGCTGGAAAGACTGGTTTGAAAGAAATACTTATATTAAAGAAAAGGGAGTAGAGCTATGTGCGAAGTAGTTTCCTTGTCTGAATACAAAAAGTCTCTTGAAACAAAGCAGGCAGAGATTGAATTAGACTTTCTCTATCAGCAAGTAGATGAGATCATGGATCGAATTGGCGAGATTGAACCAGAACCCTTTTATAATAACGACGAAATTGTTGACGGTTTACTTAAGAACGGGCTTCAGCTCGGACCGTCCGAATCTGCGCTTTTTAGCGCATACTATTCCCTGATCTGTGAGGGCAGAGAAGATCTGGCTGAGCTTGTCTTGGGAATCCTTGAGATGAAATGAGTGCAAATAATTCCAATATGATTTAAGATAAAATGGGAGTAACAATGAAGTACTCACTTAAACAAGTAGTTGTAGATAGCCGCGGAAATCGTGGACAGATTGTAGACTTTGAAGCGCTTGATGGAAAAAACTTTTATCAAGTTTTATTTGATAAGGACTGGGCGACCGGAAAAGCAGATTTTATTCCTGAAGACCAGCTTCGGCTCCCGCCAAGGCGCAAGAAGGCCTCTTAGGCGCTTTCTGTTAATCTCTGTTGAACTTTAAAACAATCTATGAGTGTATAATCATTTCGAAGGAGAAAAGAAATGAGTGCTTATATCAAGAACGGCGTGTACTATGCCCTTGATGCTGCAAACAATGAAATGAGCGGGATTTTTCATCCGTATGCTTTCTTTGTCAAGCGTGATGGAGATAATCCGTTTGCTGAGGCTATGACTAGTGGTGTATATAATTGCAGCGGTTGGGGCCTTGAGGCTCATGTAAATATCGATTACAAGTCTGCTATTGGGTGGGATAAAGTCCCGAAAGGTGTTGAGTATTATATTCTTTCAGACTCAGAAAGTGATTATGCAGTAACTGCAGATTATGCTCGAGAAAATTATGAGCTTCTTTTCTCATCTGGTCAGGTTCGAAACATGGTTTGCAACGTTGCACTCGACGTTTTTTACAACACCGGAGAAGATGACTGGGGAGATAGAACTGCTAACCAAATCGAGGTAGACATGACCATGGCAGAAGCCGCGTAATGGGACGAAGAGGAGGCAGCATGAAGCACGTGCAGATGTTTTCTGAACTAATGACAGAAGAACTCGATCGCCAGTTTTGGGGAATGATTGATCCAAACCTTTTTCATGAAATTGCTGAGAATGCAAATAGCAATTTTGACGACATGACAGCAGATGCACAGTCTTTGGCGAAGATTATTCAATATGCGTTGGAGCGTGAATAAGTGAAACAGTCAGCTGGAATTATTCTTTTAGATGTAAGGCAGGACCCAGTAAAGATTCTCTGCCTCAGAGCTTACGCTAATTGGGACTTTCCAAAAGGGCAGCTTGATCCTGGTGAAACTCATCAACAGGCTGCACTGCGAGAGCTCGAAGAAGAGACTGGGTACACACCAGATGACATTCGAATGATCGGAAGTCTTCTCAACACTCCTGAGTCTGTAACTTATGGTAAGGGTAAAAAACAGAAGACAGCAACGTATTTCTACGCTGTTCTGGAAAACTTTGACAAGGAACCCTATCTTCCGGTAAATCCTGAGCTAGGGCACCCAGAACATGATGAATGGCGATGGGTTTCAGTGTCAGATCTTCCTGGCTTGCTTCCCAAGCGATTGCAGCTCATTGCACAGAAGCTGAGTGCAAGCTCTCAAAACTCGTATTAAGATATACACACAATAAAGGAGGTGCACTTTGCATCCAAACATTCGTGAGCTTGTTAGGCTCATTACTACCGATATTCGTTCCAATGCTGACAAGAAGGAGAAATGGGCACAGTTCAAGCGTGACAATGTTGACAAGCTGACAGCTCTTTTGCAACTCCAGGGCAAAGGGATGGACAATCCTGGTGCACTAATTGGCATCGATTTTGACGAAGAACGCAAGCTCATGCTGCTCAACTACACTGGGCAGGCACACAACTTCCTTCACGAGATTGAAGGTGGCTGGACTCCCGTTCTGCGACAGCTTCGTGGTCTGATTGTCCGATATGACGGCACGCCTCGAATGGTGTCTCGTGGTTTCGAGAAGTTCTTCAATTACAACGAGCTTCACGAGTGTTCTATTGAAGGCCTGACTGAAAAGTTCGGAGCAGATACAAAGTTTCTCGCTCGTGAAAAGGCTGACGGTCATATGATCGAATACTTCGTTCATAATGGTGAGCTCTGTGCTTCGACACGCGGTAAGTTTGGTACTGCAAGCTCTGATCTTGCGACGGACATGTTTACATTGGAGAGCTTCAATAAGGTTCAAGCGATTGTTCCTGAAAGAGAATTGATGACAATTGTCGTCGAGCTTGTTCATCCCGATACTCGTGTCCATGTCGACTATGATGACTCACATCTTTACCTGCTTGCTCTCTTTGACAAGGAAGGTAATCGTTACAGTCACAGTGAGATGCGCCGTGTTGGTCTTCTCAACCTTGATTTTACACTTCCCGAAGCACAGAAAATGTCTCTCAACGACATGATTGCTGAAATCAACGATCGTAGTGTCGTTAACAACGAAGGTTGGGTTATGGACTTCGACGGATACCTTGTCAAGTTCAAGTACATCTCGTACATCGGCGAGATGGTTAAGTCCAAGCTGTCATACAAGTACATCATGAACTGCATCAAGAACGATCGTCTCGACAAGATGCTTTTTACTCTGCCCGAAGAGATTCGAGAGGAAGCCTATCGAATGGTTGATGATGTTAAGGCAGCATCTGATCGTGCTATTCGGGCGGGTACTTATCAGCCTCTATACGACTTGTTTAATCCAGACACGGAAGGTTCCAAGGGTTATTTTACTCAGGTTTGTCGGACCTATTGGCGCGAGCACGTGATTCCAAACGGTCTGGATGAGGCTCGCCGGG
>Ga0180436_10006217_pt1 | contig 10393 bp, 10 predicted proteins | sample SS_ome_2_FD_132434 | JGI IMG/M metagenome (GOLD analysis project Ga0180436, IMG submission 132434) | Hypersaline lake sediment archaeal communities from the Salton Sea, California, USA - SS_3_S_2 metaG | ecosystem: Environmental > Aquatic > Non-marine Saline and Alkaline > Hypersaline >...
AAGCCGCGTGTCCGCGGATAGATGGTGTGCCGGCGGAAACCCTGGACCAGCCCGCGCACTACCGTGCGCCGGTTCGCCGTGGCGCGGCCACCGAGTCAGAGCCTGTTCCGATGCGCCTCGTGCACTTGAGCGATCCCCACCTGTCAGATCTGGACGGCTACTCCGGCTGGCACCTGCGCGGCAAGCGCCGCCTCGGCTACCTGTCATGGATGCGCCGACGGCGCCATCACCATCGGCGCGAGGTGCTCGAACAGTTGTGCACGCAGGTGCGGCAGGAGCAGGCCGACGTCATAGCCGTGACCGGCGATCTCGTGCAATTGGGCCTGCCCGATGAAATCGCCCAGGCGCGGGACTGGTTGAACAGCTTGGGTCCCGCACCAATCGCGCTTGTCCCGGGCAACCACGATTTGTACCGTGACGACGCCGTTGATTGTGTCCTGGCCTCGTGGTCGGAACACCTGCACCTCGGTGAAGCGGCGCGCGCGGCTTTTCCGAGCCGCTTCGATTGCGGTGCGCTGACCATCATCGGGCTGTGCTCGGCTTACTCGGCACCGTTCTGGTCGGCCGCGGGGCGACTCGGTGCGGCCCAACTCGCCCGGCTCGACGACATCCTCGCTGCGACCGCGGGGCGCATGCGTTGCCTGCTCGTGCATCATCCTCCCTTGCCAGGGCAGTGCGCTACGCGCAAGGCGCTCGAAGACGCGGCCGAACTGGCCCGGATGCTCGAACGCCACGGGGTCGAGCTGGTTCTGCACGGGCATATCCATCGCAACATCGCCGTTCGGCATGCAGTGCGTACGCACGTGCTTGCCACTGCCTCGGCGTCGAACGCCGACGCGTCGCGCCGTGCTTCCTACCGCGTGCTCGACATCACCGAGCAGCCGGATCGATGGCTGCTCGATGCGCGCCTGATGACGCTCGACAGCGACGGCGGCGGCGCCGAGTGCCGCGATCGCCTGCGCTGTGAGTTCGCACATCGATTCGCAACCTCCGAATGAGTCCGGGCCGAGCAGTTTGCGTCCGCATGGTGCCAGGGCCTGTTGCTCTTTCGTGCCTGGGTGCTGCTGCGATCATTTTCGTGCCCCGGCAAGGCAGAGCGAGCGCGGTGTAGCCGAGCTACATGAACGAGCGATAACGCCGCCGGGCGCGAAAATGGCCGCAGCCCAGCGGGTTGTCCCGGTCAGGATGCCACTCGGCGTTGCAACGCGCTCATTGCGCCTTGATTGGCATCCCGACAGGGATGACAGCACCGAGGCACGAAAGAGCAACAGGCCCTGGTTCTAGGGACGAATCGTGCGGCATGGCCCGCTATTGCGCAGCTTCGCGACGCGGAAACCCGGCAGCGCGGGCGCACGATGTCGGGTCATGACCCGTTCCGGTGTACTTCGAGTCGGTCCGTGCCGCGGCTCGCTCACGGCATGCGATGCACGGCCACCAGTGCGCAGACGAGGACGACGGTTCCCGGTAGCAGGGCCGGGGCGACCGGGCTGAGATCGAAGATCAACGTGAGCTGACTGACGGTCTGCTCGAACAGGTAGAACACGATCCCGACGCCGCCGCCTATGGTTGCGCGCAGGCCGGTCGAGCGCGCGCGCAGCGAGGCGAGCACCAGCGGTACGCCGAGCAGCATCATGCCGAGCAGGGTCAGGGGCAGGCTGACCTGGCGCCAGAAGCGCGCCTGCTGTTCCCGGGTATCGACGCCGGCACCGCGGGTTTCGCGCAGGTATCGCCACAGATCCGCTGGCGACAGCGCGTGGATCGGCGCGATCAGCGTCGCCATCTGCGCCGGCGTGAGGAAGCTCGCCCAGCGCATCTGTTCGAGCCGGCGGAAGCGGATCGTCTCGGCCTCCAGCACTTTCTCCTCGACGCCATGCAACAGCCACTCGTGCGCACTGACGACGTCCGCGCGCGCTGCCCGGATCTCGCGGACGAGGCGGTCGTGTTCGTCGAGCTCGTAGATCTCGATATCGCGCGGGACGCGGCCGAAATCGATGCTGCCGACCCGGATCAGGTGCCGGTCGCGACGGCTCCAGAACCGCGCACCACCGATGGCGGTCTGTTCCAGCGTGCGGGTGCGGAACTCCTGGGCCTTGCGCTCTGCCGGCGGCATGACCAAGAACTGCAGCACGAGCACCACCCCGATCAGCAACAGGGCGAGCACTGCCTGCATGCGCATCAGCATCCAGCTCGAAATCCCCGCAGCGCGCATCGCCGTCAGCTCACTGTGGTTCGCGAGCAGCCCCAGCCCGAGCACGGACGCAAGCAGGGCGCTGACCGGCAAGAGGTCGAGCACGCGCGCCGGAAGCGTGAGGAGCACCACCGAAATCGCGTCGGCGACGGAAAAGGCGCCCTTGCCGACGTCCTCCAGCGCTTCGGTCAAGGCGAGAAAGCTGAACAGGACGAGGAGCAGGCCCAACACCACGGCGCCGGCCTTGGCGAAGTGAAGCGCGACGTAACGGGCGAGCGTGGTATTCAAGCGACGCGTCTCCGACGCACCATGACGAGCGCGCACAACACGGCGGCGAAGCCGAGCGGCGCCCACCACAGGGATCCCACGCTCTCCTGTTCGACCCAGGTGCGGGCGACGCCGAGCAGGTTGTAGTAGATCGCATAAATGGCCACTGCCAGTGGCAGGCGCGCGTAGCGTCCCCGGCGCGGCCGGTGGTCGGTCATCGCGAGCGCGGCGAATGCCAGTATCAGGCTCGAGATCGGCGTAGACAGCCGCCATTGCAGCTCGGCCCGTTCGCCCGGGGCGCGCGCGTCGAACAGCGCCGCGTTCGTTGCCGCCTTGAGATGGTACTCGTTCTCCATGGCATTACCGGCGGTGATGCTCAGCGTCAGGGTGTCAAAACGGCCATAGAAGTCCGCCGTGTCGCGGCCGGTCTTGTGGATCGTGGCGTCGGACAGCCGCAGGCGGTGGCGGTGCGGGGTCACGAACGCCTCGAGACTGCCGCGCGGTGCGGTGATGATCTCGATACTGTCAACATCGCCGGTGCGGATGAACACGCCCAGTAGTTCGCTCCCATGGTCGCGGATGTCCTGGGCGTACACCGTGCGTTCACTGTCCTCGTAGAAGTAGAAGCGCTGTGGTTTGATGCGGTCGAGTTCCGACGCGGCTTCCGCGCGCTCCTTCAGCGCGTACATCTCGCCGTAGGCCCACGGGCGCACGCCGAGCGACAGCGCGGCGACCATTGCCGCGAGCAGCGCGGCGCAGGCCAGGAGGGGACGGTTGATGCGGCCATCGCGGATCCCGCTGGCACGCATCGCGGTCAATTCGCTGTGCTGGTTGAGGCGTCCCAGGCCGACCACCAGGCCGAAATAGAATGCCAACGGTAAGAGCACCTCGAGCGCGATGAGGCTCTTGTAGAATGTCAGCTGCGCCACTTCGCCCGCACTCAGCAGCCCGCCAGCGGCGTCGGTGAGGAAACGCGTCATGCTGTAGGCGAGGAAGACCACGGTCAGTATGATTGCGATCGCGGCAAAGCTCGCACCGATCTCACGAATCAGGTAACGGTCAATCAACACGATGAAGCGGCTCGCGGGCAGAGGGCGGCAGGCAGGGCGGGTCAGCAGCTATGATGGAGAGCACCCGCGATGGCTGCAAGCGGGGATCCGGGGTCTGCTGCTCTGCGCGGCAATGACGGGCATTGCGCGTGGCGCCGAGGACGTGCCGCTCGCCCCGCTCGGCGATGTCGTGTTCGTGCGCGCGCAAACCGCGACGCAGTCGATCGCGGGGGACCGCTTCGACGCGGCCGGCAATCTCTTGTTGCGCAGCGATGACTGGACGATTCGTTCCGACACCGCCGTCATCGAAGGACCTCTTGCCGATCCGGCGGAAATCGAGGTGTCCGGCACGCCCGCGCGCATCATCTACCAGGATGACGATGCCGAGGTGCCGCTGGAAGGGCGAAGCAGCCGCCTGTGGTTTCGCCCCCGCGCGGAGGAGGTGGTGCTCGAAGGTGATGCGAGCGTGGTGCGCGGCGGCCGTTCGGTATCCAGCGAGAGCATCCGGTACCTGCTCAGCCGTGACGTGTTCAGCGCCGGACGCTCGGGTCGGGTCAGGGTAGTAACGACGCCGGATTGATGGCTTCGTCGCAGATGCTTCAGCGTCCGACCTCGGGCCAGGCTTCGAGCAGCTCGAGACGCAGGGCGTCGAACACCTCCGCATCCGGCGCGGCCTGACAGTCGAGCCGCGGCGGGCCGGGCCAGCCCGGATCGGTGAATTCACAGCCGCGGTAGTGGCGTGCCTCGGCGTAGCGGGGCAGCACGTGAAAATGCACGTGCGGGTCGACCATCATCAGCATCAGGTAATTGATCTTGTCGTAGCCGAACAGCTGCGCGAGGGTCAATTCGATATCGCGTGTGACCCGTGCGAGTTCGGTCGACGCACCGACCGGCAGGTCGCCGAACGCCTCGGCATCGCTGCGTGCGGCGAGCACCAGTGCACCGAGCGTGGCCTGCGCGGGGCGCAGCAGCACGACCCAGTGTTCGTACTCACTGAGGAGCGTCGCGGGATAGCCGAACTTCTCGATCGTCGCGTTCACGGGGCAGACTTCTCATACGCCCGCGGACGCAGCCGCGGTGGTCTCCACGGGCCAGCGCGTGACGAGGCGAGCGGCGCGCTCCAGATCGAGCTGATCGTCGATCTCGCCCCAGCTCAAGCCGTCGATCGCACAGGTCGTGACGATCGCTTCCGCGGCCAGCGCATCGATCACGGACAGGTACCACTGGCTGAGGCCCGAGCCGTGTCGCATCATGTACTCGAGCTGGTCGCGGAAACGCGCGCCGCCACGTGAGTCGAAGTGCATCATGCCGATGGATTCGCCGTTGACCGTGGTGCGGTCGAGCTGCTTGCCGACCTGTCTCAGCAAGCCGTCTTCCACCACGACTTTCATGTCGTCGTCGTCATAGCTCGCCTTGGAGTCGGTTACCAGCGTGATCGGCGCGCGCCGGCAATCGCCCAGCAGGCGCTCGAGAACGGCTGCTTCGAACAGGGTGTCGCCATTGATGATCACGAAATCGCCCTGCATCTCGTGGCGTGCGACCCAGCACGTACCCAGGTTGTCACAATTGGCGAAGAACGGATTGTAGAGCGTGCGCGTGGGAACGCCGCGTTCGGCCGCGACGATGCGCTCGATGTGCTCGGCGCCGAATCCCGTGACGACGACGACCTCGTCCACCGCGCAGCGCGCAATCTCGTGCAGCTGCCACTCGAGAACGCTGCGACCGGCGACCGCCAGGGCGGCTTTGGGCGTGCTCTGGGTCAGGGGCAACAGGCGCCGGCCCTGCCCGGCACTCAGGATGATCGCTTTCATGACATGGGGTTTCCGCGGCTGGACGCCGATGGGGGCGGCGCGCGCGACTTTAACACAAATGTCACGCAGGCTTCGAGCCACGGCGCGGTGACCGCGCCGCCGATACCGGGGCATCGCGGGGGGCACGCTGCGAGCGGCGCGACCACGCGCTCAGCGTTTGCCGAGCCGGCGGTTCCACTCGGCCAGGTTGCGCAGCGGATCCTTGACGTAATGGGTGGCTTGCATCAAGCGCAGAATGCCGCGGTTGAAGCGCGAACCCAGCGCATCCATGGGACGATCGACGTCGATGAACAGCACGGCCCGGTACTCGTCGGTATCGTTGCGAACTTCATGCTCGTAGGTGTCGTCGAACAGCAGGCAGTCGCCTTCGCGCCAGCGGCAGATGTGATCGTCGACGCGCAGCCAGCATTGCTCGCGAGCCGCCGGCACGCGCAGGCCCAGGTGGCAGCGTACCAGCGCGCGGGTCGGGCCGCGGTGCGGCGGGATGTGATAGCCGGGTGCGAGGATCGAGAACCACGCGTTCTGCAGGCCGGGAAGGCTGCCGAGGAGCGCCGTGGTTCGTGGGCACGCCGCGCAGTTGTCGGTCACCTGCTGGCCGAAGATGACCAGCGCATAAGTCTTCCAATTGTCACCGCGGGAGATGCGCGCCTGGTCGGGCGAGATCTGGTGGAATGCGGGAATGTCGTCGGGATGCGTCCAGACGGCGTCGAACTCGGCGCGAATTTCGCGCCACGCGGCTTCGAGGCGCGGCACCCAGTCGAATGTCGCGTTGTCGAGCACGGGCGTGGTCGGGATCCGGGAGTGGCGCGCCTGAAAGTCGGCGATGGCGCGCAGGAAACGCTTGCCCGCGCGATGCACCGCGGCACGTCGCCAGCGTTTGAAGGGAGAAGCGTCAGCAGCCATGGCTCGATGTCATCCGTACAGTGCGGGGAGGTCGGCGCAAGCGGCACCGGAATATCGCGCAAGCAGCGCCTGGATCGCTTGATCCAGGTGAACTGCAGGCAAGCTCGCGCAACGACCGATGGTAACGCCGACGCCGTACGCGCGCAGTTCGACTGGCGCGCCCCCGGCCGACCGGGAGCGAGTCATGGCCGGGCGTTTTCACGCGCGGCAAGGATGCGCTCGGCGAGCGCGAGATCCGCGCTGCTGTCGACGTCCACCGCCGCGCTCGGATCGTCGAGCATGACGTACCCGACCGTGGCCCGCGCACGACGCGAGAGCAGCGCCAGCGCGGCGTCGCGGGTGAGCGTACCCGTGAGGTAGCGGGCCAGGGTCGCGAGGCCGAGATGACGGGCAATGCGCCAGGGCCGCTTGCGCTCGCTCTCGATCGCGCGCCAGTAGTCGAGCGCCGCGGCCGCGCGCCGGGTACGCAGCAGGAACAGGTTGGAGCCGCAGCAGGCGCCGTCGGCGAAGCGCAGCAGCGTGCGACGGGACTCGGGCCATGCCGCGCGCACACGCGCCCACGCGACGAGGCCGACGACCACATCGGCCGGCACCAGCGCGGCGCGCGCACAGAAATCGTCGATCAGGCCCGGCGTGAGCAAGGCATGGTCGCCCGTGGTGAGCAGCAGCGGGAAGGTGTCGCATTCGGCCATGGCGGTGACGGCGCTCGCGGCCGGGCCCGTGGCGGGTGCGCGCCACGCGTAGTCTCCGTCCGCGAGCAGGCCGGAGATGACCGGGCTGGCCTCCCGGATCTCGCGTCGCGGGCCGACCAGCAGGCCACCGCCGACGGTGTCGCTCGCGCGTAGCGCGCCGAGCACGCGTTCGAGACAACTCTGCCCGGCAACCTCGGCAAGCACGCCGGCCTCGAGGCCGAGCTCGCGCGCCAGCGCGTTGCCCCCCGGGCGCTCGCCGGCGAGCACGATTGCGGTCAGCGACGGGGCGGATTGCGTGGTCACGATGGCCGCGCCTGACCCGGGGGGCTCAGCCCAGGGCCTTCTCATAGACCCGGTAGCGTTTCGTGCAGCGCCCGCCGAGCGTCGCGATGATGTTCTTCATCGCCTCGTTGGATTCGAGGATCCACGACATCTCGACCTCGACCAGGCCCTTGCGCAGTCCGGGCGCACGCAGCGCCTCGACGACCGACAGGGCGAGACCCGGCCCGAGCCGCGTGTGATGGAAGCGTCGCCGCACGCCCATCAACGGAATGCGTGCGGTGCGCGGATAGGAGAACTTGAGGCGCGCGATGAGCTTGAGCCAGCCGAACGGCAGCAGGCGCCCATCGAGATCGGCGATCGCCTCGTTGACGTTCGGCAGCAACACGATGAAGGCGACCGGCTCGCCGTCGAGTTCGGCAATCTGGATGAAATCCGGCGGGATGATCATCAGCATCTCGCGCCCGATGGTACGGAACTCGTCGGCCGTGAACGGCACGAAGCCCCAGTTGCCCGACCAGGCATCGTTGAAGATGTCGCGCAGGGTCTCGAGTTCCGCATCGCGATGCTTGGGATCGAGCGGGCGCATGTGGATGCGACGGCGCAGCCGTGCCGATAGCGCCGCCATGACGGGAGGCGGCTCGAACGCGGCGCTGATCAGGTAGGCGAAAAGGTCCGCCGCTTTGGCATAGCCGCGGCGCTCGACGGCGCGCGCTTGGTAGGGTCGTGCGTGCGTCATCATGAAAAAAGGCGGGCTGTCGAAACCGTCGACGAGCAGGCCCACTTCCTGGTTGATGTTGAAACCGAACGGCCCGCGCGCGCGGCGCATGCCACGTTCGGACAGCCAGCCCTCGGCTGCAGCGAACAGCGCGGCGAACACCGCGTCATCGTCAATTGCGTCGAGAAAGCCGAAGAAGCCCGTGGCGTCCTGGTAACGTTCGAGGTGAAGCCGATCGACCTGTGCGGTGATGCGTCCAACCGGCATCCCGTCGCGGTAGGCTACCCAGCCCTGCCATTCGAGGTGCGCGAAGACCGGCTGCTTCGCCGACAGGGCCTCCTTGCGCTCGAACAGCAGCGGCGCGACCCAGGCCGGATCGTCGGCATGGACCGTCCACGGCACGCGCACGAAGTCGTCCAGCGTGCGGCGGTCGTCGGTCGCGCGCAGGTGCAGCTTGCCGGCAGGAGAATCGACCATCGGGACCTGTCAGTCGGCGCGGCCCGGATAGCCGCGGAGGCGGCATGTTAGCCAAGTCGATGCGGTGAGGGAACCGACGCGCGCGCTCGTCCCGGCCGGACGAGCAGTGTTTTATACTGCGGCGACTCAACGGCTCGAGGGGAGCGATATGAAAGCGAAAGTTGCGCAGGAGTACGTGCAGATCCAGGACTTGGAATGGCAGCCGTTCCCGGATGCCCTGTCGGAGGGCGGTATCCGCTGGAAGCTGTTGCACGTGTCGCCGGAAGTGGGTTGCTGGACGGCGATCTTCGATTGCCCGGCCGGCTCGTCGTTCAACCGGCACGTCCATGTCGGCCCGGGCGAGTACCTGCTGACCAAAGGCAAGATGGAAGTGCGTGGCGGTGTCGAAGAGGGCGGGGCGACCGCGCTGGCGCTCGGTTACGGCTACGAGTCGTGCAACGCACGTCACGACAAGACCTATTTCCCGATCGACAGCGAGTTCTACATGACTTTTCTGGGGCCGCTGCAGTTCATCGAGGACGACGGTTCGCCGATCGCGGTCGTCGGATGGGAGCAGGCGCAGGACCTGTGGGCGCAGCAGACCGGCACTGCCTGACGGTCGCCCGCCCCGCGCCGCCGCGATGAACCGTCGATCGGAACGTGCTGGCTCGCCAGGGTCAGCGCGGAGCGCGCGGGGGCGCAACCCGCTTCGAACCGGGCGCGCCGTGCGTCACGAACGACGGGCCGCGGCGCGACCAGCGGCGTGATGATCAAACGGTTCATCAAGGCGTTCCTGCCGCACCAGTCGCGCTACTACCGCGACCGCCTGCTGCGGCGCGTAAACGAACGTCGCCTGGCGAGCTGCCTGGAAGAAGTCGGCGTCGCGGCCGGGCGCATCGTCTATCTGCAGTCGGCGTTCGGCAGCCTGGGCTATTACCCCAACGGGCCCGAACGTTTCCTCCGTCTGCTGCAGCGCATTGTCGGACCGTCCGGTACGGTGGTCATGCCGAGCTTCCCGTTCGGCGGCGCGATGGAGGACTTCGTCGCCACCCGGCCCGACTTCGACGCGCGCGCGACGCCGGGTCGCATCGGTCTGCTGCCGGAGATCGCACGCGTCCAGCCGGGTGCGCTGCGCAGCTGTCACCCGACACATCCGGTCGTGGCCATCGGCGCCGCCGCGGGCGACATCATCGCGGGCCACGAACGCTGCGATTCGCCGCAGGGCGAGGGTTCGCCGTTCGCGAAGGTCGTCAGCGAGGACGCGTTGGTGCTGCGCCTCGACACACCGGCCTATCCCTTGTGCCATCGCCTGCAGGAACTCGTACCCTGGCCGAATCTGTTCCTCGACGAGCCGGTCGCGCTCGACTGCGTCGACATGCAGGGCCGTGCACAGCGCGTGACGACGCGCGTCTACCGCAAGCGTATCCCCTTCGTCATGTACTTTCCGGTGTCAGAGGCAACGACCCCGGTGGCCGCGAACATCATCGACTTCCCGCTGGTCTTTCCCGGGCGCGAAGCGGCGCTGGCCGCTCCGGGTGGCAAGGCGGCGCTGCTGGAGACCTTACTCGGCTATCGGGCTCGTCTCGCGCCGCGTGCCGAGTGGAGAACGGCACGCTACAATGACGCGACCATCGACGCCTTCTCGGCACGCGAATCGATGGTGTTCGCCCTGGCCGAGGCGACCCGGACGATCCAGCGCTACCACGCGTACTACGATCTCGCGTCTCTCGAGGCCGGACTCGAGCAGCAGCGTATCGTGATCTAGGGAAGCCGCCGGTGGAGAGCGCCGTCGCGCAGGCCAGCCGCGTGATGGTGCGCCGGCGGGGCTTCGATTTGCAGGTCGGCGGTGAATGCGGGTGGCGGCGCCGAGCGTCGTGGCCCGACACATGCCGGCATGAACATCCGAGCCCAGGAGACCCGGATGCTAGCAGGAGGCTGGTGCCGAGGAGAGGACTTGAACCTCCACTGGGTTTCCCCAACTGGCACCTGAAGCCAGCGCGTCTACCAATTCCGCCACCTCGGCAACGAGG
>Ga0180436_10006220_pt1 | contig 10392 bp, 7 predicted proteins | sample SS_ome_2_FD_132434 | JGI IMG/M metagenome (GOLD analysis project Ga0180436, IMG submission 132434) | Hypersaline lake sediment archaeal communities from the Salton Sea, California, USA - SS_3_S_2 metaG | ecosystem: Environmental > Aquatic > Non-marine Saline and Alkaline > Hypersaline > Sediment...
AAACACACAGAACGTCATCTGGAGGTACTGAGACTCGAACAGGAGCAGCTGCGCGGTGAAGAAAGCGATATTGAAGCCGAGATATCCAAATACAACCAGGCCATCGCTGATATCGAAAACCGTATCTCAGAAGCCCAGACAGCGGTCACGGACACATCAGCCCAAATCGACCAGGCAACCCGTGAGGCTGAAGTGTTCAACCAGTCCATGGTAGACCTCAAGCTCAAGCTGACCGCCCTGGATGCCCGCCTGGAGAACAGCAACCACACGCTGAGAAGGCTCAATGAATTCTGGAAGGACGGACTGGACAGGCTGGAGCAGATATCACGGGACATTGCCCTGAAAAACAATAAACAATCAGACTCAAAAGAAAAAATTGCCCGGCAGGAACAGAAACTGGCCGACCTGTACAAGCAACTCGAAGCGTTGACGCAAACACTCGAACGCAATGAATCCGACTACCGGGTCATCGATGAAGAGCTGAAAAAGAACGATGACATGATCACCGGTATCCAGAATGAGCGGGAAGAAACCCTCCAGAAGATCCGCCTGCTCGAACTCGAACAATCGCAGCAGGAAATGAAGCAGGAGAATATCGCCAGCCGGTTGAAGGAACGCTACCATTTCGGCATCGGACAGTTGCGGATGCAGTTTGTCCCTGCGGAAGATGAAGAAACCATAAACACTGCGGCCTTGGAAGCGGAGTTGGAAAAACTGCGCAACAGAATCGCCCGAATCGGGGACGTCAACCTGGGGGCCATCGAGGAGTTCGACCAGCTCAAAACCCGTTTTGATTTCCTGGTGGAGCAGCGTGACGACCTGATCAGGGCCATCGACGACTTGCACAAAGTCATCAAAAGAATCAATCACATCACCCAGGAACGGTTTACCAATACCTTCGACGCCGTCAATGAAAAACTCAAGGAAGTGTTCCCCCGCCTGTTCGAAGGCGGCACCGCCAGGCTGACCCTCACAGAACCCAACAACCCGCTGGAGACCGGCGTGGAATACATGATTCAACCTCCCGGCAAAAAGCTGACGCGCATGAGCCTCTTGTCCGGCGGGGAAAAGGCCATGTCCGCCATTGCCTTCATCTTTTCCATATTTTTAATCAAACCCACCTCCTTCTGCCTGATGGACGAGATCGACGCCCCTCTGGACGAAGCCAATGTATTTCGCTTCAATGACCTGTTGAAGGTCATTGGCGAAAAATCCCAGATCATCATGATCACCCACAACAAGCGCACCATGGAATTTGCCGACACCTTGTTCGGGATCACCATGGGCGAAAAAGGGGTATCCAAGGTGGTCTCCGTGAACCTTGCCAAGCAGCAAGCCGCCTAAATCAACGGTGACATTTTTTTTGCTGGTAACACATGAAATGGCGTAAACCCTATCCCCGGTGTTGTATTCCCATTTCCACCCGTTGATTTAGTTATATTTTCATTTTTTCATGCTTGACTCTTTTATTTTAACAGCTACATTACACTTGCAAATTAACTGAACCATCGGGATGTTTTTTAACGTCATCCCCGCGAAGGCGGGGACCCAGGACAGTCAGCCAAGAGCTCACTGGATAGCGTAAAAGCTTCACTTCGTGTCCCGCCCCCGGCCCAACACCACGCCGGGGCAGGCATGCGGGAATGACGCGACTTTCAAGCTAAAACTCCCCGACCCTGCATAAACTAAGACTGCCAAATATAGAGGTGTGAAAAAATGGCCCTGAACTGGTTCAAAAAGAAAAAAGCCGAAGATAGCAACCTGCCGCCGGAAAAAAAGACTGATTTAGAGGAGCAGGTGGAAGAACTCGATATGCAGTCGGAAGAGAAAGCGGCCGAAACCGCACCAGAAGCGGAAGTCGATGCTCCTGAAGACAAGGCAACTGAAGACACAGGCGAGCAGCTGGAAACAGATGCCGCGGATCGCCAGGAGCCTGCAGAGAAACCCAAAGATAAAAAGGGCTTTTTCAAACGCCTGAAAAGCGGGTTGTCCAAAACCCGACAGATTCTGACCACCGACATCGATGAACTTTTCGCAGGCAAAGGCAAACTGGACGACGACCTCCTGGAAGAGCTCGAGGAACTGTTGATCACTTCGGACATCGGTGTCTCCACGGCCATGGACCTCATCGAAACCATTGGCAAAAAATCCGCCAGCATCCAGGACGCAGCCCAGCTCAAAATTTTTCTGAAGAAAGAGATCCTGAAAGCCATGGGAACTCCTCCCACTGCAACAGAGGGTCTGGCTGAAAAGCCGCACGTGGTGATGGTGGTGGGGGTCAATGGCGTGGGCAAAACCACCACCATCGGCAAATTGGCCGCCAGGCAGAACAGCCAAGGGAAAAAAGTGCTCATTGCTGCAGCTGACACCTTCAGGGCCGCTGCCATTGAACAGCTCTCCATCTGGGCAGATCGGGCCAATGCGGATATCGTCAAACACAGGGACAATGCCGACCCTGCGGCCGTGGCCTTTGACAGCCTCGAGGCCGCCCAGGCCAGGGGAAGCGATATCGTCTATATTGACACGGCCGGCAGGCTCCACACCAAGGTAAACCTGATGGAGGAGATCAAGAAGATCAAGCGTACGGTGGATAAAAAGATCTCCGGTGCCCCCCATGAGATCATCCTGGTCCTGGACGCCACTACCGGTCAGAACGCACTTTCCCAGGCCAACATGTTCAACGACGCCCTGGACATCACCGGACTGGCCCTGACCAAGCTGGACGGAACCGCCAAAGGCGGTATCGTGGTTGGCATCTGCAGTACCCTCAATATCCCGCTGAAATACATCGGCGTAGGCGAAGGCACCGACGACCTGCAGTCATTCGACCCGGAAGCATTTGTGGAAGCGCTGTTTTAAGGCCAGGAGCCTTCACCGCCCGTTGCCTCAGGACGCCAAACACACGAATTATATTCTGGAGTCGAGATTAGGGGACGTTTATGATTTTATTCCTTTCCTTATCTTGTACGTCGTTTTAGAAAGGCATAAAATCATAAACGTCCCCTAGTTTCGAATCACCTTTTGAAAAGATTGATGTGTATTCGGATTCTCTCAACTGCTTAATAGGTCACGCTGAAGTCAGCGAATTCGCCGGTATAATCCTGCCAGGAAACCTTGATATCATCGACCCGTGATATGGGCGGTCCTTGCCGGCACCACTCAAGGGCAGCCCTAACATCGGCCTCTCCACCCTCAAAGATGGCTTCAACCGATCCGTTGCGCTTGTTCCTGACCCAGCCTGTTACCTTCAGGTGTTCCACGGCCCGGCAAGTCTCCATGCGAAAGCAGACCCCCTGGACCCGGCCGGTGATGATGGTATGGGCTCGTATCGGGTTGTCCATGGCTCCCTCCTGGTTAAATGTATAATTCATCTCTCATTCTGTTGATGAACGTTTAGGGGTGCCCCTTGTGCGTGCCCTCAGCTGCTATCGATTAACCTTAGTGGGCAGGCACAACGCCTGCCCCGGTATGGTCCTAAACAGGGGGCCGGCCCCTACACGTTTAATGCTGCCTCGGTCATTGAAAAAGGCTCCGTATTCAGTCTTGTGCCAGCATCTCGAGGTACTCCGCCTCGCTCACGATCTTCACCCCCAGCGCTTGGGCCTTTTTAATCTTGGATGCACCCACCTTTTCACCGCACACCAGAAGATCGGTTTTCCCGCTTACGGCGTTCTGCACCCGGGCGCCCATGTAGCGGGCTTGGGTCTGCATGTCCTCGCGGCTGCCGTGCTGCATCTTGCCGGTGAACACGATGCCCTGCCCGTTAACCGGACTGTCAATTGCGGCCGCCTCTTCCTTCAGAGTCGTCCGCTCAAGATTGAAACCCAGGGCCAGCATGTGGTCGATGGTGTCCCGCAAGGCCGTGATACCTTGATGAATGGTCAGGCTGGTGATGCCGCCGAAGCCGCTGATGGATTCAATGTCCTCCTGTTTGGCCTGAAGCAGGTCTTCGAGGGTCATGTGCCTCAGCAGTTTGCGGCTGTCACCCTTGCCCAGGTTGGTGATGCCAAAGGCAGCCAGAAAACGCCAGTCCTCAACCGGCTTGGTGCGGCTGATGGTCAGGGCACCTGCCAGGTTGGCAGACTGCACCGGGCCAAACCCGAGCGCCTCAAAATCGGCCTGCTGCAAGGCATATATTTCCGCCAGGGTGTCAAAACCGCCAGCCACCATTTTCTGGATGCTCTTGATGCCGAACCAGTCAGCATTGCCCAGGGTCTTGAACCAATGACTGATGGATTGCTCGATCTGGGCCCGGCATTGGGGGTTGATGCAGCGCAGGAAGTCGTTTTGCCAGGTCAGGGGCATGGTGCACACCGGGCATGCCTTTGGCAGGTTGACAGCTTCGGCAGGCGTGATGACCTTCTCCAATTTGGGGATCACCTCGCCGCTGCGGATGATCTCGATGTGTGCGCCTTTGCCCAGGCCCTCTCGGCTCACCATACCGGCATGATGGGCGGTCACCCGTTTTATGGTGGCACCGGAAAGCAATACCGGCTTCACCTCCAGAACCGGGGTGACATTGCCGGTACGGCCCACCTGCCAGGTAATATTTTCGACCTCGGTCACGGTGGTCGCGCCTTTGGATTTGATGGCAATCTGCCAGCGATAATGGTGGGTGGTGGCCCCCATGGCCTTTTTGAGCCTCTCGTCGGTCACCTCGGCCACGACGCCGTCCATGGGATAGTCAATGGATGCCGTCAGATCGGCAACAACTTCATCGATGTTTTTCAGCATTTCCCCGGCACTGCCCTCCCAAAAGGCAAGTTCGCTATAGGGGACAAAGTGGACAACCTTTTCCTGTAAAGCCTTTTGGGCGGTTTCGTTGACCGTGTCGGAAGATACGATCCCCACCACCATATTCCGCGGGTGTTCGAAAACATGGGACAGGTTTTCTTGAAAGTAAGATTGTCGCACAACGATTTCTCCAAGGCCATGCCCCCGCCCCCCCACGGGAACGACCCCTTTGGCAAAGGCGCTGCTGATTTCATAGCCTGTCTCACCGTTGCCCCTGGAAACAAAGACCTTGCCGTCATCCCTGCCTGCCAGGCCATCCAGCTTGGGCGTAATTCTGAACAGGATGTTGGTGATGCCGATCTTTTCGGCGGCTTTTGCCACGCGGCTGACAAATCGTTCGAGGTCCTCAGGGGTATAGGCCTTTTCCGTGGACAGCATGGGCACGGGATGCCTGATTTCCTGTTTGCCGCCAAAGGTTTCCGGCTCGACCCGTGTCAGGAAGGGATGGTCCGGTGCGAGCTGCCGGAGGCGTTCCACCAAAGCGTCATACGCGTGGTCGCTGACCAGGGGATTGCCGCTGCGATAGGCGGCATTGCAGGCCTCGAGTCTCTCCACAAGTTTTGCGATATCATCCATTACCGAGCTCCCTGCAGAGTTTTTCGACAATTTGAACCGCTCGCGTACGACCTGCTTTAAATGCCTCTTTTCTAAAACCCGGGTTCCAGGTCAGGGAAAACAGTTCGTCGCTCACCACCAGAATTCCTGCGGCATCGACCCCCAGATGTTTGGCCACACTGAAAAGGCAGGACACTTCCATCTCCACAGCCAGGGCCTGCCTGTTTTTGAAATGCCGCACTTTTTCCGGTGTCTCTTGAAAAGCCCCGTCCGTGGTCCAGACCAGGCCCTGGTGGCATCTGATGGAGTCCTCTTTCAGGATGCGCTGCAGGCAATCCACCAGAGATGTGGATGGACGGGAAATCTCTCCTGGAGCCACATGGTAATGGGGAGAGGTGCCCTCGTCGACAATTCCGCCTGTTGGAATCACCACATCTCCAATGCCTACTTCCGCTGCTAGGGAACCACACCATCCCATGAAGACCAGTTGACTGGCCCCCAAACTGACCAGTGTCTCCATCACCATGGCAGCATGGGGCGCCCCCAGAAATGGACCGGCCAGAGAAATAGTGCCCGGGCTGTCGCCGCCCGCATACAGGCTGCCAATGAACAAAGGCCGGGGTTTGGCTTGGGTAAGGCCCAGAGCAGGTATCAACAATTTAAGATCAGGTTTGGGCGCCGCCATGACGGCGACCGACCCCAGGGTCGGCGAGTTTTTTCCCTTGACAGGTTTTACGATGGGGGTGCCATAATCCATAAATTTTCATTCCCCTTAAGCACACAACCCAGCATGAAACATCAACGTATTACAAAATTCTTTTTTGTTTTAGCATACGTACGATCATGAAAAGTTAATATGATATCCAAACGTGGAAAAAGGCATGTTTAAACCTATCAAAGCCGAGGAGTGTTAACATTGAACAGGCGTCATCCCTGCGAAGGCAGGACACGCAGTGAAGCTTTTGCGCTATCCAGGAAGTGACGAGCCTAAAGCCCTGGATGCCCGCCTTCGCGGGCATGACGTAGAAAAATACCCCGATGTCAGAAATATGTACTACTCAGGAGGAGCATGCTCCGCCAGCGTATCCTTGATGTCGTCGATGGTTTCGTACAGCCACATCACGTCTTCCACGCTCAGGCGTCCTGCTTTCATGGGCGCTCTTTCGGTTCCGTCCTTTTTCAGTAATATTCTGGGGCCGATCTGTACCTTGGGCTGTCCCTCATTGTACTGGTTGATGGTCACCATTAGACCGGTTTCATCGCACTTCCAGCGCTTTAGCACTTTATCTTTATCTGGATCGAACGGCATGAGTCCTCCTATTATGTAAATTGTACCTAAGTTGAGCGTTTCAAATTATAAAATGGTTAGAATGTATTTACTTTCAATGGAACCATCGGTTTTTTCTGTCATGCCCGCGCAGGCGGGCAACCTTCCAGGCTGTGTCGTAATGCGGGTGAGCCCTCATTCCGGACGAATCTCGTCCGGTGGCGAGATGAGATCCGGACACGAAGTGAAGCTTTTGCGCTATCCAGGAAAAACAATTATTACTCGGTTTGCCTCTGATTTCAAATTATTCTGGATCCCGGCTCGTATCCCACGATTTTTTTAAAACCCATGGCAAATCGTGGGACTTGCCGGGATGACGTAATGTGATACAGTCGCCTTCGCGGGAATGACTCGTGTTTTTTGGATTCATTTCTAACTAAATTTTCAATAATCCCAAGCAAATGCACTCGAACACATTTCAACCTGCAGCCGTATTTATTCTTTACTGCAGCATGCGGGTATGAAAATTTAGGCGAGCTTCGAAAAATCGGCAAACTTATCAAACAGAGCGGCAATATTTCCCAGGAGTGCGAGACGGTTGTTGCGGACCTGCACGTCCTCGGCCATGACCAGAACATCATCGAAAAAGGCATCCACAGCATCCTTGAGTTCAGCGATTTTCAAGAGCGCTGCTTCAAAGTTGTTGGCTGCAAACAAATCAGATACCTGATTTTCCACATTCCTGAAATCCGAAAAAAGGCTTTTTTCAGATGCATGCGCGAACAGGGCTTCGTCGACCCGGGCCTCAACAACGCCTTCGGTCTTCTTGATGATGTTGACCACACGTTTGAAGGCAGCTGCCAGGGGTTCGAAGTCCGGAGCGTCCTTTAGGCCTTCAAGCGCCTTGACCCGCAGCCACACATGGGGCATGTTTGCCGTGCCGGCACTGATGACGGCGGCGACCACGTCCTTGGAAAAACCCTTTTCAACAAGGATGTGCGCCAGCCGGTTTTGTATGAAGGTGTGTACCTTTTCAGCGGTCACCTGCAGGTTAAAATCCCCTTTTGATTTAAAGTGCTCCAGGCTTTCAACGATGAGCCCTCGCAGGGAAAAACCGAACCCCTTGTCCTGCATGATGTTGACGATGCCGATGCCCTGCCGCCGGAGAGCGTAGGGGTCTGAAGCGCCGGTGGGAATCAGGTCCACGGAAAAACAGCCGCAGATGGAGTCGATTTTATCGGCAATTGCCAGGAGGGCGCCGGTTTGGGTTGCCGGCAGTTTCCCGCCCGAGTACGTGGGCCGGTAGTGCTCCTCAATGGCGCTGGCCACATCTTCGGGTTCGCCGGCCACACCAGCGTAAACCCTGCCCATCACACCCTGCAGCTTTGGGAACTCTACAACGACCTGGCTCACCAAATCGGCTTTGCACAACTCAGCCGCCCGGACAACCCTGGACTTGAACCCGGCATCCAAACCTTCTGCATCGGCCAAATACGCGGCAAGCGCCTTAACCCTGGACACCTTCTCCTGCATGCTGCCCAGCTTGGCCTGAAACAGAACCCCTTCCAGTTTTTCGTTCCACGGGGCAAAGGAAACCTTGACATCGCTGCGATAAAAAAACTGGGCATCGGAAAGCCTGGCCCGCAACACCCGCTGATGCCCGGTGGCCACCAGATTTAGGTCCCTGGTGCGGGTATTGTTAACCGCGATGAAATAAGGCATCAGTTGTCCGTTTTCATCAATAACGGCAAAGTACTTCTGATGTTCGCGCATGGCCGTAATCAGGATTTCCCGGGGAATTTCCAGGAACTCGTCGTCAAATTTTCCAGCCGTGGCAATGGGGTACTCCACAAGGTTGGTAACGATGTCAACCAATTCCTCATCCGGCAGAACTTTTCCGCCCACAGCGGACGCAGCGCGCTCAACCTCCTGAATGACCATTTTTCTGCGTTCTTGTATGTCCGCAATGACCTCCACATCCTTTAAACTATCCAGATAAGCATCCGCGTGATCGATCTTAACCTTTCCAGGATGCATGAAGCTGTGCCCGTAGGAGTACCTGTTGCTTTTGAGATTGCCCAGACTGAACGACACCGGACGGCTACCTAAAAGCGCCACAATGGAGTTCAAGGGCCTGGCAAACTGAATGTTCAGCTCCGCCCACTTCATGGTTTTGGGAAAGGGCGCGCTCTGGATGACCTCGGGCAGAAATGTCTTCAATAGTGTTTTCGTAGAAACACCTCTTTCCGTCACCCTGGCACTCAGGTAACTGCCTTTTTCAGTATCCTTCTTTTTGAGCGCTTTGACAGAAACACCGACTTTCTCAGCGAACTTGATGGCAGCCATGGTTGGCTGGCCATCCGCATCAAACGCCACCTTTACAGGCGGTCCCATCACGTCCCTGGAAATCGTGGGTTGCTTGGCGGCTACATTTTCAATAACCACCGCCAGGCGACGGGGCGTGCCAAACGTTTCAACCTGCCCATGTTCGACACGGGCCGCACGCAGCTTTTTCTTAAGATTCGATGCAATGGCCGCAAGAGCCGGGGCAATATATCCGGCGGGTATTTCTTCCGCGCCGATTTCAAGCAGTAAATTGTTCATGGTCACCTCAAAAACGTCTATTGATGTAATCCCTGGAATAGGGACGTTTTTAACTTCTTCCGATACAGTCGGCAATAACAAGGCTTCTGTAGCTCTTTGCCGTTAGATGTTGGCTCTTGGCGGCCACCGGCGAAGAGCTAAGAGCAAAGAGCTGTAATTATGCTCCTTTTTTCAATAACGGATACCCCATGGCCTTACGCTGTTTTAAATATCCTTCTGCTGCCGCTCTGGCCAGATTCCGGATGCGCCCGATGTAACCGGTCCTTTCGGTGACACTGATGGCACCCCGGGCATCGAGCAGATTGAACGTGTGGGAGCACTTGAGGCAATATTCATACAGGGGGATAACGAGCTCTTCCTCGACCATGCGTTTGGCTTCGTTTTCATACATGTTGAACAGATTGAAAAGCATGGCCACGTCAGCTTTTTCAAAGTTGTAAGTGGACTGCTCCACTTCCTGCTGATGGTGGACGTCACCATAGGTGATGGTATCGTTCCATTTGAGGTCATACACATTGTCGACCCCCTGCAGATACATGGCGATCCGTTCCAGGCCGTAGGTCAGTTCCACAGGGATGGGCGACAGCTCGACACTGCCAGCCTGCTGAAAATAGGTGAACTGGGTTATCTCCATACCGTCCAGCCAGACCTCCCACCCAAGACCGGAGGCCCCCAGCGTGGGCGATTCCCAGTCATCCTCCACAAACCGTATATCATGCTCCAAGGGATCGACACCCAATACCTTCATACTCTGGAGATACTGCTTCTGAACATCATAGGGCGACGGCTTCATAATCACCTGATACTGGTAGTAATGCTGCAGTCGATTGGGGTTTTCTCCGTAGCGGCCGTCAGTGGGTCGCCTCGAAGGCTGCACGTAGGCAACATTCCAGGGCTCCGGCCCCAACGCTTTCAGGGTCGTGTTGTGGTGAAACGTGCCGGCCCCAACTTCCAGGTCGTAAGGCTGGGTGACAATGCAGCCTTTTTTTGCCCAAAATTGGTCCAACTTTAAGATAACATCCTGAAAATTCATAAAACCCCTCGCTTTATCTTAATTATTTTAAGGGCCTGGAATAATTCCCGATACTGTCAGGAATGGATTTCAAGCCCTCTGTCGTCTATGGATGAATCGAGCAGGCGGGCGTCCGCTCTGGCCGAAAGGATTGTTTCCC
>Ga0180436_10006222_pt1 | contig 10391 bp, 10 predicted proteins | sample SS_ome_2_FD_132434 | JGI IMG/M metagenome (GOLD analysis project Ga0180436, IMG submission 132434) | Hypersaline lake sediment archaeal communities from the Salton Sea, California, USA - SS_3_S_2 metaG | ecosystem: Environmental > Aquatic > Non-marine Saline and Alkaline > Hypersaline >...
CATTTCACTTTTGGACCATAGACTATCGTTTTACCACCTCTGCCAATAGTGTTATGGTGAACAAAAGGCACATGGACAACATCCATTTGATTTTCAATACATCTCGTATAGTGCATCGGCCAGTGATCCTTAATCTGCCCATAGTAAAAACCATCTTTTAAATCATCAAAAAACGGAACTTTAGATATTTCATCTACTTTTTCTCCCCAGAAAACCCAAATGAGACCGTATTTTTCTTTTGTTGGATATGATTTAACTCGGTATCTATCTTCAACAGGTGCAGCTTTGCCGTTTGCAGGAATTAGCTTTACCTTACCTTCAATATTATATTTAAAACCGTGGAAAGGACACTGTGCATGGCCATCTACAATTTTACCTTCGCTTATTGAAGCGCCCCGATGGCAGCATTTATCAATAATACAAGCTATTTCGTCATTGTCCGTTCTCCAGAAAGCTAATTTCTCTCCAAATCGCATTACACCTATTAAACCATTCTTCGGTACTTCTTTTGTGTCCAGTACCGCATACCACCGATTTCTTATCATTACGAAATCCCCCTCAAAGCTATATATATTTATTATATTATATCATAAAAATATGTTATAATATCACTTAATATATCAGAATATGAGGACTAGTACTGAAATATAAAGAAAGATACTATTGTTGTTGAATGGTGTTTTCGGTCAAACTGCTGCCACTTAATTAACAAGAAATGAGTCAAGATGGAGGTTACATGAATAAATATTTAAAACAATATAAATGGTCGAATATATTCGCAATGTTGCATAATCAAAAGCTAGATCCCAAAATATGTACTTCTAACTTTAAAAATCGGTTAGTTGTCATTACTGGAGCTACTTCAGGAATAGGCTATGATGCTGCAATGAAATATGCTTCTCATGGAGCAAATATTTTAAGCATAAACAGAAATGAAGAGAAATCAAAAGAATTGTGTAAAACACTTAAAAATCAATATGGTACCGATTGTTCATATATGATTGCAGATTTTTCAAAGTTAGATGAAGTCCATGAAGTAGCAGGTAAACTGTCGGCATTAGGCAGAAACATAGATGTGCTCATCCATAATGCGGGTGTATTTGTTACGAAAAAAACGATAACTGAAGATCATATTGAACAAGTTTTTCAAACTAATTATTTAAGTTCATTTATTTTAAACTACTATACTAAAGAAAAATTTATCAAGCAAAATAGCGGCCGAATAATTTTCGTAAATTCTGAGGCCCATAGATTTGCTGTATGGGGCTTGCACTTGGATGATATTACTTGGGATAAGAATTCCTATTCAGGACTAAAGGGTTATGGTGCTGCAAAAACGGCACAACTACTATCAATGCTAAAGTTTAATGATTATTTTTCTAAATCCGGAGTAACGATAAATGCAATGCATCCAGGCAATGTAAAGACAAATAGTGGCAAGAACAATGGTAAGCTTTATAAATTACATAAAAAAATATTTATAGATAGAAAGGCAAGATCAATAGAAAATTCTTCTGAATCCCTATATTACTTAGGTGTTTCCAAGAGGGTGGAAAAAATAAGCGGTAAGTTCTTTAATCTCACAACTGAAGAAGAACCGGCACCACCTGCATTGGATAGGGAAGAAGCAGAAAAATTGTGGCAAATGAGCCTTGAATTAGGAGGATTAAAGTGAAAAGTGAAAAAAATAAAGTTGTAATTGTAGGAGCTGGCATGGCAGGATTAACAGCTGGAGCCTATCTATGTAAAGAGAATTATGATGTCTTGCTGTTAGATAAGAGTAATAGAACAGGAGGATTATTAAGTACATTCGAGCGTGATGGGTTTTCATTTGACACAGGGCCTAGAGCCTTTGTGAACTCTGGAATGGTAAAACCTATTTTAAAAGATTTAGGCATTGATTTTGAAACTATAGATAACAAGATTTCAATCGCCATAGAAAATCAAATGTTCCGTGTTGATTCGATGGATTCCATTAACGAATACAAACGTATGTTACTCAACCTATATCCAGATAAGACTGAAGATATAGAAAACATAATGGAAAGTGTTTTCAAGCTTTCTGGATACACAAAAATTTTAAATGCCTTTGATAATCCTTATTTTGTGGATTATATGAGTGACAAGAAATTTGTATTTCAAAAATTAATACCGTGGGTATTCAAGTTAATCTACATTTTAAGGAAATTCAAGCAATTCGATATGCCGATGGAAGAATTTCTTGATAGAAAAACAGACAGTCAACCATTAAAAGATATATTGACACAGTTTTTTTTCAGGAAAACGCCTACCTATTTTGCACTCGGATATTTTTACGTTTGGCTTGATTATTTTTATCCAAGAGGTGGAATCGGTGTTTTACCTAATCTTTTACATGAAAAGATATTAGAAGATGGCGGAGAATTCAAACTGAACACACAAATAAAAGAAGTTATTCCATCCGAATCAAAAGTAATCGATTCAGAAGGGAATCATTACGAATATGATCATCTGATATGGGCAGCAGACTTGAAAACGCTATATAAGGTACTTAATCAAGTAGGATTAGACAGCAAGGTTACAAAAAAGATAAATGTTCAGAATCAGAATGTTATTTCTTCCAAACCCGCTGAATCTTCCTTTATCATGTATGCTGCTGTAGATCGTCCACCTTCATACTTTGAAGAAAAAGGTGGCGGACATGCATTCTATACCCAATCAAAACAAGGCTTAGGAAGGGTTCACAGAGAAGAAAGAGAAGAGCTGTTAAAGAACTTTGACGAAAAATCCAAGAATGAAGTGTTAGCGTGGTTAGATGATTTTTGCAACCTAAATACTTACGAGGTTTCAATACCATCGCTTCGAGACTCCACTCTAGCCCCTGAAGGGAAGACGGGAATAATGATCAGTTGCCTTTTTGATTATGAGGTAAATAAAAAAATCGATAAAGCAGGTTGGGCAGATGAATTTAAAGAAGAAATGGAAAATCGAATAATAAAAATTTTTTCCCGATCCTTTTATCCGAATTTAGATAAGGATATTTTATTTAAGTTCTCATCTACACCTTTGATGATAAACAAGACGGTTGGAAGCTCTTGTGGATCAATTGTAGGCTGGTCTTTTGAAACAGAATCACCTGTATTCAACGAATTGAAAGATATGCCAAAATCGGCTCAAACACCTATTCCAAATGTATATCAAGCCGGTCAATGGGCATATGCTCCTGCAGGAGTTCCTATAGCAATGTTAACAGGCTGGCATGCAACCCAAGAAATTATTAAGAAATCAAAGAAAAACAGAAGAAAGATGCCAGAATAATCAACTATTCGCAAGAATACTTTTATGTGAATAGTTCATCAAGTTGCTATTTAACGATACTTATAAAGCTCTTTATGAACAATATAGTTTACTTAAATATTCGAAACGATTTCTTTGACATCTGAACAGAGGCAGAGCAAAATTCAAAATAAGTACTTACAATTGAATTTAGCTCTGTCTAATATATTTAATCTTAAATTATTCTTTAGTTTGTTTTTTTGCTTTGATCAATGTTGCTACTATTGCAATAGCAATTATTGCTATGAATATAGAAACCGTCACAATAACGCTAGTATACTGTCCATTAAAACCATCAGCACCTACATGCTTTATCAAAATCCCGATATATGCCCAAAAAATCACTAGACCATAAGCGATATCCTTAAATTTTAATAAAGTCGTCACTCCAATAATTAGCCCTGCCGTTAGTGCTACGATCGTCCAGATAGGCTCACTTATTCCAAATCCATTCCAGCCAACACTGACTAAGAAAGTTGTTGCATTCGCTATGGTCGCAACTGTAATCCACCCAAAATATATACTAAAAGGTAATTTTACAAAAAACTTTTCTTTTTTAGTTAGACTTCCCTTAATAATGCTTAAATAAATTAGGATTAAAGAAATCAAAATCACTAACATTAACACTAATGATAATGGAATAATAAGATAATGCCAGCTGAATATCCATGCTATGTTTGCTACTGATGAAATAATAAATAGCCATCCTATTCGCTTAACCGCTTGCATATTACTCTCAGTTTTCCTACCAAATAGCCCTAGCTGAAAAAGCACAAATAGGGCAAGGAGTATGTATATCACTCCCCAAATTGCAAATGTGAGACCTGTTGGTGCAAAAAGGTTAGAATATGAATCAGATACTTTTCCTGTGTCCATACCATTAATAGGCAATATAGACGCAAGTGCATTAACAACAACCATAGCTATAAATGCAATAAGGTTTAGTACTTTTGCTACTTTAAAATTATTTTCATTCATGATATATCTCCCTTAATATATGATTATTTTTGCAATACCCTATTAATTAAAAAAGGTAACATGATTGCTTAAAAGCAATATCAATTTTAAAACACGATATTATATATAATCTAGACAAAAACAGAAGTATTACAATTTTCATTATAGTATAATTCATATAATTCAACAAGAATAAATATAATGACATACCAAATTTATGATTTATTAAATATAATCTTAAAATGTATTGAAGATTCTTATGATCAGAAATCAATGGTATGAAGTATTAAGGGTTTTGTACAAAAAATGGTTCTGGTGCAAAAAATCTTGATATAATTTTCTCAACAAGATTTTTTTAACCAGAACCAAAATGCTTGCCGTAGGTAAATGTATTCATATATAAATGTGTTGACTTTTGTATTTTATACGAGGTTTGTTAGTCGAATGGAGTATTCAGAAGTTTTAATAATAAGTCGTTATTTTATGGACAAGGGGCTTTTGAACTGGTATTATATAGAAAAGATTTAGTGGATTCTTTGCACTTTAGCTACCAAAAAGGGTAATTTTAAATTGACGTAGAGTTTCGGTAATTGAAATCAAAAATATTTCGTAGGGCAAGGTAACTCTAATGAAAACTACACAATTCAAAGAGAAATATGGGCAGTACGCATTGGTCGCAGGAGGATCTGATGGATTAGGCTTTGCTTTCGCAGAAGCAATTGCACGGAGGGGATTAAGTTTAGTTTTAATTGCACGTCAAGAAGACCGATTGAAAGCGGCTGCGGCTCGACTTAAAAAAGGATATGAAATCGATGTAATTACTATAGTAGCGGATATGGCTGAGATCGAAAAAGTGAAGGAATTAATTATTGCGCTTAAAATTCCAATTGGTCTACTTGTTTATAATGCTGCATTCGCTCCAATTGGTTTGTTTGAAAACACAAGCGAAGACTATTTGGATCTCGCTGCAGATGTAAACGTAAAAGCACCTTTGCTGCTCACAAAGGCATTATCAGCATCAATGATACAACAGAAAAGAGGCGGCATTGTGCTGATGTCTTCTCTCGCTGGAAATCAAGGGAGTTCGAAACTTGCGACATATTCTGCAACAAAATCGTTTAATACTATTTTAGCCGAAGGTCTTTGGAAAGAACTACATCCGCTCGGTATCAATGTACTTGCTTGCTGTGCCGGAGCAGTTCTTACTCCTGGCTATCAGAAAGCTGAGAAAACCAAACCAGCACCTGGAGCGCTTGAAGCTAGCGAGGTCGCTGAAAGAACGTTAAAAGCCTTGGGAAGAGGTCCGATAATAATTCCTGGAGCAATAAACAAAGTTGGCCATTTTGTGCTTTCTCGCTTATTGAGCAGGAGAGCTGCAATTGAAATAATGACAAAAAACACCGGAGGTTTATCATGAAGCTTTTTTTAGGTTTAATTACACCATTAATCGTTTATGCTGCAGTAACGTTTTTACACATCATAATACCCGTGAAGAGAGTTAAAGGTTATGTAAAAAATGAAGCAACAAGTAAAACTATGAATTACAGGATAAATGGAATATTTGTTCTTGTATCAAGTATTCTCATTTGGTTTGTCCTTGGATATCTTAATATAGTTTCATATGTGTGGTTGTATGAAACGCGATGGCTAGGACTTATTGGTGCGACTATTATAGGACTAGTATATACATTTTATATAGTTTTGAAATACAAAAGCACCGGCAAATCTTTCCTTGCAGATTTTTGGTTTGGAAGAGTAAAGGATTTACAGTTTAAAGATGGCTTTATTGATACTAAGATGTGGCTATATTTAATTGGAGCAGTTATGCTCCAATTGAATGTGCTTTCTTTTGCGGCGTATCATATAATCAATGTTGAAAGTATAAACTTTGGTTTTCTTCTCGGCTGTGCAATGCTGACATGGTTTTGTTTTGATTATCTGCTATTTGAAAAAATCCACTTATGGACTTACGATTTTATTGCTGAACGTATAGGATTCAAATTAGGATTTGGATGTCTTGTGTTTTACCCTTATTTTTATTCCGTATCAATTTGGTTTACCGCTCATCTTCCCAATCCTGGGTATCCTTTATGGCTTATATTTTTCTTTGGTGCACTCTTCATCTTTGGTTGGTTATTTACACGTGGCGCAAACATGCAGAAGTATTTCTTTAAGACTGAGCCCGAGAGGAAATTTTTATGGATAAAGCCTGAAGTAATCAGCGACGGCAAACTCAGCTTGCTTGCAAATGGCTTTTGGGGTGCAAGCCGACATATAAACTATCTTGGAGAAATTATTCAGGCTTCAGCCATAGCATTAGCCTCTGGCTATTTTGGTATCTGGATGGTTTGGTTGTACCCAACTTACTATATAGCACTTATGTTAACCCGCCAAGCCGATGACAACAAAATTTGCAAAACAAAATATGGAAAGCTTTGGGATCAATATACTGAGAAAGTAAAGTACAAGATTATTCCTTTCATTTATTGAGTATGAATTCAATGTGTAAGGCGAAATGCTCTGGCTTGAAAATATTTTGATCACAATATGTTGCGTAAAAAGATTACTTTAAAATACAATTGGATATGATTTAAGATTCTTTTGAACGAGACCCTTGATTTAAGTTATTCTAGGATATAGTCATTATTATATAGATGATGAAGTTATAAAAAGTTATGGATTTTACAAATCAAAAAGGAGTAGTTATGAAAAAAAGAATGACAAAAGCTCTAGTTGGTGGAGCTGTATTGGGAATGATTTGCGTGGTAGGGGCATATATACGTTCTGATTTCACCGCTTCACCTGATTTTGTATTTTCACTATGGTATAATCGCATTATCATCGGTCTAGTCATAGGTGCCCCTTGGACTGAGACAGTAAGAAGCAAGTCGCTTCTTCGTGGAGCGTTACTTGGACTTTTAGTTTCATTTGCATTTTACAGCTCTACAGAATTTACAGAGCATATAAGTTTTGTGGCTGGTATTTTTTATGGTCTGATATTAGAAGTCTGGCTAAGTCATCCTAAAAATCAAATAAAGTAGATATATATAAGGACGTGAACGATTTCGGCTCAAAGTCCTAAACCCAGCGAGAAAAAGTGCTTTTTGAAATGCGTCATACTCTCAGGTCATATAGGAAAATGGTTATGGTGTAAAAAATCCAATATAAATAGAATCGTTGAGCTCTCCATAGTATAATTATGCAATTAAACTATGTGAAGATATTATTTTGTCTAAGAATCTATTCATCTTGAAACACTTTGAAAAGGAAATCATATTGTTATGTTTGCATTGGTATCTGAAGTATCCATTAATGACCTTACCCCAATAGGGTGTCCAGTTTTTAAGTTAGTCTGACAACCTGTTTCGGCTTTTCAAACACATATGATTGCGGTACTGGTGGCTCATAGTTCAGAGAACTATGAGGTCGCACTGTGTTATAGTATCTTCTCCATTGTTCAATAATAATCTTTGCTTCTTTGATTGTATAGAATATTTCTCGATTTAACAATGACCTTACCCCCAATAAGGACTCCAGAAAATAAGAGAGAGAGAACACCTGTTTTGCATAGTATAATAAACCTAATGGAGGCTAATAATATGGCTAGGAAAAGGTATACGGCAGAGCAGATAATCGGAATGTTACGAGAGGTAGAAATACTACTCGGACAGGGGCAAACGGTAGCGCCCGCAGTAAAACATATTGGTATTGCTGAACAAACGTATTACCGATGGCGACAAGAGTATGGCGGAATGAAAGTCGATCAAGCCAAACGGCTGAGAGAATTAGTGAAAGAGAATGATCGCTTAAAGAAGATAGTGGCAGATCAGGCACTGGATATCTCAATATTAAAAGATATCTCCTCGGGAAACTTGTAAGCCCGGAGAAGCGCAGATATTACGTAAAAGCAGCGATGGAGAAGCATGAAATATCTGAGCGTCGTGCATGCCGGGCAATAGGACAGCCAAGAAAAACACAGCGATACAAAGTTATAAAGCTACCGGATGAAGACAGTCTAACACATCGTATTGAGGAGTTGTCCAATAAGTATGGACGATATGGAACGCCGAGGATTACGGCCATGCTTAATAGAGAAGGATATTCGATTAATCATAAACGAGTGGAGCGTATTTGGCGTGAGCAAGGCTTAAAAGTTCCACAAAAGCAAGCTAAGCGTTCAAGGTTATGGACAAATGATGGTTCATGCATCAGGTTGCGAGCAGAACATAAAGACCATGTCTGGAGTTATACCCAATGGGGCAGACCCTGATATGGTGGAAGACAAAACGCATGATGGTAAAAAGTTTAGAATACTTAATATTATTGATGAATACAGTAGAGAGTGCTTGATGATATTTGTATCTAGAAGAATACGATCAGGAGAAGTTAAGGATTGCCTTATTGATTTGTTTATACAACGTGGTATACCAGAATACATACGGTCAGATAACGGCAGTGAATTCATTGCAATGAAGATTCAAGAATTTCTGAGAAGGCTTGGGACTCAGCCCACATATATTGAGCCAGGTAGTCCTTGGGAAAATGAAAGAAGTTGAAAAAGAGAATATTCGGCTTAAAAAGTTAGTGGCAGAATTATCCTTAGATAATGCAATATTAAAAGAAGCATCACGGGGAAACTTTTGAGCCCTGCCAAGCGCAGGGTAGCAATAGAATGCGTAATAACAAAACTCCCAGCAACCAGATCTAGAGCTTGTAAAGTTATTGGACAATATCGAAGCACACAGAATTATCAGCCAAAGCGATTATCTGATGAAGATGATTTAACAACACGAATTCTTGAATTAGCGTGTAAGTATGGACGATACGGATATAGGCGCATCACGGCTCTTCTGAATGTAGAAGGCTATAACGTTAATCATAAGCGTGTAGAGCGTATTTGGCGTGAGCAAGGGCTCAAAGTGCCTCAAAAACAAAAGAAAAGGCGTCGCCTTTGGTTAAATGATGGATCATGTATTAGGTTGAAACCCGAATACTCGAATCATGTTTGGAGCTATGATTTTGTCTTTGATAAAACAACAGACAGCAAGGCTTTTAAAATACTAAACATTATTGACGAATATACTAGAGAATGCATTTGTACTTATGCGGCGAGACATATACGATGGGCTGATGTACAGGAACACCTTGCAGAAAACTTCTGCTCTAGAGGTTTACCAGCATATATCAGGTCAGATAATGGCAGTGAGTTTACCGCTCTCAAATTAAGAGAATGGCTTAAGAAATTAGAAATAACTACAACCTATATTGAGCCTGGTAGCCCTTGGGAGAATGGCTATATTGAATCTTTTAATGGAAGGATGCGTGACGAATTGCTTAATGGTGAAATCTTTGATACTATGAAAGAAGCGAGAATTCTAATCGAACAATGGCGGAAGGAATATAATACAATCAGACCCCATAGCTCATTAGGATATCGACCTCCGGTACCGGAGGTCATCATTCCAAATGAATATCAAGTCTGCGAAAACTCGCTTTCATCGGTGTAGCATTTGCGGGGGCAGGTCAATATTGCTTTGCCAATCAAGATTTTTTTGCACCAGAACCAATTCCTCTGCATTATTTATATCAGCACCATTTGTTATCTTTTTCATATCAAATAACCGTGTGTCCTGCATTGGAAATTTACTGGATTTAACAAAAGACGTCTTGAAAAATTTATCCACACAAAAGAACTTGTTATTGCTTTCAATATACCAACCATGTGTAGATGTTGTTTTAACTGCACCAATGATATCGCTTTTCTGATTCTGTATAAGGGCAACACCATTTTGACTCTGGCGCAAAAAACGATATACGTAAAGCTACATGCATCAGAACTCACTTTTATATTTATTTTATTCCATATATAATTCCTACTGTTCCCAGCATAAATGGAAGTTTCATCATTTTTGGGATAAAAGTTAATTGGCTTGTATCTGCAAATTTCACGTCCCTGATGCCCATATCTTTTATATTATTTAGCAACTCATCAATTGTACCAAAATATGGTTTTAACTTAAATAAGTCTTGAAATACAAAAATGCTATCTTTTTTCAAGACGCGCAGCGCCTCCCTCACCGGATTGAGTTTATTTTTACAATCATTTACTTCATGAAAAG
>Ga0180436_10006223_pt1 | contig 10391 bp, 6 predicted proteins | sample SS_ome_2_FD_132434 | JGI IMG/M metagenome (GOLD analysis project Ga0180436, IMG submission 132434) | Hypersaline lake sediment archaeal communities from the Salton Sea, California, USA - SS_3_S_2 metaG | ecosystem: Environmental > Aquatic > Non-marine Saline and Alkaline > Hypersaline > Sediment...
CGCGCCCAAAAGGCAATCCCCGTAAGTAAGCCCAGGGCCAGCGCGCTGCGTACCGGTTCAAGGTATCTGCCCCGAAGCAGACGCACGTACTGGTGGAGCACCAGCAGAACAACGGTCAGGGCGATGATCGTCTCAACGCCCATCATGGCGATCGAGTAGAGCTTGCCGCTGCTGGCCCAAAAAGCGGCGCAGACCAGGGCCGTCGGCGCGTCCCAGAGGTCGCGCATCAGGGAATAGACGATCCATACAGAGGCGGCTAGACAGAGGACCAGCAGGACCAGACTGAGGGCGATGGCTGGCTGTGCGGGCAAGCCCCGGTGGATCGGTGCGATCAGAAACGCATACATCGGATGGAACCCGCTGGTGGGCACGCCGCTGTTGAACTCGGGGATATGGCGGGCGATCTCAAAATAGTAAAAGGCATCGTCGACCAGATACTGATAGAGTAGGTGATCGAGACCCCTGATGAGATCGACGACCAGGCGGACGAGGGGTATCGCACTCAGCAGCGCGACGGGGGCTCGTGTCGCCCTAGCATGGGGTCTGCCGTGGGCAACTTGAGACAGATGGATACACAGTCGATCTCCCCGGTCCGCCACGTCTTAGTTCTCTCCCGCCAGCATCTGGACGATGCGGGCCAAGATCTGGGCGTGGCTGCTGGGCACGAGCTGCACGAACTCGCCTTGCTCGCCTGTGCTGCGCACCAGCCAACTACCTTGCTGGCCCGACAGCCAGGCTTGCGTGCTCTCGAGGGTGACCTGCACTGTCTCGCCGCCGTCCGATTCCCCTCGCCGCATGACGCTGGCACTGCCCCAGGCGCCGTCGTTCTGCAATGCGGCGGTTAGGGCGGCAGCCGTCTCTGGCGGCAGGCCGGCCTTTTGGAATGTTTCGCTGCAGCGTTCCGGCTCTTGAGCCAGAGCGCGGGCCTCGGTCATCTCGGATGCCGGCACCTGAAAGCGAGGTCCTGGGGCGGCCGGACGTTCCGGTGTCCCCAGGTGCTCGACCAGCTGCTCCCCTAGGACGTCCAGGTCAGGGACATTGGCCAAGCTCTGGCGTTGAGCGTCGAGGTCGGTTTGCTCAACAATCATGGTCTCCCCGAGGTGTACGATGTGTCGGCGCTCGTCTCCGCTTAGGTGCGCGACAGAGAGCACCAGGACACGCGGGGCGCGGGCGGCGGTCTCGACCAGCATCGCGAGCCAGGGATCGAGCGACAGGCTGCCGTCAGCATGCTGGTCGAGCAGTCCGCGCTCACGCAGGCTTTGGGCTGCCTCCTCGGCCAGGCTGCTGATCTCGTCGCGCGAGCGGCCGGCGAACCATTCGTCCAGACCCAGGACGCCCCCAAAACCCAGGATGCTGGCGGCAGTGGCCAGCTCGCCCAGGGAAAGCGGCAGGGCGGCCAAACTGATCTCGTGGCTCTTGCCAAAGATAGCGTTGGGATCCAAGGGACACCTCGCGTGGGAAAGTCTGGCGCTGATTCTAGGACTGCGTAGGTGACGCGTCAAAGCGTCGGGGCTGTAATGCTCTCTTGTCTGGGTCGTATTGAACTGAGGGGGTTTCGGGTGTGTGAGTCGGCCTTTGGCGCGATGCTGCGAGCGACCTATACTTCACTTTGGGCGCCAACCCCCAGGCCGGCGCCCGTACGCTTGCGATAGGAGGCATGTTCCATGCTCGATGTGATCGATCTGACCAAATCATACGGCACGGTCCAGGCTCTGGGCGGCGTCAGTTTCCACGTCGATCGGGGCGAGATTGTGGGTCTGTTGGGGCCCAATGGCGCCGGCAAGTCGACGACGATCAAGATTCTGACGGGCTTTTTGCAGCCCGACGAGGGCCGGGCGACGATCGACGGTCTGGACGTGCTCACGCAGACGCGCGAGGTACAGCGGCAGATCGGCTATTTGCCCGAGAGCGCGCCGCTTTACCCCGAGTTGTCAGTGCAAGAGTACTTGGGCATGATCGCCGAGTTGCGCGAGATTCCCGATACCGAGCGTCTTGCGCGCCTGTCGGAGGCTATCTATGCCACCGGCCTGCAAGAGATGCTGACGCGGCCCATCGGTCATCTGTCCAAGGGATTTCGCCAACGGGTGGGGCTGGCGCAGGCCATCGTGCATCGCCCCAACATGCTCATTCTCGACGAGCCCTCGATCGGTTTGGATCCCACCCAGATTGTCGAAATGCGCAAGCTGATCAAGCGACTGGCCGAGAACAGCACCGTCCTCTTTTCCACGCACATTCTTTCCGAGGTCGAGGCGCTGTGCGATCGGGTCGTGATCCTAATGAACGGCGAGGTGCGGGCGGACGCGCGGCTTGACGACCTGTCGGCCAGCCGCGACGCGCTGCTTCTGCTCTCCAGGACGGTGAGGGGCGCCGTGGCGGCTTTGCTAAAGATAGGTGGCGTGAGCGAGGTGAGCCATGAGCGTACGCCGGAGGGATATGGACAGTATCGCATCAGCGCCAGAGCCGGTTCGGATGATCTTTGTCCCGCCATCTACAATCTGGCGCGAGAGCAGCAATGGCCACTGCGCGAGTTACGCCCCGATGTACGCACGCTCGAGGCCGTTTTCAACGATCTAGCCACGGCGGTGAGGTAGCCCCATGAAACAGCTCTTGTCGATCACACGCAAGGAACTGACGGGCTACTTTGGCTCGGCCATGGCCTTGATCTTTGTGGGCGTCTTTTTGGCGGCCACGCTCTTTGGTTTTTTCTGGGTGGATACCTTTTTTGCGCGCGGGCTGGCCGACGTGCGGCCGCTGTTTCACTGGATGCCCGTGCTCTTGATCTTTTTGGTGGCGGCGCTGACGATGCGCCAGTGGAGCGAGGAGCAGCGCTCGGGAACGCTCGAGGTGCTATTCACGCTACCCGTCACCAAGGTGCAGTTGGCCCTGGCCAAGTTTCTGGCGGTGATGGTTCTGGTGGTCGTGGCGTTGGCGTTGACGATCTTTATTCCGATCACCATCTCGCTGCTGGGCGATCTGGACTGGGGCCCCGTTTTCGGTGGCTATTTGGCAGCCGTTCTTCTGGCGGGCGCCTATGCGGCCATCGGCCTGTTCGTCTCGTCCCGGACCGACAACCAGATCGTCTCGCTGATCCTGACGGTGCTGGTTTGCGGTCTGTTCTATTTGGTGGGGTCGAGCGGCGTGACCAGCCTGGCCGGCGAGGGCCTGGCCCGGGTACTGCGTGCCATTGGGTCGGGGAGTCGATTCGAGAGCATCCAGCGCGGCGTCATCGATCTGCGCGATCTGACATACTACCTGTCGCTGACAGCGCTGTTTCTGGTGCTGAATGTGGTCTCGCTGGACCAAAAGCGCTGGAGCTGGGGCTCGCGAACACAGGCCCATCGCCGAACGATGACCATCACAACGGTGCTCTTGGTGGCCAATCTGATCGCGGTCAATGTCTGGGTCTATCCGCTGCAGGGGATGCGCATCGACCTGACGGAGCAGCGCGAGTATACCCTGTCGGCCACCACCAAAGACCTGCTGAGCGGTCTATACGAACCGTTGTTGATCCGAGGCTACTTTTCAGAAAAGACCCACCCGCAATTGGCGCCGCTGGTCTCGACCATTGACGACATGCTGCGCGAGTACGAGATCGCCGGGCGCGGACGGGTCGACCTGCAAGTGATCGATCCGGTCCAAGAGCCCGAGCTGGAGGCCGAGGCTAACCAGGTGTACGGCATCCGGCCGACGCCGTTTCAGGTGGCCGGTCGCTACGAGACCGCGATCATCAACTCGTATTTCGATATCCTGGTGCGCTATGGCGATCAGAACATGGTGCTGGGGTTCCAAGACCTGATCGAGGTGTCGGGCAATCCGGACGGTACCATGGATGTGGGGCTCAAGAACTTGGAGTACGATTTGACCAGCGCCATCAAAAAGGTGGTCTATGGCTTCCAGAGCGTGGATGCCGTGCTGGCGGCGCTGGATCAGCCCGCTCGGCTGACCCTGCTGGTGACGCCGGACACCTTGCCGCCGAGCTTGGCCGACGCGCCCACGACCATCGAACGGGTGGCCAACGAAATCGCCGGCGGCTCGCCCATGTTCGCGTTCGACAGCATTGATCCTACGTCGCCCGGTTCGCCCGTCACGCCGCAGGGCCTGTACGACGCGTATGGTATCCAGCCGCTGGCTACATCCTTCTTTTCGGCCGACAGCTACTATCTCTACATGCTCTTGCAGGTGGGCGATCAGGCCGACGTGATCTATCCGCAGGGTGATCTGCTGGAGGGCGAGGTCCGGTCGAGCATCGAGTCCTCGCTCAAGCGGCTCTCGCCGGGATTCCTGCAGGTTGTGGGGCTTTGGACGCCTCCCAACACCCCATACCAGAATATGTTCGGTCAGATGCAAGAGCCGATTTCTTCCTGGCAGGAACTGAGCGCCACCCTCTCGCAAGAGTATGAAGTGCGCTCGGTTGATCTGAGCAGTGGATCGGTCTCGCCAGAGATCGATGTGCTGGTGGTGATCGCGCCCCAGGCGCTGGGCGACAAGGGGCGCTATGCCATCGACCAGTACCTGATGCGGGGTGGGGCGGTGGCTGTCGCCGCCGGCAACTATGGCGTGCAGGCCGACCCCATGAGCGGCGGGCTGGGTCTGCGCCTGCTGGAGGACGGTGTGCGTGAGATGCTGATGAGCTATGGCGTCGATGTTCAGCAAGCGCTGGTCATGGACCCCCAGAACGAGCCCTTTCCCGTGCCGGTGATGCGCGAGGTCAATGGCTATACCGTGCAAGAGATACAGGCCATCTCCTACCCCTTCTTTGTGGACGTGCGCGGTGAGGGGATGAACAGCGAGAGCGCCCTGACCGGCGGTCTGAACGGCGTCACCATGGCGTTCTCATCCCCGGTGATCGCCGAAGGTGCCGCAGCGGCGGGGCGGACGGTCGAGACGTTGCTCAGTTCAAGCGTAATGGCCTGGACGCAGACGGCGACCAACATCCAGCCCGATTTCGAGCAGTTCCCCGAGTTGGGCTTTGCGGCCGCGGCCGAGCGCCAATCCTATCCGCTGGCCGTGATGGTGCAGGGTAGCTTCCAGAGCGCCTTTGCTGGGCAGGAATCGCCTCTGTTGCAGCCCGACGAGCCGGTGGGCGATGAGGCACCGGCGCAAACGCCCGAGTATGTGCCCAGCACCATCGAGGTCTCGCCTGAATCGGCGCGGTTGGTGGTGTTCGGTAGCGCCGAGTTTGCCGACGATGTCATCCTGCAGATTTCGGCGGCCCTGTCGCGCGATCGCTATGTCAACAGTCTGATGCTGCTGCAGAACACCGTGGCCTATGCCACCGAGGACATCGACCTGCTGGAAATCAGCGCGCGCGGAACCTATACGCGCGTGTTGGCGCCGCTTGACGAGGGGCAGCAATCTTTCTGGGAGGGCCTCAACTATGTCCTGGCGCTCCTGGCGCTCCTGGCACTGGCCCTTTACTGGACCATGCGCCGGCGCCGACAGGAGCCGATGGAGCTGCTGTCCCCCTCGGAGCTGGCCGAAGAGGAGGTGTCGTTATGAACGCATCGCGAAGGAATCAGCCCAACGACGCGCGAGGAGTGCCATCATGAAGCGACATCACATCATCCTGACTGCCGTGTTGGTGGTGCAGGTGGTCCTGGCGGCCATCATCTATTGGCCACGCACCACCGCTGACGGTGGGGCGTCCAAACTGCTGGGCGAGTTGACCGCCGACGAGGTCGCGCGATTGACCATAGAGGCGCAGGGTGGTGAGCGCATCGTGCTCAGCCGCGAGACGGGCGCCTGGAACCTGCCCGAGGCCGACGGCTATCCGGCGCGGGACGAGACGGTGATGGCCTTTGTGGACAAGATGGTGGATCTGGGTAGCGAGCGACGGGTGACCGAGACCGCGGCCAGCCACGAACGCCTGCAGGTCACCGATGAGAGCTACCAGCGACGCATCACGCTCGGGACGAGCGACGGTTCCGAGCAGGTGGTGCTGCTTGGTTCCTCGCCAGCCTATGGCGCGACGCATGTTCGCCTGGAGGGAGAGGACGAGGTCTATATGACCAGCGATCTCTCGGCCTGGGAGGCCAACACCGCCGCGAGCGGCTGGGTAGAGAGCGGCTACCTCCAATTGGACACCGCCGACCTGCAGCAGGTGACCGTCACCAATGCGCAGGGCACCATCACGGTGGTCCAGAGCGCTCCCGACCAGTGGACCTTGGTCGGCGTGGTTGAGGGAGAGGCGGTCGACCAATATGCCGTTACCAGCTTTGGACAGCGGGCGGCGAGCATCTCGCTGCTCGAGCCGTTGGGCAAGACAGAGGCCCCGGAGTACGGCTTGGGCGAGCCGAGCGCCACGATCTCGATTACGCTGGTCGATCGCACTGTTACGCTGCGGGTTGGAGCCAAGGATCCGCTGGACAACAGCTATGTGATCAAATCCTCCGAGTCGCCCTACTATGTGCGCGTATCGGAGTACGTGGTCAAAGCGTATGTCGAAGATGCGCGGGAGACGCTCTTGCAGCAACCTGAGGTGACAGAGTAGGAAAAGGCGGGGGATTCAGTCCCCCGCCTTTTTTCCTTGACCCCTCCCATGGCGCCGCTATACTCCGCTCGACAGGCAAGTTCTCTGAGAGGAGTCACCCCATCGTGAGCGCCAGCAAGACCCTCCAGATCGCCATGATCGGACCGTTTGGACTCCGCCCCAAGGGCACCATGCGCGTGCGCGCACTGCCCCTGGCCCGCGAGTTGGCGCGGGGCGGTCACCATGTGACGCTGCTGATGGCGCCCTGGCATACGCCCGACGAGCCGCCTCGCACTTGGGATCAGGACGGCGTGACACTGCGCTATGTGCCTCTGGGTCCGCGGGTTCCCGGTGTCGCGCAGTTCTGCGAGACGCGCAGACTGTTGCGGGCGGCGCTGGCGCTGGACCCGGACGTGATCCATTGCTTCAAGCCCAAGGGGCACGCTGGTCTGGCTGCCTGGTGGCTGTGGCAACGGCGCAGATTGGGTCGGCAAAGACCGGCCCTGGTGGTCGACACCGATGACTGGGAGGGCGCCGGCGGCTGGAACGATCGCGGCGACTACCGCGCGAGCGCAAGGCGCTTTTTCGCCTGGCAGGAACGTTGGGGCCTGCGGCATTGTGACGCGCTGACGGTTGCCAGTCGTGCGCTTGAGAGCCTGGCCTGGTCGCTGGGCACCCCGCCTGAGAGGGTGCGCTATCTGCCCAATGGGGTACGCGACTGGACCGGGGGCGAGCGAGAGTCTGCCCGCCAACAGCATGGCCTTGGGGCGGACCCTACCATCCTGCTCTATACTCGCTTTTTTGAGTTTGATCCCGCGTACCCCGTCACGGTCCTCTCGTTGGTCCGGCGGCGCCTACCCGCAGCGCGTCTGCTGCTGGTGGGCACAGGGCTCTTCCCCGAGGATAATGCGCGTTTTTGGGGCGCCGTGCAGGGGGCTGGTCTAGAGGGAGCTGTTGTCGATGCCGGTTGGGTGTCGATGGCGGAGCTGCCCGACCTATTCGCGGCGGCGGATGTCGGCATCTATCCCTTTCGCGATGACCTGCTCAACCGCTGCAAGTGTCCGGTCAAGCTGCTCGATCTGGTCGGGGCGGGCGTTCCGGTGGTGGGCGCCCGCGTGGGACAGGTTCGTGAGACGATTCGCGACGGTCGTAATGGGGTGCTGGTGCCCAGTGGCGACGCGGAGGCGATGGCGAGAGCGGTGGTCGATCTGCTGTCATCAGAGGAGCGGCGGGAGGCGATGCGTCGCGCGGCGGCAGCAATCGCTGGGACTCAGAGTTGGGCGGTGCGGTCAGAGCAACTGGAGACGCTGTACGGGGGGCTACTCTCCGAAGTCTAGCGGCCTGGCTCAGGCTTCCTCGCCGTACGCGCTGAGGTCCAGCGGAGAGATCTCGACTCCGGGATCGGGCTCGCGGGCCTCGACATAGATTTCGCCAAAGGCCTGCTCTTGGGTGACGCGCAGCTGCTGCAGTTTGATCAGTTCGAGCATGGCCAGAAAGGTGACGATCACCTCTAGACGGGAGCGCGCGTGGCGCATCAAGGTGCTGAAACGGACGCGCGGATAGCGCTTGACGCGTGTCAGGATGCTCTGGATGCAATCGGCAATGTGGATCACCACCGGTGCGACGACGTCATCGACGGGCGGCATGGGCGGATGCGCCTCTAGGATGCGCTTGAAGGCGGCGTACAGCTCGTCGGGACTGACCTCGCCGGGCTCGAATCGAGGGCGTAGCTTGGGTGGAGCTGCGATGCGGGGGTAGCTGCGTAGATCGGTCTCTTCCAGTTCGCGCAACTTTTGGGCCACGCTCTTGAATCGCTTGTACTCGAGCAGTCGCTCTAGCAGCTCTTGCTCCCAATCCTCTTGCTCCTCATCGACCTCGTCCTCTTCGCGAGGCAGCAGAACGCGTGACTTTAGTACGAGGAGTCTGGCCGCGATCACCAAGAACTCGGCCAGGCTGCCTGCACTGGCCTCTTGGAGCTGCGAGATATGCGCCAGGAACTGGTCAGCGACCAGAGCCAACGAGACGAGGGTAATGTCCAACTCGTCGCGCTCGATCAGGCGCAAGAGTAGGTCGAGCGGACCTTGAAAGACAGCGAGCTGGACTTGATACTGGGCCATACGACCTCCGGCAGGGGCTGACGGAGGCATTATAGGGGGAACGGGGGTGAGGACCAAGAGAAGACAGATCCCCGGTACATCGAGCGTATCGGGGACCTACACCGCTAGTCCCTGATCACCAGCGGCAAGCAGCCGATCCAGCCGGCGTCGCCGGTTCCGCCGCCTACCAGGTAATAGTGTCCCTCATTGTCGTCGACGGTGACGTTGCCGGCCTTGTCGACGGCCTGGACGATATAGTCCAGGCCCGTTGGGGCGGGGAGCGATCCCTGCCAGGCCCCGCTGGGCGACTGCTTGAGCAGGATGGTGCGCCAGGAGCCGCCGCCGTCCGTGCTGGTCAGCAGGACCTCTTCCACGCCCGAGCCGGTGTCGGTCGCCTGCACCGAGATGGTGGCCAGCGACTGCTCGCTGGACAGCGTCACCTGGCGGATCACCGGCGGGATCCAATCGTCACTGTTGGAATAGTAGATGTTGGCGCTGATCTCGTCATACAGGCGCTGTTTGCCCGCCTGCTGGTTATACTGCCCTGCTGCCAGCAGCAAGGTGGCCAAGCTCTCGCTCCCGGCGGGGGAAAAGGCGTGCGGCAGCGCCGGATACCAGGCCATCTCGCGCAGGGGCACGGTCTGGACGCGTTGCGACTCGGTGAGGTTGAGTGCCGGCCAGGCGACCTGCGGGATAAATGGCGTCCAGTCGCTCAGGTCGTGATAGCGCGCTTCATAGAGTGCGGCGCCGTGGGCCTGGGTGCCCTGCAGAGCAAACTCTTGGAAGAGGCGCGGCTGCACCGGCAGACCCGCATTGTTCAGCGTGCCGGTGGCAGGATCGCCAAAGGAATAGAAGCTGCCCTCGCCCTCATCGTGGCGCGCCAGGGAATAGTCATAGAACGTGACCCGCTGCTTGCTCAGGTCCTCGCCAGAGGCCAGATCGCGCGTCTCGACCGACAGCCCTACCGAGCCCATAGGCTTGCGATTCTGGACCAAGAGCCCGGAGGCGGACCGCCCGGCCGAGCGCATTGGCAGGCCATAGAGGATCATCTGTACCAGGATCTTTTCGTCCTGGGTGTTCTCATAGCGATAGTGCGACCAATAGTCCTGCTTGGCGGCGACCACCGCCTTGCCGATGCTCGTCGTCGTGCCGCTGGTGAGCTGCTCGGTCAGGCAGACCAGGAGCCGTTCGGTCAGGCCGATCTGGCCGTTGAGTAATCCCAGGCCGTATCCCGTGCCGGCGAAATAGGTGGCGCCCTTTTGAGTGAGGGCCTGCGCCAGGTCGAGCGGCCGCCCTCCCGGCGAATCGGTGTCGGGAACGTTGAGCCCGGCATGGCAGCCGACGGTGTAGAACAGCGAGCGTTCGAGCAGCGAGGCGCTGGCGGCGGCAATGTCCGTGGAGGCATCGATACCGACGTTGTAGTGGTTGGCGTGCTCGATCATGACGCGGACGTCGCGTCGCGATCCTAGCACCTTGGAGATGGTGGCCGCATCTGGCTCGTTCTTGGTGGCGATCTCGCTGCAGTCGCTCGAGATGCCGGCATTGCTCAAGATACGGCAAATCTCGGGGGCACTGACGTTGCCCATGCGCGCGCCATTGGGGGCGATGGCCTGATTGGTCACCACGCCGTTGTCGAGCACGATGGCGCTGTTGGCCACAAAGGCATCGATCTGAGCGATGATCTCGCTGGGCCTCTCGATCAGCCGCCCAATGGCCAGGTCGGGCAGGTAGAGTGGGTGATCCCAGCCGGACGGCGTGCTGAACTGGCGGTCGGCGTAAAAGTCATCGGTGAGCACATGCCCGGTGTTGAGCGCCAACTCGGTGAC
>Ga0180436_10006227_pt1 | contig 10389 bp, 9 predicted proteins | sample SS_ome_2_FD_132434 | JGI IMG/M metagenome (GOLD analysis project Ga0180436, IMG submission 132434) | Hypersaline lake sediment archaeal communities from the Salton Sea, California, USA - SS_3_S_2 metaG | ecosystem: Environmental > Aquatic > Non-marine Saline and Alkaline > Hypersaline > Sediment...
CGCCGAGATCCTCTGTTGTCACCGGCTCGCCGGTACGGCGGTAGGCGACCACGGTTCGGCCGATCCGCCGACGTAGGTCAGCTAGGTCCTCGGCCAGCGCGAGACAGGCCATCAGCTCCGATGCGGTGGTGATATCGAACCCGGTCTCTCGCGGATACCCGTCACGACGCGTGCCCAATCCGGAGACAATCGCGCGAAGCGCGCGATCGTTGACGTCGACAACTCGATTCCATGTGATGGTGTACGGGTAGATGTTCAGGCGTTGGAGGCCTCGGCGCGCCCACCCGGGGTCGCTGAAATCCCGCTCGTGCATCAGCCGTGCGTCGAGTGCCGCGGCGATCAGGTTGTGTGCCATCGAGATGGCGTGCATGTCGCCGGTCAGATGTAGGTTGAAGTCCTCCATCGGCACGACCTGTGCATACCCACCCCCGGCTGCGCCGCCCTTGATGCCGAAGGTCGGCCCCTGGGAGGGCTGGCGGATGCATGCGATCGCTTGCTCGCCGAGGTGCCCCAGTCCCTGCACCAGACCGAGGGTCGTGGTGGTCTTGCCTTCGCCTAACGGCGTGGGCGTAATGGCCGTGACATCGACGTACTTGGCGTTCGCGCGGCGAGGCAGCCGATCGATGATGTCCGTCCGAACCTTTGCCTTCCACGTCCCATAAGTTTCCAGCTCGTGATCCTGGATTCCCAGTTCGGCGGCAATCTCGGCGATCGGTCGAAGCGACGCAGCGCGAGCGATCGTCAGGTCGTGTGGCACGGCGCCGGAGGTCAACTGAGATCCTTTGGCGCACCCGCCTGGGCGGAGCGAACGGTGTTTCGTAACAGCATGGTGATCGTCATCGGACCCACACCGCCCGGAACGGGTGTCAAGAATCCCGCGACACGGCGCACCTCGTCGAAGACCACATCGCCGACGAGCTTCCCATCGACGCGGTTGGTGCCCACATCGATCACGATCGCACCGGGCTTCACCATCTCGGCGGTCAGCAGCCGCGGCTGGCCTGCGGCGACGACCAGGATGTCGGCATCCCGTGTGAACGACGGCATGTTCGTGGTTCGCGAGTGGCACACGGTCACAGTGGCATTCTCTGCGGTCAGCAGCACGGCAACCGGCTTCCCGACGATCTGGCTTCGACCGATGACCACGGCGTGCTTGCCCTCGATGGTCGTGCCGGTCGACTTGATCAACTCCACAACGCCGGCCGGTGTGCACGGCACGAATGCTGGCATGTCCGACGCACGCGGCGCTGCAAGGAGCCGACCGAGGGTCTCCGGATGGAAGCCATCCACGTCCTTGGATGGCGAAATGGTCTCGATGACTCGCTGGGTTTCGATCTGAGGCGGGAGCGGGAGCTGGACCAGGATCCCGTGGATCGCCGGATCCTCATTCAGCTTCGCGACGGTATCGAGCAGCTGGCTCTCCGGTGTGTCTTTCGGAAGTACAAGGGATCGCGATGCCATGCCGAGTTCCTCGCATGCCCGTCCTTTCATGCGAACGTAGGTCTGACTGGCAGGATCCTCTCCCACGAGAACGGTTGCCAGGCCCGGCGTGATGCCGTGGCGATTCAGCTCACCTACCTCTGTTCTCAACGTCTCGCGAAGGGATTGAGCGAGTGCTTTTCCGTCGATGATCTGCGCTTCGGCCACCGGGCCTCCTTCTCTGTCGAACCGACTGTCGGCTGTCGACAATCCACTCTTCATCCTACGCCGCGCGTGCCCACGATGCAAGCACGTCCTTCGGATCCTGCTTCCTAGAGCCTACCGGGGGGGGATGGCGTCCGCATCGTCCCGGTAGTCGGTCAGAAGCGCGCGTTGGGATGCTTGAAGGTGCTTGACGATCGTCTCTCGGCACGCGCTGAGGTCGCCTTCTCTCAGCCGTTCGAGGATCGGTCGGTGCTGCTCGGCAATCGGGTGCGAGTTGCGAGCAATGGCCGAAACCACCTCGTGTGTCAGACGACAGTAGGTGTGCGGTTTCTTCAGGGCATCCATCAGAAGCTCGTTCCCCGAGGACTCGATGATCAGACGATGGAAATCCATCTCGGCCCGATTCATCAGAGCGTACTGCTCCATTCGGCTGTGGCGTTCCATCAGCTGCACGCAGTTCAACAGAGAGTCGAGCAGCCGAGCATTGATCGATCCGGCCTCGAAAGCCAATTGCACGGCCAGCGGCTCCAGTGCCTGGCGAAGCGTGTAGCTCTCGCGAATCAGGCGACGCGACAGCCGTACAACATGGGCGCCACGATGAGGTGTGATGAGCACCAGTCCGGCTTCCTCCAACATGCGGAGCGCTTCGCGGACCGTGCTTCGCGAAACGTTGTAGGTCTCGCTCAGACTCGTCTCTTGTAGGCGTTCACCTTGGGCGAGATCGCCGTTGTACACGCCGTCTCGGATGCTGTCGGCCACCAGAACCGAGAGGGTCGGGGGACGTTCGATCGAGAGGTTCCCTCGCTGGTCACGATCATGCATGGTCGTATCTCCTTGGCGCGGTAGTGGGGCTCCGCTGGTTCCTCAGTCTACGGATTTGGTGGACCATTGTCTATCTGTCGACAGTAGCACAAAGAGCGATACGACTTCCATTGCCTCTCGGCACGTGTGTAGAGCGGGATGAGAGAACCGACAGCATGCTGGGAGGCGAGCCCGGCGGTCTGCGCACAGCGCCCTATCCAGCAGTGCTTGGAACGAATCGATCGGTCAGGCGCTGCGCTTTGCGCACAGAGAAGGCGAAGTCATCTGGAATCCTGGTGAGAGGGCTTGACGTATCAGAGAATCTGCGATAACCTGATGCCCACGTGACTTGACACGCGCCTCTGGGACCTCCAGCGCAGCGCCAGGGATAAGAAGCCGCCGGCGAGCGGCTTCTTGTCGTTTTCGGAGGCGCCGCCTATGCCTTGTACCCGATCTGCCGCAGGAACCCCTTCCGCCAGGTGATGCCGGCTTCGTCTTCGACGCCGAGGGGGCTGCCGCCATCAATGACACCGAGAATGCCGCGACCTTGCTCGCTCTCGGCCACGACGACTTGGACGGGATTCGCGGTGGCGCAGTAGATCGAGCAAACCTCGGGAACCCGTCGGATGGAGCCCAGGACATTGATCGGGAAAGCGTTCTCCAAGAACACGATGAAGGAATGCCCGGCGCCGATGGCCTCCGCATTGCGGATGGCCAGCTGTTCAAGAGCATCACTCGTCCCCGAGTGTCGGATCAGGCGATCGCCGGAGGCTTCACAGAACGCGACGCCAAACTGGATTCCCGGCACCGTGTTCACGAGCGCTTCGTGGATGTCCTCGATCGTCTTGATGAAATGGGATTGGCCGAGGATCAGGTTCAGCGCCTCGGGATTCTCGATCGTGACAAGCTTCAGACCCACATCCATTCGCTCCTCCCGTTCTCTACGCCTCGTGATTGCAGCCGCAGTTGCAGCCCGGCCGCAGATGACGCGCCAGCTCGGCTGGATCCAATCCGACGTCGGCTTCTTCACCGGAGTCCATGGTTTTCAGCTTGGCGCGTTGCGTGGCGGCCTCATCTTCGCCGATGACCACCAGGTACTGGGCGCCCGATCGGTTGGCTAGACTCATCTGCTTGCGCAGGGCGCGTCCACGGTGGTCGAAATCAACGCTGATGCCTTGGGCGCGCAGCCGCTCAACCAAGGAGATGCCGAAGGATCGGCCGTCGTCGCCGAGCATGGCGACGAACAGGTCGAGCCGGTCAGCGGTGGCTCCCAGCGTGGCATCTCGCTTGGCGTTCTCCTGCAGCACAATGACGAGCCGGTCGTAGCCTCCGGCGAAGCCAATGCCTGGTGTCGATGGGCCGCCGAGCATCTCGATCAGGCCGTCGTACCGCCCGCCGCCGAGCAGCGTGTTCTGGGAGCCGAGATCGTCGGACATCAGCTCGAACACGGTGCGGGTGTAGTAGTCGAGACCGCGCACCAGGCGAGGATCGATCTGGTACGAAAGGCCGAGGCGGTCGAGCCACGTCCGCACGGCGTCGAAGTGCGTTGCGCAGTCCTCGCACAGGTGGTCGGCGCTGCCCGGTGCCTCGTCGATGAACGGCTGGCAACGTTCCTCCTTGCAGTCGAGGATTCGTAGTGGATTCTCGTCGTACCGGCGACGGCAGTCACTACACATCGCCTCAAGGGAGGGCTCGAAGTGTTGGCGCAGCGCGGTGCGATAAACCTCCCGATCCTCGGCGCAGCCGATCGAGTTGAGCCGCAAGTAGAGGTCCTTCAGACCCAGATCGCGCATGAGTGACCAGGCGAAGGCGATGACTTCCGCATCGACGCTTGGATCGAGGGATCCGAGGACTTCAATTCCGTACTGATGAAACTGCCGCGTCCGTCCCTTCTGAGGTTTCTCGTAGCGGAACATCGGGCCGCCGTAGTACAGCTTCTGGAACGGTTCGCTCGTCTGCCAGCCATGCGTCAAGTAGGCGCGGCAGATCGACGCGGTGCCCTCCGGCCGAAGCGTCAGGCTTCGATCGCTTCGGTCGGCAAAGGTGTACATCTCCTTGGCCACCACATCGGTGGCTTCGCCGATGCCACGGCTGAACAGCTCGGTATGCTCGACGATCGGCGTGCGGATCTCTCGGTAGTTGTACCGGCGAGCCGCGTCACGGACCGCGTCTTCGGCGAGCCGCCACCATGCGGCCTCTTCCGGAAGGATGTCGAACATTCCGCGGACGAGACCCGTCTTCATGTCAGCTCGTTTCCGACATTGATCATCTCGATCAGTGTCTCGGCGGCGGCTACGCCCTTGTTGCCCATCTTGGTGCCGGCCCGCTCGATCGCCTGCTCGATGGTGTCCGATGTGATAACCCCGAAGGTGATCGGGACCGGGCTCTCGAGATTGATCTTGGCGAGTCCTTTGCTGACTTCGCCAGCCACGTAGTCGAAGTGTGGGGTTGATCCGCGGATCACCGCCGACAAGGCGATGATGCCGTCATATCGTCCGGTCTCGGCCATCTGCTTCGCGATGCGCGGCACTTCGAACGCGCCGGGAACCCAACAGACATCCGTGGTTTCCTCAGGCACGTTGGAGCGGCGCAGACGATCGAGTGCTCCATCGAGCAGCCTCCCGGTGATCAAATCGTTGAACCGACTGACGACGATCCCGACCCGCAGGCCGCTGCCGTCCAGCATTCCTTCGAAGATCTTGCCCATGTTCTCCTCCTCGACAGCTCGCTGACCCGAAGAGGTCATCGAGTTGACGGTGTCGTGCCATCCGATCCGTCCAGGTTCTTCAGATCATGTCCCAGTTTATCTCGCTTCGTGGTGAGGTAGTGTCGATTGTGCTCGTTGGCTGGAATCTCGATCGGTACCTGTTCGACGACCTCCAGACTGTAGCCGGCCAATCCGACGATCTTCTTCGGGTTGTTGGTGAGCAGGCGAATGGTGGTCAGCCCGAGATCGCAGAGGATCTGAGCTCCGATTCCGTAGTCGCGCAGGTCCGCATCGAACCCGAGCTGCTCATTGGCCTCCACGGTGTCCAATCCCTGGTCCTGTAGCTGGTAGGCGCACACCTTGTTCCGCAGGCCGATGCCCCGACCTTCTTGTCGCATGTAGACCACGACACCACACCCGGCGTCTTCAATCGCTCTCATCGCATGATGGAGCTGCGAACCGCAGTCGCAGCGGTAGGAGCCGAACACATCGCCAGTCAGACATTCCGAGTGAACCCGCACCAGGACGTTGGATGCGCCCCGCACATCTCCCTTGACCAGCGCGACGTGCTCCTCGTTCTCGATCGGACACACGTAGCTGACGACCCGGAAGGAACCATACTTCGTCGGAAGGTCGGCTTCGGCGGCCCGCTCGACCAGACGTTCCGTGCGCTTCCTGTACGCGATGAGATCGGCGATGTTGACGATTGCCAGGCCGTGGTGCTCGGCGAACGGAATCAGGTCCGGCACCCTGGCCATCGTGCCATCGTCCTTCAGAATCTCGCACAGCACGGCGGCCGGCTTCAGACCGGCCAATCGAGCCAGATCCACCGTGGCTTCGGTGTGGCCGGCGCGGCGAAGAACGCCGCCGTCCAACGCGATCAACGGGAAGATGTGCCCGGGACGCGCCAGCTGATCAGCTTGGGTAGCTTCATCGACGATCAGACGGATCGTCTCCGCTCGGTCCGGCGCCGAGATCCCGGTGGTGATGCCATCTCGTGCATCCACGGATACGGTGAAATGGGTTCCATGGAGCGCCGTGTTCTCGGGGCACATCGGCGACAGCTGCAGCTGCGCAGCCCGCTCTTCCGTGATCGGCGTGCATACCAGACCACGGCCGTGCGTGGCCATGAAGTTGATGGCGTCGGCATCAGCGAACTGCGCGGCGATCACCAAATCGCCTTCGTTCTCGCGGTTCTCATCATCGACCAGTACGAGCATCTCGCCGTTTCCGTATCGCTTGAGGGCCTCCTCAATCGAGATGAACATCACGCATCATCCTTTCGACATACTTGGCCAGAACATCGAACTCAAGATTCACAGGATCACCGCTACGGCGATCTCTCAAGGTCGTATTTTCGTAGGTCTCCGGCACGATCGCACACCGGAACGATCCGGGCTGGACCGCGAACGGCGTCAGACTGATGCCGTCCACGGCCACCGATCCCTTCTCTGCCACGTACCGCGCGAACTCACCCGGATACGAGACGTGAAGCGTCCATCCGGTTCGCTCTCGAACCAGCGCGGCGACGTGGCCGACGCAATCGACATGCCCAAGCACCATGTGTCCATCTAGACCGGTTTGCGGCGTGAGCGGCAGCTCCAGGTTGACCCGTGCGCCGGTCCTCAGGGATCCGAGGGATGTCTTGCGCCTCGTTTCATCCGACACGGTGGCCACGAAGCTGTCGTTGTTCAACCGTCGTACGGTCAGGCACGCTCCGTTGACGGCGACGCTGGCCCCGATGAACAGCCGCTCCCGAATCGGCGCGGCGATGACGAACTCCGCTTCGTCGCGAAGGGTGTGGCGCAGAGTCCCGAGATCTTGAACAATTCCTGTGAACATCGACGAAACGCAGTGTATCTGAACGAATCGCCCTATTCAACGAAGTTGCATGCCCTTGAGCCCTGAGCTACTCTTAGCGGTCAGGAGGTCACAGTGCGAAAACGTACGTTTGCCTTGGTTGGGGTCGCGATGGCCCTCATGTTGTTCACTTGGGTTGCTGGTGCCGCTGAGCCGGCGGTGACGTTCGAGACGATCGATCGTGAGACGCATCGAGACATCGAAGTTGCGACACCGTTGGTGAGCTACATCTTCTCCGAAGACGGCGGCGTGATGAAGAGCGCCTACCTCACCTTCGCACCGTACGGTTCGACGGTCATCGAACTCGTGCCTGGAACCACGACGCTCGAGAGAGAGGACGATGATGCCTTGGTCCGGCAGTACTCGAAGCTGTCGGAGTATCCCTTCTCGATCGCCGGCAATGAGGGCGAGCTCTACAGCTCGGAGATCAGCGAGGGCGTCGACGGCGAACTGATCCTCGAGTTCACCGGCTCCTATGAGGGTGCACAGATCGCCAAGCGATTCACCATCCGGCCTGATTCGTTCTACGTGGTGGACTTCCAGTTGCAGATCGACAATCCGTCGGACGAACCGTTGCCGATCGACGTCGTCCTCGGCAAGCGGATCCTCAACGACAAGTCGCCCGATCTTCACTACTTGTACGACGGCGTGGCGTCGGTGAACCTCCTGGCCGAGGGATCCTACTACGACTTCGGCGGCCTGGGATTGCTCGACAAGCAGACGGTCTTCTTCCTGTCCGCCGAGAATGGCGGTCAGCTCGATCCGTTTGCCCTTCGCGCCGAAGATGGAGAACAGCGATACGGCGTGCGCCTCACCGCCGAGTCCGGCAGGACTGAGCTCGATTCCAGTTTGTACGGCGGACGGCGACGGTACTTGCTGATGGAAGCCGCGGGATTGGCGATCCTCGATGAGCCGGGGGTTGGCTCTCGTATGATGATCCCGGTGATTCGTTTCCTGTCGATGCTCTACAACGCCACCGGTAACTACGGCTGGGCGATCATCCTGCTGACCATCTTGGTTCGCGTGATCCTGTATCCGCTGATGCGCAAGCAGTATCACTCGATGGCCAGGATGCAGAAGCTGCAACCGAAGCTCAAGCAGCTCCAGGAGCGGTTCAAGGACGACAAACAGCTCCTTCAGCAGAAGATGATGAAGCTGTACAAGGATGAGAAGGTCAACCCGATGGGCGGTTGCCTTCCGATGTTTGTCCAGCTGCCGATCATCTACGTGATCTGGCGTGCCGTGTTGTACTCGGCCGAGTTGATCCATCTGAGCCCCGGGTTCCTGTGGATTCCCGATTTGAGTCTCCACGACCCGTACTTCATTCTTGTCGTTCTGACCACCGCGATCATGGTGCTGCAGCAGTATCTCATGTCGCCGATGACGGCGTCCGGGGGAGCTGATCAGCCCGCCACCGCGAAGTACATGGGATACCTCTTCCCGCTGATGATGGCGTTTCTCCTGTGGCGTTTCCCCGCCGGACTGTGGCTGTACTACCTCCTGACCACCGCAGCCCAGGTCGGACAGCAGGCGTTCGTGAACTGGGAGATGAGGCGCGCTGACGGCCCCAGCGGGACGATCGACGTCTCTGCCACAGTCGAATCGGAGGACGATGGAGACGCTGAAGCATGATGCTGAGGAGTTCCTGAAGGAGATTCTGGCACTCCTTGAAGAGGACGACGTCACGATCGAGATCGAGGACGACGTGTCCGATGGACTGTACGTCAATCTCGTGGGAACGCTATTCACGCTTCCCGAAGAGCGACCGATCGTGGCGGCGTTCGAGCATCTGCTTCGCGGCGCACTGCGCAGAAAGCGTGGCCAAGACGCCGACTTGATCCTCGACATCAACGGGGCCGTCAAGCGGCGTCGTGGCGAACTGATACGCTTCTCGTTGTCCACCGCGGAGAGCGTGGTTCGAGAGAACAAGCGGGTTCGCCTCAACGCGATGCCGGCCCATGAGCGGAGAACGGTTCACGTGGCGCTGGCCAACTACCCCGGAGTTCGGACCTACAGCGTTGGGCAGGGGGAGACGCGACGCGTGGTGATCGAGCCCGAAGACGCGTGATGGATGTCCTGTTTAGCGACGAGACGATTGCCGCTATCTCCACGCCGCTTGGCGAGGGCGGCATCGGCATCGTCCGTCTCAGTGGTTCCCGCGCGGTGGACATTGCCGCGGACCTGTTCGAGCCAGCCGGGAACCCGGCAAGCCTACGCGACGTTGAAACCCACACACTTCACTACGGCCGAATCGTGTCCGATGGACACCCGATCGACGAAGTGCTCGTCTCTCTCATGCGGGCGCCCCGGAGCTACACCCGCGAAGACGTGGTGGAGATCAACTGCCACGGGGGTGTCGTGGCGACGCGCGCCGTCCTGGATGCCGTGCTGCGCAACGGCGCTCGGTTGGCCGAACGGGGCGAGTTCACCCGACGAGCCCTCCTGAACGGCCGGATCTCGCTGGACCAAGCCCAAGCGGTGCTCGATATCGTGCAGGCGAAGACCTCGCTGGGACTGGAGGCGGCTGTCGATCGTCTGGCCGGTCGCTTCTCTGCAGCGATCGCCGGACTGCGGACGCGCATCGCCGACTTGTTGGCCGACGTCGAGGTGGAGATCGATTTTCCAGATGTGGACGTGGAAACGGACCGCATACGCCCTCGGCTGGTGTCCGCAATCGCCGATGTCGGTCGCCTGATCCGGCAAGCGGACGGCGGGCGCGTGTTGCGCGAAGGGCGAACCGTGGCGATCGTAGGACGGCCGAACGTCGGGAAGTCGACCCTGCTCAACGCGCTGTTGGCTGAGGACCGGGCGATTGTGACTCCGATTCCCGGCACCACACGAGACACGGTCGAGGAGATCGCCTCGTTCGAGGGGGTTCCTGTTCGGCTGATCGATACGGCCGGGATGCGCGACACCGACGACGTCGTCGAGTCCGTTGGGGTCGAGCGAACCCGGAATGCGATGGCACGCAGCGACCTCTTGCTCCTGGTGCTCGATCGCAGCGAATCATGGACATCTGAGGATCATTGCCTGGAGCAGGAGACCCGAGACCTCCCGAGAATCCTCGTGCGGAACAAGGCTGATCGTCCCAAGTCCCCTGGCTGGCCGCCGGCTGCTGACGACACCGTTGCGGTCGATGTGTCGGCATCCACTGGAGATGGGATCGAGGGCTTGCGAGCTACGATTCTCGAATGCCTCGTCGGAGGTGAGGTGCCCAACCGGAGTGGCGTTCTGATGCTCGATACCTGGGAGCGGGACTTGCTCCATCGGCTTCGCGATGCGCTCGTTGGCACCCGCGCATCACTGGATGTCGGTCTCACGCCCGACATGGTGTCCGAGGACCTACGCAGCGCCTACCGAATCTCGGGAGAGCTCCA
>Ga0180436_10006228_pt1 | contig 10389 bp, 12 predicted proteins | sample SS_ome_2_FD_132434 | JGI IMG/M metagenome (GOLD analysis project Ga0180436, IMG submission 132434) | Hypersaline lake sediment archaeal communities from the Salton Sea, California, USA - SS_3_S_2 metaG | ecosystem: Environmental > Aquatic > Non-marine Saline and Alkaline > Hypersaline >...
GGGCGGGCTTCCTCGCGATCATCGCGATCATCCCGACGATGGTCGCCGAGTGGCTCCAGATCCCGTTCTTCGTGGCGAGCTTCCTCGGCGGCACCGGCCTCCTGATCGTGGTCAGCGTCGGACTCGACATCATCCAGCGCATCGAGGCGAACCTCCTCATGCGGAACTACGCGGGCTTCCTCTCCGGTGACGGCCGAGGCGGCGCCCGCATCAAGAGCCGCCGCGGCTGACGCTCGACCCCTTTCGTTCTTCCGACTTCAACGCCGCATCGATTCCATGCTTCGACCCGTCCACCCAACCTCGAACGACCTGACGACCCGCCTCGCGGGCCGGGGCGTTCACGCGGGTTCCGACGGGGGACGCGGATCGATCACGCTCCGGACGCCGGACGAGATCCGGCGGATCGCCGACACCGGCCGGGTCGTCGCCCGGGCGCTCGAGGCCGCGGCGTCGGCCTGCGTCCCCGGCACCACGACCCGCGCGGTCGCGGTGGTGGCGGAGCGGGTGCTCCTCGACGCCGGGGCCGAGCCGGTCGTCCGCGGACGTCGTGACGAGGCGGCCGGCGAGCCGTTCCCGGCCGCGGCGACGGTCAGCGTCGAAGACGTCGTTCTGCACGGCGTCCCCGGCGATCGACGTCTGCTCGACGGCGAACTGGTCTCGATCGACTGCGCCGCCGCCCTCGACGGATGGCATGCGGACGCCGCGGTCACGGTGCCGGTGGGGCGGGTCGATCCGACCCGAGCCCGGCTGGCGACGGCGGTCCGCGATCTGCTCGACACCGCGATCGATCTGGTCCGTCCCGGAATGCGCTGGAGCCGGATCGCGACGATCCTGCAGGAAGTCGCCTTCGATTCGGGCTATGGTCTCATCGAAGGTTTCGCCGGCCATGGCATCGGTCGGCATCTGCATGAGTCACCCGCGGTCCCCGCGGCGCTCACGCCGGGCCTTCGCGGACGACAGGATTTCACCCTTCGCCCCGGCATGGTGCTCGCGATCGAGCCGGTGCTGGTGTCGGCCGGTGCGATCTCGGGTCCGGCCCGGCGAGCCGACGGCACCGCGTCGGGCGTGCCGCTCGTCCTCGACGAGGACGGCTGGTCGATCCGCACCCTCGACGGGGCCGTGGCGGCGCACGCCGAGCACACCATCGCGGTGGGTCGTCGGGGCGCCGTCGTGCTCACCGATCCGGGCCACCGCAGCCTTCCCCGACTCCTCGCCGTCGAGGAGTCGACCGACTGACCTTCGGGTTCGGGCCGCGGCCTCCGTCGCGTCCCGTTCATCCCTCACGCATCGATTCAGAGTTCATCGACCGACCCCCACGAACAGAAGTCAACTGGAGACCCATGGCCAAGGAGGACAAGATCACGCTCGACGCAGAGGTCGTGGAAGCACTGCCGGACGCCCGCTTCAAGGTGAAGCTGGAGAACGGTCAGGAGCTCCTCGCCTACGTCAGCGGCAAGATGCGGAAGTTCTTCATCCGCATCCTCCCCGGCGACCGGGTCACGGTCGAACTCAGCCCGTACGACCTCACCAAGGGTCGCATCACGTACCGCCACTAGCCCTCGTCACTGGCTTTCGTCCTGGGTCCCCGCAGACCCCCGTTCCAGGGTCCTCCCGGACCCCCAACCGCACAGGTGATTTCATGAAGGTCCGCAGCAGCATCAAGCGACGCACCAAGGACTGCCAGATCGTGATCCGCAAGGGAAAGCGGTTCGTGATCAACAAGAAGAACCCCCGTCTGAAGCAGCGGCAGGGCTGAAGCCCTCGACCGATCAGGAGCACGCGCATGCCTCGTCTCGCCGGCGTCGACATCCCCGAACGCAAGAAGATTCTCTACTCCCTGCAGTACATCCACGGCATCGGACCCAGGTTCGCCGCCGAGATCTGCGAGCAGACGGGAATCGATCCCGATCGCAAGGCCAATGAGCTGAACGATCAGGAACTGTCCTCCATCAACGCGCTTCTCGACACGAACTACGTGGTCGAGGGTGCCCTCCGTCGCCAGGTGTCCCAGGACATCCAGCGACTCAAGGACATCCGCGCCTACCGCGGCGACCGCCACCGTCGGGGCCTTCCGGTCCACGGTCAGCGGACCCGCTGCAACGCCCGCACCCGGAAGGGTCGCAAGAAGACCGTCGCCGGCAAGAAGGGCATCAAGGGCTGATCCGTCCCGGATCGTCCGATCCCACGCGGCCGCGTCGGCGAGCCGCGACCCGTGGGATCGGCGATCCGGACCTCGACCCTCGCCTCGGACTTCAGGATCACATCACCGACCGCTTCCGGTCGGACCGCACGAAGGTTCGCATCCATGGCCAGCAAGAAGAAGGTTCGTCGCAACGTCGTCAAGGGCATCGCCCACATCAAGGCGACGTTCAACAACACGCTCATCACCATCACCGACCTCAACGGCGAGACGCTCGCCGCGGACTCGGCCGGCACCGTCGGCTTCAAGGGCTCGCGGAAGTCGACCCCGTTCGCGGCCAGCCGGGCCAGCGAGAAGTGCGGTGGCAAGGTCCGCCGCATGGGCATGCGGGAGCTCGAGGTCCACGTGAAGGGCCCGGGTCCCGGCCGCGAGTCGGCGGTCACCGCCCTCCAGGCCGCGGGTCTCAAGATCACCGCGATCGAGGATCACACCCCGATCCCGTTCAACGGTTGCCGCCCGCCCAAGCGTCGCCGCGTCTGAGTCAGTCGAGTCACCACGTCTCTCGCGTCATCTGAATGGGCGCGGCCGACCACCCCGGCGGGGGGAGGCCACGACCCGGGAACCCGCGAGATCTCGTTCGAGAACACCGCCGGACCACGGAAACAGAGCCATGCAGGTTCGCTGGAGAGGACTGGAACTTCCCGCCCGCGTCGACAAGGACGCATCGAGCGCCACCGACACCTTCGGTCGGTTCACCGCCGAGCCCTTCGTGCGCGGTTTCGGCACCACCGTCGGCAACAGCCTTCGTCGCATCCTGCTCTCGAGCATCGAGGGCGCCGCGGTCACCCGCATCTCGATCAAGGGTGTGACCCACGAGTTTCAGACCATCGAGGGCGTCCTTCAGGACGTCACCGACATCATCCTGAACGTCAAGAACCTCGTGGTCAGCATGGCCGACGAAGGCCCGAAGACCATGCGTCTCTCGGTCGAAGGCCCCGGCGACGTCACCGCCGAGCACATCGAGTGCGACACCTCGATCACGGTCCACAACCCCGAACTCGTCATCGCGACCCTCACCGCCGCGGTCGACTTCGAGGCCGAGTTCACCGTCGAGCGAGGTCGTGGCTATCGACCCGCCAGCGAGTACTACGAGAGCGGCGAGGATCAGGTCATCGGCGAGATCCCGATCGACGCGATCTTCTCCCCGGTCACCCGGTGCCGCTTCCGCACCGAGGCCGCCCGCGTCGGTCAGCGGACCGACTACGACAAGCTGGTCCTCGACATCTGGACCAACGGCACCGTCAGCCCCGAGATGGCGATGGTGGAGGGCGCGAAGATCCTTCGCAAGCACCTCAACCCGTTCGTCATGTACGACGACAGCGGCGAGTCGGTGGTCTCCACCGAGGTCATGCAGAGCACGGCCGAGGACATGGAAGTCAACCGCAAGCTCCAGCAGTCGCTCGCCGACCTCGACCTCTCGGTCCGGGCCAGCAACTGTCTCGAGTCGGCTCAGATCCGCACCGTGGCGGAGCTCGTGCAGAAGACCGAGGACGAGCTGCTCGGCCTCCGGGCCTTCGGCCGCACCTCGCTCCGCGAGGTCGAGAAGAAGCTCGAAGAGATGGGCCTCGCCCTCGGCATGCCGGTCCCGGACGCGTTCCGCATCGGCTGATCCCGTTCCCGTCTCCGCGGGGTGAGCCCGCCGGGACCGTTTCGATTCGTCACTCCCTCCGGACCCTCGGGCGGATTTCAGTTCCAAGGATTCACGAATGCGTCACCGCATCTACGGCAAGCAGCTCAACCGGACGTCCGCCCATCGCACCGCGATGATGCGGAACCTCGCTGCCGGTCTGTTCGAGCACGGCCAGATCGAGACCACCATGCCGAAGGCAAAGGCGGTCCAGGGCTTCGCGGAGAAGCTCATCACCATCGCGAAGACCCGGTCGCTTCACACCCGGCGGCAGCTGGAGCGGAAGATCAACGACCGCAACATCTTCGCCTGGGCCGACGACCCGCAGGTCTCGGACGAGCGGAAGGCCGAGGCGTTCTTCGACGTACCCGCCGAGGGCGACATCAAGCGGAACCGCTACGGTGACCTCAAGAAGTCGCCGCGGCTGGTCGAGCACCTGATGACCACCGTCGCGCCGATGTTCGCGGATCGCGACGGCGGTTACACCCGCATCGTGAAGCTCGACAAGCACCGTCTCGGCGACGGCACCGACCTCGTGCTCCTGCAGCTGGTCGGTCGCGAGGACGGTCCGCAGGTCGGTGGCGGGGCGAGCAGCCGCCGCCGCAAGGCCAACAAGCGGACCACGCTGGCCGCTCAACTCGCCGCCTCGTTCGGCGGTGCCGCGACCGCGACCGCGGATGACGCGCCGGCAGAGACCGAAGCCGCGGCCGAGTCCGAGGACGCCCCGGCCACCGAGGCCGAGGCGACCGACGCCGCCGACGAGAAGACCGACGGCGAGGGCTGATCCCGCCCGCGATCATCGGTCGAACCAGATCCCACCACGCGACCCCGGCCCCGCCGGGGTCGCGTGTCGTTCCGCGGGATGCAGGACGGCTCGGCCAACGGGGAGTCGCGAACGCGGTGGGGCGGCCGGAGAAGGAAGCGAGGCACCGAATGCCCCCGGAAAGTCCGCACCACCCACCTGCCCGGCCGTTCCCCACTCCCCACTCTCCACTCTCCACTTTCCACTTTCCACTTTCCACTCTCCACTCTCCCCTCTCCCCTCCCCTCCGCCCCCAATCTCCAATTTCGAATCTCGAATCTCGACTTCCCCCCTTCTCCATTCTCCAATTTCCATTCTCTCTAAACTGCCCCCATGCTCGCCGACCTCGACGATCTTCAGACCACCGCCCTCGCCGAACTCGCCTCCGCGTCCGATGCGGCGGCGCTCGAGACCTGGCGGATCGCGTACCTCGGATCCAAGGGACGGCTCAAGGCGATGATGCCGCGGCTCAAGGACGTGTCCAAGGAGGACAAGCCTGCGGTCGGCAAGCGGCTGAACGAGGTCAAGGTCGCGCTCGAGTCGGGTTTCGAGACGCGGCAGACGGAGATCGAGGCGAGCGGCGCGACTGCGGGGCCGCAGGTCGACGTCACCCAGCCCGGCACGGAACTTCCGGAGGGCCGTCGGCACGTCCTGAGTCGCACCATCGACGAGATCGTCGAGATCTTCGGGCGGATGGGATTCACCACCGCCGCGGGTCCCGAGGTCGAGGACGAGTGGCACAACTTCACCGCCCTCAACATCCCCGCCGGGCACCCGGCCCGCGATCCCATCGACAACTTCTACATGGGCGAGCAGGAGGGGAGCCGCACGCTGCTCCGCACCCAGACCTCGACGGTGCAGATCCGCACGCTCGAAACCGAGAAGCCGCCGGTCCGCATCATCGCCTGCGGCCGCGTCTATCGACCCGACACGCACGATGCGACGCACTACTCGATGTTCCATCAGGTCGAGGGGCTTTGCGTCGATCGCGGCATCACGATGGTCGATCTGAAGACCACGCTCTTCCAGTTCGCCCGCGCCTACTTCGGTCCCGAGGCCGAAGTCCGGATGCGCCCGAGTTTCTTCCCGTTCACCGAGCCGAGCGCCGAAGTGGACATGAAGATGAAGATCAAGGGCGAGTGGCAGTGGGTCGAGATCGGCGGCTGCGGCATGGTCGACCCCAACGTGCTTCAAGCGGTCGACATCGACCCCGAAGAGTTCACCGGCTTCGCCTTCGGTCTCGGCATCGAGCGGATCGCGATGCGGAAGTACGGCATCAGCGACATCCGCTGGCTGTTCGAGAACGACGTGCGGTTCCTGCGGCAGTTTTAGGCCTTTTGAGCGCTGCGGCAGCCCGTTCGGGCTGCCTGGCTTTCCTGATCTCGGTCGGCGCGGCGTCGATGGCTTGGCTTCGCCGTCGCCATCGAGGGGCCGCGCAGGGACGGATTCGCTTGAGCGCTGCGGCAGCGTTGGTTTGAGCGCGGCGGCAGACCCGCAAGGGGTCTGCCTTGCTTTCGTGTGGCGTTAGGCGTCAGGCGTTGGGCGTTGGGCGCGGCAACGCCCCCTCCCCCCAAGCTCGAATCTCCAATCTCGAATCTCGATTCCCCCCCCCCTACGCGTACTTCACGCTCCACCACAGGTACCACCCCAGCAGGATCGGCCAAGGGACCAGAGCCAGCACGAGGATCGTGACGAAGCCCGCCTGACCCGGGTTGGTGCCGGTGATCGCCGAGTTCACGATCTGCTGTTCGATCACGAGAAACAGGACGCCGACCACGAGCGCCGACCAGCCGAGCAGGCGGTTGACCAGTCGGTACTGCACCAGGGCGTTCTCTTCAGTGATCGCGACGATGGTGTTCGAGATCCAGGGCCAGCGCTGGACGAGTCGCATGATCGTCGCGAGCACGAGCCCGCCGAGCGGAAGCAGGAGGATCGTCTCCGGGGGGCCGGTCGAGACGACCTGTCCACCCGCACCGAACTTGGTCGGGATCGAGGCGGGCAGGCTCGGGTACCACCACAACGCGTATCCGATGTTCACCAGCACGAGGTCGAGCACCAGGAAGTCGATGAGGTGATCGAACCACGTCCGCTCGGGCCGGACCCGGGGTCGTTTGAACTTGTCTTGAAAGATGCCGATCGCCACGGGGGATTCTCCTGGGGCCGCATCATCGCAACCGGAAGACCAGCAGTCGACTGCCCGCAGTCCCGTGGATCTCGAACTCGGTCCCCGTCATCGACGCGCCGTCGCCCGGACCCAGCATGGCCCCGCCGACCGTGACGCCGCCGTCGATGACGTGGATCCAACCCGCCGGGAAGTCGTCCGCGATCCGAAGCACCTCCTCGGCGTCGGTCCGGGCCAGAAGCAGTTCGGCATCCGCCCGCATCGCGATCGACCCATCGCGGCCCGATCCGGTGACGATCGGCACGAGTCCTCCGGCCTCGAGGCGGGCGGTCGGATCGACGTCCTCGTAGCGAGGCTCGCCGCCGGGGGCGTCGGGTTCGATCCAGATCTGCAGGAAGTGGACGGGGTCGGTCTCGGACGCGTTGAACTCCGAGTGGCGGATGCCCACGCCCGCCGACATGTACTGGACGCCGCCGGGCCGGACCAGCCCTTCGTGACCGAGGCTGTCGCGATGCGCCAGTCCGCCCGCGAGGACGAGTGACACGATCTCCATGTCGCGGTGGCCGTGCATGCCGAAGCCGCCTCCCGGGGCGACCCGGTCGTCGTTGATCACCCGCAGGGCTCGGAAGCCCATGTGTTCGGGGTCGTGGTAACCCCCGAAACTGAAGGTGTGGCGACTGTCGAGCCAGCCGAGGTCGGTGCGGCCGCGGGCGTCGGCGGGGCGGGTGACGATCGAAGGCGTGGTGGTCATGAGTCCCTCCGGAAGGTGAGGATGGAAGCCGAGGACGGATGATCCGGATCAGCGGACGAGGAGCAGTTCGCCGGCGAGACCGGGGCCGAAGGCGAGGCCGACCCAGGGTCGCGGACGGTCGGCGTCGGTGAATCGCCGCAGGATGTGAAGCAGGGTGGCGCTGCTCATGTTGCCGTGTTCACGCAGCACGGCCCGACTCGGTTCGGCGGCGGACTCCGGCAGTCCAAGGGTGGTCGCCACCGCATCGATGACCCGTGGTCCGCCGGGGTGGATCGCCCAGCCCCCGATCCCGTCCCGCGTGAGATCGTGGTTCGCGAGCGTCGCATCGACCCAGTGTCCGAGGGCGTCGGCGATGCGATCGGGAACGTCGGCCGCGAGGGTCATCTCGAAACCATGATCACCGACGTGCCAGGCCATCGAGTCGGCGGAGTCGGCGATGAGTCGGGCGCCGGTCGCCGCGAGCTCCGGAAACGACGCATCGAGACCGGTGCCGACCACGACGGCCGCCGCCCCGTCCGCGAACAGGATGTTCGAGATCACGCGGTCGAGTCGGCTGTCCTCGTGGAAGTGCACGGTCGAGACCTCGACGCACGCGACCAGCACGCGATGGGCGGGCGACTCGCGGGCGTAGGCGGCCGCGACCCGCAGGGCGTTGACCGCGGCGTGGCACCCCATGAACCCGACGTGGGTGCGCTGCACCGACGGGTCGAGTGTGAGCGCCTCGACGACCGCGAGATCGACGCCCGGGGCACCGAAGCCGGTGCAGCTGGCGGTCACGACATGCGTGATCGACGCGGGGTCGACGGCGGCCTGCGTGATCGCCGCGCGACCCGCATCGATCGCCAGCGGCGGGGCGGCGGCGGCGTAGGCCTGCATCCGCTCGGCGGTGGTCGGACGCCGCGGCGACGACTGCGTCGGATCGGCGGCGATGCCGTAGAGGGGAATCGAGCCGTCCGCCTGCCGGACCGCGACACCGCGGGTGTCGATCCCGACCCGATCGTGCAGCCGGGCGAGCACGTGACGCGGCACGTCGGGTGGCGTCAGAAGGTCCGCGACCTGCTGCGACGCCGCTCGATCGAGGGTCTGCGGCGGCGCGGCGGTCGCGATCGGGCCCAGTCGGATCGGACGATTCATGCGGTACCGCTCGTCGTCAGGGCGGGGGGACTGGTGGTCACCGGGCGGGCGGCACCGGTCACCACGCGGGCAAGCATCCGTCGGATCGGGGCGAGACCCGACAGCATCGCGGCCCCGCGGTGCAGCAGACGCGGATGTCGCACGGAGCGGGCGACCAGTCGGCAGCGTCGATGATGGTGACGGAACAACCGGCGATGTCGATCATGCCATCCGTCGAGCGGTCGACCCGCCGCGAGGGCCGCGTCGATGAACGCGGCGGCTTCGACGCCGCTCCGCATCGCCCAGGTCATCCCTTCACCGGTGAAGGGTTCGACGTAGCCCGCCGCGTCGCCGATGCACGCGATCACGCCCCGGCCCACGCATCGGCGGCGTCGGGCGAGCGTGGGAGTGCCCCGCCAACGGGCCCGGCTCGCGAGGCCGGCGAGTCGCGGCATGCCGTGTCGCGCGAGCAACGCGGCCGCGGCGGTCGCCGGTCCGCCCGCGACCCGCACCCGCGGGGCGTCGAACGCGGCGGCGAGGTCGATTCGGTCGTCGGGAAGTCGCACGACCCCGAGATAGCCGATCGCATCGACGAGCATCAGCAGATCGCCCGCCCGCGGGGCGTCGGCGGTCGCGTCCACGACCACGCCCGCGCCGAAACGGCTGCCGGCGGCGATGGTCCACTCGAAGTCGGGGTGTTCCGCCAGGGACCCGCCCGCGAGGCCGTCGGCGACCACGATCGCGGCGGGCGTGATCGAAGCCTCACCGTCGGGGCCGATCCCGAGACGCACGCGATCATCGGGGGTGACCGTGCCGCGAACCCCGAACCCGGTTCGCACGCCGCGGGCGACCGCGGCCTCGATCAACGCGGGGTCGAGTCGATCTCGGCCGAGGACCCGCGAGCCCTCGAACGGGAGGTCCACGGTGCCCGAAGCGGTCCCGAGGCTCACCTGAGCGAGGGGCGTCGCCGTCGCGAGCAGGTCGTCGAGGCCGAGGCTCGCGAGGATCCCGACCCCCGCGGGGCCGAGGCAGCATCCGCACACCTTGGGTCGCGGGAAGGTCGCCCGGTCGACGAGCAGGACGTCGCGACCTCGGGCCGCCAGTTCGGCTGCCGCGACGGCGCCCGCCGGGCCCGCCCCGAGGACCACGATCTCCGCCGCACTCGGCATCGATGTCGGGTCGGCGATCATGCGGTGGACGTCTCCGGAGTGCCCGGATTCGTCGTCCGCCACCACGCGATGCGACGCTGGGGGAAGACCCGGCTCGTGCACGGCGACGGGATCCCGGCGTCGGCAAGGAGGCGACCGAATTCGCGGTCGTCGAACGCCGCTCGCACCGACGCGGGGGCGTCGGCATGGACCACGGGGGAACGGGTGAGGAGTCGGCCCGCGGTCGTGGCCATCGCGAGGCCGAGTCGCGTGCGACGCAGGTCGCCGAGGATCACGCCGAGTCGCGCGGATTCCTGCAGGCGTCGGATGGAGGTCACCGCATCGTCATGCGTGAGGTGATGCAGGAACAGGCTGCACATGGCGATGTCGCAGGCGGGGAGGGCGTCGGTCATCACGTTCCGACGAACGGCCTCGAAGGTCATGCCCGCGGCCCGGGTGCGGGCCGTGGCTCGATCGAGGGCGTGCTCGCTGATGTCCACACCGATCCAACGACGCTCGAGATCGGGCCGGGCGCGGGCGAGCCAGCGGTCGAGCGCGACCGGGAGGTCGCCGCTTCCGGTCGCCAGATCGAGGATGCGGACGGGGCCGGGGCCGGCGGCGGCGAA
>Ga0180436_10006229_pt1 | contig 10389 bp, 7 predicted proteins | sample SS_ome_2_FD_132434 | JGI IMG/M metagenome (GOLD analysis project Ga0180436, IMG submission 132434) | Hypersaline lake sediment archaeal communities from the Salton Sea, California, USA - SS_3_S_2 metaG | ecosystem: Environmental > Aquatic > Non-marine Saline and Alkaline > Hypersaline > Sediment...
CGCCAGACCGTGAAGATCATCGGCAACAAGCCCACCCTTGGAAGAACGAAGACCCGTGCCTCGCAGCGCTACATCGCACTTCCACCCGATACGGTGGAGATCCTGAAGGCGCACCGGGAGCGGCAGCTGGCTGACCAAGCGCTCGTAGGTGACAGCTGGGCCCATCCCGAACTGGTGTTCCCTTCAGAAACCGGGTCCATCATGGATCCAAAGAACTTCTACCGAACCTGGAAGCTCGCTACCGCAAGAGCCGGCCTTCCGCCGGCGCGCATCCACGACATGCGCCACCTGCACGTGTCGCTGCTGATTCAAGCTGGCGAAGACGCCAAGCTGGTCTCTGAACGTGCCGGCCATACTAGCGCATCCTTCACCTTCGATCGGTACGCCCACGTATTCGCCAAGCGTCGCCAGAACGCCGCCAGATCACTGGACGACCTCCTAACCGACACGAAGCCGTAGCAGCGACGCTCCTGACGGTGCATGCAATGACCACCACTCGCCAAGTCCGAGCCGCGCACCCAAGCCTTCCCCGACCTCTCCAGGTCGCGAGGTGGTGCGATTGGCAACCGCCACGCGACGTCACGACTGCCATGGCGCACCACACACGCTACGAGCTCCTTCACACTGCAGGAGGCAGCTCATCGAGCGCTCAATCCGAGTGGCGGCCGCTGGGTCCGATGTCACGGTGTCGGTGAGCACAGCAGGCAGATCCCGACCCGGTCTCACTGGCCAGCAGAAGAGCTAGGTTCCTACGCCACAACCCGTCGCCCACGTGACCGGATCGCGATGGCTGGGCGATCTGCCTGATGCAGAGTGGGGCCACCAAGGCTAGCGTGAGACCGCCCAAGTAGGCAGACGATTGGCAGACATGGAGAATCGATAGTTCAACCCCCCAACCTCATGAGGTGGGGGGTTGCGTCTAGCGCGGTGTTTGTCGTGGTGGGCGGCACAGGATTTGAACCTGCGACCCCTCGCGTGTGAAGCGAGTGCTCTCCCGCTGAGCTAGCCGCCCAGGCCAAACGCGTTCCCAAGCGTACCGGTCGCACGCGGTCGCGTCAACGGCGGGCGTCGCGCACAACGAAGGCGCCGCCCCGGGCGCGGATCGGCCCGGGGCGGCGCGTCGCCGAAGCCTTGCGTCAGTTGCAGCCGCCGAGCGAGCCGACCGCGCAGACCTCGCCGTCAACCCAGATGGCGTCGTCGAAGATGGCGCCGACGTGCTTGAAGGAGTCGCCCGGCATCATCGCGTCGGTGAAGTTGGCGCGGGTGAAGTCGCCGTAGCTCAGGTCGGCGCCCATGAGGCGCGCGCCGGTGAAGTCCGCACCCTCGAAGCTGCCGTGCCAGAACGTCACGCCGCTGAACTTGGCGCCCATGAACTTCGCGCCGTCGAACACGGCGTCCACGATCGTCGCCCCAGAGAAGGCCTTGCCGCTGAAGTCGAAGCCGGTGAAGTCTCCGCTCAGGGTCTTCCCGGCCAGGTCCATGGCGTCGATGTCGTCCTGCGTGACCGCTTCGCCGTCGATGGTCGGAGCCTCCCCGTCGTGCGTCTCGGAGTCCTCGGAGCCGCCCTCGCCCTCGTCGCCGCCGCCCTCGCCCTCCTCGGAGCCCTCGCCCTCGTCGCCGCCGCCCTCGCCCTCGTCGCCGCCGCCTTCCCCTTCGTCGCCGGCGCCCTCGCCCTCGTCATCGGCGCCCTCGTCGGTCTCGCCGCCCTCCTGGTCGGTGGGCTGGCCGCCCGGCTCCTCGCCGCTGGTGGGCTCCTCGGTGAGGGTCTCCTCGACCTGCTCCTCGTCCTGCAGGAGCGCGTCGGCGTCGGTGAGGCCGCCGCACGCGCCCAGGGCGAACACCAGGCCGAGCGCCAGCATCAGGATGACGAGCTTGCGGATGATCGGATGACGTTCCATGGCTTCCTCCGGATCGTCCGGCCGGTCGCGCTACTGGCTCCACCCGTCCCAAGCGCCCGAATACGGGATCGGGTCTCATCGCCTCCGGAGAAGGCCCGCCGCTCTGTGCGGCTTCGGTTGAGCCACAGGTTGCGGCATGGCCGCTTCCGGAACGCTCACGGCGTCCTACCGGGAATCTGACTCGCCACGCCAGCCGCCGTGCGGTGCGCCGAAACCGCCTGCCACACGCCGCCAGCGCACGGTCGGCGGCACCTGCGATCGGCCCGAGCGACGCTCAGGAAGGCTCGGCGGGCGCCCCCCAGGGGCTCGACTCCGGGTGGATGAAGCGGTGCAGCAGCATGACCGCGGCCGCTCCGCCGAGCGCCACGCCGAAGACGGCCACCGTGCCGCCGATCGACTCGAGCAGCGTCGGCCAGAACAGCATGGCCAGCGCCAGCGCCAGCATCACGCTGCCGCCGACGAGCTTGAGGACGCGACCCTGCCGCTCCTCGACGCGCGTGACCCGCATGGTCACGACGACCGCGCCGAACACCAGCAGCTCGTCGAGCAGGTAGATGAGCATGTACAGCAGCAGCAGGACGACGAAGGCGCCGGTCGCGACGCCCGCGTCGGCGAGCAGCGTGGTCCACAGCACCGGCAGGCCCGCCGTGCAGGGAAGCTCGACGAGCGTGACCCCGAGGGCCATGCCGCCCGTGGCCGCGAGCGTGGCGGGCAAGGAGCTCCTGGCGTTCATGATCCCGCGGATCCGGCGGTAGATGCCGGGCTTCTGGGCGTCGTCGATCGTGAGGCTGAGGCCCTGCTTGTAGGCGAAGTAGTCCTTGAGGTTGATCAGCGCGAACGCCAGCGCGATGCCGGCGACCAGGACGCGGATCCAGCCGAGGAAGGAGACGTAGCTGAAGATGCTGAAGAGGCCCGCGATGAAGAGCCCGTACACCGCGGCGGTGATCACCAGGAAGGTGAGGCCGACGAGCAGCACGCGCTTGCGCGAGCGGGTGTTGATGACGACCGCGAGCAGCAGCGCCAGCACCCACAACGAGCAGGGGTTGAACCCGTCGACGAAGGCGATCAGGGAGGTCGACAGCCACAGCGCCTGGTGCCCCACGTCGACGCTGCCGACCAGCGGGACGTCGAGCAGCAACTCGCCCCCGTCTTGCGCTGGCGGGGGCGGCGCGAGCTGGTCGCGGAACTCCGGCGCCACACGATCGGCCGGGTCGGGCGCGGCGTAGGTCTCGTAGCGCTCGACCGCCGCGCGCATCTGCCGTCCCATGGCGGCGTTGTAGCCGACCCAGACCTCGTCGCCGATGAAGGTCATCGGCACGCCGGTCACCGGCCGTCCGAAGGCCGTGGCCATGGCGGTCATGAGCGGCCGGTTCTCGGGCACGTTGTAGACCTCGAAGTCGTAGACGACCACGTTGGGGTGGTCGGCCTCGAGCTCTGCGAGGAACACCTTCTGGTTGGCGCAGTGCGGGCAGCCCTCGCCCCAGAAGAAGTAGACCGGCACCGCGAACCGCTCCGGCATGGGCGACGTCTGGGCCAGGCCGGCGGGCGGCAGCCACACGAGGAGCAGGAGGAGCACGCGGGCGATCAGGCGCATGGCCACAGTCTCCGCCGTCCGCTGGGCGCGGAACAGTGGCGGCCGTCCTGCCGCGCGCACCGCATGCCCCTCAACCCCGCAGCGCCTCACGGAAGCGATCGAGGTCGGCCGTGGCCCCGATGACGACGAGATGATCGCCCTCCCTCACCTCGAAGTCGGCCTTGGGCGCGGCCGTGAGCCGCTCGTCGCGCGCGACCGCGATCACCTGCACGTGGAAGCGGTTCGTCAGGCGCAGGTGCGCTAGCGTCCCGACGAGGTCCGGACCGGCCTCGATCTCCTCGACCCCGTAGTTCTCGCCGAGCTCGAAGGCGTCGACCAGCGCCGGCGTCACCAGGTGCCGCGCCAGCCGGACGCCGCTGTCGTGCTCCGGACGCACGACCTCGTCGGCCCCCACCCGCTCGAGCACGCGGGCGGCGAGTTCGGAGGTGGCCTTCGCGACGATGTGCTGGGCCCCCAACGCCTTGGCGGCGGCCACCGCCAGCACCGCGCCCTCGAAGGACTCGCCGATGGCGACCACGACCGCGTCGAAGTTGGCCGGCCCGAGCCGCCCGAGCGTCTCTTCGTCGTCGGCGTCGAGCACGATCGCCTGGTTGGCATGCGCCATGACGGCCTCGAGGGCGGCCTCGCTGCGGTCGACGACCACCACCTCGTGGCCGAGATCGAACAGACTCCGCGACAGCGCGCTGCCGAAGCGCCCCGCGCCGATCACCAGGAACGAACGGACCTTCATCGTGGACCCTCCCCACCGGACCTCATCCGATGATCACATCCTCGCTGGGGTAACGCAGCGGACGCTCGGGTGGCGCCGCCGCCAACGCCAGCCCCACGGTGAGCAGCCCCACGCGGCCGATGAGCATGAGCGCCACGACGACGAGGCGGCCGGCGGCCGTCAGGTCGGGCGTCACGCCCAGCGACAGGCCCACCGTCCCGAAGGCGGAGAACGCCTCGAACGCCAGCGTCGGCAGCGGGACCCCCGCCTCGCTGATCGACAACGCGAAGATCGCCAGCGTGACCACCGCCAGCGAGAGCGTGACGACGGCCGTGGCACGCGCCAACAGCCGGCCGGAGATGGCGCGACCGAACGCGACCGGGCCCCCGCGGCCGCGTACCGCCGCCCACGCCGCCACCAGCAGGATCGCGACGGTCGTGGTCTTGACGCCGCCCGCGGTGGAGCTCGGGTTGCCGCCGACGAACATGAGCACCATCGTGAGCACCTGGCTCGCCGGGGTGAGCTCGGCCGGCTCGAGCACGTGGAAGCCGGCCGTCCGCGGCGTGAGCCCCTGGAAGGCCGCCGCCCAAGGGCGCGCGGCGGGCTCCAAAGCCCCGAGGGTGGCCGGGTTCGACCACTCGAGGGCGCCGATGCCGCCCGCGCCGACGAGCACGAGGGCGCCCGTCGTCAACAAGGCCACGCGCGTGTGCAACGACCACGGCACCCGCGCACCGCCCGCGGCCGGCTCGCCACGGCGCCGCCAGCGCGTGCGCGCGGCGCTCGCGACGTCGACGAACACCGCCAGACCCAGGCCCCCGGCGACGAACAGGAGGGGCACGATCACGACGACCCACGGGTCGGCCGCGAAGCGCACGAGGCTGGTCGAGAACAGCGAGAAGCCGGCGTTGTTCCAGGCGCTCACGGCGTGGAAGAGCGCCTGCCAGGCACCCTCGGCGCGTCCGGCCTCGCGCGCCATCGCCGGCCACAGCGCCAACGCCCCCAGCAGCTCCGCGCTGGTGGTGAAGATCAGCAGGCTGCGCACGAAGCGAACGACCCCGCCGAGCTGCAGGCTGTTCGTCTGGACCTGGAGGCCCAGCCGCGCCATCACGCCCAGGCGCCGCCCGGTGGTGAAGGCGATGAGCGCGCCCACCGACAGGATCCCGAGCCCCCCCGACTTGATGAGCAGCAGGATCACCGCCTGCCCGAAGGGCGAGAAGTCGCCGCCCGTGTCGACGACGATCAGCCCGGTGACGCAGACGGCGCTGGTCGCCGTGAACAGCGCGTCGAGCCAGCCGAGCGCCACGCCGGGCGCGTGCGCCAGCGGCAGCCGGAGCAGCACGGTGCCGACGGCGATCGCGCCCAGGAACGCCAGCAGCACGATCTGCGGCGCCGTGAGCCGGGGCCTCCGGGAACGCATCACGACCACGCTACGCCCGCCGGGCCCGGGGCGTCGCCCGAAGCACCACACGGGCCCAACGCGTCCAGGCAGCGGCCCAGCGCCCGGGCCACGCCCGTCGCCGTGGTCCGCACACTCGCGCCATGGACGCGACCCCCCGGCCCCACACCTGGTGGCGCTCGGCGGGCCCCTGGCGGGTGACGCTGGAGGCGCCGCCGGACGGCGGCTGGCGGCCCGCCTGGGGGGCGCTGCTGGCGGGTGGCGAGCCGACGATGCCCTTGGCCGGCGGCGGGCAGGACGCCCCCGCCGCCGCGTGGCGGCCCGGCCGCCGCCGGCGCGCGCGCCTGGCGAGCGTGGAGGCGGCGCTCGCCTGGGCGCACGAGGCGCTCGCGGGGGCGCCGCCGGGGTGGAGCGTGGCCGTGCGCGCGGCGGCCGGTGACCGCGTCCGCTGGCGCGCCCGCGGCGTCGACGACCTGCGCGCCGTGGCGCGCGAGATGGCGGGATGGTCGGGCGAGCCGCCGGCGGCGCCCGCCGGGCAACGGCCGTGCCCCGCGCCGCCGACCCTGACGCCGGCGCAACGCGCGGTGGTGGCGCACGACGGCGGGCCGGCGGTGGTGGTGGCGGTCGCGGGCGCGGGCAAGACGACCACGATGGTGGCGCGCGTACGAGCGCGCGTGGCGCGCAGGCGCATCGATCCCGATCGCCTGCTGGTGGTCAGCTTCTCGCGCGCGGCGATCGCGGCGGTGCGCGGGCAGCTGCGCGACGATCCCGCGCTCGCGGGCGTCGAGGTGCGCACCTTCCACTCGCTGGCGCACCTGCTGCTGGCGACCCGCGCCCGCTTGGGCGGGCCCGCCCCCGCGCAGGGTCCGCCGCCGGAGGCGCTGGTGGAACGCGTCGCGCGGCGCGCCCGGCGTGAGGCGGCCGCCTCCGACGCGGACCTGGCGGACGCCTGGCGCGACGCCGACCTCGACGCCTTCGCGGCCTACCGAGGGCGCTGCCTGGCGCGGCTCGAGCTGCCCGGCCTCGACGTCGGCCTGCCGGCCAGCGCCCGCGACGAGGCGCGCCCGCCGGTCCCCGACCCCGACCACCCCGACCACCCGTTCCTGCTCGAGGACTTCGAGCGCGTCCGCCGGGCACTCGGTTGGCTCGACCACGACCAATCGCTCGTCGAGGCGTGGGCCGCGCTGCACGCCGACGACCGGCTGCTCGCCTGGGCGCGCGAGCGCTGGGGCGCCGCCATCGTCGACGAGGCGCAGGACGTCAACGCCGTCCAGCTCGCCACCCTCGAGCGGCTGATGGCCGGGCGCGATGACGTCATGCTCGTCGGCGACGACGACCAGAGCGTGTACGGCTTCCGCGGGGCGCTGCCCGGATCGCTGCGCGGCTTCGCCATGCGCCGTCGCGCCACGGTGCTGCTCCTCCCCGAGGCCTTCCGCAGCCGCGCCGAGCCACTGGCGGCCGCGGCCGCCCTCATGGCGCACGGCGAGGGGCGCTGGTCCGTGCGCCCGCGGGCCGTCCGCGGAGCCGGCGGCCACCTCACGCTCGACGCCGCCGACGGCCCCGGCGCCGAGGCCGCGGCGCTGCTGGCTCGGGCCCGCGCGCACCGCGACCGCGGCCTCCCCTGGGGGGAACAGGCGGTGCTGCTGCGCCGCTTCGCCCAGGCGACGGCGCTCGAGCTCGCCGCGGCGTGGGCCGGCGTCCCCCTCCGCCTCGAGGGCGCGCCACCGCTGGCCCGACAGCCCGCGGTGGTCGCCGCCTGGGCGGGCGTCGCGCTGGCGCTGGGCGCCGCGGGCGAGACGCCCGCGGCCCGCGAACGCGCCTGGCGGCGCTGGCTGGCCGGACCCGGCGGCCTGGCGCAGCCCGCCGCCTGGGCCGCCGCCGCCCGCCTGGCGTCGCACCCCGGCGCGGGCGCCGACGCCTGGCGCGAGGCCGCCCCGCGGGGGGCGGCCGCGGAACCCGGCGCTCGCCTGGAGGCCATCGCCGATCTCGCGCGGACCGACGCCGCCGGGGCGCTGCTCGCCGCCGGCGTCGACCCGCGCGCCTGGCCCGCCGACCCGCCGCCCGCGCTGGTGGCCGCGGCGGCGCTCGTGCGCGCCACGCGTCAGGACGAGACGAGCCAGCGCGACACGCACCGGCACGCCACGGGCCAGCGCGGCGCCCCGGCAGATGGCGCCAGCGCCCTCGCCACCACCCTCGCGGCCTGGCGCCGGCCGCAGCCGCGCGACGCGCTGCTCGTCACCAGCGTCCACCGCGCCAAGGGGCTCGAGTGGCCCGTGGTGCACGTCCCCGGGATGAACGCCGGCAGCTTCCCGCTCGGCGACGACCCCGAGGAGCGGCGGCTGGCCTACGTCGCCTGGACCCGCGCCCGCGAGGCGCTCCACCTCTACCGCGACGCCCGGGCGCCGCCGTCGCCCTTCCTGGCGCAGGGCGAGGTGACCCGCATCGCGGCCCTCGCCCGCGACGCCGCCTGGCTGGCGGCGCGCCCGCAGGACGACGCCACGCTCGCCGCCCGCTGGTTCCGGCGGGAGGCGCGGCGACGGTTCGGCGGGGACGGACGGGGGTACGATGGCGCGACCGCGCCCCCCGCCGGCGAGCGGGCACGCGCGCAGGAGGACCCCGTTGCATCCCATCGACCGTGACGCGGTACAGGCCGAGCTCGACCGGCGGCGCGACCAGCCCGTGTACCTGCACCTCGAGACGACCACCGGTTCCTACACCGCCCTCGGGCCGGAGAAGAAGCCGCCCGTGATCGCGTTCGTGCGCAACGCCCAGGTGAGCTACGCGCGCGGCGTCGTCACGGGGCCGGGGCCCTACCGCGTGGGGCTCAAGCTGCAGGACGGCTGGGTCTACGCCGACGGGCTCACGGACTTCGTGGTGAGCGAGCGCGACGAGCTGCTGCTCGCCGGCCACGACCCCGACGGCCACCTCACGGTGGCGCTGCAGCTCTCCGCCGAGCCCTTCCGGGAGGCCTGAGCATGGCGACCCCGACCACCGCCCACGCGCCCACCGAGGCGATCCCCGGCGCGGCGCCCGCGCCCTTCGACCCCGCCGCGGAGCGCGGCCTGCTGGTGGTGCTGCCGCACCCCGACGACGAGAGCTTCTCCTCGGGCGGCACGATGGCGCGCTGCGCCGACGCCGGCGTCCCGGTCACCTACCTGTGCGGCACCTACGGCGACATGGGACGACGCATGGGCCGGCCGGCCTTCGCCAACCGCGAGTCGCTGCGCGACATCCGCGAGCGCGAACTCGCCGAGGCCTGCGCGCTCCTCGGCGCCGAGGCCCGCATGCTCGGCCTGCGCGACAAGTGCGTGGAGTTCGAGGACCCCGTCGAGGTCGCGGAGCGGGTCCGGGCCGTGATCGAGGAACTCGATCCCTCCACCGTGATCGCCTTCTACCCCGGCTACGCGGTCCACGCCGACCACGACGCGCTCGGGCTCATCGCGCAGCTCGCCGTGCGCGCGCTGCCGGCCGGCCGCCGGCCGCGCCTGCTGGCCGTCGCCGTCGGCGACCAGGAGGCCAACCGCGCCGCGCTGGGCGAGCCCGACGTGCTCAGCGACATCACGGCCACGGTCGACCGCAAGATCGCCGCCCTGCGGGCGCACCGCAGCCAGACGGAGGCGATGTTCGTGAAGTGGGACGAGGGCGCCGAGGACGAGCAGGCGAAGGCCTTCCGCGAGCGCCTGCTCGGCGGGGAGAAGTTCTACCTGCTCGATCCGCACCACGTCACCGCGTACGAGAGCAACCGCCGGTGAGCGACGCCGGCGCGCGGGCGCAGGCCCGCGCGCTGCCGCCCGACCTCCGCGCGCGCTACCGCGAGCTGCTCGCGCGCTGGGTGGCGATCCCCTCGGTGGCCGCCGAGGGACGCGCGCAGGGCGAGGCCGCCAAGGCGGTCGCCTCGGAACTGCGCGCGCTGGGCCTCGCGGTGGAGGTCCACCCGACCGACGGCGCGCCGGTCGTGTTCGCGGAGCGCCGCGTGCCGGGCGCCCCCACGGTGCTCTTCTACAACCATTACGACGTGCAGCCGGCCGAGCCGCTCGACCTGTGGACGGCCGATCCCTTCACCCTCGACGAGCGCGACGGCAAGCTCTACGGTCGCGGCGCCACCGACGACAAGGGCCAACTCGCCTCGCGCGTCGTCGCGCTCGAGTGGCTCAAGCGGCGCCACGTGGGCGAGCTGCCGGTCGGCGTGGTGTTCGTGGTCGAGGGCGAGGAGGAGGTCGGCAGCCCGAACGTGGCGCCCTACGTGGCGGCCATGCGCGATCGCCTGCGGGCCGACGCCTGCGTGTGGGAGTTCGGCGGCGTGGACGCGCACGACCGGCCGCACCTGGTCTCCGGGCTCAAGGGCATCGCCACCGTCGACCTCGGGGTCCGCACGGCCGCCTACGACCAGCACTCCGGCCTCGGTCCGGTGGTGCAGAACGCGGTGTGGCTCATGGCCGCGGCGGTCGCCAGCCTGCGCGACGCCGACGGCCGGGTCCTCATCGACGGCTTCTACGACCGGGTCCGGCCCGCCACCGAGCGCGAGGCCCACTACGTCGCCGCCGCCCCCCGCGAGGACGACGTCGTCGCCCGCCAGATCGGGGTCGAGCGCTTCCTGGGGGGCGCCACGGGCACGGAGTGGCAGCGGCGTCTGCAGCTGGAGCCCGTCGTCAACGTCAATGGCCTCCACGGCGGCTACGGCGGCCCCGGCATGAAGACCGTGCTGCCCGCGTCCGCCACGGCCAAGCTCGACTTCCGCCTGGTGCCCGACCAGGACCCCGACGAGATCGTCGCCCTGCTTCGCGCGCACCTC
>Ga0180436_10006230_pt1 | contig 10388 bp, 11 predicted proteins | sample SS_ome_2_FD_132434 | JGI IMG/M metagenome (GOLD analysis project Ga0180436, IMG submission 132434) | Hypersaline lake sediment archaeal communities from the Salton Sea, California, USA - SS_3_S_2 metaG | ecosystem: Environmental > Aquatic > Non-marine Saline and Alkaline > Hypersaline >...
AACTGCTGTTATAGCTGCTGTTAATGTTGTTTTTCCGTGGTCAACGTGTCCGATTGTTCCAATATTAACGTGCGGTTTCGTTCTTTCAAATTTCGCTTTTGCCATTTTTAAATATTTCCTCCTAAAGAAAAATATATATTGTTTTACCGCTTGCATTTCTTTGAGAACAGACGCATTGAACTACCCTCTTGCAAGCAAAAGTTCTATAGCATTTCCATTTTATATATATAAAACCCTTTTGTCAATATAAAAAAGGTCTAAGATTTAAAAAAACGAGGTTTTAAAAAACTCCTTAAGAATGGCATGTTTACAAAAACTTAACTGTTGTTTTTTACGTCTATTATGATAGAATATCGTGGAATAGACAAAACGGGGATTAATATATAAATGGATACACTTTCACACCTCAAGATATCGTCGATACTTATAGATGGGCTTGAGAAAAAAACGAATACAAAAATCTCAAAACTCGGATTCAAAATAGGCTCTATTATGCCGGACATGGGCCCTCACCTTCGGTTTAAAGAGCATCATATTAAGAAATCGAACAGGCATGTAAAGAAGCACATTCATCGCCTGCAATCAAAGCGCAGAGGCAGGTTTAAATCGTCCTATATACTCGGGAAAACTTCGCATTATCTTTCCGATACTTTTTGTTTTGTACACAATCACGATATGGGGAAAAATGTTAAACAGCATTATAAATATGAAAAGAATCTTTTCATGTTCTTACGAAGCATGAGTGATGATATCGGTATGCGTTTGACCGTTGAGAATTCGCTGCATACAGGTATCGGAAGCGGGTGCCTGATAAACTATATTGCAGAGAAGAACAAGAACTACACTTTGGGATATGAGGGCTTAACCGCTCTTGAGAGTCTGTTAAACGATATATACCACGTTTGCCTTCACAATCTAGATGTGCTGTCAGAAATGATCTTCCGCTCAAAGGTTTTTTCTTCGGTTTTGGACGAAGAATAATTATTACAAATAATCAACGATTGCTCAGCAGGTTTATTTTAAGCCTGCTTTTTGTCTGTCGGAAAAGAACGAAACTAAAAGCAAAGAACGATATTGCCGTAGCCACAGCAGCACCGATCATTCCAAAGAACGGAATAAGAGCAAAATTTAAAACCGTGTTCGTGCCTATTGTGACGAGATTCAGCAGTGTTTCGCTTTTTGGGTGTCCTGTCTGGTTTAGAGTGTTGCCCATTATTATGAAATAGCAGTTGATCGCCTTGCCGAACAGCACTATAGCAAAGGGTATAATCGCAGCCAAATATTCCTGTCTGCCGAGGATGATACAGAGCAAGTAGTATCCTGCCAACACAAGTCCTGCAAGAATCGGAACAAATACGGATGTTTTTTTCTTCAAGTTGTTTTTGAGATTATGAAATTCCTCAATGTTTTCTTTATAGTGTTTTGTGATAAGCGGATTGATATTTCTTCTTATCACAACCATAATCTGATAGAAACCATCAGCAAAGATTATCGCGAAGGAGTAGATTCCGACAATATAATCGCTCACAAAGAATCCAAGTATAATTATATCCATCTTTGCGTTCACATCCACGACTAGATTACCGAGGAAGATTTTCGACCCAAAAACGATATGTTCCTTAAACCACCCGCTGTCGAACTTCAGACTGACAAGTTTTTTAGTCGAGATAAAAAGCGTGATAAAAAGGCAAAGCAAAAACTCGGATACGAGGTATACCAGCATCAAGTATTCTTTGTTCACTTCGGTAAAGCCCAAAATAAGCAGTGCTGCAACTATGAAGATATATCTTAAGGATTGAAAAACGGCAAAAGCTTTCATGCTTCTAATCCCGTTAAGAAAATTGAGCAGCACTTTGTTGATCGCAAAGAAAACCAGAGCGGGGAATGCAATAAACAGCATTCGAATCAGTGCTTCATCGAAATATGAGTTTAGAACGACGGCGATTATGAAAAGTATTGCTGCGATAGCCACAGACATCAAAACCGTTCCGACTATTGCAGAAGTGAAAAGCTTATCTCTTTTTTCCCTGTTCTCCGAAAACTCCGAAGTATATTTCAATACAGAAAAATGTATACCGAATACAGCAACTTGAGAAAACATGAGAAAATATACGTTCGCTTGATTAAAAAGCCCGAGAGTTGCCGGGTCATAAAGCAGGACAAAAACCGTATTATAAATAAGACCGCTTAAAGCCACAAAAATCATGCTCGCCAAATTCCAAGCGATATCTGTGCCCATCTTCGTATTCAATCCGGCTTTTTTCATCAACCTCTTCAAGCCCGTTACCTCTGCTTCCGCTTGACTCCCTTCATAACTAAACCAGAAGTTTTGTAGATACTTCTGGCTCAAATTATCACTATATTATTCTGTCCAATTACTTTTCAAGCCTTGCATTGTCCTGAATGTCCATCCACATGCCAAAGAACAGCGCCTGGAGTGAAGAAACAAACAAGAGCACAAACCCAAGGTATGTTCCAACCGTTATCGGCAGGTTCTTAACCAAAGCTATTATTATCTCAACGAAAAAGTATACGTTTAACAATCCCAGCAAAAATGAGAAATTATAGAACAAAAACAGCGGATGGAAATCCCTTAAGAAATACTTGCCCCATAATCTCTTTATGAAGGATTTCAATAGCAAAATCGATATTTTAGGAATAACTTTCCCAATCTTCATTTTAGACTGCTCGCCGACATCGTATACCGGCTTAATCGGGATCTCTTTAATCGAACAGTACGACATATTGAGCTTTACCAGCATATCATTGGGCATACCATAATCTCTGTAGATTTTATGAATCTGAACACTTTCAAGCGCAGACAGCGAAATCGCCGTATATCCGGTTTGCGTATCAGATATTCCCCAATACCCTGACGCGACTTTTGTGAGCGCAGAAAGAACGGAATTCCCGAAGAATCTCTTTTTTGGTATCAACACCGGAGCAGATTTATGGATCAGTCTGTTTCCTTTCACATAATCGACATCATCTTCAATAACCGGCAGGCAGATATTTTCAAGCTCGTCCGGATCCATCTGAGCATCTCCCGCCATAACAGCAGTACAATCTATTTTCCTGTCCCGACACCATTTATATCCCGTAGAAATCGCACCGCCCACTTTGCTGTTCTCCTGATTTATAAGAACTATTCTGTCATAATCGTTGTCATTTACAATATCGTGTTCCGGGTAGAATGCCTCTTCTTGCTTTCGGATTTCCACAACTGTCTCAAGGGCTCTGTTAAAGAGCGTCTTCTCAAAGGCCTGAACTTTCAGTCCAATCTCAATTTCCGATTTTACCTGTTTCTCAATATATTTTCTTACTACGCCTTCTGTGTTGTCCTTCGATCCGTCATTGACGATAATTATCCTGTCGACAAAATCCGGCATTGTATCGATTACAATTCCAATTTGTGTTTCCTCGTTATAGGCAGGAACAACAACAGCGACGGTTTTCCCATTTAGCATTAATTTTCCCCTTTATGCATTATGCGTATGTTTCTTTTATTAAATACGTACAAAGCGATTATACAATATTACATATAATATCGCAATGTTTGTTTATCTTCTCTATTTTTCGCAAAATGGCCGTTTTCTGTTCAAACCGAGTCTAAAAGTCAATATATTTGACAACAATCAATAGTATAAAGGATGGATTGATTATGCTTGATAAAAAGGAGCTAAAAAAGTACTTTAGGCGTAAGATGAGCAGGGAAAAAAGCGGAGCAGCACAAATCATGGATTTTTCAATAATACTGATCATGATTTTTGCGATACTGTTTTTAGTTGTATACCTATATTCTCACATGCTCACAGCCAGCTTGATTATCGCAAGTGCTGCCGCTGTTTGTTTTTTTCTTGTGTACAGCATGAGAAGAAACATTAAACTCGATAAGTTTACTCAGGAAAAGACAAAAGAGCTTACCCAAAAATGCACCTTGGAGAAACTTATTCTTCTCTCAAAAAAAGATTTCGCCGGATTCATACATGATTTCCTCGAAAGAAAAGGTTTCGAAATCATCGAACAGCACACTCATGGTTTCTTCGCAGAGAAAGGCGAAAAGAGCTATTACATACCTTTTTTTCAGTACCATCCGAGTGAGAAAATAGATATCAAGGAGGTTTTGGTTTCCTATCGCACGAGAGTTAATCTCTTAGCTGATAATCTTCTTTTCATAACAACGGGAAGTATCAGCGAAGAAGGGCAGAAATTTATGAAGAAAATCGATAAAGGAGATGTTTTTTTCACTCCGCCGAAAGAGCTTCTAAAGGGAAGCGAAGAACAAAGACATTACCCATCAAAGGAAGAGATTGATGAGTTTATCGAATGCGAGGTGAATTCGGAAAAGACAACCTTCGATGCTATCAAAAAAGAAGCATTTAAGAAAAACAAACACCGTGCATATATCGGGCTCGGTTTTCTCATAATGCTCTGGTCATATTTTGCAGGATTTAAATTCTATTATCCGCTGATATCCTGTTTTTGCTTCTTCTTGGCGTATATCAGCTATAAGCGGCAGAAAAACTCTAAATCAGATTCGCCGAGTTTTCCTTAGCCTTCCTGTATATCACAAACTTTTTGCCTACTACCAAAACGGGATCCGCTTTTAGTTTTTCACAAAATTCAGACGCGACCTCCCTCGGCGTTTCGTCGCATCCTCTTTGGACGCTGACTTTGATAAGCTCTCTTTTCTCGAGAACCACATCAGCTTCCTTGATTATGTTCTCGCTGGTCCCCTCTTTGCCTACATATACTACCGGATCCAGGCTGTTCGCCAAAGATCTCAGTTTTGCTCTTTGTTTACTGTTTAGCATACTCTCTTCCCTTCATATCCTCTATTCCACAAAATCGAATTCGATCTCGTTTAAGACAACCGTGTCTCCATCCTTTGCTCCCGCTTTTCGCAAAGCCTTGATAATCCCAAAATCAATCAGCAGCTTTTGAAAATGCTGCATCGAGGAATAATCATCCGGATTTATCTTAAACAATATTTCGTCTATCAAGTCTCCGGAAACGATATAAAAATCGTTTTCTTTCTTGATATCATAACTCTTCTCTTCTTCAAGCTCCCATTCCTCAATTACGCCCTCTTCATATATCGGCTCCGGTTCGGGAAGCTCTCCCAGTTGCGCGGCTATCTCATTCATCAGTTCATCCAGACCTGTTTTGGCAATCGCTGATATGGTAAAAATTTTAATCTTTTTTTTCTCAAGCTCCTTTTGCAGTTTTTGTCCGCTCTCAGTGTCCTTCTCTATATCCACTTTATTCAGTACAACAATCTCCGGACGCTTATATAGCTCCGAGGAATAGTTTTTAAGCTCTTTTCTTATATCATGATAATCCTTATATACATCTCTTCCTTCGCTCTCAGAACCGTCAAGAATGTGCACAAGAAGTCTTGTTCTCTCTATATGCCGCAAGAATTCATGCCCCAGCCCGACGCCCTCCGATGCTCCTTCGATTAGACCCGGGATATCCGCCATAACAAAGCTCGTATCATCATAAGCATAGACTCCGAGATTCGGGCTTAGCGTAGTAAAATGATAATTTGCAATTTTCGGATTTGCTCCTGTGACAACGGAGAGCAAAGTGGATTTTCCGACATTCGGAAAACCTATAAGTCCGACATCCGCGATTGTTTTGAGCTCCAAAGTAACCCAACGTCCTTTTGTGCGCCTTCCCGGCGTCGAAAACCTCGGTGTTTGTCTTGTCGAAGATTTAAATCTTGCATTTCCCTTTCCGCCGCTTCCGCCTTTAAGAACACAGCGCTCTCCACCTCTTCGAATATCCGCAACCACTTTTCCGGTCTCAAAATCCTTAATCACAGTACCGGCCGGTACACCGATATATAGATCCTCGCCGTTTTTGCCGCGCATATTCTTCTTGCTTCCCTTTTCCCCGTTTTCAGATATATACTTCTTCTGATATTTGAAATCCAAAAGCGTTCTTACATTTTCTTCTGCATAGAAGTATACATCTCCGCCTCTTCCCCCGTCGCCTCCGTCAGGTCCTCCTGCAGAAACATATTTTTCTCTTCGCAAAGAAATAGCTCCATCTCCCCCGTCTCCGCTTTTTATATAAATTTTCGCCTTATCTACAAACATCGCTACGCCTTCCCTGATTGCTCGTCCATATTTTCGTCATTATAATATATACACAAATCATTTAAAAAGCAAGTTTCGCAGAGAGGTTTTCTCGCTTTGCAAAACCTTCTGCCATGCCATAATATCCAATGGTGTGCATCCTTCCAGTCCTTTTCGGGGATGTTCTCTCTCAATTGCATCTCCGTATTGTATACATCCTTAGCTTCTGCAAGTCCCAGTCTGTTCGAAACCCTGAAAACATGAGTGTCAACCGCAATCGCAGGAACATCATATGCGTTTGAAATCACAACACTGGCGGTTTTCCGCCCAACTCCGGGCATCTCAATAAGTTCCTCAATAGTCCTCGGCACAATCGAATTATAGTCCTCAGTAAGGATTTTCGAGGTCGCAACTATATTCTTTGCTTTTGTCTTAAAAAAACCACAGCTTCTTATTTCTTCTTCCACTTGAAGCAAATCCGCCGCCATCAGTTGCTCGGGTTTCTTATATTTTTTAAACAACTCCTCGGTAACTTTATTTACTTGTTTGTCGGTGCTCTGAGCAGAAAGCATCGTAGCTATCAGAAGTTCGAAAGGGTTTTTATATTTCAATGCAGGCTTTGCATCGAAATATACCTTGTTTAATCTTTTTAAAATCTCTTTGTTGAGTTTCTCTTTTTCCATAGGGCTATTATACCCCATACCTCTTGGCTTTGCTACCTTTTAAGCATATCGACAATACCATCGAGTTTCTTTTTCTGTTCTTTATCCATCATCGGCGCAACGTTTTTATAGAACTCTTTGAGTATGTCATCATTAAAGCTCCCGTCTTTTCTCCCCTTGGTGGCAATATCTTTCAGTTCGCTGAACAACTCATCTTCGCTTTTACCCTCGTATTTTTTCACGATATCCTCAATCTCCTCCGCTCCGCTTATATCTCTTTCGTCTATATCCTTGCCAAGCATTTCCTTTGCTTTATCTTTGATTTCCTTTTCGTCCAGTTTGCCGCTTTTACTATATCCTCTTAAGCTGGATTTAGGCATATCCGTTTCTCCTTTCTATTCATCCTTTTTTATTTATATTCATCCCGTCTTCTCTTTGTGCACTATTAAACAGGAAAACGAATAGACTATAATAAGCAAATTATAATAAAATACAGGAGAACGATATGTTTAACTTTCCCTTTATGGGCAGACCTATGGCTTACAGCGACAGAAAGCAAAACTTGGATACAAGATCTGTGCAGCAAGACAGTCTCAATCTAAAAAACCTTTCGCCTGATCTAAGTATGCTTTTATCTCTAACATTAAAAGACGGAATGAATCAAAATGTACTTCCTATTCTCGAAAGTATCGAACCCTTCTTGGAGCCGAAAGACAGGCAGGCAATCGGAAACATTCTCGGCATGCAGGATCAGGTGAAAAGGCTTAGGATGTATGATCATACTCATTCTATGAATACCGGATATCAGGATCTTTCGAAAAGCGAAAGACAGCTTTCACTTATCCGCGCTTTGAGCAGATTCGCTGGCGGCGATGCAAAGAACATAATGCAGCAGATGGAAAACTCAATGCAGCAGCAATTCGAGATGGGCAGAATGATGAAGCGCATGGAATCAATGCAGGATATGGATATGAATGATCCTATGGCTATGTTTGAGATGCTGGAGATGTTTATGCCTAAAGGTCAATCGAACGAGTTTCAAAATATTACGAACATGATGAATTTATTTAAGAACATGAGCGGCAAGGATATGTCCGGATTTATGAAAAACTTTATGGGTCAAAAATAATCAAAAGTATATTATATTGTAATAAATTCCCTTTTAATATATACTGAACTGTGTAAATTATTTAAAGGGGTATTTATTATGATTTGTAAAGAATGCGGAGCGGAAAACACCGACAGCAGTGTGGTCTGCAAAAAATGCCGAGCGCAGCTTACAATAGAGGAGAATAAGCCGAAAAAAGCGAAGAAAACAAATGCTCTTACATGGGTATTTCTTGCCGTATCGATCGTATTGACTGTTTCTTTAGTAATTGTTTCGATAAGCAAGCCAGCCTTAACGGTCAGCAATGATTTTGAAGAACCAATCAGCAAAGCGGCAGTAGGCTTTAAAACGCCGGAAAAGGCTATCGAATATTTTGTTGAAAATATACGCAAAGGTGAATATGATGCTGCATTAGCTTCTTCATGCTATTCTCTGATTGCTGAGAATTTCGATTATCAGCAGTTTTCCGAGAATATAGAAGTCTTGTCACCTCCTGAACATCTTACTCCAACCGAATTTGATCTGTATAAGACGATACACGCGAATTATAATGAGTCGCTTGTTTTGGAGCAAATCAGCATGATAGTGTTTCAACTCAATGCTCAAGGCAGATACTCCGAATTGGTCAAAGGTTTTCCAATAGGAATCGAAGGAGCTGATGTTGACTTCGATGAGCTGATTGCGTGCTTTGATCCAAGAGTTCTTAAATATTTAAAAATCGATAATATCGACAAAAGTTCCTATGTGGAAAATTCGGCATATAAAAAAGATATGGTCGAAATGGCAGTCAGTCACGGTGCAGAGGACGCAACATCTCGGTCAGTACTTTTTAAATTCAACGGTTATTATTACGCGGGTGGATTTACATTGATGAAATATGACGGTTTGTGGTATATCGACAACATGGCTGAAATGTTGCCGAGCATGCGCTATTCCGGCAACTTGGAAGAACTTGAGGATAGGCAGGAATTTAAGGCTTACTTAATCAGGACGGATATTGAACTTTAGTCATCTCTCAATAAATCGAGAACACAAAAAAAGTGTACATCATTTTCATGTACACTTTTGTTTTATCCATTATCCAAGCAATAGCTCAATCGCTTTATCCATCTGCGGATCGTCATCATCAAGCATATCTTCATCCGCTATATAATAATCCGGATAGACACCCGATTCATTTATCGATCTTCCGAGCGGTGAGAAGTATTCTGAAGTCGTAATCTTCACTCCGGTATCTCCGTTATCAAGAGGCGTTATGGATTGCACGACACCTTTGCCAAAAGTTGTTTCACCAACAATAGGTCCTCTTTCATAGTCCTGGATAGCTATCGAGAACAGCTCCGATGCGCTTGCGCTGAATTCATTCACCAACACAACAAGCGGTATATCCCATGCGGATTTTCCCGACTCCAAAGTCGATTCATTTCCCTGTCTGTCCCTCGTGATTATAAGTTTTCCTTCTGGAAGGAGTATATCAAGCATCTCCGTTACCTTATATAGGTCGCCGCCGGGGTTGTTACGCAAATCGATAATAATCCCTTTTGCTTCGTATGAAACGAAGTAATCTTTAGCATCCTTAAACAGTTCCAAAGCGTTGCCGGTAAAAGAGTACAATTCCAAGTACCCAATGTCATCCTCCAGCATAACATAATATGCCTGATCAGCAAAAACAACTTTTCGTACGATATCGAAATCAAGAGTTTCTTCTCCTCTTAAAACTTCAACGGCAACAACCGTGTCCGGCTCACCTCTGATAGCATTTACGATATCCATGTATTCAAAATCTTTAAAACTCTCTCCGTCAGCACCGATTATTATATCGCCTTCCAAGATCCCTGCTGCATAAGCCGGCGATTCCTCAAAAACTCTGGTTACATTCACTCCTCCGACTTCTTCATCAAAAGTAACCTGTACACCTATACCGGTATACTCTCCCTGCTGGTCTTTTAGAAAATTAACCCACTCCTGTTTATCATAATAAGTAGAATATGGATCCTCCAAGGATTCCATCATACCATCTATTGCAGAAGTTATCAGAGTTTCGGAATCCACATCCTTGTAGAATGTCTCATTTATCAAAGCGTTTACAGCTTCAATCTCTTCAATCCCATCGTTGTTATCTCTCTTTTCACTGAAAGCATTTGCTGCTGTAAAGCTGAAAATGCCCACTACAACTGCTGTTATTATGAAAGTGGCGATTACCGCCACTATCATCTTTTTTCTGGTTACCATAGTTACTCTCTTTCAAATTGTCATAAAATCAAATGCTGTATCATTTCTTAATATATTTATGCGGTAACTTGCATATTTTATGTGGTTATTAGTATATCGATGCATAATAAGCATCATTAATACGGCTTTGATGCTCAGGATCTTCCGCTCCGCTTCCATGACCATAGGAGTCTTTGAAGTGTACACAGAAATGACCGTTAAATCCATTGTCGAAAATCCTTGTTTCATGCGATGCATGGGGGAATCCATTCATGGACGCAGCATAAGTTGTCCCGCCTACTGTCACCCATATCGCTCTTCTGT
>Ga0180436_10006231_pt1 | contig 10387 bp, 9 predicted proteins | sample SS_ome_2_FD_132434 | JGI IMG/M metagenome (GOLD analysis project Ga0180436, IMG submission 132434) | Hypersaline lake sediment archaeal communities from the Salton Sea, California, USA - SS_3_S_2 metaG | ecosystem: Environmental > Aquatic > Non-marine Saline and Alkaline > Hypersaline > Sediment...
CCACCGTCTCGGCCGGCTACACTTGTTCCCCGTCCTCGGGGACGCTGCCGTTCAGCGTGCTCATGCGCACCATCATCCGCAACGAGCGGGACGACCAGTTCCGCCGGGCCGCCGGCGTGGTGAACATCCTGCTGGCCAACGGTTCGTCGTTCAACAACTGGCGGGCCGGATCCACCACGCTCACGCCGGGGCAGACCTTCTCCACCCAGTGGAGCAACACCTTCCCGGCCACCGGGTCGCTGGTGGGCGAGAACCGCTTCGTGCTCCACGTGGAGGACGTGACCTTCGCGCCCTACAACCAGCCGCCCTACGCCCCATCCGGCGATGAGGCCCGGGCCTCCTGCACGGTGACCGCCTTCGCGCCCTGAGCAAAAAAAAGCCCCTTGCCGGTCACTCCTCCAGGACCGGAAGGGGCTTCAGTTCCCAAACTGCGGGAACGTCAGGTGCAAGTGGTGATCAGAATGCCGGCCGGGGGTGTCTCTCACGGTCACCGGTTCCCGCGGCGCCTCACATTATCCCCGTCCGTCATGGATTAGATGACCGGCCGGACGTTTGGTTACATCAGAAAGCGAAATTTTTCCTTCCGGCCGTAAACCTGTCCTATCCGCCCCCCATGCTTTCGGTCCTTTCAATTCGTGCTTCTGTGAAGGGATCGTTTTGTCGATACGATGGTTGTCGTATGCGGAATGGCGTGGTCGCTGCCAGCGTAAATATCGAAATATGTTAATAAATTTCTTTTTAGGCCAGTCCGCCAGGCCGATTGCCAGAATCCCGCACCCGGGGCGTCACGCTGCTGTCGGGGCCGCCGGGTCGGGCCTCGGGGATTTAAGGAGGATCGCCAATGTCGCAGCATCCCAGCCGGCTTTTCAGACTGTCCCTCTGCCTTGCGATTGTGGCCGCCTGTGCCGTGCCGGCCGCCGGCCAGACCGGCCAGCTGATCATCGGGGCCAACGCCGAAGTGATCTGCTCCGGCGGGGCGGATGCCTGCGCCGCTGAAGTGATCGTTGACCCGGACGGGCTCTTCGACGGCAGCTGGTGCAGCGAGCCGCTGGCTGTCGACCTCGTCTCCTTCACTGCCGGCCCCGGCCCCCGGGTGATCATCCTCAAGTGGGAGACCGCCGCGGAGTTCGGCACGGCCGGGTTCAACCTCTGGCGGCAGGACGCCGGGGGCGGTGAGGCGGTGAAGGTGAACAAGTCGCTGATCCCGGGTAACGGCGGGATCACCTGGGGCGCGGCCTACCAGGTGGTGGACCGGCGGGTGCTGCCGGGGCGGAGCTACACCTACTGGCTCGAGGAGGTGGAGGACAGTGGGTTCACACCTCTATACGGCCCGGTGACGTCCTGGCCGGGGTTGGCCACGACACTCAACCACCAGTAGAACAAAACAAACCAGCGGAGGGGAAACGAAGATGCGAAAGGGATCGATCATAGTGCTGTGTGCGCTGGCGGTGTTCTGCCTGCCTGGCGCCGAGCTGCAGGCTCAGGACATCACGAACAAGATCGGCGGGACCGCGGCCGATGACACGTTCCAGGTCACCGACAGCAACGACACGGTACTCATGGAAGTGCAGGCCGACGGCATGGTGGGCATCGGCACCACCAGCCAGAACGAGAAGCTCGACGTGGCCGGCAACATCGACCTCAACGGCAGCTACCGGGTGCGCAACATGGCCGACCCGCTGACCGGCACCGACGCGGCCACCCGCAGCTACGTCGACGCCCGGGGCATCACCGTCAGCTACGACGCCGGCACCTCGCTGGTCGACCTGCCGCCGCTTTCCGTCGGCCAGACGGCGATCATCACCGGCTATTACCACTACGACAACACCAGCGCCCCGCCGAACCTCAAATTCGACGCCATCCAGCTCAATGACGACAGCGGCACCAACTACTGGTGGCGCATGAACAACTACTATTTCAACAGCAGTTCGGAAAACGTCTATGTCTCGGGCAGCAAGGACGACCGAATCAGGTTGACGGTCAACGGCTACGGCGTGTACATCGAATTCCGCATCACCATCACCCGCGGCTACCACCGCACCATGGTCGAGGCGGTGGTCAGCGACCTCAACGCCACCGGCATCACCGACCGCAGCGTCCTGACCAAGGTCTACGCCTGTCACCACAACCCGTCGAACATGGACGGCGGAGTGCGCTTTCTCGCCGAGAACGGCGGCATTCTTGAGGTGGACTTCGTGACGGTGTCGGTGCTGCCGTCGATCTGATCGCGATCGTGCGGTGGCGCCAGGCCGAGGCGGCCGGGACGGGATGGTCGGTCGACGGGAAAGGACGGACGGGCCGCCGGGAGGCATCGTGGTGCGGCCGCTGCTGCCGGGCCGTGGCCACAAGCCGGTGTGGACGGTCGGCCGCCAGCGGACCGGATACGTTGCTATAATGCTCGGGAATGAAATCCCGACAAGAGGAATAGACGAGTGAGCGTTCAGCGCAGCCTGGCCGGCGATGCATGCGGCGATCACGGCGGCGGCAGAATCCCCAGGGAAGGATTAGAACGATGACACTGCTCCAGGCGATCATCCTCGGCGCCGTTCAGGGCCTCACCGAGTTCCTGCCCATCAGCTCTTCGGGCCACCTGGTGATCTCCCAGCGGCTCTTCGGGCTCACCGAGCCGGGGATCGCCTTCGACATCAGCGTGCACCTGGGCACGCTGGCCGCGGTGGTGATCTTCTTCCGTCGCGACATCCACGAAGTGAACACGTCGGCGGTGAGCGGCTGGCGCCGCGTGCTCACCGGCAGGGCGTCCTTTGGCGAGCTCTTCAACGGGGACCAGGGCTTCCGCCTGGCCGCGCTGCTCATTATCGGCTCCGTCCCCACGGCGCTGATCGGCATCGTGCTCCAGACCATGTCCGACCGGCTCTTCTCCTCGCTGCGCCTGGCCGGGGGGATGCTCATGCTCACCGGGCTGATCCTCGTTTTCACCGGGGTGCTGCTCTGGTTCACCCGCGACGTGGAGGCCAAGCGCACCACCCCGCTGAAGTTCTCCACTGGTATCGCCCTGGCCATCGGCACGGTGCAGGGCTTCGCCATCATCCCCGGGATCTCCCGCTCGGGGTCCACCATCGCCGCCGGCCTGCTCTTCGGCCTGGACAGCAGGATGGCCGGCACCTACTCCTTCCTGCTCTCCATCCCGGCGATCATCGGCGCCGCCCTGCTCCACGTGGTGATGGACGGATTCGCCGATTTCGCCCTCGTGCCGATGCTCATCGGCACCACCGTTTCTTTTTTCGTCGGCTACCTCTCCCTCGGCATTCTCATGCGCATCGTCGGCCGGGGCAAGCTCTACCTCTTCGCCCCCTATTGCCTCATCGCCGGGGCGGCGGCGGTGCTCATCAGCCTCTGACTACTCCAGCTCGCCCTCCTCCTGCATCCGCTCCACCAGCTTCTTCACCTGCTCTGTGGAGGAGCGGTGGGTGACCAGGGTGCGCTTGCCCGAGCGGACGACGACGAGGTCGCTGACCCCCACCAGGGCCACCATCTCCTGCGGGTCCTCGCAGAAGACGGCATTGGTCGCGGCGTCGAGCCCGCGGATGCGGCCGGTGCCGCGGTTGCCGGCGTCGTCCGGGTCGTGGAACTGCTCGAGGGCCAGCCAGCCGCCCACGTCGCTCCACTGGAAGGCCGCGCGCACCATGCGCACGTCGTCGGCCTTTTCCATCACCCCGAAATCGATGGAGATCTTCTCCAGCGGCTCGAAGGCCTCGGCCAGCGCGGGGACCCAGCCGGCGGTGTTGTCGACACGTTTCAGCGGGTCGAGCCGCTCGGCGTGGCCGGGGAGGAAGGTGCGGATGGCCGTGGCGATGGCCGAGGTGCGCCAGGCGAACATGCCGCTGTTCCAGCTGTGGCGGCCCGAGGCGACGAACTGCTCGGCGGTGGCGCGGTCGGGTTTCTCGCGGAACTTGGCCAGCCGGAAGTGCTCGATGCCGTCGTCGCTCGGCAGCGTTTCGCCGGCCTCGAGGTAGCCGTAGCCGGTGGAGGGGAAGGCCGGGGCGATGCCGAAGGTGTAGAGCGCGCCGCTCTCGTGGGCCGCGCGGGCGGCGGAGCTGAGGGTCTTCTGGAAGAGGTCCACCGGCTGGATCAGGTGGTCGGCGGTGAGCACCGCCATCACCGGGTCGCCGAAGCGGGCCTCGCAGAGCACGGCGGCGAGGGTCACCGCGGCGGCGGTGTCGCGGGCCACCGGCTCACCGATGACGTTGGCCGCCGGAATCTGCGGCAGCTGCCGGCGCACCAGGCCGGCGTGGCGGCCGTTGGTCAGCACGAGGATGCGCTCGGTGGGCACGAGGCCGGCCAGGCGGTCCACGGTGAGCTGGAGCATGGTGCGGTCGCCGAAGAGGGTGAGGAACTGCTTCGGTTTCGAGGGCAGGGACAGCGGCCAGAAGCGGGTGCCCGAGCCCCCGGCCATGATCACCGCCACCAGGTCGTTCTGCGGGTTGAAGGAATCGGGCATCAGTGGGTCTCCCAAAGGGAGCGGGTCAGCCGCTCCGTCCGTAGTCGTCTTCCAGGCGGACAATGTCGTCCTCGCCGAAATAGTCGCCGGTCTGCACCTCGATGAAGACGCAGGGCACGTCCCCCGGGTTGCGGATGCGGTGCTTCGCCTCGCGGGGGATGTCGATGGCCTCGCCGGCGCGGACGAGGATCTCCTCGTCGCCCACGGTCACCAGCCCCTCGCCCTCGATGACCATCCAGTGCTCGGCGCGGCGGTGGTGCAGCTGGAGGCTCAGCCGCTGGCCCGGGTTGACCACGATGCGCTTCACCTTGTGCCGCTCGCGGTCTTCGAGCACCACGTAGTGGCCCCAGGGCCGGTGGTTCTCCAGGTCGTCGATCACCGCGCGGTAGAGGTCGAGACAGGCCTGGGCCTCGCCCGCGGCGCCGACGCCCGCGCCGCCGACGCCCGCGCCGGCCAGCGGCAGGCCCGCCGGGGCGATGTCGGGGGCGGCGTCGAGACGGGCACCGTCACCGAGGCGGCGCCATCCCTCCACCTCTTCCGGGCTGCAGGGACGGTGGATGGTGCTGAGCAGCGGGCGGTCGGCACGGTGGAGCAGCGCCGCGGCCGCCGGGCCGGCATGGTTGTGCACCATGTCGAAGCGCTTGATCGCGGCGAGGACGCCGGCCAGCTGCAGCGCCTCGCCGAGCCGGGTGGCCGCATCGGGGCCGGGCGGGCCCGGGGCCGGGGCGGGCACCAGCTCGCTCCCCCCGCTCGAGCCTTCCCGGGCGAAGAGGGTCACCTGGTGACCGGCTGCCACCAGCGACTCGGCCAGGCGGCCGATGGTGCGGTGCGGTTCGGTTTCGGCCGACGGCGAAACCGGCTCGTCCAGCGGGCAGACCATGGCGATGTTCATCGACCGCCTCTCCTTCATTGTCATCGGCCGCGGCCTGCGGCCCGTTCGTCTTCGGTGCTGTTGGCGATTCCCGGATGCAATAGTTAATCCCTCAGCAGCCCGAGGTCAAGGGAATAGAATAGGGGACGTACTTGCGATTATGCGTTTAGCGGACGTAACTGTATGAAAGCACGGACTTCATTTTGGGGACGTACTTGCGATCATGCATTTCCTCCAACAAAACCGCAACATAATGGCAACGCACTTCCGTTTATACACGTTCGGCGACAGGTGGTGCTTGAGGGGCTCGTCCCCTCAGAGGTTCTCTTCCGAGACCCACTCCCACCACTCCAGCAGCGTGTCCACGGCGTTCTCGGCGCCGGGCCTGTTCGGGGGTAATCCCATTCGTTCGGACTCGATGCCGACCAGGTAATCGACGATGCGGTCGCGGGCCACGCCCTCGACGACCTGCTGGAACACCTGGGGCAGGTAGGCATCGTACTCGTCACGGGCCCCGGGGGAACCAGCCACGCTGATGGGGTCCCAGATGTAGTGGAGCACCTCGTCGCACCGCTTGTAGAACGCCAGCTCCCGGGGCGGCAGCTTCATCCCCATGCTCTTCTCCCGACCTCTCCCATGCGCTGATGGAAAAATTAAAAAAATGGTGCCGGGCACTCTTTATGTTCACCCCGGCCTGGTGAACGATTCCTCCCGCGGACAACGCGTGGATCGGGCCGGCCGGTGATTTCGGTGATGCCCGGCGTGAACAGCGGCTAATACCCGGCGATAAGCCATTCCACCATCACCCGGACCAGGCGCGGCTGCAGCTCGCGGTCCTCGGCGTTGTAACGGGTGGCGAGGTCCGGCGTCAGCTCGTCGGCCGGCGTGGTTTCGATCTTGAAGACGTGGTCGGCCTCGGGGATGTCGAGGCGCACCACCTCCAGGCCGGCCTCGCGGGCCGCCGCCTCGAGCCGGTCGGCGTCGGGGTCGGGTTTCACCTGCAGGTCCCGGTCGCCGTTGAGGATGAGCGCCGGCAGGCCGCTCCCGGCCAGCGCCGCCGCCGGGTCGAAGACGAGGATCTCGCGGATGAAGGCCTGCGCCGCTTCCTGCTTGAAGGCCAGGGCCACCGAAAGGAGGCCGATGTCGCCATCGAGCAGCGAGAGGTCCATTTCGTCGCCGTCGGCGCACTGCTCGAGCACCGTGCGGAACCCCTCCACCAGCTCCTCCTCCCGCTCGGGGGTGACCTCGCCGAGGCGGATCTGATCGCGGATCTGCTCCACCACCGTCTCCATCATCGTGCGGCCCGGGGTGGCGAGAAGAATCAGGCCGGCCAGCGGAACGCCCGGGTCGCCGGCCAGGCGCACGGCGTGGACACCGCCCTCGCTGTGCCCGGCGGGGTAGAGGCGGCCCGCGTCGACCCCGGGCCAGGCGGCGAGCAAGGCCAGCCCCCCGCGCTGCTCGGCGAGGTAGTCCGACCAGGCCAGGTCGCCGGGGAGCTCGGTCTCACCGGTGCCCCGCTTGTCGTAGCGCAGCACCACCACGCCGTGCCGCGCCAGGGCCTCGGCGAGCAGCTTTGCGCTGCCGTTGGTGCCCGGCAGCAGTCGGCTGTTCCAGTCTCGGTCGGTGGGGCCGCTGCCGGCGATGAGCAGCAGGGCGGGGAACGGCCCCTCGCCCTCTGGCCGGGTCAGCGTGCCGTGAACCACGGTGCCCGCCGCCTCCCAGGCCACCTCCTCGTTGACCAGCGTATACGACGGCTCGGCGGTTACCGGAACCGGCGCCTCGGGGGCTTCGGGCTCTGCGGGCGGCTCCGGCGCTTGCGGTTTTGCCGGCGCCCGGTGGGGCGGCGGGGGGATGGGCAGCGGCGGTGGCGGCGGCAGGCAGCCGATGGTGATGACCAGCATCAGCAGGAGTATCGACAGTCGCTTCATGGGGAAGCCTCCGTTGGGGACGTACGTGCGATTATGCGATTCGTAATGACAAGCCTTTTTAAATTAACGTTCGGCACAGGGGACGTACTTGCGTTTATGCAATTCCCGGGTGAGTCGCGCGAAACGGTGTTTGAGATCCCTGACCCGCTTTATTCGAATTTTCAGACATAGGACACAGGGAACGTCCATGCATTTATGCATTAATCGCCGCGGTAACGCATAAATTCTTTTACGTCCCCGACCCAGTATTTTTCATATTTTCATGATGTGCCCTATTTGTAGCTATGGCAGAATACTCGTAGATGCCGGTTCCGGGCAACCGTTCCGGACGGGCCGTCGGGAGGGAGGGTCGATGTATTCGCGCCGTTTTATCTGCTGGATCTTTCCCCTGCTCGCCATCGCCGTGGCGGCGACAACGGTCTGCGGCCCGGGCGACGTCGCCGTAGTATCACTGCCCGACAGCTATCCTCTCGACCTGGACCACCAGGCCCCGGGGCCCGACCTTGCCGCCTGGGGCGACGACCTCGACACGGCCCTGGCCCGCTCCGCCGAGAGCGGCCGGCCGGTGCTGGCGCTCTACCGCGACCCGGCGGACGGCCCCGGTGCGGGCGGCCTCACGGCCCAGCCGCTGCTGGCCGAGGCGGCGGAGAACCTCTTCGTCCCCCTGCTTCTGGCGGCAGGTGACGGAGAGGGCGGGGCGCGGGTGTTCGATGCCGAGGGCCACGACCTGGTCCCCCCCGCCGCCGAGGTGAACGAGCCGGGCGAGCTGGCCGCGCTGATGGTGGCTGCGCTGGAGGACGGAGGCGGTTCGGCGCCCCGCTGGCTGCAGCTTGTCGCGGCGGAGAACGGGGCCGCCGAGCGGCGCATGCTCACCATGGCCATGTACTGCTACTGGGAGGGCGAGGCCAAGCTGGGCAACATGGACGGCGTGCTGGCCACCCGTTCGGGGATGATGGGCGAGGACGAGGTGGTGGAGGTGGTCTACGACCCCGAAGCGCTCGGATTCGAGACCCTGGTGGCGCGGGCGCGGGAGATGGATTGCGCCACGTCGGTCTATGCCCACACCGCCGGCGACCTGGCCCGGGCCCGCGAGCTGGTGGGCGGCGACGCCAAACCGGCTCCGGAGCGGGCCGGGATGATCGACGAGCGCCAGGTCAAATACGCCCTGAGGCGCACCCCCATGGCACACCTGCCGCTGACCCCGCTCCAGGCGGCGAAGATCAATGCCGATATCCGCCTCGGTCCCGACCCCGCCCGTTGGCTCAGCCCCCGCCAGCTCGACCTGCTCGACCGGGTAAAGGCCTGCCTCGCGGAGAACCCCGACGGCCTCGACACCTTCCTGCCCCCCGGCAAGCTCTCCCTCCTCGCCGATTACGAGGCCAGGCTACGGCACCGCCTCGCTGAATAGGCTAAACAGGCTATATAGGGACAGGGGTATTTAGGGACAGGAGCTATTTACTCGCACATTCTTCTCAAAATAAGGGGGCCGGTTACCTGTTTCCAGGAGAGGTTCGGGTAACCAGTTCAGCAATAAGCCTTTGGGTGAAGTAGAGGATTCAGTAATCTGTCCCCCTGTTTCCCCCTGTATCAGGGATAATGATCGGCCTCTTTCTCCCTCCCGTCGCCGATGGTGCTCGTTATGTTCGACTAAATAGCTCCTGTCCCTCATTTATTCCTCTTGAACTCCTGGACGTGGCCCTCCATCCAGCCGCCCGGCTCCCTTCGCAGGAACACATCCCTGAGGACGCCTGCGGGGCTGATGCTCAAAACGGTTTTGAATTCCCTCGAGCCGGAACGCAAGTGCTCTTCACCATGAAACGTGATCTCACCGCCGCTCATCGTCACCGAGCCCTCCCCGACGGTGCCGCGGTTGTTCAGGCTGAGGAAACGCACGTCCTCAAGCTGCGGGTCCCAGTAGATGTGGGCCACGCTCGAATACTCGGCCTCCGGCACCTCCCGCGTGTACTCCACGGCCCTGCCGTCGAGGATCGGGGAGAAGCGCAGCGTGATCTTCAGGTCGGCGGAGTCATCGCCGATGTAGCCGCCGGCCCAGTCGACGCCGATGAGTGGGGCCAGGAAGCCAAGGTGCTCCACGAGCCCGGAGGCGCGGGCCGGCGGTGAGAGCGGTGAGAGCGATGAGAACAGGAGCAGCAGGGCCAGGGGGATCGCCACCCGATGGATGTGCATCATGACCATGATCGCGTTTTCTTCCTCCTCCTCGTGTGGTGTCCCGGAAATTCCTTCAAACGATTCGCCCTCCGCATCACGGCCTGCTGGGTTGCTCATCGCTTGCATCCCTCAAGGTATGCGCGCTCTTCGCGCCTTGCATGCCGCGCGCGGAGATCGATTCCTTTGTGAACTTATTTCCGGGACACCACACCAGGGAACAAATGAATATGAATGGGACCTGACCCCATCTTTATTCATTTGTTCCTGCCACATCCTTCCAGCGGCCTCCGCTGGTCAGGGGCTCTCAACGATCCCGTTAAATGGAAAAAGGGGGCAGGGACGCCCGGGGCGCCGAAGGCCGCCTGCACTGGAGGGACCCGCGCTCCATCGGTGGCAGACCGTGGTTACGGCGGCCGTGAAGGTCAGCGCAGGCGCCCCAGCCCCCGAAGTGCTCAGAAGCAGCCGGCGGCGGCGTTGGCGCCGAAGCGGAACGGGCCGCTGAAGGCGAGGAGCTCGTAGAGCTCCTGCACGCCGCTGCCGGTGTAGCGGAAGACGCGCACGTGGCCGCGGTTCTCCTCCATCGGGCCGAGGCTGGCGATGAACTCGTCCCGCCCGTCGCCGGTGATGTCCCGCCCGGAGAAAATCTTCGCCCCGCCCCGCCGCTCTTCCGAGGGCCAGGCGAAAAAGCTGAACCCGGGAAGCGGGACAGGTGAACCGCCGTCAACGTTCCAGCCGCGGAGGTGGGCGCCGAAGACTGCGCCCGGGCCGGGGCCGGTGACGATCTCGTCGATGCCGTCGCCGTCCACGTCGCCGCAGGCCACGTTCACGCCGTAGAGGTTCGTGCCGTAGGCCATGTAGCTCACCGTGCCCATGGCGGCTGCCGCACCGCCGTCGACATTCCAGCCGCGCACGTGGGGGCCGAACACGGCGCCCGGCCCGGCGCCGGTGACGATCTCGTCC
>Ga0180436_10006232_pt1 | contig 10387 bp, 11 predicted proteins | sample SS_ome_2_FD_132434 | JGI IMG/M metagenome (GOLD analysis project Ga0180436, IMG submission 132434) | Hypersaline lake sediment archaeal communities from the Salton Sea, California, USA - SS_3_S_2 metaG | ecosystem: Environmental > Aquatic > Non-marine Saline and Alkaline > Hypersaline >...
GGCGTCACGCGGGTGGCCAGGCCCCCAGAATGGCGCCCGCCACCGTCAGCGCGAGCACGTGGTACCCGCCGTCGATGAGGAAGAGCGCCGGCTTGCGGCTCTCGTACACGAAGGTCACCGACATCAGGGCGAACCAGATCCCGATGCCGACGAGCGCCCCGAGGGAGGCGCCGCCGGCGGCCCCGGTCGACGCGGTGTTGCCCAGCAACACGGCCAAGGTGAACACGGCGACCGCCTCGAACACGAACGTCACGCCGTAGATGGCCGGGTTCGAACCCCGCTCGACGTCGGCGCGCGTGAAGCCGACGGCCGCCATCCAGGGCTTGCTCAGCGCCACGTACCACAGCGCGCCGAGCGCGAAGTAGAGGACGGTCGCCAGCAGCACGGCCCAGATGTTCACGGTGAAGTCCATGGTTGCGCCTCCTCGAAGGGCCACGTCCCGGTCCGGCCATCATGCATGGTGTGGGCGTCGCGCGGCGCAAGTCCGTTTCCGGGCGCGGGCCCCTCGGCGGACCTCAAGGTCCGTCCGCGGCCTCGTCGGGCTCGGGGAACGCCCACCAGTGCCAGCGCAGGTCGGCGTCGAGGCCGACGCGGTAGTGGTGGGGCCCGCCGCTGGGCCCGTACTCGACGGTCACCGCGGTCCATCCGGCCGCGAGTTCGAAGGGCTCGAGGTTGTTGCACTCGCCGGCCGCCACGGTGCGCGCCTCGCGGCTGCCGAGCCAGGCGGCGCGGCGGCTGCCGGGCGACGCGATGCGTTCGGCGTACGCCGCGTCGGCGAGCGCCGCCATGCCGATCACGCTGAGCCCGCGGTCGATCTCGCGTGGCGAGGTGAAGCCCTCCAGCGGCGTCAGCAGGTCGATCTCGGCGAGGACGCCGACGAGCGGGCCGCCCGGCGCGCCGCAGGTGCGCGAGCCCAGGGGCGTGGCGTCGTCGATCGCCGGCAGCGTCACGGCGAACGCGCCGTCCGCGGCGATGTCGGCGAAGACGCGGAGCCTCCCCGCACCGCCGTGGATCACCCACACGGGGGTGGCGACCCGACCCCACGGCTCGAAGCGGCCGGCGATCCGGTAGGCGTCGCTGCCCAGGTCGGTCCCGGGGCCGACCGGGCCGACGTATTGGGCCACGGCGGTCGCCGCGAGCGCCCAGGCGGCGATCGCGACGAGCCGAAGCGTGCGTGTCGTCCTCGATGTGCGCATGGATCCTCCCATCACCGGCTCGCCGAACCGCGCGCGCTAGGGTCGGCTCGCCGAACCGCGCGCGTCAGCGCCGGTTCGCCGAACCGCGCGCGTCAGCGCCGGTTCGCACGTTCGATCCGCCCCAGCGCGTCCTCCGCGAACCCCGCCCGCCGCAGGACGGCGACGATGAAGGCCGTCTTGCCGTCGACGTAGCCGTCGATGTCGTGCGCGTATGCGCGCGCCAGGCGCTGCTTGAGCGCCCCGTACGCGGCGGCGAGTTGCGGATCGCCGCGCAGGTGGTCGCGTAGGGCAAGATGGTTCGCCAGGGCCGGGCTGTCGGGCGGGCAGACGTACAGGTGGTGCTCGGGCGCGCCGGGCGGGGGCTCGAAGGCCTCGCGGCCGGCGATTCCGAGGTCGCCCCGGTGCGCGTAGCCCAGCGTCGCCAGGCGCGCGACGGCCTCCGGCACGTGGTCGCCCGAGCCCAGCACGACGTCGAGATCGATCACCGGCTTGGCGGCGAGGCCGGGTACCGACGTGCTGCCCACGTGCTCGATGGCGGTCGCGAGGTCCGCGACGGCCGGCCAGATCCTGGTGCGGAGCCGCTCGAACGCCGCCGGCCAAGACGGGTCGTAGTCGACGACCGTGATCGTGCGCATGGCCCCGATGGTACGCGCCGGCGGCGGCGTCACGGGCGACCCGAGGCGGTAGCGTGACGCGATGGCCCTCGTCCCGTGGCCCGAGTTCCTCGCCCAGACGCACCTCTCCGACCCGGCCACGCTGCTGGCCGGGTTGGCGGCCGTCGGGCTCGTCGGGCTCTCCAAGGGCGGGCTCGGCGGCGCGTTTGCCCTCATGGGCGTGCCGGTGCTGTCGCTGGTCATGCCCCCCGTACAGGCCGCGGCGCTGCTGCTGCCGCTGCTGCTGATCATGGACGCGGTGGGCCTGTGGACGTGGCGGGGCTTCTTCGACCGGGCCACGCTCGTCTCGATGCTGCCGGCGGCCGTCGTTGGGATCGGCGTGGGGGGCCTCACGGCGGCCGTGACGCCCGACGCGTGGGTGCGCCTCCTCGTGGGTGTCCTGGCGCTGGCGTTCGTGGCGCGCTCGCTGCGACCGGTCGGGGACGGTCCCGCCCGTTCGCCTTCCCGCGTGTCGGCCTGGCTGTGGGGCGGCGTGGCGGGCTTCACCTCCTTCGTGGCCCACGCCGGCGGGCCGCCCTACCAGGTCCACACGCTGCCGCTGCGCCTCGACCCCCGCGTCTACACCGGCACGGCCGTGATCTTCTTCGCCGTGGTCAACGTCGTGAAGGTGATCCCCTATGCGGCGCTCGGCCAGCTCGACGGCCGCACGCTGCTCTCCGCGGTCGTGCTGCTGCCGCCGGCGGTGCTCTCGGTGTTGGTCGGCGCGGCGGTCGTTCGGCGCATGCGCTCGGAGGTGTTCTACCCGTTCATGCTGGCGATGGTCGCGCTGGTGGGTCTGCGGCTGGTCTACGACGGCCTGCGGGGGTCGTTCTAGGCGGACGACGCCCGGCCCGGCCGGCCTATCGTGGGACCACATCCGTCGGCGGCGAGCGGCCGCCGACGGCGCGGCACCAACCGGAGGTGGCGATCGTGGACCAACTCGTCGAGTGCGTCCCCAACATCAGCGAGGGCCGAGATCGCGAAGTCATCGACGCGGTCGCGGAAGTGATCGAGGAGGTCGACGGCGTCCGCCTGCTCGACGTCGCGCCCGGCGCCGACACGAACCGCACGGTGATCACCTTCATCGGCCCGCCCGACGGCGTCGCCGAGGCGGCCTTCCGGGTGGTGCGGCGCGCCGGCGAACTCATCGACATGCGGCGCCACCGGGGCGCCCACCCGCGCCACGGCAGCACCGACGTCTGCCCCTTCGTGCCCGTGCGCGGCGTGAGCATGGACGACTGCGTGGCGATCGCCCGCGCCGTCGGCCGGCGCATCGGCGAGGAGTTGGGCTTCCCCGTCTACCTCTACGAGGCGGCCGCCCTGCGCGACGAGCGCCGCAACCTCTCCACGGTGCGCCAGGGCGAGTACGAGGCCCTGGCCGAGAAGCTGGGCACGGAGGCCTGGCGGCCCGACTTCGGCCCCAACGCCTGGGACGAACGCAGCGCCCGCTCCGGCGCCATCAGCGTCGGCGCGCGCGGCTTCCTGGTGGCCTACAACGTCAACCTCAACACCCGCCGGAAGCGCATCGCGAGCCAGATCGCCCTGGACATCCGCGACGCCGGGCGCGCGCAGCGCGACGAGGCCGGCCGGGTCGTCAAGGACGAGGAGGGGAACACCGTCCGGGTGCCCGGCCCCTACCGCCTCGCCGCCTGCAAGGCCGTCGGCTGGTTCCTGCCCGAGTTCGACCGCGCCCAGGTGTCGATCAACCTCGTCGACACGGCGGTCACGCAGCCGCACCAGGCCTTCGAGGCCTGCCGAAAGGGCGCCCGCGACCGCGGCGTGCGGGTGACGGGCAGCGAGCTGGTGGGCCTGATCCCGGAGGGCGACCTGCTGGCCGCCGGGAAGCACTACCTGCGACAGGCGGGCCAGTCCGCGGGCGTCCCCCGCCGCATGCTCGTCGAGACGGCGGTGCAGAGCCTCGGCCTGCGCGAGCTCGGCCCGTTCGACCCCGCCGAGCGGGTCCTGGAGTACCGGGCCGGGCTGGTCGACGGGCGGCTCGTCTCCCTGACGGGACGGCAGTTCGTCGACGAGCTGTCGACCGATTCGCCCGCGCCCGGCGGCGGCTCGGTCGCGGCCCACGCCGCCGCCCAGGCCGCCGCGCTGGTGGCCATGGTCGCCAACCTCACCGTCGGCAAGAAGGGTCACGAGGCCGTGCAGGAGCGGGTCAAGGCCGTCGCCGAGGAGGCGCAGGAGCTCAAGGACGCCCTGCTCGACGCGGTGGACCGCGACACGGCGGCCTTCGAGCGGGTGATGGCGGCCTCCGCGTTGCCCAAGGCCACCGCCGAGCAGCGCGCCGCCCGCGACCGCGCCGTCGCCGAGGCCATGCTCGAGGCGACGCGCGTGCCGCTCGCGGTGCTCGAACGGTCGGCGCGGGTGCTGGAGCTGGCGGCCGAGGTCGCCGAGATCGGCCACGCCGCCAGCCTCTCCGACGCGGGCGTCGCCGTGCTCTGCGCGGGCGCCGCCGCCGAGGGCGCCTACTACAACGTCGTCACCAACCTCGCCGCGCTGGCCGGCCTCGACGCGGGTGACGACGCCGGCTTCGCGGCCGAGGCGCGGCGGCGGGCGACCGAGACCATGGGTGCAAGCGAGGAGCGGGCGCGGGTGGCGAGGCTGGCCATCCGCGGGCGGCTCGAGGCGGCGGGCTGACGCGACCCGACGGTCGCGCCGACGCGCGCCGCGCGTCCGCGCGCGTCGGACGCGTCAGCGGTCGCGGTCGCCGCGCCGTCGCGGCCCGACGCCCGGGCGCGCGAGGCCCGCGCGCTGCGGGTAGCGCGCGATCAGCACCGCCAGCGCCAGCAGGATGAGCGCCTGGACGACGCGCAGGGTGGTACCCCAGGACGCCGGCAGCGCCGCGCGATCGGCGGGTAGGCCGGCGTAGGCGAAGACCGCGACGACCTGCACGAAGGCGCCCCCCAGCCACCACAGCCACCGGTCGCTCATGACGATGACGACGGTGCCGAACAGGTACGCCGCGGCGGCGACGAGGCCGAACCACAGCAGGCCGGGGTCCGAGACGCCGGCGCCCGCAGCGGGCAGGGCCGCCACGGCGAGCCGCAGGTAGATCACCGCCGCGGCCGTCGCCAGGGCGGCGGTGATCACGCGCAGGGCGCGCAGGTAGGCGGGAGCGGGGGCGCGCGGGCTTCGGATCGGCGTGCTCACGGCGGCTCCTCCTCGCTTCCGGGCGGCGTCGCGACGTTCCACGGGTCGTGGTCCACGGCGAGTGACCCCCCATGCTAGGTCCTGACGGGCGCCGCGACCCGGGTCAGGCGCCACGCCCGCCCGCGGCCGGGTCAGGCGCCGCGTCCGACCGCGGCCGCTACGATGTCGGGCGAGATGCGGAAGGTCTACGCCGACGCGCTGCGCGAGCTCTTCGCCGAGGGGCTCGCCGCGGTCAGCCCGAACTTCGGGTTCGTGCGGCGACACGGACCGCTCGCCGGCACCCCGGGCGAGCGCGCGTACCGACGCGCCGTGTCGCGCGACCTGCTGCAGTGGCTGGTGATCGTGCCCGACGCGAAGCGGGAGGCGTTCTTCCTCGAGATTGGCTGGTCCCGGCGCGGCCGCTTCCCGCAACTGACGATGCGCCCCTCGCCCGTGCGGCCGGGCGACGCCGGCCCGCAGGAGGAGGTCCTCGTCAGGCTCCGCGAGGTCGCGGGCGAGCACGACTTCGGTTGGACGATCGAGGAGCCGCCGATGGGCGGGACGCACGAGGACATGCTCGCGTACCTGGTCGCGCAGGCCGAGCCGCTCGCCCCGGACGTCGCGTGGGCGCGCGTCGCGCCGCGGGTGGACGAGGCGTTGGCCCTGTGGATCGGGGTGGGCCTGCCCTTCCTGGAGCGCCACGCGGGCGGCGCCTGAGTCGTCGATCACGGACGACCGCCGCGCCGGGCGCGCGGGCCCCCCGCCGCGGGTATCCTGGACGCCAGCCGCACGAGCCGCGCCCGCCGGGCATGACGCGGGACGCCCCCCGCCGCGCGTCGCCGACGGCGCGTTCGTCGATTCGGAGGCCCCCGTGGAGCAGCCCGAGCGATCCATCACGCAGTGGCAGGAGCTGATGGCCGCCGGCGCGGTCAGCGCCGTCGAGATCGTCGAGCACTACCTCGCGCGCATCGACGCCATCGACCACGACGGCCCGACCCTGCGCTCGGTCCTCGAGGTCAACCCCGACGCCGTGGCGATCGCCGCCGAGCTCGACGACGAGCGCCGCCGCCGCGGCCCGCGCGGCCCGCTGCACGGGATCCCCGTGTTGCTCAAGGACAACGTCGACACCGGCGACGGCATGACGACGACCGCCGGGTCGCTGGCGCTCGAGGGGCACCGGGCGACCCGGGACGCGTTCCTGGTGGCGCGCCTGCGTGCCGCCGGCGTCGTCATCCTCGGCAAGACCAACCTGAGCGAGTGGGCGAACGCGCGATCCACCCAGAGCATCAGTGGCTGGAGCAGCCGCGGGGGCCAGACCCGCAACCCCTACGCGCTCGACCGGGGGCCCTGCGGCTCGAGCTCCGGCTCGGCCGTCGCCGTCGCCGCGGACCTGGCGGCGGCCGCCGTGGGCACCGAGACGGACGGGTCGATCGTCTGTCCGGCGTCGATCAACGGCATCGTGGGCGTCAAGCCCACCCTGGGGCTGGTGAGCCGGAGCGGCATCATCCCGGTGGCCGCGTCCCTCGACACCGCGGGGCCGATGACCCGCAGCGTGGCCGACGCCGCGATCCTGCTTGCGGCGATGGCCGGCGGCGATCCGCGGGACGCCGCGACGCGCGATGCCGGGGACGATGCGGCGGCCGGCTACGGCGCCTTCCTCGTGGAGGCTGCCCTGCGCGGCGCACGCCTCGGCGTGGTGCGGTCGTGCTGCGGCAAGCACGAGGGCACGGATGCGCTCTTCGAGCGATCGCTCGACGTGCTGCGCGGTCTGGGCGCCGACGTCGTCGACGGCGTGGACCTGAGCGGCATCGCCGCCGTTCGCGAGCAGGAGATGAAGGTCATGCGCGTCGAGCTCAAGGCCGGCATCGACGCCTACCTGCGCGAGAGCCCGGGCGCGCCGGTCCGCAGCCTGGCGGAGGTCATCGCGTTCAACCAACGGCACGCCGAGCGGGTGATGCCCCTCTTCGGGCAGGAGTTCCTGGAGATGGCCCGCGACGAGGTGGGCCTCGACGATCCCGCCTACCTCGAGGCGCTGGCCACCTGCCGGCGCGCCGCCCGCGAGGAGGGCATCGATCGCGCGCTGCGCGAGGGGCGGCTCGACGGCCTCGTCGCACCCACCGCGACCCCCGCGCGGCGCATCGACGGTGGTACGCGCGGCAGCCTCTTGGGTCTGTGCGCCTCGCCGGCGGCGGTCGCGGGCTACCCCCACGTGACGGTCCCGGCCGGGTTCGTCGACGGGGTGCCCGTGGGCCTGTCCTTCTTCGGCGCGGCCTGGCAGGAGGGCCGGCTGCTGGGGTACGCGCACGCCTTCGAGCGCGCGGCCGACGCGCGGCGGGCGCCGGCCTTCCCCGAGCAGGCGGCGTAGGCGAGCAGGGTCCGGAGCCCGTGCGGGCGCGCCATGGCGCGCCCGCGGCGAACCGCCGAGGCCGAGGTCGCCTCGGCGGATGCCCGTCCGGTCCATGGGTCGTTTGCCCGCCCCACAGCGGGCACGATGGGGACGTGGACCGGATGGAGCCCGCGTCCGATCGCCGGCTCGCCGATCGGGCGCGCGCGCACCTCGAGCAGCTGTGCGTGCGGGTCGGCCCGCGCCCCACGGGCAGCCCCGGCAACCAGGCGGCGACCGCCTACCTGGTCGGCGTCCTGTCGCCTCTCGGCTTCGCCGTCGCCACACCTCGCTTCGACTGCCTCGACTGGGCCGAGGGCCCGGTGCGTCTCGAGGCCGGCGGCGAGCGCTTCGCGGCCGCGGCCGGACCGTTCTCGCCGGGCTGCCGCGTGCAGGCGCCGCTGGCGCTCGCCTCGACCGTCGAGGAGCTCGAGGCCGGCGGCCTCGCGGACAGCGTCCTGCTGCTACACGGCGACGTGGCACGCGAGCAGCTCATGCCGAAGGGCTTCACCTACACCAACCCGGAGCGGCACCAGCGCATCGTCCGGGCTCTCGAGGCGGCGCGGCCCGCGGCGGTGGTCGCCGCCACCGGGCGCGACCCCGGCCTGGCCGGCGGGCTCTCGCCGTTCCCGCTCATCGAGGACGGCGACGTCGACCTGCCCTCCGTCTACCTGACGGAGGCCGAGGGCGCGCGGCTGGCGCGCTTCGTCGGCCAGCCGGTGCGCCTGGAGAGCGACGCGCGCCGCGTCCCATCGTGGGGCTGCAACGTCGTCGCGGCGCGCGGCGCCGGAGGATCGCGCCGGGTCGTCGTGTGTGCCCACGTCGACGCGAAGCTCGGCACGCCCGGCGCGCTGGACGACGGGGCGGGCGTCGTGACGCTGCTGCTGCTCGCCGAGTTGCTGCATGCGGGCGGCGGCAACTCGGGGCTCACCGTCGAGTTGCTGGCGATGAACGGCGAGGACCACTACGCCAACCCCGGCGAGCGCGCGTACTTCGCCGCCCATCAGGACCGCCTGGACGACGTCGTCCTGGCGGTCAACCTCGACGGCGTCGGCCACCGTGAGGGGCGGGACGCGACCTCCACCTACGGCTGCGAGGGCGAGCTCGCGCGCGCGATCGACGACGTCCTGGGGGTGGAACCCGGCCTGGTGCCCGGCCATCCCTGGTTCCAGGGCGACCACGCCGTCTTCGTCATGCACGGGGTCCCGGCGCTGGCCGTCACCTCGGAGCGCATCGAGGACCTGGTGGCGACGGTCGTCCACACGCCGGCCGACACCGTCGACCTGGTCGATCCGGCGAAGCTGGTCCGCCTGGCGCGGGCGCTCGAGCGCCTCGTCCGCCGGCTGGGGGTGGGCGCCGGACCCCCGCCGGGCTGACCCGCGCGGGACGCCGACGCGCTAGCGTGGCGCATGGACGTCACCGTTCGCCCCCTCACGCCCGACCGCTGGGACGATCTCGAGGCCGTCTTCCGCGCCAAGGGCTGCTCCATGGCCCGGAGCTGCTGGTGCATGTACTACCGCGAGACGGGGAAGGTGGACCCGCCCGAGGGCGTGAGTGCCGCCGAGGACCGGCGCCGGCGGCTGCGGGCGCTGGCGGCGGCCGATCCGCCCGCGGGCCTGCTCGCCTACGCGGACGGTGTGCCCGTGGGTTGGGTGGCGGTGGCGCCGCGCTCGCAGTACCCGCGCCTGGTGCGCTCGCCGGTCGCCAAGGCGGTCGACGAGCTGCCGGTGTGGTCGGTCGTGTGCTTCGTGGTCCCGGCGCCCTACCGCGGCCGCGGGGTCGCGCGGGCGCTGCTGCGCGGCGCGGTCGAGCACGCGCGGGCGCACGGCGCGGTGGCGCTGGAGGCGTACCCCATCGACAAGCCCGGGCGCGGGCAGGACACCTTCCTGTGGAACGGCGTGCGCTCGACGTTCGCGCGCGAGGGCTTCGTCGAGGTGGCGCGGCGCCGGCCCGAGCGGCCGGTGATGCGCAGGTACTTCGGTGCGGGCGGGTAGGCGGGTGGACCCGCGCTCGCCCGCGGCGTCCGACGGCCCGACGCCACGCCCGATGGCGCTGCCCGACGACGCCGTCCACCCCGTGACGCCGGAGGCCTGGCGCGCCTGGCTCCAGGAGCACCACGAGCGGGCGACCGGCGTGTGGCTCGTCAGCTTCAAGCAGGCGACCGGACGGCCGCGGGTCACGTACGAGGCGGCGGTCGAGGAGGCGCTCTGCTTCGGCTGGGTCGACAGCAGGCCGCGCAAGCTCGACGACGAGCGGACCATGCTCTACTTCGCGCCGCGCCGGCCCGGCTCCGGCTGGTCGCGCCCGAACAAGGAGCGGATCGCGCGCCTCGAGGCCGCCGGCAGGATGGCGCCCGCGGGCGCCGCCAAGGTGGCCGCGGCGCGGCGCGACGGGTCGTGGGAGATGCTCGACGCCGTTGAGGCGCTCGAGGTCCCCGACGACCTGGTCGCGGCCCTGGCGGGGGTCGCCGACGCGGCGCGCCAGTTCGCGGCGTTCCCCCGCTCGGCCAAACGGGGCATCCTGGAGTGGATCGCCCAGGCCAAGACCGAGGCCACCCGGCGCCGGCGCGTCGAGGAGACGGCGCGGCTCGCCGGCCAGGGCGTCCGGGCGAACCAGTGGCGGCGGCGATGACGGGCCCCGCCGGCGATCGCGCGTCCATGCCCGGGGAGGCGGCGCCCACGGCGGCCGCCGACGTCCTCGTCCGCCCGCTCGCCGCCGGTGAGGCGCGCGAGCTGGGCGCGGTCATGCGCCGCAGCTTCGGCGGCCTCGCCGGCATGATGTTCAGCCCCGGCAAGCAGGCCTTCGTCGCGGAACTCGGCGGCCGCATCGTGGGCGGCGTGACGCTCGGCGTCTTCCGCCTCGGCGCCGGGCGTCGGGGCGGGGTCGTCAAGTGGCTGTTCACCCTGCCCGAGGCGCGGGGCCACGGGGTCGCCTCGGCGCTCGTCGACCGCGCGCTGGCGTGGTTCGACGAGCAGGGGGTCACGGACGCGATCGCCTGCGTCGAGGCGCTGAACGCC
>Ga0180436_10006234_pt1 | contig 10383 bp, 8 predicted proteins | sample SS_ome_2_FD_132434 | JGI IMG/M metagenome (GOLD analysis project Ga0180436, IMG submission 132434) | Hypersaline lake sediment archaeal communities from the Salton Sea, California, USA - SS_3_S_2 metaG | ecosystem: Environmental > Aquatic > Non-marine Saline and Alkaline > Hypersaline > Sediment...
AATAGCGGCGCAAAAGTCGTTGAGCTTAAAATGAACAGGGCTGGCCATTATGTGGCCAATGGTAAAATTAATGGTCAGCCAGTGGTATTTTTACTCGATACCGGCGCCACTGATGTTGCTCTTGGTGAGAAACTGGCTAACCGGCTTGGCCTGGAAAAGGGCTTAGAAACGCGAGCCCAGACCGCCAATGGCATTACCCGAAGCTATCTGGCCCTGCTACAACAAGTCAGCATTGGCGAGATTAGCCTGAATGGCATCCGCGCCAGTATCCTCCCCGGCATGAAAACTAATCAGGTATTGCTGGGCATGAGTTTTTTGAAACAACTTGAAATGCGCCAGAAGGGAGACACGTTGACGCTGATACAACATTAAGTCCTCCCCATTTCAGGGGAGGGCCCAATGGATTAACGGTAGCGAGGCTGCATACGCTGCATTTGCATTTGCTGTCTGAAATACTGGCGGTAGTAAACCAGGGCGCTGCTGCCATTGGCAGACACATCATAGACTTTCCAACCGCTCTTGCTCTTGTACAAACGGAAATCAAGGCGTGCCGGATAACCACCGCGGTTCATAATGGCAATGCTCAATTCCACCTGGCCTTTTCCCTGTACTTTCGGAGCCAGGTATTTCACTCTCTGGTTTTTAAAAGAGGAGAGCTTTTGTGCCATGGTAGAAAGAAACTGGGTTTTAAGCTGCTGTTCCATCATCATCTTCTGCTGATCTGAAATGCGCATGTAACGACTACCCGCAGCCCATTTAGTCATGTAGGCAAAATCAAAATAGGGTGCGATCTCTTTATCCAGAAAAGCTGCAATCAGTTGACGATCCGGCGCCTGGTTATTACTGAAAAACCCCATTAATTTTTTGAGGCCCTCCTTGAGCACTGCCCCGGCTTCTTCCACCTCAGAAACCTTTTTCTGGCGAACAGGAGGCCGAGGAGCCGGCATCTGCTGTTGAGGCATGCCGAGACCATAACCCGCATAGGGCGTTCGGTAAGGCTGTTGTGCATAAACAGAAGTTACAACTAAACAACTCAGACACGCTGAAACTAACAGGCTTTTCTTCATTAAATTGTCCTCAAATGGATGGTTGGCAGTCTTTTATTATTATTGGATTTAGACTGCACCTGTGCGCTTCGAAAATCAAGAGCCCTAAGGTATAAATATGGTACATAAATATTCGCAGAACTATCGCATCAAACGGAATAACTGGAACCTGGCCAATATCATTCAACGGAACCTGGCTTTAAATTGGATAGCACCTGATTCTCTCCAAAATGGAAAAAAGCCGGTTGACGCATCAGGGTGCTTTTTTCACCCAGCACTTCAGGAATACGGCGTTTAAGCCAGGTTTCAAGTTCCAATGCATCCACGCCACCATCATTTCCAATATCCGCTTTTCCATCCAGCCCCTTGAGGATCAAGTTGGTAAATACACCACCATCGGATTTGGCAACTGCACCGGGACCGGCACAGAAAAAATGTAATGATTGAATATTTTCAGCAAATAATTTCGGCCTGCACAACTGGCGTGAATTGCCATCGATAATCACAACCTGTTTTGCGGCCAGACTCAACCTCAGCAAACTGTGTATTTCTTCGGAACTGATCAATTCATCCGTCAGTAGTGTCTCTTCAAATGGGTTCAATCCTTCATCAGCAGCAGCTTTTGTGGCACTGCTCGCCTTGTCTGATAACACCGGTACCAGAAAACCCTTGTCTGCGTTGTCGGCACTGTGCCCGGAATAATAAAAAAGGAACTCTTCAAGTGCTGACATGACTGCCAGTTCTTCAAGTTTCTGCAGAGCCATTTGCCGGTTCGGGTTCATTTGCATGGTGACCTGATAACCCTGCTGTTCAAGCCGCTGTTTCATACTTGCCAGATCCCGGTCAATGGCTGGAATGAATGGCAGCCCAATGAGTTGGTTCTCCTGGCTGACACCAATTAACAAGGCTTGTTTGTCATTCTTTTTGACCGGGTCAGCAAAAGCCAGTGCCCATGGCAACAACATTATGAGTGTCAGGATACGAGGCATATAGCCCCGCCTATCGCTTAATAAATTTTTCATCATGGCTATTGTTCTACAGAAGCTCTTAAATACTCCAACATTTATCAGGATAACTGTTAAGCTATTGCTTAGTGGATTTTCCTGAGCGAATAACCGAACCAAACCTTGGAATCATCTGACCCAGACAAAATGACCCTCACGCCAGATCGTCGGCTTCTGATGATTGCCGCGCTTAGCGGGCTGCTGGCTGTCGCCCTTGGTGCCTGGGGTGGACACGGTCTTAAAAATATTTTAACGGAAAAATATCTGCAAACCTTTCTTACTGGTGTGGAATATCAGGTAACTCACAGTCTTGCATTGTTGTTTACCAGTCTGTTACCGGCAAGTAATCGACTTGTGAAAGTGGCTGGCTGGAGCTTTATCTTTGGTATGGTGCTGTTCAGCGGCAGTCTTTACCTGCTGACACTGTCCGGCATACGTTCATTTGGAGTGGTTACACCATTTGGGGGTGTGCTGTTCATCTGCGGCTGGGCATGCCTGTTTCTATTCGCCCTGAAACACTTACCCAGAAACGCAAACTGACCCCATGAAAAAGATCCTGATCATTGAAGATGATATCAATCTGGGACAGATGCTATCTCTGCATTTTGAAGAGGAAGGCTTTCGTACCCAGCATGTTCCTTCCTGTGAACAGGCCCGTGATGCGATCACCCACTCTTTTTATGACCTGATTCTACTCGACCAGCAATTGCCAGACGGTAACGGTATAGATCTTCTCAACGAGTTGATTGAACAGAATGCTGAACGCCCTGTGATTATGATGACAGGCCATCATGATCTGGAACTGGCCATCACTGCAATTAAAATTGGGGCAGCCGACTTTATTCACAAACCGGTAAAAACCTCTGATTTGCAGGCTGCTGTCGACAAGGCCATGCGCACCTATGAAAGCAACATGGCCAAGGCTACTGCAGCACCCGATGATGCGGTCTCCAAACTCAATTTATCAAAGGACCTGGTCGGTAAAAGTGCTGCCATGCTGGCGGTTAGCAAGGAAATTGCTTTGAGTGCACAAAGTTCAGCAAGCATTCTGATAACCGGCGAATCAGGAACCGGAAAAGAACTGATAGCCAAGCTGATCCATCAGCATAGCCCGCGTTCCGAGCAACCCTTCATCGCCATAAACTGCGCCGCTATCGTTGACAGCCTCCTGGAAAGCGAACTGTTCGGACATGAAAAGGGCGCATTTACCGGTGCCACCGAGAGAAAACCGGGCAAGTTTGAACTGGCCGAAAACGGCACATTGTTTCTCGATGAGATTGGTGAACTCGCCTTGCCTTTACAGGCCAAGCTGCTTAGAACGCTGCAGGAACAAACCGTGGAAGCAGTCGGATCAACCAAAAGCATCCGCATCAATGTCAGAGTAATTGCGGCGACCAATCGCGACCTGTACCAGATGGCTCGCAACAACAAGTTTCGCGAAGACCTGATTTATCGACTTAACGTCATAAATATTCAGATTCCTCCTCTACGAAAACGCAAGGAGGATATTCCACTGCTCGCCCAGGCTTTGCTGGAAAAGTCTTCCAGGGAACTGGGCAAGCCCGCGCCCCAGATAAGCGCTGAATTTATGGAACAGCTGCAACAACAAGACTGGCCGGGAAATGTACGCGAACTGGGAAACACCATGATGCATGCACTGCTGCACTGCCGAAGCCAAACACTGACACCCGACCTGTTGGTACCACAAGCCGATATTCCTGTAGGGCACATCGCTGAAACAGTCTCCGACCAGGCTTTTCTCACGCTTGAAGAGCTGGAAGCCCAACACATTCAGAAAGTGCTGAACCACACCGGTGGACACAAAAGCAATAGCTGCAAAATTCTTGGCATCTCGCGCCCGGCCCTGGATAGAAAAATCGAAAAATATGACCTTTCTCTGCCCTGACGATCTGTAACAGCCTATTACACTTACCTACCCACTTGTAACGGAATGTTGCAATATTTCGTTACAAAACTGTATCAGGATTTAAAATTTTCCTTTTAATTTCAATGATTTAAAAGTTGGCACGCTAGCTGCTCTAATAACTTCACTATCAAATCAAGGAAAATAACATGACTACCCTAGCGCTAGATCGTTTCATCGGAAAAAACCTTACCAATAAGCCCACCAGAGACCAGCTGTTCGAGTCTCTCGCCAGCCGTTATGCCGACGACGTCTTTCGCTATGCTTACTGGCTATGTGGCAGCAAACCCATTGCAGAAGACCTCGCCCAGGAAACTTTTCTACGCGCCTGGAAATCCATTGACAAGCTCAATGATCCCAAGGCAGTCAAAGGCTGGCTGTTTACCATCGTACGCCGCGAAAATGCACGCCGCTTCGAACGCAAGCAACTTGATTACACGGATTTCCCATCTGAAGAAATCCCGGAAAACAAATCTCACTACGATACATCGACGGAAGCACACGCACTGCGAGAAGCCCTTAAACGATTACCTGCTGAATACCGCGAGCCGCTGTTGTTACAGGTTGAATTTGGCTACAGCCAGAAAGAAATTGCCGATCATCTTGGCATCAGCACAGGAGGAGCAGGAACCCGGCTGTTCAGGGCACGCCAGCAACTCAAGCAAATGCTCGTAACAGACTCATGAAGTTCGCTCATGCGAGTGCAACACAATGTGTTGCGCCCTGAGGGTGCAAACTTTATTTTGACCAGAATGCCGGGGATAGAATAACCAGCAGGGTAAAAATCTCCAGACGCCCAAGAATCATCGCAAAACACAAGATCCACTTGGCCGTATCATTAATGTTGGCATAATGCGCTCCCACATCCCCAAGCCCGGGGCCGAGATTATTTATGGCAGCTGCAACGGCTGAATAAGCAGTCATCAAATCCAGACCTGTCATTGCCAGTGCCAGGTACATCATAATGAAACTGGCGACGTACAGCGCAAAAAATCCCCAGATCGCATCAACCACCCTGTAGGGTACGGTCTGTCCACCAATACGAATCGGTATCTGAGCGGCCGGATGTATGAGGCGTAAAATCTCTCTCATACCCTGCTTGATGAGTAGCAGAAAACGTATCACCTTGATACCTCCACCTGTGGAACCGGCACAACCACCCACAAAACTGGTAAACAGCAACAGTATGGCAACAAACCCCGGCCAGTTATAAAATTCTGCGGTGGTAAATCCGGTTGTGGTACCAATGGATACTGACTGGAACAACGCATGGGTAAAAGCCACCTGCCAGCTTTCATAAGTATCAGATGAAAACAGGTAGGCCGTAACGATAATCGTCACCGTCAATAACAGTGAAATATAAAACTTGAATTCCGAATCCTTCACATAGCCCATTACTGAATGGCTACGCCAGGCAACAAAATGCAACGCAAAATTAACGCCTGAAATCAGCATGAATACCACGGCGATCATTTCAATCAGGGTACTGTCGTAATAACCGATACTGGCATCATGAGTTGAGAAACCGCCGATGGATACCGTGGAAAAAGCATGGCCAATGGCATCAAATAATTCCATGCCTGCCACCCAGTAGGCGAAAGTACACGCCACTGTCAGGCTCAGGTAGATATACCAGAGCGCCTTGGCGGTTTCGGCTATACGCGGCGTCAGTTTGGAATCCTTTACCGGACCAGGCGTTTCAGCACGGTACAACTGCATGCCACCAACACCCAGTAATGGCAATACAGCAACAGCCAGAACCACGATACCCATACCGCCCAACCACTGTAACTGTTGACGATAATAAAGAATCGACCGTGGCAATGCTTCCAATTCGGTGATAACCGTGGCGCCTGTTGTAGTCAGGCCGGAAACAGCTTCAAACATGGAGTCTGTCAGGGTGAGGTGGGGATTGACCGCCAGCATGAAAGGCAATGCCCCGATAGAACTCAACACAAACCAGAACATCACAACCACGATAAAACCATCACGCATACGCATATCGCGTTTATATTTTCTGACCGGTGCCCAGCTCAACGCTCCTATCGCAAGTGTTATGAAAAAGGCCGTTACAAACGCGCCATGGGCTCCATCTGTATACCAGAGTGAAACTGCCACCGGCGGCAGCAGTGTTGTGCTGAATACCATCAGCAACAAACCAAGAATTCTTTGGATGGCAAGAAAACGCATGAGGCTTAAAGAAAGGTGATACCCACCTGGAAAAGTTTTTCCACTTCGTTAATTTTCGTCTTGTCCATCAGGAACATGACAACATGATCATCGGTTTCAATCACCGTGTCATGATGGGCAATAATTACTTCATCTCCACGTACCAGTGCCGCAATACTGGCACCTTCAGGTAAAGTAATTTCTTCCACTGTCTTGCCCACCACTTTGGATGAAGTTTTGTCGCCATGGGCAATTGCCTCGATGGCCTCTGCCAGTCCGCGGCGTAACGAATGCACATTCACCACGTCACCACGACGCACGTAAGTCAGCAATGTACCAATGGTCGCCTGTTGAGGCGAGATCGCAATATCAATATCGCCAGACTGCACCATATCTACATAAGCAGGCCGGTTAATCAATGCCATGACTTTCCTGGCTCCGAGGCGTTTGGCCAGCATGGCAGACAGCACATTGGCTTCATCATCATTGGTCACTGCACAGAAGATATCGGTATCCTCGATATTCTCCTCGAGTAACAACTCTTCATCAGAGGAATCACCATGCAATACAATTGTATCCTTGAGCAACTCGGACACTCGCATGGCAATAGGTTTGTTTTTTTCGATCAGCTTGATGCGGTATTTGTTTTCCAAGGCCTGGGCAAGTCTACGACCGATATTGCCACCACCAGCAAAGATCAGGCGCTTGAAAGGCTTTTCAGCTTTGCGCATTTCACGCATCACGGCATGAATATTTTCCGCCGCGGCAATAAAGAAAACCTCATCGTCAGCCTCAATGACGGTAGAGCCGTCAGGATGAATCGAACGGTTCTTGCGATATATTGCGGCAACGCGCGCTTCTGCCTTGCCCAGGTGCTGGTTTAATTCTCTTAACTGATGCCCCACCAGCGGACCACCATAATAAGCACGTACTGCAACCAGCCTGACACGGCCTCCTGCAAAATCCATCACCTGCAAGGCTCCCGGGTGCTGGATCAAGCGTTGAATATACTCGGTAACCAGTTGCTCGGGACTGATCATCATATCGATGGGTAATGCATTTGGGGCAAAAATTTCCGGATGGCCCATATAGTCCTGCGAACGTACCCGCGCGATTTTGGTAGGCGTGCGAAACATGGTGTAGGCGATCTGGCAAGCCACCATGTTGACCTCATCACTATTGGTAACTGCCAGTATCATGTCGGCATCTTCGGCACCGGCGCGCCTGAGAATTTCAGGATGCGAAGCATGTCCCATGACGGTACCGATGTCGAGACGGTCACGCAGATCACGTAACAGATCGGTATTCTGGTCAACGACCGTGATGTCATTATTTTCATGAACGAGATTGGTGGCCACGGAACGGCCGACCTGCCCTGCGCCAAGAATAATGATCTTCATTTATCTTCTGTCCTTGATCTCGATTCCAACCGAGCGCAGTTTGCGATAAAGGTGCGTTCTTTCCATGCCAGCCTCTTCTGCCATCTGACTGACGTTGCCATCATGTTTTTCCAGCTGGTACTCAAGGTAAGCCCTTTCAAATTCTTCCCTGGCCTGTCTTATCGGCTGATCGAATGACACAGCCCCGCCGCTGAGTTTCAATTCCGGTTCAGTGGAACTACCCAGGGCTGATTCAACTTCGGCCTGGGTTATCTCCTCATCACTGTTGAGAATCATCAGGCGCTGCACTACATTTTTGAGCTCGCGGATATTTCCCGGCCAGTCGTAGTTTCTCAGGTGGTTTTGGGCTGATATGGAAAATTTGCGGTAGGGTAGTTTTTCCGTTTCCACGAAATAATCCGTGTAGTAGGTCAACAACTCAGGCACATCTTCTTTATGTTCTCTTAACGGCGGAATCTGTAAAGGCACTACATTGAGATGGAAAAACAGGTCTTCACGGAACTTGCCCTGTTTGACTTCTTCTTCGAGATTTTTTCTGGTTGCCGCAATAATACGCACATCAACCTCTACAGGTTCCTTGCCGCCCATACGCAGGAACGAACCGGTATCCAACGCTCCCAGTAACTGGGACTGGGCCTCCAGGTCCATGTCGGCCACCTCATCCAGGAACAGGGTACCGCCGCTGGCCTGCTCGAGGCGTCCATAGAAAATACGTTCATCATCTTCGCTGCCAAACAACTCTTGTGCTGAATTACCAGCAGCAATGGAAGAAACACTGACTTCAACAAAAGGATTGGCGCTGCGCTTGCTTTGTGAATGCAGATAACGGGCAAAGGTTTCCCGACCGCTGCCGGGCTCACCACTGATGAGCACCCAGGTATCATGCTGGGCAAGGCGCTTGACCTGTTCTCTCAGGTGCTGAATCACCACACTGTGACCGGAAGGCTCCAGCACATGATCAACCCTTCGTCTGAGTCCCTGGTTTTCAACCTGAAGCTTCTCGGCTTCGAGTGCACGCTCCACCGTCAGCAGCAACTTGGCCAGTGATAACGGTTTTTCCAGAAAATCGTAAGCACCCAGGCGGGTGGCCTCGACAGCCGTTTCTACCGTTCCATGCCCGGACATCATGATCACCGGGCATGGCAAACCATCGCCTTCAGACCATTCTTTCAACAGTGAAATACCATCCAGATCCGGCATCCAGATATCGAGAAATACCAGTTGAGGGCGGCGTTCACGTAACAACTTGCGTGCCGCAACGCCATTTTCAGCAATTGCTACCTGATGCCCTTCATCTTCAAGGATATCCTTGACCAGTTCCCTGATATCAGGCTCATCGTCAACAACCAGGATATAGCTCATTTTTATTATTCCCCAGGATTGTCCTGTACCGCAGGCAAACGTACCATCAAACGCGCACCTGTTTCAGCACGGTTGGTTGCGGCAATCATACCGCCATGTTCTTCAATAATCTTCTTTACCACCGCCAGCCCCAGGCCGGTTCCCCTGGCCTTGTTGGTCACGTAAGGCTCAAACACGTTAGCCAGGAAGGCTTCATCAAACCCTGGCCCATTATCCAGCACTTCCAGCCCCAGTGAAACACCTTCCGGCCTCACCAGCTTTTCTGTGCGGATAATGATTTCGGCATTATCAGTTTCAGCGACCGCTTCAAGCGCATTCTTTACCAGATTGTGTATAACCTGTCTCAAGCGCACCGGATCGGCTTCCAGCTTTGCGCCCTCAGTGCCCAGCACTACCTGCATTTTTTCTGCATCACCGGAGGCTTCATAGAGTGATATAACTTCAGTAAGCAAATCATCAAAAATCAGCGGCTGGGTTTCCAGCTTTGAAGGCTTGGCATAATCGGAAAAGGCATTCACCATGGATTTCATGGCATCGACCTGTTGCACAATAGTATGCGTCGCCTTGTCCAGCACCCTGGCGTCATCCTCCGGCATTTTTGCCAGGTATTTATGGCGCAGTCGCTCGGCCGAAAGCTGAATAGGCGTAAGCGGATTTTTAATTTCGTGGGCCAGGCGACGCGCGACTTCACCCCAGGCGGCATTTCTTTGTGCCTGGATCAGCTGGGTAATATCATCAAATACCACAACCCGACCCTTTACATGTCCCTGGGAATCCAGCAGCGGACTGATACGAGTCAACAACACCAGGCGGCCTTCAGGACCATAGAGGGTGATTTCCTCACGCCATTCAGAGATATCTCTCACCAGAGCCTGGTCAATGTTATCAATCCATTGCGCAACCTGTTCGGAACAATCCGCCAGTTCATTAATCGAGCGATGAATAAGTCGATCGCAATTGATATCCAGTATCTGCCCGGCAGCCCGGTTGGCAGTTTGCAGAACTTTCTGCTGATCAAATACCATGACACCAGAAGACAGGTGACCCAGCACGGTTTCCAGGTAGGTTTTCTGCTCTTCAACCATTCGCTGACTGCGCGCTGCCTGGTCCCTTGCCTGTGCAATCCTGCGCATCATGGTATTGAATGACGTTACCAGAAAGCTCAGCTCATCATGGCTATCCTGTACGGGCAGTTGTTTTTCATAATCCCCGGCAGCCACCGCACGTGTGCCCGCAGCAATGTCGGAGATCGGCGTAACCAGCTTGCGGGCCGAATAAAAGGCCGCCCATACAGCGGCAAACATGGAAAAAACCAGCACCAGCAACAAGGTCATGGTGAAATTGAATTTCAATGATTCCCGTAAAAATGCCAGTTTCTTGTAACGCTCGACCGCGGACTGTACGGACTCTGCCAGTTGTGAAAGATCCTCAGAGAACGAATAAACAGCCTGCAGAATGATGGGTGAAAAATCATGGCG
>Ga0180436_10006236_pt1 | contig 10380 bp, 8 predicted proteins | sample SS_ome_2_FD_132434 | JGI IMG/M metagenome (GOLD analysis project Ga0180436, IMG submission 132434) | Hypersaline lake sediment archaeal communities from the Salton Sea, California, USA - SS_3_S_2 metaG | ecosystem: Environmental > Aquatic > Non-marine Saline and Alkaline > Hypersaline > Sediment...
CAGGCCGAGCCCGCGGTTCGGACCGGGGTCGCGTCCCCAGCCGGCCGCCTCGGCGGCCTTGCGCAGGGTGCCGGCGGTGCGTTCCAGGTCCAGCGGCGGCTCGCCGTAGGCCTTCGACAGCAGATCCAGGCGGAACTCCAGCTGGTCCCGTTCCGCGGCCAGGGCCACCTCGTCGAAGAAACTCTGGTAGGCCCAGCAATAGGCCGAGTGGCCGGGCGAGCGCCACGGGCCGGTGGGCACGTTGCACTCGATCAGCGACTGGCGCAGGCGGAAGTTCGGCACCAGGCCGGCGGGGTAGTGGTTCGGGCTCAGCGAGGCGCCCGAGATCGTATCGCCGCCGCGGCCGAAAGTGATGAAATGGTGGTCGAAGGCCGACATGCGGCCGTCGCTGCCGATGCCCGCGCGGAAGTGGTGCCAGGCGGCGGGGCGGTAATGGTCGTGTTGCAGGTCGTCCTCGCGCGTCCACTGCAGCTGGACCGGCCGCTTGACTGCGCGGGCGATCCACGCCGTCTCGACCATGTAATCGTGGGTCAGGCGCCGACCGAACCCGCCGCCGATGCGCTCCAGTTCGATGTGGATGTCGTCCTCGGCGATACCGAGGGTCTCGGCGATCAGGCCCCGGGCGCCGCGCGGGTTCTGCGAGGGCGCCCACATCTCCAGGCGGCCGGACTCGTGGAACAGCGCGGTGGCGACCTGGGGCTCCAGGTTGCAGTGCGAGACGAAGGGGTAGTAGTAGCTGGCCTCGACCATTTTCTCGGCCGAATCGAGGGCTTTCTCCACATCACCGTCCTGGCGCAGGGTCTCGCCGTCGGTCCCGGCCAGTTTCGCGGCCTCGCGGGCGTAGCCGTCGCTGGAATCGCCGTGGTTCGCTTCCCAGTCCACTTTAAGCTCATCCCGGGCCCGGTTCACGGCCCACCAGGAATCGCCGACGATGGCGACGCCGGGCATCAGGCCGTTCAGGCGGTCCGTGCCTGCCACCACGAAACAGTGCGTAACGCCGGGCTGCCGTGCGACGGCCTCGACGTTCGCCTTGCGCACCTTGCCGCCAAAGGTCGGGCACTTGACGTATTGGGCGTAAAGCATGCCTTCCTTGCGCACGTCGCAACCGAACAGCGCCTGGCCGTGAATGATTTTCGGGTTATCCACCCCCGGCACGAAACGGCCGAGCAATTCGAACTGCTCCGGACGGTTTTTCAGCTTCAGCTCCGAAACGTCGGGAACACCCAGCTGCGCCGCATCTGCCAGCAGGTCCTGGTAAGGGTGGCTGCGAGCCGTTTCCTCGTGGTACACCACGCCGTCCCGGCCGCTGACCTGGTCCAGCGGCACGCTCCAGCGCCGCGCCGCGGCCTGCCTGAGCATCAGCAGCGCGCCGGCGCCGGCGATGCGCAGGTCGTCCCAGCCGTCCGGTGTGCCGCGGCTGCCGCCGATGGCCTGCCGGCCGTAGCGGTCGTCCAGCGGAGCCTGCTCGACCTGCACGCTCTTCCAGTCCACTTCCAGGTGCTCGGCCACGACCATCGGGAAGGCGGTCTTCACGCCCTGCCCCGCCTCCGGATTCTTGGACACGATGGTGACCTGCCCGTCGGGGGCGATGCGCACGTAAAGATTGGGCTTCCAGGTGCTTCCGGCCGCAGCCCTGTCTTCCGCCCCGGCCCATTGGACGCCGACCAGCAAAGCGCCGGACGCGGCCAGGGTGACCTTCAGAAAGGCACGGCGGCCCGGGTCGTGGATCGGGCGGTTCACGCGTCACCTCCCTGCTCCGACTTGTACTGCGCGGCGAGTTTCACCGCCTTGCGGATACGCGGGTAGGTGCCGCAGCGGCAGATGTTGCCGGCCATGGCCTGGTCGATGGCCGCGTCGTCGGGATCCGGATTTTTCTCCAGCAGCGCCGCGGCCGAAAGGATCTGGCCGCCCTGGCAGTAGCCGCACTGGGCGACGTCCTCGTCGTTCCAGGCGCGCTGCACGGGATGCCCGCCCTCCGGGTGGAAGCCTTCGATCGTCGTCACTTCCATGCCCTCCACCGCCGAGGCAGGCAAGGTGCAGGACCGCGCGGGCTCGCCGTCGATCAGCACCGTGCAACTGCCGCACAGGCCCACCCCACAGCCGTACTTGGTGCCCACCATGTCGAGGTGGTCGCGCAAGGCCCACAGCAGGGGCGTGTCCGAAGGAATGTCGAGGGCGAGTTCTTTCCCGTTGATCCTGAGCGTGATCGAGGCCATGCCGTTTCTCCCGGCGCCGTGCGCGCCTGTTCGCTGGTTCGAATCTCAAGATCATTGAAAATCAGGGACCGGGCGTCAAGAGACCGGATGCTATCGGATTGACGCCGGTCAGCCGTTGCCCGGCGCGAAAAGTTTCCCGGCGCTGAAAAATGCGCCTGCCCGACCGTCGCTGCCGCGCTAGAATGTGCGCTGAAACACTTGGTAGTCGCGCGCCTTTTGCGCCTGGAACGGAGAACTGACATGCGCCACCTGACCGGCATCCTCATCTTCTTGTTGCTCCTGCCACTCGCGGCCGACGCCCAGAACCGCTCCGGCGAAGGTGACGTGCGCGAGCTCTACGACCAGAACTGCGCCGGTTGCCACGGCGACGACCTGGGCGGGGGTTCGGGCAGTTCACTGGTCGACGACGAGTGGATCAACGGCGACAGCGACGAGGCCATCGCGACGGCGATCCGGGACGGCAACCCCGACATGGGCATGCCGGGTTTCGCCGGGATGCTGGACGAGAAACAGATCCGCTCGATGGTAATCCTCATCCGCGAAATGAACGTCAAGAACCGTCAGGCAGGCCTGCAGCAGCGGCTGGAGGGCGACGTCGTCGCCGCCGCGGGCGAGCGCTACCGGCTGGAAGAGATCGGCCGGGGCGAAGGTCTGCTGTGGTCGATCGACTTCATGCCGGGCGGCGCGCTGCTCGTGACCCAGCGCGACGGCGTGCTGTGGCATTTCGACGGCGAGAAACGCACGGCCGTCGAGGGTACGCCCGAGGTCTGGCAACACGGCCAGGGCGGACTGCTCGAGGTCGCGCTGCACCCCGACTTCGCCGACAACGGCTGGGTCTACCTGTCGTACAGCGAGAATACCGGCGCCACGGAAAACGGCAAGGAAGCCGGCATGACGACGGTTGTGCGCGGTCGCATCGTCGACGGGCGCTGGACCGACCAGGAGCGACTGTTCCGCGCGGACGGCGAGCACCATACGTCCAGCGGCGCACACTACGGCTCGCGCTTCGTGTTCGACGACGGTTACCTGTTCTTCGGTATCGGCGACCGCGGCCGCATGGACCGCTCACAGGACCTGGACCGGCCCACCGGCAAGATCTTCCGCCTGCACGACGACGGCCGCGTGCCGGCCGACAACCCCTTCGTCGACACGCCGGACGCCCTGCCCGGTATCTGGAGCTACGGCCACCGCAACCCCCAGGGCATGGACCTCGAACCGGCCACCGGTTTGCTGTGGGAATCCGAGCACGGCCCGCGCGGCGGCGACGAGATCAACCTTGTCGAGAAAGGCCTGAACTACGGCTGGCCGGTGATCACTTACGGCATGAACTACAACGGCACGCCGATCACCGAGGAGACCCACCGCGAGGGCATGGAGCAACCCAGGCTGCACTGGACGCCGTCCATCGCCGTGGCCGGCATCGATTTCTACGCAGGGGACGCTTTCTCCTCCTGGACCGGCAAACTGCTGGCCGGCGGCATGGCCAGCGAAGAACTGCACCTGCTGACGATCGAGGACGGCGAGGTGACCGCCGACGAGGTGATCCTCAAGGGCCGCGGCCGCATCCGCGACGTGGCCAGCGGGCCGGACGGGAACATTTACCTGTTATTGAACGATGGGACTCCGCGCGTGGGTCGCGTCGTGCGGATGATGCCGGCCGACTGATCGCTCCTGCCCACATGCGACCGGATCACCCTGAAGCGTAAATCTGCCAGAGTGCCCCGGCTCTCAGGCGTTATCCGGTAACGGGATGAATTCGTCGTCGCCGGGCACCGGGTCGAACCTGCCCTCCCGCCAGTCCTGCTTGGCCTGCTCGATCCGCTCGCGCGAACGATGCACGAAGTTCCAGAACATTTCGCGCGGGCCGAGGTCTTCACCACCGATCACGACCAGGCGGGCGGCTTCCCCCGCAAAAATCGTGACATCGTTGCGCGCCAGGATGGCCAATTCACCCGGTGCGACGGCGTGGCCGTCGACCGTCACCTCGCCCGAGACCACGTACAGCGCCGCCTGCTGCGACGCGACGTCGAGCCGGTGCTCCGCGCCAGCTGCGAGCGTCATCGACAGGTAGAGCGTCTCGGCGAGTACGGGCACCGGGGAAGTCATGCCCGCGTATTGTCCGATGATCACGGTCGTCGTCACACCATTCGTCTCTAATACCGGCAAATCGGCCTGCGAGTAGTGCTCGAAGGCTGGCTTCGCTTCCTGCTTATGATCGGGAAGCGCCATCCAGACCTGGAGACCATGCAGGCGCTGCCCCGCCTCGAGCCGCGCAGGGGCGGTGCGTTCCGAGTGGACGATCCCCCTGCCCGCGGTCATCAGGTTCACGGCACCGGGCCGGATCGGCTGAACGTAGCCCAGACTGTCGCGGTGCAGAATTTCACCCTCGAACAGGAAGGTGACCGTGGCCAGGCCGATATGCGGGTGCGGGGGCACGTTGATGCCCTGCGCGGGTGGAAATTCCGCCGGACCCATCTCGTCGAAAAACACGAAGGGCCCGATCGAGCGCGCCATCGAGGCCGGCAGCACGCGCCGCACGCAGAAACCGCCGAGGTCCTTGCTGCGTCCGCGCACGAGGACGCGAATCGCATCGCGATGTTTGGAACAAACCGGCTCCGTGGCCACGAACTGGCTCATCGTTCATCTCCTGTTGCTTGAAAACTACAGCTGCCGCCCCGCCGGCAAAATTTCAATCCCAGGCCCGCTCAGGTCCCTGCTGCGAGAAACTCGCCGAACTTCATGTCGGCGGCCAGGATGTGCCCGGTCAGCCACTGCTCCAGGAATTCGAATTCCTGTTCCTCGAGTTTTCCCGTTTTGAGTATTTCGCGCTGCAGGTCGCAGACGCTGTCCATCAGGTCCAGGTGTTCCTGCCGGTGCTCTTCGAGGTCCTCGTAGCCGGCCTTGAGCATCAACCGTTCTTCGTGGCTGAAGTGCCAGGCCGTGCAGCGGATCAACTCCTCCAGCAGGGCCTCGACGTACTGCCGGCTCTCCCCGGCGAGCACCGAGCGGCCCAGCAGGTTGAACAGGTCCACCAGGATACGGTGGTCGTTGTCGATTTCGTCGTTTTCGACGCTCAGTACTTCGTCCCAGACAAGTTCTTTCATCACGGACTCCCCGATCGATAAAGTTCTCCGGCGGGTACCGACCGCGTGCGCGGGCGTGTGCCCGTCAAGTCGAAACGTGTCTCCTGATTATACGCCGGTGGAGCGCCTGCGCCCGCGGGCCGCCTGACCTGAGTCAGCCATGTCCATGGTTCGGGAAATCAGAATTGTTCGTTGTGGACGGATGCGAGAAGATGGCGATCTTTTGGGGGTGAACGCGCATGACCACGAAGCTTGCGGAACTGCTGAAACGGAAGAGTCTCGCGCCCTTTACCCTGCTGTGTTTTGCCAGCGCCACGCTCCAGCCGACCGGGCTGTTCGCACACGTGCCCGAAGACACGACCCTCGAGGAAGTGAGGGTCCTGGGCCGCCGCCTGGACCTGGCCGGCGAGGCGCGCAGCGCATCGGAAGGCGTCATCGGCCAGGAGGACCTCGCCCTGCGCCCGCTGCTCAGGCCCGGCGACGTGCTCGAGTCGATCCCCGGCCTGATCATGACCCAGCACAGCGGCTCCGGCAAAGGCAACCAGATGTTCCTGCGCGGCTTCAACCTCGACCACGGCACCGACTTCGCGACCTTCGTCGACGGCATGCCGGTCAACCTGCCGACCCACGGCCACGGGCAGGGCTACACCGACATCAATTTCCTGATTCCCGAGCTGATCCGCACGATCGACTACGTGAAGGGCCCCTACCACGCCGAACTCGGTGATTTCTCGTCGGCGGGCGGCGCCCGGATCCAGACCTTCCGCGACCTGCCGGATGGCAGCCTGACCCTGGGTATCGGGGAGTACGGCTACCGACGGATCCTGGCCGCGGCCAGCCACCGGGCCGGAGCCGGCACGTGGCTGGGCGCACTCGAATTCAAACACTACGACGGCCCCTGGACAGACATCGATGAAGACGCCCAAACCATCAACGGCCTCCTCCGCTGGAGCGGAGAGAACGATGCGCTGGATTACGGCGTCACGGCGATGTTTTTCGACGCCGACTGGAACTCGGCGGACCAGATTCCCGAGCGCGCGGTGACGCAGGGCCTGATCGACCCCTACGGCTCCCTCGACACCACCCTGGGCGGCGACACGCGGCGCTCGAGCCTGTCCGGATACCTCAACCGCGAAGGCGCGAACCACCGCGACGAATTCAACGCCTGGATCATCGCCTACGACCTGGACCTGTGGTCCAACTTCACCTACCTGCTCGACGACCCCGTCCAGGGAGACCAGTTCCAACAGGTCGACCAGCGAATGATTTACGGCGGCGACTGGGCCCGCTACTGGACCACCGGCGGCAACGGCGGCCACCTGCACCACCGCCTGGGCATCCAGTTCCGCCTCGACGATATCGACCCGGTCGGTCTGCTGCGCACCCGGGAGCGCGAACCGCTCAGGGTCACGCGTCTCGACACGGTCCGGGAAACCACCGTCGGGGCCTACTACGAGTTGGAATGGCGTTTCGCGGAATCCTGGCGCGCGGTGTTCGGCCTGCGCGCCGACCAGTTCTGGTTCGACGTCGATTCCGACACGCCCGAGAACTCGGGCTCGGAATCGGACGGCATCGTCAGCCCCAAGGCCAGCCTTGCTTACCGCGTCAGCAAGCAGGTGGAGGCCTACGCCAGCGCGGGCTTCGGCTTCCATTCGAACGACGCCCGCGGAACGACGATCACGGTGGACCCCGTGACCGGCGAGCCCGTCGAGCCCGTCGACCCGCTGGTCCGTTCCAGGGGCGGGGAACTGGGCCTGCGGATCCACGACGCCGGCGGCTGGTACGCATCGCTCGCGCTATGGATCCTGGACCTCGATTCGGAACTGCTGTTCGTCGGCGACGCGGGCATCACCGAGCCGAGCCGCCCCAGTCAACGCTGGGGCGTCGAGTTCAACAACACGTGGTCCCTCACCGACGTGTGGCGCCTCGAGGCGGATTTCGCCTGGACCGATGCACAGTTCACCGACCCGTCACCGGACGGCGACCATATCCCGGGCGCCATCCGCAGCGTGATCACCGGCGCCGTCAGCGCCGACTGGCCCAGCGGATGGTTCGGGTCGCTCCGACTGCGTTACTTCGGCGAAGCGCCGCTGATCGAAGACGACAGCGTGAGCAGTTCGGGTTCGACCATGGTCAACGCCTTGCTGGGCTGGTCGAACCCGTCCTGGATGTTGCGGCTGGAAGTACTCAACCTGCTGGACTCGACGGACCACGACATCGACTACTTCTACGCCTCGCGGCTGCCCGGCGAACCCGCGGACGGAATCGAGGACATCCACTATCACATCTTCGAACCGCGCCAGTTCCGGCTGCAGGCTACCTGGCGGTTCTGACCACCTCGGCGCCGAGCCGGGTGGCGTGATCAGGCGCCGCGAGCCAGTTGCAGCAGCGCGATGGTCCCGATCCCGGAGGCCAGCAGCAGAACCTGCACAAAGGAATCGGCCGCCCGGATTCGCTGGTGCAGGCTGGGGATCAGGTCGGCCGAAGCGATGTAGATGAAGCTCGACGCGGCGATCGCCAGCACGTACGGCATCAACGCCTGGGCCTCGGCGAGCCAGAAATAGGCCACGACCGCCGCCGGCAGCGTGGCGGATGCGGACAGCGTGTTCAGAACCAGCGCCCGGGTGCGCGAGTAACCGCTGTCCAGCAGGATCGCGAAGTCACCGACTTCCTGTGGCACCTCGTGGGCGATCACCGCGACCGCGGCGGAAATACCGAGTGGCACGGAGGTCAGGAACGCCGCGGCGATCAGGACGCCGTCGACGGCGTTGTGGAACGCGTCGCCGATCAAAATCAACGGCGCGGCGCGACCGTGGACCTCGCAGTCTGCCTCGTGGCAATGGCGCCAGATCACCAGTTTCTCGAGCAGAAAAAACGCGACCAACCCGAGTAAAACGGTTCCCAGGACGGCGCGGTCCGGGGCCAGCCGCAATCCGGCGGGTATCATGCCGAGGAACGCGGCCCCCAACAGGGTGCCGGTCGCGTAACTGACCAGGTAAGGGACCAGCCGCTTGCGGACCGTATCCGGAAAGGCCAGCAACAGCGCCGCACCGGCGATGGCGCCGATGCTTCCCAGCACGCTGAAGCCGATGATCCAGGACAGAAGCATGCGCGTTCAGGCTCCGTGGCGGGTCGCGGTGAGCAGGAATACCGGGAAGTCGCCGTGCGGCTTGCGTAATATGCTCGCGGTGGCTACCTCGGGGTCGCGGAAGCCGGCATCCCGGGCCATGCCGATCAGCGCATCGCGGTCGAAGCCGAAGTGGTGCACGCCCTCGTTGTCCGGGTGGAAGCTGCCGTCCTCGGTTACCAGGTCGGCCAGCGCGAGAAATCCGCCGTCGTTCAGCAGGCCGTGGAAGACCTGGAAGAGGGCCCCCACGTTTTCGACGTGGTGCAGCGTCATCGAGGAAATAATGCCGTCGAAGCGCCGCTCCAGGCGGGTCACGGTAAGGTCGACTTCCAGGATTTCCAGCTCGCAGCCCAGCGATCCCGCCTTGTCAGCCAGCTGCGCGTTCATCGACGGCGAGGTATCCACGGCGCAGATTTTTCGCACCAGCGGCGCGACACGCTCGAGCAGCAAACCGGTGCCGGAACCGAAATCCATGATTTCCATCGTCGGCTCGAAGGGAACGCGGCCCCGGATGGCGGTCGCGATGTTTTCGACGTTGTCGACCCGGTGACCCACCCGGTCCCAGTCGGCGGCGCGGTCTGCGAACAGGTCCCTGGACATCGAAACGCCCCGCCCGCTACGTCGAGGCGCCGTCCGCCGGGAACTGCTCGACCCGGATGCCGACCGATTGGAGCAGCTCCAGGGCGTCCTGCTTGCGGTAACTGTTGCGGTACATCACCTTTTCGACATTTCCCAGGTTAATCAGCCGCTTGGCGCAGGCCGCGCACGGCAGGTGGGTAACGAACACGAATTTCTTCGTCTCGCGCGGCGCATCGCAGTTGATCACCGCGTTTTCCTCGGAATGCAGGCAGCCGCAGTTGCCGGGCTCCTCGCGGTCGCAGGTGTTGGCCAGGCCCGAGGCGTTGCCGTTGTAGCCGACCGCCAGCACCTTGCGGTAGTCGGTGGTCGTGATCACGGTGCCGACGGCCAGCCGCGTGCAGGTCGAGCGCCGCGCAATGGTCTCCGCGAACTGCATGTAGACTTCGTCGAAGGTGGGTCGGTCGCTCATTCTTCCTGCCGCTGCTGTCCGGATCAGAGGCTGTAGTATAGGTTCATTTCGAAGGGGTGAGGCCGGTTTCTGACCGCGACCACTTCCTTGGTTTTCTCCTCCACCCAGCTGTCGATCAGTTCGCGGTTGAACACGCCGCCCGCCATCAGGTATTCGTGGTCCTCCTGCAGCGCCTCCAGGGCCTCCTCGAGGCTGGTTGGGATCGATTCCAGCCGGGCCTGCTCGGCCTCGGGCCAGTCGAAGACGTTGTCGTCGAAGGGGCCGAAGGCGTTGCCCTCGCCCGGCCGGATACCGCGCTTGACGCCGTCCAGGCCGGCCATCAGCAACGCGCTCATCGCCAGGTAGTAGTTGCAGCTGCCGTCGCTGGTGCGGAACTCGATGCGCTTGGCCTGCTCGCTGGTGGCGTACTTGGGTATGCGGATCGCCGCGCAGCGGTTGGCCAGGCCGAAGAACAGTTTCACCGGCGCCTCGAAGCCCGGCAGCAAGCGCTTGAAGGAGTTGGTGCTGGGGTTGGTGAAGGCGGTCAGCGAGCGGCCGTGCGCCAGGATGCCGCCAATGAACGTGAGCGCCGTGTCCGACAGGCCGGCGTAGCCGTCCGCGTCGTAGAACACGTTCCTGCCGCCCTTGCGCAGCTGGATGTGAAAGTGCATGCCGTTGCCGGGCTCGTCGTACAGCGGCTTGGGCATGAAGGTGGCGGTCAGGCCGTGCTTCAGCGCGCAGTTGTGCACGATGTCCTTCACGTACATCATCCGGTCGGTGACCAGTTCGAAGGGCAGCAACTCGGTCTCGATTTCCTGCTGGCCCGACAGCCCGACCTCGTGGTGGTGGTAGCGGATCGGGCAGCCCACGCCCTCGATCAGCCGCACCATCTCCTCGCGCACCTCGGTGTACTTATCGAAGGGTATA
>Ga0180436_10006237_pt1 | contig 10379 bp, 9 predicted proteins | sample SS_ome_2_FD_132434 | JGI IMG/M metagenome (GOLD analysis project Ga0180436, IMG submission 132434) | Hypersaline lake sediment archaeal communities from the Salton Sea, California, USA - SS_3_S_2 metaG | ecosystem: Environmental > Aquatic > Non-marine Saline and Alkaline > Hypersaline > Sediment...
CAACGTGGTCGAGGTCGATCTCGAGGCGGCAATCAACCGCAAGTATGGCGGGGGCTGCCCCGGTTGTGGACAACTCGCCTGCACCTGCCCAGACGCGGAGAAGCCATGATCAGCATGCCCGGGACCCGGGTTGGCTGCCGGCCAGGTGCCGCCGGGTGCCGCCAGTGGTTTGCGGGCGGCAGCCTCGCGGTGATCGCGGCAGCGGCAGCCGCCTTCTTCTGGGAAAACGCGGCGATGGCCGGGCGGCCGGACCAGCCAGCGGCTCGGGTCGGCGTCGGCGGAGCGCAGCGAACCGGCTTCTGGACGCCGGCGGTCATCGACGACGCAGCGGAAGCGGCCCGCTGCTGGATGCCGGATGCCGACGGCCAACTGGTGGGATCGCCGCCCCTCGGGCCGGCCGACGGGGCAGGGGAGCGGACGGTCGTCCGTCCAGGGCGACCCGATGCGAGCGTGGTGATCGGCGTCGAGCCCGGCGTTGCTGCGGGCCCCAGCGGCCGGCGTGCCACTGCAACCGAGATTTGGCCCTCGACCACGCCGCTCCTGCTTGTCGACGGAGAGTTCCCGGCCGCCGCAGCAGCGGCCCGCCTGGCGGCCGGGGATCGCACGCCGGCCGAAATTGTTTCGCTCAGGGCCGAGCGGGGCGTCGCGCCCGAAAGCCCCCTCGACCTCGATGCCTTCGAGGCGGCGTTGCTCAGCGGGCCGGCGGCGGCCACGCTTCCTCCTGCGACGGTGCGGGCCATCGACGGCTGGGTTCGCGGCGGGGGCCTGCTGATCCTGGCGGCCGGTCGCTCGGCCGTGGCCCTCTGCGACGACGGGTCGGCTGCGGCCGACTGGCTGCCCGGAACGTCGCCCCGGCTTGTCCCGCTGCGGCAGTTCGGTGGACTCGAGGCCTTCACCGGAGCGGGCGGGCTGGCGAAGCGGGCGCCCCCAGGCGGCATTCAAGTGCCGCGGTTCGAGGCCCCGGACAGAATCGCCGGAGTGATCGAGGTCTTCGAAGGCTCACGGCCCGAAGATCTCCCCCTCGTCGTGCGGCGGGCTCATGGCCTGGGCGTCATCGTCTGGATCGCGATCGATCTCGACGAGCCGTGGTGTGCGACGTGGCCGGCCTGCGATCGGCTGTTGGCGGCGCTGCTCAGCGGCACGGCGGCCTCCGACGGCAGCCTGGTCGTCACCAGGCCGGGACTCCGTCAGGCCGCGGATCTGGCTGGACAGCTGCGGGTCGGCCTTGAGTCGCCGCCTGAGGCGGGCCGTGGGAGCGGGGCCGGTGCCGTTCCCTTCGAGGTGATCATCGGCCTCGGCGTGCTTTACGTGCTCGCGCTCTATCCGCTCGACTGGTGGCTGGTGAGCCGGTCGGGGCGTCCCTGGCTTTCCTGGCTGACCCTCCCGCTGGTAGCGGGCGGATTCATCGTCGCGTCGTGGGCGCTTGGAAAATCCTGGGGCCTTGGCCAGGCCGCCTCAGTACGCGTGGCCGATGTGCTCGATATCGATGCCCCAGGGGGGCTGGCCCGCGGTTCTGCCTGGGCCGCCGTCCGAACCCCGGCCAACGGCTTGGTCGATATCGGCATCCGGCCGAGTCCGGCCCTGGCCGTCGCCGATCAGGCCGAGGCGGCGGTGAGCTGGTTTGCCGACGCGGGCCGGGGCTTCGGCGGTGTCGATGCAAGCGTGCCACACCCCTCGCTGGCCGCCGATGCCTACGCCTACGGTGCGACGCTGGCCACGCTGGAAGGCGTACCGCTGGCCGCTGCCTCCAGCAGACTCTTCGAGGCGAGCTGGACCGCCCGCCTCGCGCAGCCTGCGGTGACGAGCAGCCTCCGCCGCGACGCCAGGGGGCTGCTCCATGGCACCGTGGCCCACCACCTGCCGGTGCCGCTGAGCGAATGCCGGCTGCTCCATGGCAGCTGGCTCTATGACGTCGGCGATCTCGAGCCGGGCGAGGTGTTCGACGTCGATGCCGGCCGCGGCCCGCGGTCCCTGGCGGCAGCAGTGACGCGACGCAAGGCCGCGGGCGACCGCGATCAGGCCGCGGCCTGGAATCCGTCGGCCACGGAAATCCCGCGGATTCTCGAGGTGGCCGGCCTCTATGAGGCGGTCGGCGGGTTCGCCTACACGACGCTGGAGCCGGGCCGGCTCGCGCGGCTCGACCTTTCCGGACTGCTACGGGTCGATCGGGCGGTGCTGGTGGGAACTCCGCCGCCGGGATTCCGGGGCTCGACCTGGCAGGTCCGCCTGGCCGATGATGCAGGCACGGTGGCGGAGTTGACGCCGCCGGACGAGGGCAGTTCGGTCATCCGCATCGCGGTGCCCTTGCCGGCCGAGGATGCCGACCGTTCGCCAGGAGCAATGCCATGATCCGCACGGTCGATCTGACCAAAAAGTATGGCGACTTTGTCGCCCTCGACGGCCTCGACCTGGAACTGGAACGCGGCGATCTGTTCGGCTTCATCGGCCCCAACGGGGCCGGCAAGACGACCACCATCCGAATCCTGGCCACGCTGCTGGCCCCGACCTGGGGCGAGGCGTACGTCTGCGGGTATTCGGTGCACACGCATCCCCGCGAGATCCGCCGGGCGATCGGCTACATGCCCGACGTGTTCGGGGTCTATGACGACATGCGGGTCAGCGAATACCTCGAGTTCTTCGCGGCCGCCTATCGGATCGAGGGCCCGGCCCGAAAGAAGGTGGCCGATCGCTCGCTGGAACTCGTCGACCTCACGGCCAAGCGGGACGAACTGGTCACGAGCCTCTCCCGCGGGATGACCCAACGGCTGGGGCTGGCCCGCGTGCTCCTCCACGACCCCGAGGTTCTCCTGCTCGATGAGCCGGCCAGCGGACTCGATCCGCGGGCCCGGATCGAAATGCGAAACCTGCTCAAGCGGCTCCAGGGGATGGGCAAGACGATCCTCGTCTCCAGCCACATCCTTCCCGAACTGGCCGACATCTGCAATCGGGTCGGGATCATCGAATACGGCCAGCTGCTCGCCTGCGGGGGCGTCAAGGAACTCCTGGCGAGCGTGCGGGGCCGGCCGGTCATTCGGATCCGCCTGAACGGACCAGTCGAGCCCGCCGCCGAGCTGCTCTCGGGATGTGACGAGGTCGAGTCGGTCGACCTCAGCGATGACGAACTCCGTGTCACGCTCCGCGAGGGGTTGGCCGACCATGCCCCGCTGATCGCCCGGCTGGTGGCCGCCGGCCACGGAATCCTCGAGGTCCGGGAGCAGGAAATCGATCTCGAGACCGCCTTCCTCCGCCTGACCCGCGGAGCGCTGGCCAAACCGGTCACGGAGTGAGCGGCGTCCAGGGCTCCGAAGTCGGTGACGGCAGGCTTTTCCGAGATCCTGACCCCCGGGCCGCGTCGCGAGTCGCCGGGTTTCCCCGCGTGGGGATAGACTTCCGCCGCCCCGATTGGGAGGCGGCCGCCGGCTGCCGTCGACGGGATATCACCGGAGAACCCCCCATGGCAGATGCCATGCACACCGTCTCGCTGCGTCTGGCGAAGACTGGCTCAATCTCGATCGCGGGCCTGCTCTCGCTGAGTGCCGTGGCGGCGGTCCGAGCCCAGCCCGCGGAACCGCTCGCTCCTCCTGCAGCCGCTGCGGCCACCACCGCCGAGCTCGACACGCCGGCCGAACAACTCGGCTATGCGCTCGGTTACCGGATCGGGCAGCGGATCATCGCCGACCACCGGGCCCTCGGCACGCCCCTCGATCCGGCCGCCCTGGGACGCGGCTTGTCCGATGCGGTCAGCGATGCGGCCCCGCGACTCGACGAGGCGGGCTTTCGACGGGTGCTGGCCGAGTTTGAGAAACAGATGGAAGACCGCGACCGCCGGATCGCGGCCCAGCTGGCGGAGGCGGCCGAAAAGAATCTGGCCGCCGGGCGGGCCTTTCTGGCGACCAACGGCAAGCGGAAGGGCGTCACGACGCTGCCCAGCGGCTTGCAGTACGAGGTCTTGGCACAGGGATCGGGAGCCCGGCCGAGGCTCGATGACCTCGTCGAGGCCCACTACCGGGGCACCCACATCGACGGGAGCGAGTTTGACGGGACTGATCCCGGCGGAGCGCCGGCGGTCTTTCCGCTTCGGGGCGTGGTGCCCGGCTGGCAGGAGGCACTTGTGAAGATGGAGGTCGGCTCGAAGTGGCGGGTCTGGCTGCCGCCCGAGTTGGGCTACGGAGCGGAGGGGTCCCCGCCCGCGATCGAGCCCAACGAGGTGCTGATCTTCGACATCGAACTGGTCGGCATCCGGCCGACGGGCGGCTCTCCGGCGGGAACCCCAGCCGGAAAGGCTGCAGGCGAAACGCGAGATTGAGCACATTTTCTAGGGCTTTTCGCCTGTCGAGAGGCCGGCGTCCCGAGGTAGCCAGAAAAGTTTTCCCAAGTTTTCCATTTGCCTTGAACTGCCTGATCGTCAAACTATCCTCTCGAAATAAGCGGCTCGTCGCCCGGAATCTGTTCGGGGTCGGCGGGATTTTCGCGGATCCTGATTCATGCATTTCCTTGGGAGATTGAGAAACATGGCGCAGCGTCGCTGGTTGAAGGTCGCCGGGGTTGTCACGTTTGCCGCCGTTGCTGCGGCGACCTGTGACGCCCAGGCTGGGTGGCGTCATCACGGTAGTTACGGTTCGTCCGGCGGGTCGTCGGGCGGCTCTTCTGGTGGTTCGTCGGGCGGCTCGTCCGGCGGGTCCTCCGGCGGGAGTTACAGCTCGTACGGTGGCGGTTCGTCAGGGGGAAGCTACGGCTCCTCCGGCAGCCACGGCTCGCACGGCAGCTGGGGCTCCCGGCGGGCGTATCGGCGGGCCATGCGGGCCTACCGGCACTCCAGCCACGGCTCGTCGGGCGGCAGCTACGGCAGCCACGGCAGCTACGGCTCGTCCGGTGGTTCCTCGGGTGGTAGCTCGGGCGGTTCGTCCGGTGGCAGCTACGGCTCCTACGGCGGCTATGCCACCGCCACCTACGTCGAGAGCTACTCGGCCGCGATGCCGATCGAGTCGTACCGCGTCATCGACGAGGTGCCCTCGAGCGTCGACGGTGAAGTGATCGGTGTCCCGCCGGCGATTCCGGCGACGCCTGCGATGGAAGACTCGACGAGCGTCCCGGCTGACGGCGGCCTGCTCCTGGTGAGCGTCCCGGCCGATGCCGAGATTTTCGTCAACGGGGCCAAGACGTCGTCGACGGGCACGCTCCGTCGCTTCCTGTCCCGCGGACTTGCCGAGGGCAAGTCGTATGAGTTCGTGGTGCGGATGGCGATCGACCGTGACGGCACGACGGAAGAGTCGACCAAGGTCGTCACGCTGTCGGCGGGCGAGCGGTCGCGGGTTTCGTTCGAGGCGGAGGCTCCGGCCGTCGCCACGACGAGCCTGACGCTCCACGTCCCGGCTGACGCCAAGGTCTTCCTGGCAGGCAACGCCACCGGCTCGACCGGCGAGGTGCGGCACTTCGAGACCGCCACTCTCGCCGCCGGGCAGGTCTGGCGGAACTACGAGGTCACGGTCCAGACCGTTGTCGACGGAAGCGAGCGGACGATCTCGAAGGTGATCGACCTCGCCGCCGGCGACTCGGTCGAACTCACCCTCGACCCTGCCGCGGCGCCTGCCGAAGCCACCGCTTCGCTGCGGTAGCCGCCCGTTCCCAAGGATTCTCAGTGCAGTGGAAGCCTCCCGCGTGGCCCAGCGCCGCGCGGGAGGTTTTTTTGTGATCCCCACGATAAACCAGGCCCTGCGAGGGAGAGCCCGTGCCAATCGAGCCGGCGTTGGGAAACCGAGCGCAGCCGACCAATCCGCTTCGCGGATCGGTGCCCGTGGCGAAGCGAGGTTTCCCGCGAGCGAGCGGAGGGCAGGAAGCCCGCAGCGAGCGCCCGGCGAGATGGCATGGGCTCTCCCGGGCCTACGCGACGTGATGTCAAAACGGCCGACCCGCCGCCAAAATCCAACCTAGGCTTGAAGGTACCCCTTCTTCCCCGAGGTTCTCTCGTGATTCCGAGACCTGACCACCCTCCAAAGGCGACGGCCGTACCGGTGCTCGTCCGCTCGCTCGGCTCGGTAGCGATCCTCGTCTACCTGACCGGCGTGATCATCGCCCCCTTGTCGGGGCCGCCTCCGGCGACGGAACTCTCGCAGGTGATCCTCCAGCCGTTCCGCCCGCTGCTGGGCGCCTTGTACCTCGGCCACGGCTATCGCTTCTTCGCCCCCAATCCCGGCCCGGGCCATTCGATCCGCTGGACGATGACGATGCCCGACGGATCGACCCGTTCCGGCAGCATCCCCGACGCTGAGAACGACTGGCCGCGGCTGCTCTACCACCGGCGGTTCATGGTGGCCGAGAAGATCGCGAGCGAGGTGCCCCCCATCGACGCTCCGCTCGAGATCCGGGCCGAGGCCCGCCGCTACTGGCTGCCGCTGGTGCAGGGCGTCGCCGACAACCTCCTGCGAAGCGAGGGTGGAAGCCGGGTGCGACTCGAACTCGTCGAGCATTTCCTGCCCGGCCCCCAGGATGTTCTCGAAGACACCAGCGAGCCCGACCTCGTGACGCCGCTGGGCAGTTTCGCCCGCCGCAGCAGGAGTGACGACCAATGACCGCGCTGGTGACCAACGCGACAGGCGGAGCAGGGGACCGCCGACATGCATCGGCGGAGCCCGCCGCCGCACGACCGTCTGCCGCCGGGCCGGTCCGGAGCTGGCTGGCCGACTGGGCCTCCGCCTGGAACGGGTTCTGGTTTTCGCCTGCTGACCCGCTTCCCCTGGCGGTGATCCGGATTGCCACCGGCCTGATCCTCTCCTGGTCGTGCCTGGTCTGGCTCTTGGACCCCGACGCCTTCTTCGGCCCGCGGGGCTGGCTCGCGCCCGGCGACGTCTGGCGGCTCAACGACCAGCCCTGGCAGTGGAGTTGGTTCTTCGTTGCCGACGGCCCCAACGCGGTTCGCGTGCTGGGGGGCATCGCCCTGGTGGCCGCGGTCCTGCTGACCGTCGGCCTCGCCACCCCGCTGGCCGCGGTCGTCTCGTTGGCGGCCCTGGTGAGCGCGGCCAACCGGGCGCCGCTCAACACCTTCGGCCTCGACGACACGCTGGGCCTGCTCCTGATCGGCCTGGCGGTGGGCCCGAGCGGGGCCCGGCTGTCGGTCGACTCGAGCCTGGCGGGGCAGGGCAGGGGGGCGGCCTCCGTTCGGGCGAACATCGCCCTCCGGCTGATTCAGGTCCACCTCTGCGTCGTCTACTTTTTCTCGGGCTGCGGGAAGCTCTTTGGCGGCAGCTGGTGGGACGGGACGGCGCTCTGGGGCGCGGCGGCCAACGTCCAATACCGGACGATCGATCTGACCTGGACGGCAGGGCTGCCGCTCCTCGTCAATGCCGTCACGCTGGTGACGCTCTTCTGGGAGGTGGCCTACGCCGCCCTGATCTGGCCCCGGCTGACCCGACCGCTGTTTTTGGCCTTGGCTGTCGCAGTGCACTTGGGAATCGGGCTGGCAATGGGCATGATGGAGTTTGGATTGGCGATGATCACGGCCAATCTGGCGTTCGTGTCGGCGGCCACCTGGCGGTGGCTGCTGCCGTCGCTGCGGACGTCCCCACGCCACTCGCCCCGAACGGATCTCGCATGATCGACACGCTTGCCGTCGTCGGCGCCACCGGCGCCGTGGGCCGCATCATCGTGGAGCTGCTGCTCGAGCGGCAGTTTCCCGCCCGCCACCTCAAGCTGCTGGCCTCGGCCCGCTCGGCCGGCCGGCCGCTGGCAGTGAAGGGGACCTCGCTCGATGTCGAAGAGCTCACGCCCGACTCGTTTGCCGGTGTCGACGTGGCGATCGGCTCGACGCCCGACGAGGTGGCCGCCGAGTTCGTGCCCTGGGCGGTCGAACGGGGCACGGTCGTCGTCGACGAGAGCGCCTTTTTTCGGATGCAGCCCGACGTCCCGCTGGTGATCCCGGAGGTCAATCCCGAGGCCCTCACGACCCACCGGGGCATCATCGCCAGCCCCAACTGCTCGACGACGCAGATGGTGATGGTGATCAAGCCCCTCCACGACGCGGCCCGTGTCACGCGGGTGGTGGCGAGCACCTACCAGGCCGTCAGCGGTGCGGGCCTGGCGGCCTGCGAGGAACTCCGCCAAGGGGCCGCGGCCTGGCTCACCGGCGACGAAGGACCGCGAAAGATCTTTCCGCACCCGATCGCGGCCAATCTGATTCCCCAGATCGGCTCCCACAAGGACCGCGGCTTCACCAGCGAAGAAATGAAGATGGTTCACGAGACCCGAAAGATTCTCGGCGATGACTCGATCGGCCTCTGCGTGACCTGCGTGCGAGCGCCGGTCGCCGACTGCCACAGCGAGTCGCTGCTGATCGAGACCGAGCGGAAGCTCTCGGTCGACGAGGCCCGCCGGTTGCTGGCAGGGGCGGCCGGCGTCGTCGTCGACGATGATCTGGCCGCCACGCGGTATCCCACGCCGCTCGGCTGCCGGGGCCGCGACGAAGTCTTCGTGGGGCGGATCCGCGAGGACGACTCCTGCCCGGCCGGCATCGCGCTGTGGTGCGTCTCCGACAACCTCCGCAAGGGGGCGGCCACCAACGCGGTGCAGATCGCCGAGCGACTGGCCAGCGATCCGGCGGCGTTGGCGGGGGCCGGGCGGAGCGGGGGATGACCTCCTCCGAGCCGAGCGGGCCCCAGACGATCCGCCTGCGGCTCGCCTACGAGGGCACGCGGTATTCCGGCTGGCAGGCCCAGCCGGGCAGGGCGACGGTGCAGGGGACGCTGGCCGAGGCGATCGAAAGGGTGTCCGGCGAGACGCTGCTTCCCAAAGGCTCGAGTCGCACCGACGCGGGCGTCCACGCCCTCGACCAGGTGGTCGCCTTCACCACCACCAGCCCGCTCGAGCCGGCCGTCTGGCAGCGGGCGCTCAATGCCCATCTGCCGGCCGACATCACGGTGATCACCGCCGATGCGGCGCCGCCGGGCTTCAATCCGGTCGTGGCGTCGGTTCGCAAGCGATACCGCTACCGGATTCACGACGCCCCCTGGAAGCCGGTGCTCCAGCGGCATCTCGTCTGGCGGTGGCGGGGCCGGCTCGACGTCGAGGCGATGACCGCGGCAGGGGGGCATCTGGTGGGGGAGCACGACTTCACGAGCTTCGAGACGGCTGCCTCGCCGCGGCTCTCGAAAGTCCGCACGATCCATGCCCTGACCGTGCGGCGGGCCGACCCGGCGGCGGGACCGCCGGAGTCGGAAGTCTGGGTTGAGGTCGAGGGAAACGGATTTTTGTACAACATGGTCCGGATCATCACCGGTTCGCTGGTGATGGTGGGCGCGGGACGTCGCCGTTCGCAATGGCTGGCGGAGGCGCTCGCCGCTCGCAGCCGGCCGGCTGCCGGCCCGACGGCGCCGCCGGAGGGGCTGATCCTGCTTTCCACCCAACTTGCTCCCGACCCGCCGGCTTCCAGCAGGCCGGAATCATCGCCATGTCTAAAATCCCCGCCCAACTCGGCCCCCTGAAGCTCGTCCAGCAGATCGGTGTCGGCAAGAACTGCCAGATCTGGGAAGCCGCCGACAAGCGGGGGCAGGCGTGGGCGGTGAAGATGATCGTGCCGCTGAAGGCGTCCGACCCGGCCGAGCGGGCCTATCTCGAGCACGAACTCAAGGTGGCCAAGTCGCTCGACCATCCGACGATCATCAAGATCGACCGGTTTTCGGAAGAGGGGGGGCTGCCGCATCTGGTGATCGAACTCTTCCCCCACCCCAACCTCAAAAAACAAATCCAGGCGGGGGTCGATCAGCTCGTGCCGCGGCTGCAGCGGCTCGTCACGGAACTGGCCCTGGCCCTCGATCACGTCCACGGCCGCGGCTGGGTGCACCGCGACGTAAAGCCGGAAAACGTGCTGGCCACGCCCGAGGGACAGGTCAAGCTGATCGACTTCGCGATCGCCAGCCGGGCCTCGGGGCTGCTCGGCAAGCTCTTGGGCGGCAAGACGCCCGCCCAGGGCTCGCCGAGCTACATGTCGCCCGAGCAGATTCGCGGCCAGGCCCTCGACGCCCGCAGCGACATCTACTCCTACGGCTGCGTGCTCTTCGAGCTGCTGGCAGGCCGCCCGCCCTACACGGCGACCGATACCAACGAACTGCTCAACAAGCATGTCTCGGCACCGGTGCCGTCCGTCGACAAGTTGGCCCCGCTGGCGACATCGGGAGCGGCCAGGTTTCTCCGCCGGCTCTTGGCCAAGAAGCCGGGCGACCGCCCGAAATCGATGCAGGACGTGCTGGCGGAGCTCCGCTCGACCCGGCTGGTGGAGCGGGCGGCTGTCGGCGGCTGACCAGCAGGCTTTCCGAACACGCCCGCGGCCGATTTCCAGTTGACGCAGCCTGCGGCCGCCCGGGAAACTTCAGGCGTTGTTTCACCCGCCC
>Ga0180436_10006238_pt1 | contig 10378 bp, 12 predicted proteins | sample SS_ome_2_FD_132434 | JGI IMG/M metagenome (GOLD analysis project Ga0180436, IMG submission 132434) | Hypersaline lake sediment archaeal communities from the Salton Sea, California, USA - SS_3_S_2 metaG | ecosystem: Environmental > Aquatic > Non-marine Saline and Alkaline > Hypersaline >...
CCGCGCGGCGTTGGGAACGGGTGAGTCGGGTGCGCATGGGGTGTTTTTACCGACACATGTCGGTAGTGTCAACCGGTGCGGGCTGGTGCGCGCCGTGAGGCGCGACCCGTCTGCGCGCCGGGGCGCTTTCGAGCCGCGCCATCGTTGACAGGGCGCGCGGGGCGGGCCAGTGAGGCGCGATGCGGTGTGACATTCCATATGCGCGGGCGGGGCAGCGGGTCGGGCTTCTGGGCGGGTCGTTCGACCCGGCGCATGACGGGCATGCCCATATCACCCGCGAGGCGCTGAAGCGGTTCGGCTTCGACCAGCTGTGGTGGCTGGTGAGCCCGGGCAATCCGCTCAAGGCGAACGGGCCCGCGCCGCTCGAACAACGCTTGGCCCATGCGCGCGAGGTGATCCGTCACCCCCGGGTGGTGGTGAGCGATATCGAGGCGCGGCTTGGCACGCGATACACCGCCGAGACGCTGGAAGGGCTGTTTGCGCTCTATCCCGGCGTGCGCTTCACCTGGCTCATGGGGGCCGACAACCTTGCCGATTTCCATCGCTGGGACCGCTGGGAGGAGATCATGCAGGCGCTGCCGGTGGGCGTGATCGCGCGCCCCGGCGAGCGGGTGGCGGCGCGGACCTCGCCGGCGGCGCGGCGGTTTCGGGCGGCGCGGCTGCCCGGCCGCGCGGCACATCTGTTGCCCGAGGCCACGGCGCCGGCATGGTGCCTCGTCAACGTGCCGATGGTCGACACCTCGTCGAGCGCGATCCGGGCGCGGGGCGGCTGGGTCTGAGACCCTCACGACAATTTGCGAAGTTTCGGAAAGGTTTAACGCCCCGGTCGCAACAATCCTGTGGATTGTTTCCAGATCGGGGCTTGAGGCGACTCGTGGGGCTTGGTTAACTCGCCGCCATGCTTGGGGGCATTTCGAGACGTGGGTTTTTGGCGGGAGGGCTTTCGGCCGTCGCGGGCGCAGCCTATGGCGAGGCGCCGCTGAGCTCCTTGCGGCCGGCCTCGAAGCCCGACCTGATCGGCGGCGCGGCGCCGGATATCGCCCGCCTCACCCAGCCGTCGATTGCCGATCTGATTGCCAAGGCGGACCTTGGCGGGCGAATCGGTTTCGTGGTGGCGGATGCGCGCACCGGGGTGTTTCTCGAAAGCCGCAACGCTGAGCTGTCGCTACCGCCCGCTTCGGTGGCCAAGGCGGTGACCGCACAATACGGGTTGGCGACGCTTGGCGGCGATTACCGCTTCCGCACCCGGTTCGTGGCGACCGGACCGGTGGATAACGGGGTGGTGCAGGGCGATCTGGTGCTGGTCGGCTCGGGCGACCCGGTGTTCGACACCGACGATCTTTCCGAGATGGTGGCCGGGCTGAAGGCGCGTGGTGTGCGTGGCGTGTCGGGGGCATTCAAGGTCTACGCCGGGGCTCTGCCCTATGTGCGGGCGATCGACCCGGCCCAGCCCGAGCATGTGAGCTACAACCCGACGATCTCGGGGATGAACCTCAACTACAACCGCGTGCATTTCCAGTGGGAACGCGCGCAGGCGGGCTGGACGGTGAGCCTCGACGCGCGCTCGGCCACGCTCAGGCCGGCGGTGACGGTGGCGAAGATGGACGTCGTCGAACGCACGCTGCCGACCTACACCTACCGCGACGAGGGCGGGGTGGACGAGTGGACGGTGGCGAGCGCGGCGCTGGGCACGGGCGGGACGCGCTGGCTGCCGGTGCGCCGGCCGGCGCTCTATGCCGGCGAGGTGACACAGGTGCTGGCGGCGGCGCACGGGATCAAGCTGCCGGCGCCCGTCGAGGCCGGGAGCGTGCCGGCGGGGCAGGTGCTGGTCGACCACGAGAGCGCGAGCCTCTCGGCGATCACCCGGCTGATGCTGAAATATTCCACCAACCTCACCGCCGAGGTGATCGGGATGACGGCCAGTGCCGCCCGCGGTGCGCGCCCCGGCGACCACAAGGCGTCGGCGGCGGCGATGAGCGACTGGCTGCGCGACAGCCTCGGCGCGCGCAGTGCGCGCTTCGTGGATCATTCCGGGCTGGGCGACCGGTCGCGGATCTCGGCGGCCGACATGGTGCGGCTGCTGGTCAAGGTCGGCCCCGGCAGCGCGCTGCATGCCCATATGAAGGAAATCGTGCCGCAGAACGAGGACGGCGGCGCGAATGCCTATGCCCAGCACACGATTCACGCCAAGACCGGCTCGCTCAATTTCGTCTCGACGCTGGCCGGGTTCGTCACCGGGCCGGACGGCGCGCCGCTGGCCTTCGCGGTCTTCACCGGCGACACCGCGCGCCGGGCGCGGATCAAGCGCGAAGACATGGAACGGCCCGATGGCGCGCGTGCCTGGGCGCGGCGCTCGCGCTGGTTGCAGCACCAACTCCTGAACCGCTGGGCGGGCCTCTACATCGCCTGAAAACATAGGCCAAAAATGGCCGGTTTTACCCCGAGTGATGCGGATCATGGCGGGATTTTTGCGTTTGTAATGGAATACTAGCTGAAATGCGAAAGGAGGGAGGAATGATGAAACGTCTTGTCACATTCGTCGCTGCGGTCCTCGCTGCCAGCAGCCTTTCGGCGATGGCCGGGGATATGATCACCGGGCAGTATGAGTACATGAACCATTGCGCATCCTGCCACGGCGAAAGCGGGGTTGGTGATGGGCCGATTGCCGGGATTCTGACCGTCGAGGTGCCGGATCTCACGGTTCTGGCCAACAACAACGACGGTGAGTTCCCGTTCCTCGACACCCTGATGGTGATCGATGGGCGGACCGGCGTGCGCGGCCATGGCAGCAACATGCCTGTGTGGGGTGACACTTTCGAAGCCGAAGCCACCGACAAGGTCGGTATCTATGGCGCGGAAATGGTGGCCCGCGGGCGTCTGCTGTCGCTTGTCGAATACCTCGTTTCGATCCAGCAGTTCTAGGATCCAACGCCCGCCTTGACGCCAGACCCGCCGGGGCGGGTTGCGAAAACGACCTTGTTTGGAAGTGCACAGGAGGGCGACATGAAAACCAACAAGCTTCTGACGCTTACGGCGGTTTTGCTGGCCGCCTCGACATTCGGGGCGATGGCCCAGGAAGACCCGGGCAAGACCGAGTACATGACCGCTTGCGCCATTTGCCATGGTGAGAGCGGGATGGGGAACGGTCCGTTCGCGGATATCCTCAACATCGAGGTGCCGGGGCTGACCGGGCTTGCGGCCGCCAATGAGGGCGAATTCCCGTTCCTCGACACGCTGATGGTGGTCGATGGCCGCACCGGCGTGCGCGGTCACGGGGAAGGCCCGATGCCGATCTGGGGCGACCGGTATGAAACCGCGGCGCTCGAGGAAGTGGGCGTGTTCGGCGCCGAGATGATCGTGCGCGGGCGCCTGCTTTCGCTTGTCGAATACCTCGAGTCGATTCAGGAATAGGCGTGGATCGCCCCGGCCCCGTGCGGGCCGGGGCGTGACTCGATGCCGCTCCGCACCGGTCGCCGCCGGGAAGGGTGGTGTGTCCATGCCGAGAAAGGAGGGCACCATGAAACGGCTTCTGACACTCGCGGCACTCCTCCTCGTGGCACTCCCGTTCAGCACCTTCGCTGAGGACTACGGGGAGGCGGAATTCATGACGGCCTGCGCCGTCTGCCACGGCGAAAGCGGGCTGGGCGACGGGCCGATGGCCGGGCTTCTCAACATCGAGGTGCCGGGGCTTACGCGCCTCGCCGCCGACAATGGCGGGGTGTTCCCGGTGATGGAGACGCTGGCCACGATTGACGGGCGCAGCGAAGTTGTGGGCCACGGCGGCCCGATGCCGGTCTGGGGAGACCGGTACACCACCTCTGCCGATGCGCTGGGTGGGCTGTTTGACGCCGAAGTGATCGCCCGCGGGCGGCTGTTGTCGCTGGTGTATTACCTCGAGGCGATCCAGGAATAGGGCGCCGGCCCGTCAGGTCGGGCGGCGCGGGATATGCACGGCCTTCTTGCTCGCCGGGCGGGTTGAGCAGGCCTTGAACCAGCGGGTGACGTTTTCGAGATCGTCGAGTTCGAGCAAGTCGGACGCCTCGTAGTGGCTTGAGAGCACACGCACCCAGGGCCAGACCGCGATATCGGCGATGGTGTAGTCGTCACCCATGATGAAATCGCGCCCCTCGAGGCGTTCGTCGAGCACGTCGAGCAGGCGCTGGGTTTCTTCCTTGTAGCGGGTGAAGGGGCGCTTGTCCTCGATCTCCTTGCCGGCGAAGGCGTGGAAATAGCCGAACTGGCCGAACATCGGGCCGACGCCGCCCATCTGCCACATCAGCCACTGGATCGTCTCATAGCGGGTGGCGGGATCGGATGACAGGAATTTCCCCGTCTTTTCCGCGAGGTAGATCAGGATCGCGCCGGTCTCCCATAGCGGCATGGGCTCGCCGCCGGGGCCGTCGGGGTCGATGATCGCGGGGATCTTGTTGTTGGGGTTGAGCGACAGGAACTCGGGCGTGAACTGGTCGTTGTCGGCGAAGTTCACCAGGTGCGGCTCGTACGGCAGGCCGGTTTCCTCGAGCATGGCCGAGACCTTGATGCCGTTCGGCGTGGGCAGCGAATAGAGCTGGAGGACCGACGGGTCTTTCGCCGGCCAGCGCTTGGTGATGTTGAAGTGGTCGAGCATGAGAAATCCCGTTGATCTGGAGTGTCAGTTGGCCAGCCGGATATGGTCGGCGTGGATCGTGCTTTCAAAGGCGGGGAGGGTGACAGAGTCGCCGTTCACGTCTGGCCAGTCCTGGCCGTCCCAGCGCACCCGGGCAAGCTGCGGCGCGCCGGTGACGGGCGAGGGTGCGGCGCCCAGCACGGTGGCGATGCGGCCGGCGTCGGTGACGACCTCCACCGGGTGGCCGGTGTCGGCAGGCTTGGCGGTGCCGGCGAACTTGAACACCTCGACGCGGTTGCCGGGGCAGAACACCTTGCGCTCGAACATCACCTTCACGTCGTCGGCGCACGCGGTGCTGGTGGCGGGATCGGGGGCCGGGGCGGCGGCTTCGGTGGCCGCGCCGGGGCGCCAGAGGACGGACGCGAGCCCGACCAGCACGGCCGTGGCAAGGACGGCAACGGGTAGGATCGGGCGCGAACGGGATGTCTGCTCCGGGTCGGTCGGGGCGGTCATCGTGGTTACCTCCGGCGGGGTCAGTCGCCCTGCAGCGTCAGGTGACGGGCGCGGGCGCCCCATTCGATGGCGGCGGCATGCAGCCGGTCGACGTTCAGCTCGTGGCGGATTTCCTCGAGGATGCGCAGCTCGGTGGAGGTGAGCAGCCCGTCGGCGGCGGCGACGTCGCAGGCCAGCGCGTAGGCGGTTTCCCACAGGTATTCGGGCAGGTTCTCGCGCACGAGGCCGAACAGCGCATCAAGCCCGTCTTCCACCGCGAAGAGATCGAACACAACCTGGCTGACGGTGCGGATGCGATCCATGTCGTAACCGGCGAAGACCGGCAGGTGGTTGATCGTGGCTTCGATGCGCACCAGCTCCGAGGTACGGATTTGTTCGTCGGAGGCGGAGACCGCCACCATCACAGCAACGAGGCTGTCTTCGGGTGATAAGGCGTGGGGCAGGTCGGGCACGGGGGCCTCCTCGGAAAAGACTGTGTTGCAGTGCAGAATATTGACCGCGACCGCGCGCTTCAATAGGAAGCGGGCCTTGGCGGGGCATGGGGCCCCGGGATTCTTGAAAGCACACACCATGTCTGAACTGCGCGACCTTGCGATGACGTCGAATGCCTGGCCCTTCCAGGAGGCGAAACGGCTGGTCAAACGCTATGCGAAGAAGGCGCCGGAAAAGGGCTACGTGCTGTTCCAGACCGGCTACGGGCCATCCGGCCTGCCGCATATCGGCACCTTCGGCGAGGTGGCCCGCACCACCATGGTGCGCCGGGCCTTCGAGGTGCTCTCGGACATCCCGACCAAGCTGATCTGCTTCTCGGATGACATGGACGGGCTGCGCAAGGTGCCCGGCAACGTGCCGAACCAGGCGCAGATGACGGAGGATCTGAACCTGCCGCTGACCAAGGTGCGCGACCCGTTCGGCACCCATGACAGCTTCGGCGCGCATAACAACGCGCGGCTCAACGCCTTTCTCGACTCGTTCGGTTTCGAATACGAGTTTGCCTCGTCGACCGCGTATTACACCTCGGGCAGGTTCGACGAAGCGCTGATCCGGACGTTGCACGAATTCGACAAGGTCATGGCGATCATGCTGCCGACGCTGGGCGCCGAGCGGCAGGCGAGCTATTCGCCGTTCCTGCCGGTGAGCCCGAAAACCGGCCATGTGCTGCAGGTGCCGACGCTGGAGCGCAACCTCGAGAAGGGCACCATCGTCTACGAGGAGCCCGATGGCGAACGGGTGGAGCTGCCGGTGACGGGCGGCAACGTGAAGCTGCAGTGGAAGCCCGACTGGGGCATGCGCTGGGCCGCGCTCGACGTCGACTACGAGATGTTCGGCAAGGACCTGATCCCCTCGGCGGAGCTGTCGTCCAAGATCGCCCGGGTGCTCGGCGGCAAGGGCCCGGAGCTGTTCAATTACGAGCTGTTCAACGACGAGCACGGCCAGAAGATTTCGAAGTCGAAGGGCAACGGGCTGTCGATGGAAGAATGGCTGACCTATGCCGCGCCGGAGAGCCTGCAATACTTCATGTATCAAAAGCCGAAGACGGCGAAGCGGCTCTACTTCGACGTGATCCCGAAGGCCGTCGACGAGTATCACCAGCAGCTTGCGGCCTATCCGAAGCAGGAGCTGAAGGCGCAACTGTCGAACCCGGTGTGGCATATCCACCATGACGACATGCCGGTTTCGAACATGGTGGTGAGCTTCTCGATGTTGTTGAACCTCGCCAGCGTGGCGAGCGCGCATGACAAGGACGTGCTCTGGGGCTTCATCCGCAACTACGCGCCGGAGGCGAGCCCCGCGACGCATCCGGACCTCGATGCCGCCGCGGGCTACGCGGTGAAATACTACGAGGACTTCGTGGCGCCGCAGAAGCAGTATCGCGCCGCGACGGAGCTTGAGCGGGAGGCCCTGACGGACCTGCGCGACCGGCTGGCGGCCTGGGACGGGCCGGCCGACGGCGAAGCTTTGCAGGGCGAGGTCTTCGCCTGCGGGCGCGAGCGGTTCGACCCGATGCGCGACTGGTTCAAGGCGCTCTACCAGGTGCTGCTCGGCGCCGACCAGGGCCCGCGCTTCGGCTCGTTCATCGCGCTCTACGGCGTGCAGGAGACCGTGGCGCTGATCGACAAGGCGCTGGCGGGCGACCTTCTGGCCGGCGATTGATGATCCGTTCCTCCCTGTGACGCGTAAGCGGATCACAGGGAGAAACGACATGAAACAGCTTATTCTAGTTGCAGCAATGGTTCTGGCCTGGGCCTTCCCGATGGAAGCGGGCGAGACCGAAGACGGCATTCAGGCGGTGATTTCCGCCCAGTTCGATGCGTTCCGCGCGGATGATGTCGAGGCGGCGTTTGATTTTGCCTCGCCAGGTATCCAGCGGATTTTCCGTTCCCCCGAGAACTTCGGCACGATGGTCAAGACCGGCTATCCGATGGTCTGGCGCTCGTCTGAAGCGCGGTTTCTGGAATTGCGCGACATTGGTGGGGCGCTTTGGCAGAAAGTGCTGGTGCGCGACCAGGCTGGGGTGTGGCACACGCTCGACTACGAAATGACGCGCGTCGACGAGGCGTGGCGCATCGGCGGGGTGCAGTATCTCAAGCAAGCCGAGATCGGGGCGTAAGCGCGCCCGACGTCGATACGGGCTTGCGGCGGGCCTAGGCGCGCGCGCATGCTGGCGCCATCATGAGCGGCCATAAGACCACCGGCTACGAGCCCCTGAACACGCCCAAACCCGTGGCGGCTGAGGTTTGGCTGATCGACGGCCCGGCGATCCGTTTCTACGGCATGCCCTTCACCACACGGGCGACGATCCTGCGGCTGGCGGACGGCGGGCTCTGGGTGCATTCGCCCACCAAGCTGAACGACGGTCTTGCGGCAGAGGTGACGGCGCTCGGGCCGGTGCGCCACCTCGTTGCGCCGAACTGGATTCACTACGCCTACGTGGAGGAGTGGCAGGCGGCGTTTCCCGAGGCCGTGGCCTGGGCCGCGCCAGGGGTGGCGAAGCGGGCGCGCAGCCGCGGGATGGACCTGCAGTTCGACCATGATCTCGGGCAGGAGGCGCCCGACGACTGGGCCGGCGAGATCGACCAGATGATCGTGCGCGGTTCGAAGATCCACCTCGAAGCGGTGTTTTTTCACCGGGCGAGCAAGACGCTGATCCTCACCGACCTGATCGAGAATTTCGAGGCGCCGAAGGTGGGGTTCTTTTTCCGGCTCGCTGCCCGGATTGCGGGCATCCTCGACCCGGACGGGAAATCGCCGATCGACATGCGGCAGACGTTCCGTGACCGTGACCAGCTGCGCGAGGACGTGGAACGCATGATCGCTTGGGGGCCGGAGCGGGTGATCATGTCGCACGGGCGCTGGTATGAGCGTGACGGGGTGGCGGAGCTGAAGCGGGCGTTTCGCTGGGTGCTATGAGCGCGGAACGAAGCGGCCGGTGCGGGCGATGTAGTCGACGTAGTCCTGGCCGAAGCGGACCTTGAGATCCTGTTCCTCGAACACCGTCAGCAGGTAATTGAGCGGGACCCAGATCAGCGCGACTACCAGCAGGAACGGCGAATTCAGCAGGAAGCCGATGGCGAACCAGTAGGTGACGTCGGCGACCGCCTGGGGGTGGCGCACCCGGGTGTAGATGCCACCGAACATCTGGTTTTCCTTGCGCGGCACGAAACTGTCGGGCGCAACCTTGCCGACTTTCCAGATGATCCAGGTGGCGAAGACGGTCAGTGCCGCACCGATGGCGATGGAGATCGCCCAGCCGGCCGCACCTTCGATCAGGCGCGGGGGCAGGCCGGTGTCGAGCGGGTAGAAGACGTAGAGCACCTCGCCGAGGAAGCTCGCCCCCATGCCGACAAAGGCCACCATTCGCAGCCGGGCGCAGCGCGGGTAGGCCGCGGGGCCGATCTTCTGCTCAAGCTGCGCCGGGCGCACGCTGAGAATGTAGAAGACCGTGTAGACGGCCATGCCGGCGAAGATGGCGAAGACGGCGACGTAGGGCATTTGAACCTCCTCGCCCCGGTGTAGGCCGCGACGCGGGCGCGGGCCAGAGGGCAAGGCGCCGCGCGGGGGCAGCGCACGGTCGTCTTAACCCCGGTTAACCCGCCCTTGGTACCCCTCTTGCGCTGCCGGATTTCCAGCCGGCCCCCGCGAGGCCAGCCCGCGCGCCCGACCGCGTGCCCGCCGCCGAAGACCCGGGATCGTGCAGATTGTGAGCTGAAAGGGACTTGAATGAACGTCGCAATTACCGAGGGGCTGGACCTCATGCCCCCTGCTTTCGCCGAGGGGTTGGATGTCTGGTCGAGCGAAGACGGCACGCCGGGATCGGCGACCTATGACGGCGCGGCCAACGCGGCCTTCGTGCCGGCGGACCAGGATTTCGGCGGCTGCCTCGAGCTTCTGAAGACCCAGTCGGTGCAGAAACTGCGCTGGATGGGGCAGACGCCGATCCTGCCCGGCGTCTACCTGCGCATCCGGGCGCGGGTAAAAGCGGTGAGCGGGATTTTCCCCGACGTGCGGATTGCGGCCTTTGCTGCCGACAGCAATAGCGACAACATCGCGAGCCTGACGCAAGTCGGGCCGACGACCACGCTCGGGCAATACGGCGACGTCGTCGAGGTGAGCGCCATCGTCGGCACCGGCGCGCGCGGCGGGGTGGACATGCCCTGGGGGCTCAGCGCGGCCTATGGGCATTTCGGGCTCGATCTCACCGGCGGCTCGGGCGGGATCGTGCGGATTGACGACATCGAGATCGAGGACGTCACCAGCGCCTTCCTGCGCGGGATGATCGACACGGTCGATGTGACCGATTTCGGTGCGGTGGGCGATGGCGTGACCGATGACCGCGCCGCCTTCGTGGCCGCCGACGATGCCGCCGACGGGCGCACGGTCGTGGTGCCCGACGGGACCTATTTCATCGGTTCGAACCTCACCATGCAGTCGAAGATGCGCTTCGACGGCACGCTGACGATGGCCACAGCGACGCGGCTGATCCTGATCCGCAACTTCGAGCTGCCGAGCTACATCGACGCCTTCGGTGACGAGCTTCTGGGGTTCAAGAAGGGCTTCCAGGCGTTGATGAACTATGCCGACCACGATGCCTTCGACATGAAGGGACGCCGGATCGAACTCGACGGGCCGATCGATATGCAGGCGGTGGTCGCCGATGTCGATACGTTCGAGATCCCGCGCACGCTGCGCAACGGGCAGTTCTATGCGGTGGAGTCCACGGCCTGGGACCCGGAGGTGGCGACCAGCGATGGCAGCTAC
>Ga0180436_10006239_pt1 | contig 10376 bp, 9 predicted proteins | sample SS_ome_2_FD_132434 | JGI IMG/M metagenome (GOLD analysis project Ga0180436, IMG submission 132434) | Hypersaline lake sediment archaeal communities from the Salton Sea, California, USA - SS_3_S_2 metaG | ecosystem: Environmental > Aquatic > Non-marine Saline and Alkaline > Hypersaline > Sediment...
AATCTTCACCCCTCCCCCGCGCCGGCAATCGCCGAGAGCGCTTTGCGAGGCGAAATAGCGATCACTCTGGCCGGTATCACTTGTGAGGAAGTGTTCGCCGGCGAAACCGGCAGCCATGCCGCCCATGATCTGGCGACGGCCACGGATCTCGGCGCCGATATGGTCGGTCGCTACGGGATGGCGGGCTCGCTGGTGTCGCTCGGCACTTCACGGCCCCGCCGCGCCAGGTTCATCGAGCGGGTCCTCGACGACGCCCGCACCCGCAAGGAACTCGAAGCTCTGCTCCGCGAAGTGAAGCGGGACACGATGCGAACGATGCTCGAGCACCGCCACCTCATCATTGAGATCCGCGACGCCCTGATGCGCCATCCCCGCATCGACGCAGGCCAAGCACTCGCCATCCTCAGGTCCGCCGAAAAGGCACGCCACACCGACGACGAAGTCCTCGTCGATCTCCGCGTCGTCAGTAACCGCCCTGCTGCGGGCGGATAGCCACAAGACCACTGATCCCCCTTACCTCCGGGCGCTGTGCGCCCGCAGGTACCTTTCCCCCTGCGGGGGAACTCCAAGGAGGCTCAGGTTCCGTGTTCCCACGAGTTGAGGTACTCGACCTGTTCCGGAGTGAGGATCTCCAGGCCGCAGCCCATCGACTCGAGCTTGAGGCGGGCCACCTCGTGGTCCAGAGCTTCCGGAAGCACATAGACCTTGGGCTCCAGCGAGCGCCCGTTCTGCTGTAGCCACTCCGCAGCTAGGGCCTGGTCGGCGAAAGACATGTCCATCACGTCGGCGGGATGACCCTCGGCTGCGCCCAGGTTCACAAGGCGCCCCTCGGCTACGACCAGTAGACGGCGACCGTCGTCGAGGGTGTATTCGCCCAGGTTGTCTCGTAGCTCACGGTACGAAACCGCCATCTCCCCGAGCGCCTTCAGGTCGAGCTCGACATCGAAGTGGCCGGCGTTGGCGAGGATCGCACTGTCCTTCATCACCTCGAAGTGCTCACGACGGAACACGTGGATGTCGCCGGTGGCGGTGATGAATACATCACCGAGTGGGGCTGCATCGTGGCTCGTCATGACTTCGTGCCCGTCCATCGCCGCAGACAGCGCCCGCACCGGATTGGATTCCACGACGATGACCTTGGCGCCGAGACCGTCGGCACGGTTGGCTATGCCGAGTCCGCAGTCGCCGTAGCCGGCAACCACGACGGTGCGCCCGGCAAAGAGGATGTTGGCCGACCGCAGAATGCCGTCCAGCGACGACTGCCCGGTGCCGTGCCGGTTGTCGAACAAATGCTTCGTATCAGAATCGTTGACCGCAACGACCGGGAAGCGGAGCACACCGTCCTTCTCCATCGCCCGCAACCGGATCACACCCGTAGTCGTCTCCTCCATGCCACCAAGGATCGGCTGGTCGGGGCGCTTCTCGTGGAGGACGGTGGTCATGTCGCAACCGTCATCGAAAACGACGTCGGGGCTGGTATCCAGGACCGCGTTGATGTGGCGGTAGAACGTATCGGCATCCTCACCACGGATGGCATAGACCGGAATCCCTTCCGCAACCAGCGCCGCCGACACGTCGTCCTGGGTCGACAGCGGATTAGAAGCGCACAAAGACACGGTCGCTCCCCCGGCGCGCAGCACAAGCATGAGGTTCGCCGTTTCGGTCGTGACGTGCATGCACGCCCCAATGGTCACCCCGGCAAGCGGCTGTTCCTTCTCAAAGCGCTCCCGAATAGCACCCAGCACAGGCATACGGCGATTCGCCCATTCGATGCGACGCCCGCCGAGTTCGGCGAGTCCAGGATCAGCGATGTCGTAGTTCACAGTCGTTCCTCTCGAGACACTTGGTGATGTACGGGCCACGCTAATGGGTTTGGGAGCGGACTTCGGTCGCTGTCCTCACGGTGTCGTATTTCGCGACGGTGCGACACCTCGATGAGCAGGACCATCCCCTCACCCCCTTCGCCTTCGGCTCGCGACCTCTCCCGAAGGGAGAGGGAATTCGTCCTCCCTTCGGGAGGACCGGCGGCCACGAAGTGGCTCGCCGAGGAGGGGTCTTGATCGTCCTAGGTCTGCTCGGCTTGGTCTATGAGCATCACCGGGATTCCGTCTTCCACCGGGTAGCGGAGACCGCAGTCGGTGCAGAGCAGCGACGGCGGATCCTCGACCTCGCTGAGGGACCCGGCGCACGAAGGGCACTGCATGATCTCGAGCAGCCCATCGGGAAGCAGCCCCTCCCGCTTCGGCGCGGCCAGGATCGACCGGACCTCTGAAACAACCTCTTCCACATCATTCGCGGTTGGTGCTTCCACATTGAGGCGGAGAACCGGTTCGGTGTTCGACGGACGCACGTTGAGCCAGCGATCACCGAGGTCGATGGTGAGGCCGTCGAGTCGATCCTTCTCTCCTTCGAACGCAGCCGAGATGGCCTCGATGGCGGCTTCTTTGTCCTCGACGTCGAAATTGATCTCACCCGATTGGGCATACGGCTCGTACTCGGCCCGCAGCTCCGACAACGGCCTGCCATCCTCCGAAAGCACCTGAAGCAGCACGAGCATCGCCAAAATCCCCGAGTCGGCCCGGTAGTTGTCGCGGAAGTAGTAGTGGCCGGAATGCTCGCCACCGAAGATGGCACCCGTCTCCTTCATCACCTGTTTGATGTACGAGTGCCCGACCCGGGTGCGCACCGGCTCGCCCCCGGCGGCCTTCACCGACTCGGGAACAGCTTTGGAACAGATGAGGTTGTGAACGACTTTCTCGCCCGGATTGCTTTGCAGGAACCAGGCAGCGACGATTGCCGTCACCGAACTTCCGGGGAGCGGACGCAACTGGTCGTCGATGAAGAACGCACGATCCGCGTCACCGTCGAACGCGACTCCGAGTTGGTACGACCCAGATCGCATCCGGTCCTCCAGATCGACCAGGTTCTCGGGACGCAGCGGATCGGGATGGTGGTTGGGGAATGTCCCATCCGGCTCCAGGTAGAGACCGGTCAGCTTCGCCGGAATCCGGTCGAACACATCGGGCACGGCCACACCGGCGACACCGTTGCCACCGTCGGCGATGACATCCAGCTCGCTGATCATGGCGACATCCACGATTGACAGCAGGGGGTCGACGTATCCGGAGAGCACGTCGACGGAGACGACCTCACCGGCCGTATCGGCGTGGTCGAGCCCTTCCTCGGCCCAGACCTTGATCTCCCTCAGGCCGCTGTCAACACCGACGGGGGCAGCGCCCGCCAGGCACAGCTTGATCCCGTTGTAGCCCTTCGGGTTGTGGCTGGCGGTGATCATCGCTCCCGGCTGATCCAGCGAGCCGGCCGCGTAGTAGACCATGTCGGTTGTGATCATGCCGAGGTCATCGACGTGAACTCCTTGCGAGGTGATCCCGTCGATGAGCGCCGCGGCGAGACCCGGTGAGGACTCTCGACAGTCCCGGCCCACCGCGATGCGCTCGGTTCCGGCAAAGCGGGCGAACGCCGCTCCGATTCGACGGGCCGCGTCTTCGTTCAATTGCTCCGGGACCGTGCCGCGGATGTCGTATGCCTTGAAGATCTCTTCGAATACCATGGCGCTGATTGTACGGCCTGGATACCTCCGAGGCCGTCTTGGCTTCGCGTCCCCCTACAATTGCGGTCAATGCCGCACCCGCCATCTTCCGGCGTCTCGATCTTGATGCCGGCCTACCAGCTCGAATCCACCATTGGCGACAACATCGACAGAGTCATTTCAGTCGTTGCCAACTGGCCTGATGTCGAAATCATCGTTATCAACGACGGCAGCCTCGACGAAACCGGTCCTAGTGTTGAGAAAGCAGCGGCTCGGCACGAGTCTGTCATAGCCGCCGGTTATCCAAAGAACCGGGGCAAGGGCGGTGCCCTGAAGGAAGGCTTCGCCCAATCGTCGCAAGACATCATCGTGTTCCTGGATTCGGACCTCGATCTGCCGCCGGAGCAGCTTCCGGGGTTCCTCAACGAGTTCGAGCGCCTGGGAGTCGATGCTCTGGTGGGTGCGAAGAGAACGGCCATGACGCCCGGTCGCTACCCGGCGCTTCGACGCGTTCTCTCGCTGACGTTTGCGGCGGTCAACCGAATCCTCTTCCGACTCCCACTGCGGGAGACACAGACAGGCTTGAAGGTGTTCCGCAGATCGGCGCTGGAAGACACACTCCCCGCGCTCCAGACGACCCGGTACGCATTCGACCTCGAGCTCCTCGTCCGGATCCGCAAGGCGGGAGGCTCGATGGCAGAAAGCCCGGTGGTTCTGACCAAGGGTGCATCCAGCGGATTGTCGATCTCAACGCTGTGGGAGATGGGGCGTGACACGCTCAAGATCTGGTTCCACAGCTTCCGCTGGAAGTAGCGTCTGCGCAGCGCGGTCTACACGAGGACTTCTTCTGCCTCGTTGGCGTCTATGGCCTTGCGGAACACGACATCGCGGTAGCCGGCGAACTTGGGAAGGATGATCAACGCCGACGCCATCAGGTAGAAGCTGTTCTGCTCGAACCGCGTCAACGGTCCCCACAGCCAATCGGCTCCGCCGACGATCCCCTGAGTGACAGCCCATGCCGCGACGTTGATACCGACGAAGTGAAGCGTCTCGCGGCGGGTATCACCCTTCTCATTGAGCTGGAATGTCCAGCGTCGGTTGAGTTGATACGAGACCCACGTAGCAATCAAGAAGGACAGGGCGATGGACCAGAACTGCTCCCAATTGAACCCAGCGGCAACGGCCTTCGTCCCGCCGAGCAGACTCAAGAAGACGTTGAATAACGAAAACGACACGATGGTGTTGACAACACCGACGAGACCAACCTTCACCAATTGGCTCAGTGCCTGCGGAGTGACCAGGGATCGTATGTAGTTACGCAATCAGACCTCTTCGCTCGGGATGATCTCGCTGCCTTTGCGGCGAGATCGCCACAGCCACCAGGCCGCAAAGGCCAGTGACAGCACTGTCAGCGCCATCCCAAGGTTTTCGGTCCATGTGTTAGCGAACTCCAGCGAAACCTGCTCGGAGGTCGGAATCACAACCATCAGCGACGGGGTGGCCCGAAAGGGGCCCTCGGCGCCGGTAGCCGACCAGTTGGGGAAGTAGGAGGTCTTCACGAGGTGAGGCACACCGACCGCGGTCGTTGTGAACGAGATGTTGTGGTTGTCGATGATGACGTCGGAAACAACGGCATCGGCCGTGTCCAGGGGCAGGCCGTCGTCGTAGGGCCCACCCAACTCTTCTACGGGTAGCCATTCCTCAGGGCCGTCCTCGACGACCCAACGGTCGAGATTGTCGAGATCGTCGTACCAGTCGAGGGCCATCTCCTCGAAGCGCTCCTCACCGGCCCAGACCATCGGAACGTATTGAGCGACCTCGATCGGGTCTGAATCCGGGAGCCGGAAGATGGAATAGGCATCCTCGACGACCAGCGGCTCGAGGCCGACTCGATTCGCCTCTCCTGTCATCTCCTCACTCTGGGTTAGGTAGTACTCGATGTTGAACACCGCAGAGTGAGCGATGCCCCGCTCGATCTGGAACGTTCGATACGTGATGCCCCGCACCGGTTGCGATGGAGATCGGCTCATCTCCGCCTGATTGAGGAAGTGGAACGGAGTAGTGAGCGAAGACTCGAAGAAGACGCCCTCCATCGTGGTGTGACCCTCACTCCAATACGGGATCAGCATCAGCGCCATCGGCGTGCCGTACCTCTCCTGGATGTCTTTGTTGTACTCCCACATCACCCGTCCGTCCGGAAGCTCATCCACGTCGTTCATAATCGATTCGAGCTCCGGGTAGACGGCCTTGCCCTCGTAGCCCTGGTAGTTCCAATTCACCCACCCCGGTATGTCGTGAATGCCGGTGATCGTGATGGCAATAGTCAACCCAACGGCGAAGAGGCCGAAAGCGATCATGTTCTCGTGGCGCCGCGGCAGCCATCTGGCCAGGCGGGTGACGGCCAATCCAGCAGCGATGCCGGCAAAGAGGTACAGGCCCATGAACCAGTAGGGCAGCAAGCGGGCGTTGTAGAGGATTGTCCACCCCTGCTCCGCAATCAGCAGATAGGTGAGGAACGGAACGATCGTCATCGACAGTAGAACGCGGACGTCGTCGCGCCGGAGCATGGTCCACACGATGCCGACGACGCCCAAAGCGACGATGGGGATGAACTCGTTGACGAAAGGAGTACCCGCTCCCCCTAGTCCCTTGCCCCGGATACCGGTGAGCGGAGTCCACCCCATATCCGTAGAAAGCCTCTGGAGAGTGCGCACCATGACGGGAAGCGCCCAGAAGCCCACGAACGAGAACCCGAGCACCCACGAAGCAACGATCTTCCCATGGCCGCGGCGTCGCAGGAATAGCGGCAGGGAAACGACCACGACGATGATGGTGGTGACGATATGGCTGAACGCGGTGAGGGCCAGCACTGCGGCCGCAGCGGGTGTGAAGCCGCGCCCTTCGCGGGAATCACGGATGACCATGCCCAGGTAGACGAGCGACAGCGCAAATGACCAGGAGAAAGAGAACTCCCCCGCCAGCGTCGACTTTATGTTCGCCCCGAAGATGGCGAAGCTCTCCATGAACACGAACATCGATCCGAACGCCGCCGCAATAGCGGAGACGGGCCTGGAGAACCCGATCGACCTCACCAGGTAGTAGGCGGCGGCCGGCATCGCCAGCAGGCCCACGATCGTCGTGAGCTTGAAGGCCACTCCGTACGGGATGAACAGATCGAGGAACACAGTGAACAGCGCCGGCAGCGGGAAGTAGAAGTAGAAGACCGGATACCCTGTGTACCAGTCGTTACTCCAGCCCAGGATCCGGCCCGACGGAAGCAAATCGTCACGGAGCACCTGAGGCAACACAACGTGTGCACCCATGTCCCCGCCCGTGGGAGTGTTCGCCAACAAAACCGATGGCCACTGGAAATCGATCTTGAACGGGAGGAACCCGTCCTGTGGGGTGAAGACGGCGACACCGGCCATGACCAGCAGGATCAGCACCGTTGGTAGCAAGATGGCGACAACCGAGAGCAGACGGCTCTTGGGCAGAGTTGTGTGCACTGTGGACGTGGTAGTCACCGGCGAGAGGTTAGCGGTCCGTTCGGCTTGCGCCGGCTAAGACTCGGTGTTGCGAGCGAGCTCCAGGACAACATCGAGATCGAGGGGCTCTCCGTCACGATCCCACCATCGCTCTTCGCACTGGTGGCATGAGCAGAAATTGACTTCCGTCCCGTCGGGAAGAGTCAGCTCGATCTGAATGACGTTGTTGGCACCGCAGGTTCCGCATACCAGCGGAGCGACAGGGGTACCTCTTCTCCTACTCATGACCACAAGCGTAGTAGGGCCGACAGGTTCCCCAGGCGATATTCGCGTTCTTGGTATCAAAAGAGGTCAGCATCAGGCCATCTCAGGTATCTCATCCAGCTTCCCGACATACCTGGAGCGGCGCTTGCCCTTCTCCCACCAGTAGGCATACCAATAGGGACCGTGGGGGCACTGAGTGCACGAGTCTTTGCCACATTTGATCATCTGCTGGCGCAGTTTCACATCAGGCTCATTGGGGGAATCGAATACTCCCAGGTTCTCCAGCCGGGCGCGAGCAAGAATCAGCAGCCTGCGTAGCTCTGGTTCCTCCATCTCCCGGATGGCTTCGAGGACGTCGCGATCGATCGGCATCAGGCCGGCACCGAGAACAGACGCGCCATCGGCGACCGCCTATCCGTGAGCGTCCAACCCACGGGCGCGCTCAGCTTGGCAGCGTGCCGCGCACAGAGTGGGTATCCCGCGCCGGCATCAGTGACGACATCAATATCCGAGATCCACATCGAACGCTCGGCATAGTCAAACGACATGACCGAGTCGGCGGGGGAAGTGCATCTTGTACATCTCATCAGGACAGTGACGCTAGTGCCGGATGCGCGTTGTGTGGTGGATCTTCAGAGTCCGGCGGTATTCAGTGCCCGGCGCAGTCGCCGCGAACCGACGAGACCCGCGAACTGGGCAGCGACCACACCGGCGTGATCCACAACGAGCGTTAGCGGAACACCGGTTACGCCGAGTTTCTCTTGAAGCCCAGCCTCCAGCTCAAACGTGACCTCACGCAACGGGGCACCCGTAGATTTGGCTGCCGCCAGGACGAGCTTGCAGCGGGGACAGGAAGTGGACGTGAACACCACGAGTCCGGATTCGAACTCACAGCCGGAGATGTCGAGTCGCGGGTGGTAGGCGACGTTGCGCCGCGCCAGCAGGGCAACGGCCGCTGCGATCAGTAGAACGGCAATGATGAGAAGGACGCGGAGCACGGGCTAGTCGCCTACGACGGTCCCGCCGATGAGCATGATCCCCTTCGGGGCCTCAACACTCCAGGCAACCGAAATCGGCGCCGACGACTCGATGAAGTAGCCGCCGGTCCAGGCGTCGTAGCCGAGAGGAACTCCGAGCACGGTCCCGGGCGCTACCGACTGCTTGGTCGTTTCGAGATCATCGGAACCGAGCGGCTGGAGTATCACGGTTGCCGCTTCGCTGCCGGTGTTCAGCAACCAGAGCGTGGACTCACCGGAGGCGACCGCCTGGAGACCCGGCACCAGCCACTTCGATGCAGGGGAAGTGACACCAATGGTCCCGCCGATCCGGTCACCAACAGCCGTGTTCTCGTCGTCCGCCTGGCCTTCCTCGTCGGTCGCCTCCGTCACCACCTCGCCTTCCTCGGCTAGGACTACAGCGGAGACCGGGGAGCTGGAGCGAACCCGGATACCCAGGGCACCGTCGGCAAGGTCACTGAGGTCGACCCGCCGCGGGATCGACGGATCCACAACAACCTCGCGGGCATCGGTTGTTGCACCGTCGACCGTATAGACGTCGATGACTGCCATCGCTGATACCGCACCGGTGTTGGACAGCATGAGACTCGGCGCGAACTCCGCGGACATGGTTGCGACCGGGAACTCCCATGTCGTCGCTGGAGCGATGCCCGGCCAGCTCGCCTCGTCGCCCTGACCTGCCACCACAAGAGACGGAATCACATGTCCCTCGCTGGTCGTCACGGTCAATGCCACATCGTCGAGCAAAGGCACCAACTCGCCGAGGCTTATGTCCTTCCACGTCCGCCCCTCAACGTCGAAGTTCTGAAGGTCGACCAGGCCGGTTTCCCCCGACTCACTGGAACCGCCGACCGTCACCTTTGCCAACTCCGGGAACGGATTGAAGACACGCAGGGTGAGCGTCCTGCCTGTTCGCGTCGTGCCTCCGGGCAACTCCCACACCTTCGGAATGCGGGCCACGCATGCATCGCCTGATAGCAACGTATCCGACTCGACGACTACCGAAACGGCTGCCGGACCATCGTCGAACTCGACAAAGAGAGGAGTGTCACCGCGACGGACAATCTGGCCGACATCGACTGCGACGGCGCCCGCGGAGTCCAGCTCCGTTGAGTATGTGTCCGGGTCCTCACCAACTATCTGTTGAGGCAGGGTCAGATTCGCTTCGACCGGGGCGTTTGCGGCAATCATCACCGTGGAGTCGCGCAGCGCTCCGCTGGCCGCCCATGTGCAGTACCAGACGCTGGCTGTTGCAGACGCAACAGACTCACGCTCCTGGGGCCCCTCGAAATCAGGTCCGGCCGGCACCGGGGGCTCCCCCAGTGTGAATGCGAAGTAGGCAGCCGCTCCCACTAGAACCACAGCAAGAATCCTCTTCATCGCCGCCTCCTCGCGACCGCCGAGAGAAGTAGATAGAACAGGAAGACGCCACCGGCGACCATCGCCTGGCTGCGTCGGGATTCGATCGGGTCGAACTCGATAACGCCATCGGCGGCCGAGACCTCGTTGCCCCAGCCGACCTGTGCCCAGGGGCCGGGGCCCCACCGTGAGTTGGCCGTCTCGGCGAGGAAGACCCGCTGGCCGCTGGCGGCCTCTCCGGCATAGCCCGTCCCATCTCGCATCCAAGCGCTCCCATCCGAGGCGATCGCACGGATCGGCGTCTCAGAGTCGACCAGAAAGGTGGGCAGCTTCGCCCCACCCAACGGAACAAGATCCAACTGGCCGTCAAAGACCTCCAGGAGAGGCGTGTCCCCCGTCGCAACCACCCACCTGATTCCGAACGCGGCTAGACCGGCTCCCGCCCTTGATTCCTCGCCCTCGATGAGACCGCCCAGCAGCTCGTCAAGGGCAACATCCACAGCGGTTGTCTCGGGTAGCCCGATCTCCCAGAGATCCGGAACGGGGGCGGAGACAACTCGGTAGGCGGCGCCCCGGACAACCCGGTATTCACCGGGAAGCGTGTCCTCGGGGCCAACGAGGAGGATACGCGACATAGAAGCGTCACCTTCGGCGGCGGCGGTGAATCGCAACGCCTCGGTGTAGGCATCAGCAGGCAGCGCA